>Ga0335085_10010923_pt1 | contig 13516 bp, 11 predicted proteins | sample Lox_Sample_45_FD_206712 | JGI IMG/M metagenome (GOLD analysis project Ga0335085, IMG submission 206712) | Soil microbial communities from Loxahatchee National Wildlife Refuge, Florida, United States - Lox_Sample_4.5 | ecosystem: Environmental > Terrestrial > Soil > Wetlands | place: USA...
TCGCGTCGAGGCGCTCGATTTCGGCGGCGAGGTGGTCGGCCTCGGTGCCGACGATGCCGTCATTCTCGCGGTGCCGCCCTACGCGGCCGCCGCCCTGGTGCGCGGCATCGATGGGCCGAATGAGTTCCGCGCCATCGTCAACGGGCATTTTCGCATCGAGCCTCCGGCGCACCTGCCGCCGATTCTCGGCGTCATCAACGGCACGGTGCAGTGGGTCTTTTCCTTCGCCGGGCGGATTTCGATCACCATCAGCGCCGGCGACCGGCTTCTCGATACGCCGCGCGAGGAGTTGGCCAAGATGCTTTGGGCGGAGACCGCGCGCGTGGCAGGATTGCCGGCCGCGTTGCCGCCCTGGCAGATCGTCCGCGAGCGGCGCGCGACGTTTGCCGCCACGCCCGCTCAGGACGCAAAGCGGCCAGGCGCTGCAACCTCGTGGCGCAATCTCGTCCTTGCCGGCGATTGGACAGACACAGGCCTGCCCGCTACCATTGAAAGCGCGATCCGTTCCGGCAATCGCGCCGCCGACCTCATCGCCTCAGCAACGTGACAACCGATACGCTCGAACAAACGAAGCCGATGCTCGCCCAGCCCTCAGGCGACGCGCTGGAACGGCACATTCAACAGGGGACGCAGGCGCTGCTGGCGCAGCAGCGTCCTGACGGCCACTGGGTGTTCGAGCTGGAAGCCGACTGCACCATTCCTGCCGAATACGTATTGCTGCGTCACTATTTGGGCGAGCCGGTCGATGCGGCGCTCGAAGCCAAGATCGCGGTCTATCTGCGTCGCATTCAGGGCGATCACGGCGGCTGGGCGCTGTTCCGCGACGGCGATCTCGACGTCAGCGCGACGGTCAAGGCCTATTTCGCATTGAAGATGATCGGCGATGCCGTGGACGCCGATCACATGCGCCGGGCGCGCGAGGCCGTTCGCGCCCGCGGCGGCGCCGAACGCGTCAACGTTTTCACCCGCATCATGCTGGCGCTGTTCGGATTCGTTCCCTGGCGCGCGGTGCCGGTGATGCCAGTCGAGATCGTGCTGCTGCCGAGATGGTTTCCCTTCCACCTCGACAAGATTTCGTATTGGAGCCGCACCGTCATCGTGCCGCTCCTGGTGATGATGGCGAAGCGGGCGCGGGCGCGCAATGCCAAGGGCGTGCGGATCGACGAATTGTTTCTGGAGCGGCCGCAGAACATGGGGCCGGCGCCGAAGGCGCCGCAGCAGAAGGCGTCCTGGTTCTGGTTCTTCCACGGCGTTGATAACCTTCTGCGCGCGACCGAGCCCTACTTTCCCAAACGCACGCGGCAGCGCGCCATCGAGCGCGCCGTCGCCTGGGTGAGCGAGCGCCTGAACGGCGAAGACGGGCTCGGCGCGATCTTTCCCGCCATGGCCAACAGCGTGATGATGTTCGATGTGCTCGGCTATCCGGAGGATCATCCGCAGCGCGCCATCGCGCGCCAATCGGTCGAGAAGCTCCTCGTCATTCACGAGAGTGAAGCCTATTGCCAGCCGTGCGTATCGCCGATCTGGGACACCGGGCTCGTCTGCCACGCGCTGTTCGAAGCCGGCGGCGACGGCGCCACCGGTGCGATCAAGCACGGTCTCGACTGGCTCGTTCCTCAGCAGATCCTCGACGTTCGCGGCGACTGGATCGCGCGGCGGCCCGATCTTCGTCCCGGCGGCTGGGCCTTCCAGTACGCCAACCCGCATTATCCGGACGTGGACGACACCGCCGTGGTCGCCATGGCGATGGATCGCATGCAGAACGTTTCGGGCCGGCAGGATTACGCGGCAAGCCTTGCCCGCGCCCGCGAATGGATCGTCGGCATGCAGAGCGAGAACGGCGCCTGGGGCGCCTTCGATGCCGACAATGAATATTACTACCTCAACAACATCCCGTTCGCCGATCACGGCGCGTTGCTCGATCCGCCGACCGAGGACGTGACCGCGCGCTGCCTGTCGATGCTGGCCCAATTCGGCGACAATATCGAAAACAGCGCGGTCGTCGCCCGCGGCGTCGATTACTTGCACAGGACGCAGCTTGCCGAGGGCAGCTGGTACGGCCGCTGGGGCATGAACTACATCTACGGCACCTGGTCGGTGCTGTGCGCGCTCAACGTCGTCGGCGTCGACCACGGCGCGCCGGAAATGCGCAAGGCGGTGGACTGGCTCGTCGCCATCCAGAACGACGACGGCGGCTGGGGCGAGGACGGCTCGAGCTACAAGCTCGACTACAAAGGCTACGAGCGCGCGCCGTCGACCGCGTCACAGACGGCGTGGGCGCTGCTTGGCCTGATGGCGGCCGGCGAGGTCGATCATCCGGCGGTGGCGCGCGGCATCAAATATCTCGCCGACAGCCAAGGCGAGGACGGCGTCTGGCACGAACCGCGCTACACGGCGACCGGATTCCCGCGCGTGTTCTATCTGCGCTACCATGGCTATGCGAAGTTCTTCCCTCTCTGGGCGATGGCGCGCTACCGCAACCTCAAGCGCGGCAATGCGCGCGCGGTGGCATGGGGCATGTAGCTGGCGGCTAACGCGAGCTTCCGGCGCTTCAGGCTGCTTGTACCCGTCACAAAGTTTTCGGCCGGCGGGCGTGCTCGGCAAGCCGTTGTTTTCATTGACCGTTTTTACTGCCGTCGCCTGATGTTTCGAGCGCGGAGGGCGGCCCAGTCCGCTGTTCGATCGAAATCTCCGGCCTGTGACCTGACGGCTACAGCGGCGGCCGCGGCCTCCCGCTATACTAAACGGCAACCTGCAAGAATTGCGTCTCGTGGAGGCGCGCATGAAGAAGGCCCTGCCGGCAATCGCCGCATTTGCTGCGCTGATCGCTTCTCCTGCTTTAGCAGCCGACATGGTATTCAAGGCACCGCCGCCGCCGGTGCCGGTCGCGTGGACCTGGTCCGGCTTCTATTTCGGAATCAACGGCGGCTACGGCTGGAACGCATCGACCACCAGCTTCTCCTGCGTTTCCCCGTTCGGAGCAGGCTTAGGCTGCCCGCTCTATTCGACTGCGACCTCGCCGCAGGGCGGATTGTTCGGCGGCCAGGCCGGATACAATTTTCAGCGCGGAAAATTCGTCTACGGTGTGGAAACCGATTTCCAGTGGTCGGGCATCAGGAGTTCGCCGACCCTCGGCTTTCCGGCAACCGTCCCCGTCGTCGGCGGTGGCGTCTTGGGAACGCCATCCACCGTTAACGTGACGCAGAACCTCGATTGGTTCGGCACGGTGCGGCTTCGCCTCGGTTTCACGCCCGTCGCGCGCACCCTGGTTTATGCCACCGGCGGTCTGTTCTATGGCCGGGAAAATGTCTCCTTCAGCGACAACTTCCCTGGCGCGCCCGGCTTTTACGCGGCCGCTGCGGCTTCGACGCGGGTCGGGGGAACCGTCGGCGGCGGCATCGAATACGCATTCAGTCCGGCTCTGTCGGCAAAACTCGAAGGCCTTTATTACAACATGGGTTCGCAGACGGTCTCGTTCCTCAATCCCCTTACGACTTTCACGGCTGCCGAGACGTACAACTACACCGGCGGCATCGTTCGCGCTGGGCTCAACTGGAAATTCGGCAGGCCGCTGTTCGCCCCGCTCTACGCCATGCCTTGATCGACGGCAGCGCGCCGCACGGAAGCCCGCAGTTTTCGACAGTCCGGGAATCGTGCCGGCGAGTACTACGCCGCGCTCGCCGTCTTTGCCGCTTCCTTGGCCGCCTTCTCGCGCGCCTCGTTGGCGCGCATTTGCGACAGCGTGAGCTGCACGTTTGAGTCGAACACGTATTGCGCCGGCCGCTGCTTCGACATGTCGAGTTCCGGCGCCATCGGTCCTTCGGTTCTCACTCCGCGCCGCGCGATCGCCATCGCCTGCAGCGGATGCCGGAAGATCGCCTCGGTCGCGGTCGCCTCATAGCCGCAATGCGCCATGCAGTTCGCGCATTTCTCGTAGCGGCCGGTGCCGTAGGCGTCCCAGTCGGTGGTCTCCATCAGCTCCTTGAAGGTCTTGGCGTAGCCTTCGCCGAGCAGATAGCAGGGCTTCTGCCAGCCGAAAATGTTGCGGGTCGGCATGCCCCACGGTGTGCAGTGGAATTCCTGATTGCCGGCGAGGAAATCGAGGAACATGCTGGAATGGGTGATGTTCCAGTTCTTGCCTTCGCCGAGCGCAAATACCTGGCGGAACAGTTCCTTGGTCTTTTTGCGCGCGAGGAAGTGCTGCTGGTCCGGCGCGCGCTCATAGGCATAGCCGGGCGAAATCGAGACGCCGACGCCGAGCTCCTCGGTGAGATCGAGGAACCTGGCGATGTCTTCGGCCGGGTGGCCGTCATAGATCGTGCAGTTGACGTTGACGGTGAAGCCCTTGGCCTGGGCCGTCCGGATGGCGGACACCGCCTTCTCGAAGCCGCCCTCCATGCACACCGACCGGTCGTGATGCTCCTTGAGCCCGTCGAGATGCACGGAGAAGAACAGATAGGGCGACGGCTGGAACAGATGCAGCTTCTTTTCCAGCAGCAGCGCATTGGTGCACAGCGAAACGAATTTCTTGCGCGCCACGATGCCCTTGACGATCTCGCCGATCTCCTTGTGGATCAGCGGCTCGCCGCCGGGAATGGCAACCATCGGCGCGCCGCACTCGTCGACCGCGTCGAGGCACTCCTGCACCGAAAGGCGCTTGTTCAAGATCGCGTCCGGATAGTCGATCTTGCCGCAGCCGAAGCAGGCGAGGTTGCAGCGGAACAGCGGCTCGAGCATGAGCACCAGCGGATAGCGTTTGCGCCCGGAAAGCTTCTGCCGCATCACGTAGGTGCCGACGGCTATCTTCTGTCGCAGTGAGACCGTCACAATCTCTTCCTTTTCAGTTCGATCCGTTCAGCCTTGTCTGTCACCGTCGCCGCCCGGCGCCGGCGCAACACTAAACTTTCGCCGTCGCGCGCTCCGCCGCTCTGCCGTCCGTCAGCTCGGGCGGCAAACGAAACTCGATCGTTTCCTGCCGCCCGGTCAGTTCGGAGACTTCGACCGAACCAAGCCGGCGCAGCGCGTCGATGACGTCCTCGACCAGCACTTCCGGCGCCGAAGCCCCGGCGGTGATGCCGACCGTCTGCGCGCCATCGAACCATTCCGGCCTGACCTCGCTGCCATCGGCGATCAGATAGCACGGTGTGCCCGCTTCGTGGCCGATCTCGCGCAACCGGTTGGAATTGGAACTGTTCTTGGCGCCGACCACGAGGATAACGTCGACCAGAGCGCTGAGTTCGCGGACCGCCGTCTGCCGGTTCTGCGTCGCGTAGCAGATGTCGCGCGTCTCCGGACCGACGATGTCGGTAAAGCGGCGGTGCAGCGCAGCGATGATGCCGCGCGTATCGTCGACGCTTAGCGTCGTCTGCGTCACATAGGCGACCGGCGTGTCGGACGGGATGTCGAGCGTCTCGACGTCGCTCTCGGTCTGCACCAGGGTCACCGGCTCGGAAATCTGCCCCATCGTCCCCTCGACTTCCGGGTGGCCGGCGTGGCCGATCAGGATCAGCCGGCGGCCCTGCGCCACGTAGCGCTTGCCTTGATTGTGGACTTTGGTGACCAGGGGGCAGGTGGCGTTCAGCACCGGCAACTGCCGGTTGGCAGCTTCCTCCTCGACGCTCTTGGCGACGCCATGGGCGCTGAAGATGGTAACCGCGTGCGGCGGCACTTCGGAGAGGTCCTCGACGAAATGGGCGCCCTTGGCCTTCAGGCTTTCGACGACGTGCTTGTTATGCACGATCTCATGGCGCACGTAGACCGGCGGCCCGTATTTCTGCAGCGCGCGCTCGACAATCTCGATGGCCCGGACCACACCGGCGCAAAAACCGCGCGGCTGTGCGAGTATGACCTTCATCGATGACCCTCCCGGCCGGGTGCCGGACTGCGGCCTAGAGCCGCAAGAGCATAGCGGGGCCGCCCGCCACAGCTCCATGTCCAATACTTTGGCCACAACGCCGTGGCAATCGACCAGGCTCTCAACTTGGCCCCGACGCTGTGACAATCAAGCCCGGTTTGACCCGTTGCGGCCGGGCGATACTCGATTTAGGGCCTCAAGCATGCACCTTTTGAGCGGAAATGTCCGACTTGTCCAGCACGCCATGCGGCGATAGTGCCGCAACCTCGCCAACGGATTTCACAGGCTCATGACACCATGAATAGGAAAATATCCACGATACACTTTTGCAACATTTCAGGGCATCTAAGGCTCGCGCCGGGCTGAACCCCCGGCGGTTTCGGATTAAACGAAATTGGTCCGGCTGCGGCGGTGAATGCCGCGTAGGGTACGCAAACTGAACGCGTGCCTCCATTTCGCCGTTCTCGTAACGCCTCAAGGCTCGGTTTACCGCATTATCCTCATCCTCCCATGAAAACGATCACCGACTTTGTCACTCGTGCCATTGCCTTGTGCGTCCGTTATTCGCGGCGGGTCATCGCCGGCGCAATCGTCGTTGGCGTCGTGTCGAGCTGGTACGCCGCCACCCACTTTTCCTTGACGACGGACATCAACCAGCTGATTTCCACCAACAGTCCCGGCCGACAACGGGAATTGGCATTTGAAAAGGCCTTTCCGCAGTTCGACACGATCATCGCGGTGGTTGACGCGCCGACGCCGGAGCTGGTGCAACAAGCCAGTCATGTGCTGGCGGCGCGGCTGGCGGAAGAAAAGGAGCTGTTCCGCGCCGTGGAGGAGCCGCAAGACGGCTCGTTCTTCGCCCGCAACGGTCTGCTGTTTTTGCCGACCGAGCAGCTCACCGCGCAGATACAGCTGCTGTCGCAGGCGCAACGCTTGATACAGGCGTTGGCTGCCGATCCCAGTCTGCGTGGCGTGCTGCGCGCGCTGCAATACGGCCTGCTGGGCGTGCAAAGTGGCAAGCTCAAGCTCGACGATATGCAATGGCCGTTGACGCTCGCGAACAACACGCTTGCCCAGGTGAACGCTGACAAGCCCGCGAGCTTCTCCTGGCTGGAACTGGTTCGGGGCCACCCGGTCACGGCGGGCGAGCTGTTGCGGTTCCTGAAAATTCAGGCGGTGCTCGATTATTCGGAACTCCAGCCGGGTCTGAAGGCAAGCGAGGCGGTGCGCAAGGCCGCGGCCGACCTCAATCTCGCCTCGCTGTATCAGTCCCGGGTGCGCCTGACCGGCCCGGTGCCCATGAACGACGACGAGTTCGCCACCATCAAGGAGAACGCGGCGCTCAACGCGGCGCTGACCATCGCGGTAGTGCTGTTCATTCTCTGGCTGGCGTTGCGCTGGTGGCGAATCATCTTCGCGGTGTTCGTCAGTTTGGTGGTCGGACTTTCGGTGACGGCGGCGCTCGGCATGCTGATGGTCGGCGCGCTCAATCTGATATCGGTCTATTTCGCCGTGCTGTTCGTCGGCCTCGGCGTCGATTTCGGCATCCAGTTCAGTGTTCGTTATCGGGCGGAGCGGCACGAAGTCGACAGCCTGTATGACGCGCTGCTGCGCACCGGCCGGCGCGCCGGCGCGCCGCTGACGCTGGCGGCGCTCGCCACCGCCGCCGGCTTTCTGGCGTTTCTGCCGACGGCCTACCGGGGGCTGTCCGAGCTCGGCCTGATCGCCGGCTTCGGCATGCTGATCGCCTTCATCAGCAGCATCACCTTGCTGCCGGCTCTGTTGAGCGAGTTCAGGCCGCGAAGCGAACCTTACGCGCTCGGCTACGCGTTCCTGGCGCCGGTGGACGATTTTCTTGAGCGCCATCGCACCCGGATTTTGATCGGCACGGCGTTGGTCATTCTCGGCGCCTCGCCGCTGCTCTATTGGCTGCGGTTCGATTTCAATCCCATGAACCTGCGCAATCCCCATGTGGAATCGGTCGCTACCTACCTGGAGCTGGAAAAGGAAGGCGAGAGCGGCTCGAACAACATCGAAGCGCTGGAACCGTCGCTCGCGGTGGCCGACGAGGTCGGCGCCAAACTCAGGGCGCTGCCGCAGGTCGCCCGTGTGACGACGCTGTCGACCTTCGTTCCGCAACAACAAGAGCAGAAGCTGCCGCTGATCGCGGCCGCCGCGGCCACCCTTAATCCGGCGCTCAATCCCGCCGCGGTCAATAAGCCGCCGACCGATGCGGAAAGCGTGGCCATGATGAATTCCACGGTCGACGCGCTCAACAAGCTCGCCGACAGATCACCAGGCCATGGCGCCGACCTGGCCAAACGCCTGGCGGCGGCGCTGGCGACCTTGGCCAAGGCCGATCCAGCGGCGCGGCAGCGGGCGCAGACCGCGTTCGTGCAGCCGCTGCAAATTGCGCTCGACGATCTGCGCAATCTGCTCAAGGCTCAAGAAGTCACCAGTGCGAACCTTCCCGCCAGTCTTGTGCGCCAATGGATCACGGCGGACGGTCGCGCCCGGCTCGAAGTCGCGCCGAGCGGCGATACCAAAGACAATGCCACGCTGCGCGCCTTTGCGCATAGTGTGGAACGAATCGAGCCGAATGCCACCGAAGGCCCAATCTCAATCCTCGAGGCGCGCCGCACCATCATCGCCGCGTTTCTCGAGGCGGGGGCATTCGCGTTACTGTCGATTGCCCTTCTGCTGTGGATCACGTTGCGGCGGGTGGGCGACGTGCTGTTGACGCTCATTCCGCTGCTCGTCGCCGGCGTCGTCACGCTGGAAATCTGCGTCGTGATCGACATGCCGCTCAATTTTGCCAATATCATCGCGCTGCCGCTGCTGCTCGGCGTCGGCGTGGCGTTCAAGATCTATTACATCATGGCCTGGCGGGAGGGGCAGACCAAATTGCTGCAATCGGTGTTGACCCGCGCCGTGACCTTCAGCGCTTGCGCCACCTCGACCGCGTTCGGCAGCCTGTATTTTTCCAGCGATCCGGGGACGTCGAGCATGGGCAAACTGCTCGCCATCTCGCTGTTGACGACCATGACCGCGGCAGCATTCTTTCAGCCGGTGTTGATGGGCAAACCGCGCGGGGCGGACGCGCACGCGCGGCGCAAGGGCGGCAGCGCCGCGCAGTAACACCGCGCTTCGGTTAGTTGGTCAGTGCCGCGCCGAACTGTTCGGCTTCGGCGCGCCTTGCTTGGTGACCGCGTCCGGTGAATGGCTGAGATTGAAGCGGGGATCGACGTCATTGTAAGCCGAGTCCGGCAAGCGCGTCCAATACTGATCCTGTCCAAGCAGCGATATCCCGAGATAGCCGCGCACCACGAGCTTTTGGCTGTCGGCCGTCAGCGTCATCATCGCGTCGTAGATGCGGCCGTTGCGCGGATCGAGGATCGTCCCGCCGGTGTACTTCAGACCTTCGCGCTTCATGCCGCGGATGATGTCGAGGCCGAGCCACGGCCTGCCGCGGCGGTCGTCCCGGCACTGATCGCAGGCAACGTTGGGATCCTCTCCCGGTCGCAGATACATCTTGACGATGGTTCCGTCATAGACGCCGTTGTGCTCGGCGATAAGGAACCAGCCGGTCGGCTGGCCGCTGCTTTGATCATGGGCCTGCCAAAGCCCGGTCGCCGTCGGCTCGGCGCCGGGCGCCCGGCCGACGCCGATGACCGACACAAGCGCCGCCGCCAAGGCCAGATATGTTGCTCGCATCTGTTGCTCTCCGAAGCTCGCCGGTCCGCGCTGCCCGACATCGACCGCAGCGATTTGTCTAATAGGCATCCGACACTGGCGCGGCAAGCGCTCTGTGCGGGCATCAGGCCTGCTACTGCCAGGCGGCGGCGCCGCCTGGCAGCTTGACTTGCACGCCGAACCTTGGCGAGGTGACTTGTTCGCGGGCGGCGTCGGCATGACGGCCGGCGCCGCCGAGCGGGCGTCAACGAGATCGCGCCGAGCGCCGGACGAAAGGGTAACGCGACCATGGCCGACAAGATCATCATCAGCTGCGCGATCACCGGATCGATCCATACCCCGACCATGTCGGAGGCACTGCCGATCACGCCGGATCAGATCGCTACGCAGGCGATCGATGCCGCCAAGGCCGGCGCCGCGATCCTGCATCTGCACGCCCGCGACCCGCGGGATGGGCGGCCGTCGCCCGACCCGAAAGTGTTCATGCAATTTCTGCCGCGCATCAAGCAAGCGTGCGACGCGGTGGTCAACATCACCACGGGCGGCGCCGTGACCATGACGGTGGAGCAGCGCATGTCGGCGGCGCTGCAACTGTCGCCGGAAATGTGCTCGCTCAACATGGGCTCGATGAACTTCGCGCTCTATCCGATGGCGCGGCGCTACAAGAACTGGAAGTACGATTGGGAGGAGGGCTATCTGCTCAACTCCGACGCCTACATCTTCCCCAATACGTTTCGCGACATCGAGAAGATCTACAAGGCGCTCGGCGAGGGGCACGGCGTCAAATTCGAGCACGAATGCTACGATACCGGCCACCTCTACAACCTTGCCCACTGCATCGACCGTGGCCTGTTCAAGCCGCCGGTTTTCCTGCAGCTCATTTTCGGCATTCTCGGCGGCATCGGCGCCGAGCTGGACAATCTGGTGTTCATGAAGCGCACCGCCGACCGCTTGTTCGGCGATCAATATCGGTGGTCGGTGCTGGCCGGCGGCAGGCACCAGATGAACTTCTGCACCAACGCGGCGATGATGGGCGGCAACGTGCGCGTCGGTCTTGAGGATTCGCTCTATATCGGCCCGGGCAAGCTTGCCGCCAGCAATGCCGAGCAGGTGGCAAAGATCCGCCGCATCGTCGAGGAACTAGGCTACGAGATTGCCAGCCCCGCCGAAGCGCGCGCCACGCTCGGGCTCAAGGGCGGCGATCGCGTGAAGTTTTAAGCCGCGCCCTTGACCCTGCGGGCGGCGCGACGCTACATGCCTTTTCCTGGAAGGGCGGTTAGCTCAGCGGGAGAGCACATCCTTGACATGGATGGGGTCGCAGGTTCAATCCCTGCACCGCCCACCACGCAAAATCGCACGCGTTCCAGACTCTTGAGACGCCTCGCACGCTCACGCGGCGTGACGGCCGCGGCCGGCTGGCCGGCAAGCCGCCATGCCGCCGATCAGGTCTGGCCCTTGAGCCGCTTGTTGCACTCGCTGTAATAGCCGCCGCCCTTTTCGATCCACTTCAGGCCGCCGTTGGCGTTCGTTGCTTTGTTCGCCTCATATTGATCGAGGCAGGTGTGCATGCGCGCCTTGCCCGCGGATTCCTTGGCATATTTGGGCGAGATCGCAGTCGGGAACACGGCGTGGCCGGCCATGGCGGGCGGCGCCATCTTCTTCTCGGCGGCCGGCGGAGGAGCCATCTTGGTCTCGGCAGCCGGCGGCGGCGCCATCTTCTTCTCGGCTGGCGGCGGCGCGGCCGTCGCTTCGGCGCCGCATTCCGACTTGCGGAATTCGTTCCACGTCATGCCCTTGAGTGTGCCGGCGGCCTTGGCGGCCTGGTATTTGGCGCTGCACTCCTTTGCCGTCAGAGCCTGCGCCGGCAGCGATGCGCCGGCGAAGCCGGCGACGGCTATGACGGATGCGATCAAGAACACGGTTTTCATGACGGCAATGCTCCTATGGCCTAAGGTCAACGACGCGGCGCGCTCAGCTGCCGGTCGCGTCCGAGATGCACTTCTTGACGAAGCTCGATTGCGCGGCGCCGTGCAGCTTCTGCGCGGCGGCCTGATCGTTGCAGCATTTCTTGGCAAAGCTCGTCAGCGCGGCGCCGTGCAGATTCTTGGCGGTCGCCTGCACCTTGCAGCTGTCATCCGCCATTGCGGCGGTGGCGACGCAGATCAACGACGCTAGAGCGATGGCAACAGTCTTCATCTCTTCCTCCCCAGTCGGGCTTGAGTTAAAGTCGGCAAGACCTCACCCGCTTTCCGCACATCACCCGGCCGGCTGCAACACGCCGTGCGGTGAAGCCTTGTCGACGATGTCGGGCAAATATTGAGCCATCAGTTTGAGCGTCTGATCGACCGGCAGGCCAAGATGCCGGGCGAACTCCTGGACCTGGGTATTGCCGAGCACCGCCTTGAGCTGATCTTCGGTGACTGGAAGATTGGCGCCCGGACCGAGCCAGGATTGGACCTGCGCGTTGAGGCCGCCGCTTTGCAGCGCGGCAACCAGCCCGTTGAGATCGTGGTACTGGGTTTTCGCCAACACCGCATTGATCACCGCCGGCAGCGCGGCGGCTTCGATCTGACCCAGCGCGCCCTTGACCACGTCGCCAAGACCCAAATTATCCAACAAACCCATGTTCGCCTCTCGCCCACTGTGCCGCCGCAGCCCGGTGCCGTCGCCGCGATGGGCCGTGTGCTTTGCGTAGCGCGGTGCCGTGACGCTTGCGTGTCGCGCGAAAGCTTCGCCGCGCAACGCGCGAGCGATGCCAAATCCGTAGCCGAAAGCCTACTCGAACACGACAGTCGGCGCTAGGGGCGGGGCGGCACGGGGAGCCGTCGCGAACGGCGCGGGGGTCCGTAGGCTGATACCTACGGCATCCGCTGGCGCGCCGTGAGGCCGAAGGCTGCGATCGCGACCAGCAGGAGCGAAATCAGGACGTTGTAGCCGGCAAGCGACATGCCGAACAGCCGCCAGGCCGCCTCGTCGCAGCGTACCACGTGCACCGACTGCAATTGACCAAGGAGCGGCCCCTTGGCGGTGAAATCGGTCACCGGGCCTGAACAATCGGCAGGACCGGCCCAAAGACGCCATTCGACCCCGGCGTGATAGGCGCCGAGCGCGGCGCTGCAGAGCATCACGGCGATGACGGCGACGAAGCCGGCGGCGATCACACGGCGCGGCGCATCGGCGAGGGCCGCCGCCGCCAGCACCAGCGCGAACGGGATGACGGCGTAATACGGCACGCGCTGCTCGAGGCAGAGCGGACAGGGCGGCAGCTTCAGCACGAATTGAAAGAACCAGGCGCCGAGCAGCGTCGCCAAACCGAGCGCAAAAATCGCCAGCGCCGCCACAGCGGCCTGGTCCCGGCGCAGCCGGTCCGTCCAGGGTCCCGTCATCCCGACCTCGCTGGCCGCGCGGTTGCGGCGGCCAGCAATTGGCCGATCCCGGCTGCGGATGCAAGCGGATGGTGCAGGTCCGCCGCCTTGCCTCGGCGCCGCTTTTCTTTTGCGGCGGCCGCAGACCGACGATATAGAAGGCGCGCCGTGCCCGTGTGGCGGAACTGGTAGACGCGCACGACTCAAAATCGTGTTCCGCAAGGAGTGGGGGTTCGATTCCCTCCACGGGCACCAACGCCCAGACGGTCTAAAGCGTGCCGGCGATCGCAGCGATCCCATGAAGTTTTCGCACTTCTCGCACGTCTGGGCCAAGCCGGACATGACGCCGCATGAGCGCTATGAGCAACTGTGGCGCGAGCTTGCCCTGTGCGACGAAACCGGGTTCGACCACGCCTTCTGCGTCGAGCATCATTTCCGTCCCGACGAAAGCTGGATGTCGTCGCCGAGCCTCTACGCTGTCGCCGCCGGCGCGCGCACCCGGCGTCTGCGCATCGGGCCGATGGGCTACATCGTGCCGTTGTACCATCCGCTGCGGCTCGCCGAGGAAATCGCCATCGTCGACCAGATGCTCGGCGGCCGCATG
>Ga0335085_10010924_pt1 | contig 13514 bp, 15 predicted proteins | sample Lox_Sample_45_FD_206712 | JGI IMG/M metagenome (GOLD analysis project Ga0335085, IMG submission 206712) | Soil microbial communities from Loxahatchee National Wildlife Refuge, Florida, United States - Lox_Sample_4.5 | ecosystem: Environmental > Terrestrial > Soil > Wetlands | place: USA...
CTCGTCGACGTCGGCAAGGCTCCGGGCGCCGCACCCATGAGCCAGGACGAGATCAACGCGCTCCTCGTCGCCCGCGGCACCGACGGCCGCTGCGTCGTCCGCCTCAAAGGCGGCGACCCTTTCGTATTCGGGCGCGGCGGCGAGGAAGCCGAGGCCTGCATCGCGGCGGGTGTCCCGTTCGAAGTCGTCCCCGGCGTCACGAGCGCGATCGCGGCTGCGGCGTACGCCGGAATTCCTGTGACGCACCGGCGTGTCTCGACCAGCGTCACCATTGTCACCGGTCACGAGGATCCGGCGAAGGGCGGTGACGACACGCGGTGGGACGTGCTCGCCCGGTCCGGCGGCACGATCGTGATCCTCATGGGTGCGGGGCGTCTGGCGGAGATCGCGACGGCACTCATCGAAGGTGGTCGGCCGGCGTCCACCCCCGTCGCCGCGGTGCGCTACGGAACCCGCCCCGATCAGCACACGATCCGCGCCACACTCGGAACCATCGCGAGCGCGGGTGTGCAACCCCCGAGCGCGATCGTCGTGGGCGAGGTCGCCGCGCTCGACTTCCCCTGGTTCGAGCGGCAGCCGCTCTTCGGCCGCACGATCGTCGTCACGCGCGCGCGCGAGCAGATGAGCGAGCTGCGCGAGCGGCTCGGCGCGCTCGGCGCGGCCGTGCTCGAGGTGCCGGCGATCCGGTGCACGCCGCTCGACTTCGCGGTTCCCGACCTCGAGCACTTTGGGTGGCTCGTCTTCACCTCGGCGAACGGTGTCGACGCGTTCTTCGACGGCGGGCTCGGGCCGGCCGGCCTCGACGCGCGCGCGCTCGCCGGGCTCCGGATCGCGGTGATCGGACCCGGGACCGCGGCCGCGCTCGAACGGCGTGGGCTGCGCGCCGATCTGCTTCCCGAGCGCTTCGTCGCAGAGTCGCTGGTCGACGCGTTCCCGACCGGGACCGAGCGCGTCCTGCTCGCCCGGGCCGAGGTCGCGCGTGACGTCCTGCCAGACGGGCTGGCGCGCAAGGGCCACGACGTCGAGGTGCTCGCGGTGTATCGGACCGAGCGGGCGGCCATCGGTCCCGCGGCGCTCGATCGCATCCGGTCGGGCCCGGTCGACGCGATCACCTTTACGTCGTCTTCGACCGTCGAGAACTTCTGTGCCGCGATGGGTGGAGCTCCCGCGGATCCGCGGGCCCGGGTCGTTTCGATCGGACCCGTCACGAGCGAGGCTGCTCGCGCGCACGGGATGTGCGTCGATGCCGAGGCCGAACCTCACACGATCGACGGGCTCGTCGACGCCGTCGTACGCCTGTTCTCCCGGTAGCCTTTCGACGTGACGTTTCCCGAACGCCGGCTGCGTCGGTTGCGGCGCACCCCCGCGCTTCGCCGTCTGGTCGCGGAGCAGCGGGTCGGCGTCGACGATCTCGTCGCACCACTCTTCGTGAAAGAAGGTATCGGCGCGCCCGAGCCGGTGGTGTCCATGCCCGGAGTCGTGCAGCACACCCAGGAGAGCCTGCGCAAGGAGGTGCGGGCACTCGCCGAGCTGGGCGTGCCCGCGGTGATGCTCTTCGGCGTGCCGGTGCGCAAGGACGCCACCGGCAGCCAGGCCGATGCCGCCGGCGGTGTCGTGCAGGTGGCATTGCGGAGCTTGCGCGACGAAGTTGGCGACTCGATCGTGTTGATGGTCGACGACTGCCTCGACGAGTACACCGACCACGGGCACTGCGGCATCGTCGACGCGAACGGCCAGGTCGACAACGACGCGACGATCGAGCGATACGCGAGCATCGCGGTCGCGCAGGCCGAGGCCGGGGCCGACGTGATCGCGCCGAGCGGCATGATGGACGGACAGGTCGGTGCGATCCGCGCCGCACTCGACGAGACCGGCCACGAGCAAACGCCGATCCTCGCCTACGCGGCCAAGTTCGCGTCGGCGCTCTACGGGCCGTTCCGCGACGCGGCCGAGTGCGCGCCGCAGTTCGGCGACCGGCGCGGTTACCAGATGGACCCGGCAAACGCGCGCGAGGCGCTGGTCGAGGTGGCGTTCGACGTCGCCGAAGGCGCCGACATGGTCATGATCAAGCCCGCGCTCGCGTACCTCGACGTGATCGCCGAGGTCAGAGCCGCGTTCGACGTGCCGGTGGCGGCATATCACGTGAGCGGTGAGTTCGCGATGGTGAAGGCGGCCGCGCAACTCGGCTGGATCGACGGCGACGCCGTCGCGCTCGAGCACCTCCTCGCGATGAAGCGGGCGGGCGCGGACATGATCCTCACGTATCTCGCGCGTGAGTTCGCGGAGTCGCTGCAGTATTGAGCACCGACTGGTTCGCCCGGGCGCGGGCGCGGATACCGGGCGGGGTCAACTCGCCGGTTCGCGGGTTCGGGGCGGTCGGCGGCGAGCCGTTCTTCGTCGCCGAGGCGCACGGGAGCCGACTGGTCGACACCGACGATCGGGAATACACCGACTACGTCCAGTCGTGGGGCGCGTCGATTCTCGGTCACGCGCACCCGAAGGTCGTCGAGGCGGTACAGCGCGCCGCGGCGCGCGGCACCTCTTACGGCGCGCCGACGCCCGGCGAGGTCGAGCTCGTCGAAGCCATTTGCGCCCGGGTCCCGTCGGTCGAGAAGGTGCGGCTCGTGTCGTCGGGCACGGAGGCCGCGATGACCGCGGTGCGCCTGGCGCGCGGCGCCACCGGCCGGAGCAAGATCATCAAGTTCGCGGGCTGCTATCACGGGCACGTCGACGCGTTGCTCGTACAGGCGGGCAGCGGGGTCGCCACGCTCGGCCTTCCGGGCTCCGCCGGCGTCACCGAGGGCACCGTCGCCGACACCTTGGTCGTGCCCTACAACGACGTCGCCGCGCTCGACGCCGCGCTCGCCGAGCACGGCGACCGGACCGCGGCGATCCTCGTCGAGCCGGTCGCCGCGAACATGGGCCTCGTTCCGCCGGCCGACGGTTTTCTCGCCGCGCTCCGTGAACGCGCAACGCGCCATGGTGTGCTGCTCGTGTTCGACGAAGTGATCACCGGCTTTCGGGTCGGCAGCGGGGGCGCGCAGGCGCGCTACGGGATCACTCCCGATCTCTCGATCTTCGGCAAGGTGATTGGCGGCGGTCTCCCGCTCGCGGCCGTGGGCGGCCGGGCGGATGTAATGGACGAGCTCGCGCCGCTCGGCGCCGTTTACCAGGCCGGCACGCTGTCGGGGAATCCTCTCGCGACCGCCGCGGGGCTCGCGGTGTTGAGCCGGCTCGACGACGCGTCGTACAGCGCGCTGGAGCGAGTCGCCGAGCGCCTCGCCGACGGGCTCCGCAAGGTGTTCGCCGATCGGGGCATCGCCGCGCAGGTCACGCGCGCCTTCACCCTCGTCGGCGTCTTCTTCGCGGACGCGCCCGTCACCGACTACGCGGCCGCACAGCGCGCCGACCATGCTCGGTATGCGGGATTGTTTCACGCGCTGCTCGATCGCGGCATCTTCTTCCCGCCGAGTGGCTATGAGGCGCTGTTCCCGAGCCTCGCACACACCGAAGCCGACATCGACGACACGGTCGACGCGGCCGCCGCGATCTCCTAGCGGTCGCGCTCTTCGCGCTTGCGGCGCACGCGGTCCATGTAGAAGAGCGAGCCCGCGAACAAGAAGACCATGACCGAGAACGCGATGAAGGCCGCGCCCCCGTCCTTGCTCGCGTCGATCAACTGCTGCGCAACGACCATCGGGCGACCCTCCTTACTCGCTCGGCGCCGGGACCGGCGTGAGTGCAGAACGCTTCCGTTCCCGCTCGTCCTTCTCCCACCAGTGGAGGCCGAGGACCGAGAGGCCGAAGAACATCAGCGAGAACAGCCAGTAGAACACGACGGGCTTGCGGATCGAGCCGTAGTCGTAGCTCAGGATCGCGAAGTGCGTGGGCTGCAGCGGGTCGCATTCGGGGCCGTTCGGGCCGTTGACGACGCTGCCCGTCGCGTCCTTGCGCGCGATGCAGAACTCCATCGCGGCGTAGCGGTGGCGGTGCCAGAAGAAGTTGTGGGTCTTGTCGATGTACTGGTACGAGGTGGAGCCGGGGAAGCCGAGCAGGTAGTCGGTCGACGCCTCGATCGGCAGGGTCGCGAACGGTTGTACCGGCGCCTCCTGGCCCGCGACGGGTGCCGCCGGCACGATCGCGGCGTCGATCGCCGGCTTCACCTGCGTGATGAGGTCGGGGGTCCCCTTGGTGCCCTTGGTGGGGAGGGCGCGAACGGCGGCGATCTTCGAGTTGGCGGGATTGTCGACGACCTCGACGACCTTCCAGCTCGACGAGTTGCCGTGGGGAGGGTCGAGGTCGCTGTTGCCCGTCGCGCTTCCCGGCGTCGTGAGCCACAGCGTGGTGAGCAACACGAGAAAGCCGGTCAGTCCGGCGGCCGCGACGAGGAAACCGAGGCGGGCGCCCAGGTTCGTGCCGAGCAGCAGGTAAGTGGATCCGCAGAACAGACCGACCGCGCAGAGCACCGTGAGGACGCCGATGATCGTGGGGTTCCACAGGTTGCCGGCGCCACCTTCGCCGAGAAGAAGATGCAGAGCAGCCATCGTCATCCCTTCTTCGCGGTGGTCGTGGTGGTCGCCGGTGTGCGCGGCCCCCGGCCGTTGTCCGGGCCGAGATCGCAGGCGGGCGTCACGCCGTTGTAGTCGGTCTCCTCCATGCAGTACCGCTCGTAGTACACGATCTGCTTGACCTCGTCGGTCGTCAGCATCGAGCCGAGGTGCGGCGAGGCCGTCGTCGGCGCCTGCGCGAATCCCGGCATCTTCCCGGAGCCGAGGCCGAGGTTGCCGTAGGGCTTGAACGGCGCCGAGCCCATCGAGACGAATGAGACCTGCGTGTCGAAGCCGCCTTGTTCGTCGGTGCCGAAACGGCGCATCACGTCGCCGCCGCGCAGGTTGAACCCGATGCCGCCGCCGTTGCCACCCCCACCGCCCGACAGACCGAGGATGCTCACGCTGTCGATGTTCTGTGGGTTGTCGGGCGGCAGCGTCGGGTCGAACACCGACCAGCCCTGGGTGTGGCATCGTGCGCAGCTCAGCTCGAACAGGATCTGTCCGTCGCTCACGTTCGCGCGGCGCCGCTTCCACTCCTCCGACCAGGCGACAGCCGCTTGGTCGGTCTGGACCGTGGCCGCGGCCTTGAGATAGTCACCGCACGCGACAGCCTGACTCAGCGCGGCCCCGCTGAGCGGCGTCGTGCTGGCATCGGCCTTGTTCCCGATCTCGGTGCACCGTTTCGTCAGCTCCGCGTCGGTGGCGCCCGGCGCGCCCAGCTTCTGCTGGACGACCTTGCGCTTGGCGGCGAGGTCGGTCTCCGCGGTGGCGAGCGACTTCTTCGCGTTGGCGAGCTCGATTCCGGGACACGTGACGTACTCGGGGCAGACAACGTTGGGATCGTCCGATCGCGCCGCCGCGAGCGCCGCCGCGGTTTGGGCCTGCGATTGCTTCGGTGTGATCTGGATCGACTCGATGTAGCTCACGAGATCCGAGATCGACTGGTCGTTCTTCGGTCCGCCGCCCTCGATGCCCCAGGGCTGCATGGGAGTACCGGGGCGCCCGTACGTGATGATGTCGGTGAGGTCGCAGATCGTGTTCGCCTGCCGGCGCGACTGACTGAGGCAGTCGGTGTCCTCCTCGAAGCGCAGCGCCTCGGTGTTCAGCGGTGGGACCTTCCAGTTGACCTTCTTGGTCACGCCGTTCACGCTCAACGTTGTCGCCGCGGTACCGCCGACCCCGTTCTGGCCGTGGCAGTTCGCACACTGGAGCGAGACCGCGGCGTTGTAGTCGGGGCTCGCGGAGTTGGCGTAGAGGACCGCACCGCGCGCAACCGCGTTCTTGTCGAAGTAATTCGTCGCCTGTGCCTGGCGCGTCGGCTCTCGGAGCCAGTACAGCGGCAGCGCGATCGCGAAGATCGCCGCGAACATCAGGGCCCACGCCTGGACGCGCTCGAGGCGCCGGCTCTCGAGCGTCTCGTCGTCGAGGAACGGTGTGAGGTTCGCGGGCGTCTTCTCGTCGGTACGCGCCTTCTTCGGTGACAGCACCGAACGGATCACGTAGATGAAGAGCGCGCCGAACGCGAAGAAGTTGATCCAGATCAACCAGTGACGGAGGTCGTTCTTCCAGATGGCAGCGATCACGAACGGTTGCCTCGTTGGTTTGCGGCCGGGCCGGTCGGTCTGTTGCCGTAACCGGTATCACTCGGGCGGTTCACACGCACAGGGGGCCCTCGGCGTTCTGACCGGTCGTGTTGGTACCGATAGGCGGTCCGAGGAAGATATTGCCGGTGTCGACGATGATGCTGCTATCTCCGGCCTGCGTCGCGTAGAAGCGGTCGAGGCCACGCGGCGCCGGTCCGGCCTTCTTCTCGCCGACGCGGTTGTACTTCGAGCCGTGGCACGGGCACTCGAACCACTGCGACGTCTGGCAGAAGGGCACGCGACATCCGAGATGAACGCAGCGTTGGTACAGCGCGACGATCCCGAGCTCGGACATGTCCTTGAAGATCGCGGGCTTGTACACCTTCTTCGCCATCGCGAGCGCCGACGGATCGTTGTTCGGGTAACGGACGACGTACGCGCGCGCTTCGGCCGCGTAGAAAGGTTTGTCCTGCGAGTCGATGTACGCCAGGATGTCGGCGAGCTTGCCGACATTGACGGTGCCGCCGAAGCCGCCGAGGCCCTGAAGCGGCCACAGGAAGCCGAGGATCGCGGCCCCCATGCCCGCGGCGGCGAACCCGAGCGCGGCGAGGAGCCCTCGGTTCAGGAACTGGCGACGGCTGACGCCGATCTCTTCTTCGTCGACCGGTTCGTACTCGACGACTTCGCCGCGTCGACGTCGCGCGAGCGCTCCGCCGAACGAGGACGAGCGCGTCTGGTCGGAGCGTTCGCGGCCGGCGGCCTCGAGCTCGGTGGAGGTCGAGGCCGTTTCGTCGGGTGCGGACTCAGACGCGTCGTCGCGCCGGCGCGTCTCGCGCGACAGCGAGCCGGTCGACGACGCGCGCGCGCGACCCGCGATGAGGACGACGGATACCGCGGCGATGACGAGGATGAGGATGATGACGATCGGGACGAACACCGGGAGAGCTCCTACAACTCGAAGAAGATGCCCTTGTTCCAGGGGAAGACGAAGTTGAATCCTTCGCCCCGGAAGAACGAGCCGATGATCACGAGCGTGGCCCACATCATCAAGAACATCGTCATCATGATGATGGCGAACTTGCGGTCGGCGGGTTTGTTCGACGGGTTCTTGTCGACGTAGGGCGTGATCGCGAGCAGGCCGAGAGCAACACCGGGGATGGTCACGCCCGCAACCATCGGGTGGAACATCTTGAGCAGCTCCTGCAGACCGAGGAAGTACCACGGCGCTTTCGAGGGGTTCGGGGTCTGGTTGACGTCCGCGAGCCCGAGGAGTGGCGCCTTCACCAGCGCGGAGAAGATGGTGACGAAAGCTGTAAGCGACAGGATCGACGCGAGCTCGATCGCGAGCAGGTGCGGCCAGACGTGGACCTTGTCCTGGGCCTCGGCGCGGGCCTGTTGAATCGAACCCGACTTGACCACCGTGAGCAGGCGCTGCGTGTGACCGCCCGGCCCGCTCGTCGTCGGCGCGGGAGCCGCGACCGCCGTCGCCGCCGCGGCGCGTGCGCCACCCGCGGCCGCGGCCGCGGGCTCACCGCCGCCACCGCCGGCCAGCGCGGCCTTGCGCTTGCGCGATCGCTCGAGCAGGTGCGCGGGGACGCCGCCCACACTTTCGGTGACGGCCTCACCATCGCCCGCGCCTCCCCCCGCGTCGGGTGCGGCCGCGGCGGCCGCCGGCGCCTCTTCGACCGGTGCCGCTTCGGGCGCGTCGGGAGCCGCCGGCGACTCGGGCTCGCCCTCGACCGGCAGGCCGAGCGCCTTGCGACGCTCTTGGCTTCGGCGGAGTAGGTGTTCGGGAACTTCGGTCATGTGAGTGCGCCTCCCCTCGGCCTAGAGGGGTCCGGAGATGCCGCCGTCCTTGCGGACGCGCCAGAAGTGGACAGCCATGAAGATCACGATGACGAAGGGCAACATCAACACGTGCAACACGTACCAACGCAGCAACGTCTCGCTGCCGATCTCCTTGCTACCGAGCAGCACGTACTTCACCTGCGAGCCGAACACCGGCGTGTAACCCATCATGTTCGTGCCGACCGTGACCGCCCAGAGCGAGAGCTGGTCCCAGGGGAGCAGGTAACCGGTGAAGGAGAGCAGGAGGGTGAGCGTCAACAAGATGATGCCGATGACCCAGTTGAACTCGCGCGGCGACTTGTAGGCACCGTGGTAGAAGACGCGCGCCATGTGCAAGAAGACCGAGAGCACCATGAGGTGCGCGGCCCATCGGTGCATGTTGCGGACGAGCGAGCCGAACGTGACCGCGGTTTCGAGCGCCTGGACGTTCGCGTAGGCCTCGGTAACCGTCGGCCGGTAGAAGAACATCAAGAAGATGCCGGTGACGGTGAGCAGGATGAACAAGAAGAACGAGAGACCGCCGAGGCAGAGCGTGTACGACACTTTCACCGCGTGCCGTTTCACCTTCACCGGGTGAAGGTGGTACAGCACGTTGTTCATGATCACGTAGGAGCGGTTTCGCGGACTGTCCGTGTAGCCCTTACGGAACACCGAACCCGGACGGAAGATCGACGTCCACGCCTGTGAGTTGCGGGTCTTGTCACCGACCGAGGCGAGACGCTCCGCCATCTTGGGTCGCTGACCGTTTCCGTTGGTGGTGGCCACGTTTAGCTCCCGCTCCGGAGGGCCGCTCGGGCCCCGCCTCGGGCAGTCGGGTTGTTCATCTGTCGTCTCATCGTGAAGCCCTCGGCTCGGGCGATTCTCCTCATCGCTCGATCAGAAGCGGACGCCGTAGGCGTAGCCGTGTCGGGGGGTACGGGTGTTGGGGTCGCCGTCGCGCCACTGGTCGGTGACCTTGCCCAAGACGATGACGCCGGTGGGGCAGCGGTCGACACAGAGCGCGCAGCGGGTGCAGACGTCTTCGTCGACGACGAAGAACACGTGATCCTTGGGGTCGTCGCCCGGCTGGTCGGCGTTCAGGGCCTCGTCGATCGCCGAAGTGGAAAGCATGTGGATGCACTTCCACGGGCAGATGTCGACGCAGCCCTCGCACAAGATGCACTCGGCCTGATCGATGTGCAGGAACTGCTTCGGCTTGACCGCCTGGGTCAACCATTTGGGATCGACCTCTTGCAGCACGTACGAGGTCGAGAACTCCGGCATCGGCGGATTCGCGTCGTTGCGCGCCATGACTATGCGCTCTCTCGCTGGCGGTCGGGAAGCCCGGCCGGCGATCGCTCGAGCGTCATCACGCCTCCGTTGTCGTAACGGGACGGCCGTACGCAGAAGTGCGCTTGGCGCGGCGGAACCGGGAGAACGCGCCGCCGCCGGTGATCGGTCCCGCGTCGGCGCCGGCGTCGGACCCCTCGGCCGCGGGTTCAGCGACCTTGCGCTTCTGCCACGCGGCGAACAGTGCGATGTTGAGGGTGAGCACGATGACGTAGATGATGACGGCTCCCGAGTCGATCACCTTGTCGCGCGTGATGTCGAAGTGGAGGATCGAGTTCCGGCGGAGCAGATACGACGAGCTGTCGAAGTTCAGGTACGAGTTGCCGAAGGTCAGCCACTCGTGGGGGATCACGCCGTAGCCGAGCGCGAACATGAACCACACGTAGAGCGCGCCCACCATGGTCTGCGCCCACGTTGCCGATTCGGTGCTGCGCTTCGGTCGGCGGATCACCAACATCGCGGCGATGCAACCGAGGGCGAACAAGATGATGGCGTAGATGAGGCGGGCTGCCTTGCGTAACCAGGGCAGGTGAAAGCCGAACACCGTCGTTGGCATCAGGTTCGGGATGTGCACCGCGAGGAGGTGCCACACGTTCATGTCACGCATGCTCCCCGGCGCTCCTTTTCACTTCAGCCGCGTGGCTCTTGCTACCACGCTAGAGGCGGGTCCGGCACATTGTGCGTCACTGCGGATCGCGCTTCGTTTCGCACCCTCCCGGCATGTGATCATGTGCTCGTGAACGCGCGCGGCGACCACGATTTCGACGTACTGGTAGTGGGTGCCGGACCATCGGGCGCGGCCGCCGCGTACTGGCTCGCGGCTCGCGGTCATCGCGTCCTCGCGGTCGAGAAGAAGCGCTTCCCGCGGGACAAGACGTGCGGGGACGGTCTCACCCCGCGCGCCGTTCGCCAGTTGCACGACATCGGTCTCGCCGAACGGCTCGCGGGGTTTCAGCGTTTCGACGGCCTGCGGTCGATCGCGCACGGTGTCACCCTCGAGCTCGCCTGGCCCGAGCATCCCGATTTCCCGCCCTTCGGATATGTCGTTCGGCGGCGCGAGCTCGACGAGATGGTCGCCGAGCAGGCGGTGAAGGCGGGTGCCACGGTCTGGCAGGGAGCCGAGGCCGTCGCGCCGGTAGTGGACGGTGGGCTGCTCTCCGGAGCAGCGGTGCGCGACAAGGAATCGGGAACCGTCGTGCCGGTGCGGGCCCGGTACGTAGTCGTCGCCGACGGGGCGAATTCCCGGTTCGGCCGGGCCCTCGGCACCGCCCGCGACCGCTCCTACCCGCTCGGGATGGCCATTCGCGGCTATTTTACCAGTTCGTACCATGACGAGCCCTGGATCGAGAGCCATCTCGACCTCCGCGACCGAGACGGCAGCCATTTGCCCGGGTATGGGTGGATCTTTCCCGTTGGCGATGGGACGGTCAACGTCGGCGTGGGCCTCCTGTCGACATTCCAGGGCTGGAAGCACGTCAACACGACCCATCTCATGGATGCGTTTTGCGCGACAGCACCGGCGCGCTGGGGTATCTCGGCCGAGACGGCGACCTGCGCCCCGACCGGGGGCCGCCTCCCGACGGGGGGCTCGGTCACGCCGCGCGTCGGGCCGACGTTCCTCGTCGCCGGGGATGCCGCGGGCTTCGTGAACCCCTTCAACGGTGAGGGGATCTCGATCGCGTACGAGACCGGGCGGCTCGCTGCCGATGCGGTCGACCTGGCCCTCTCGACCGACGACGGGACCGCCCTCCAGACCTACGAGACGCGCCTGGACGAGGTGTACGGCCTCTATTTCAAGGTCGCGCGCCTCTTCGTGCGGGCGATCGGCAACCCGGCGGTCATGCGCGAGCTGACCCGGGTGGGAATGCAGAGCCGCACGCTCATGGAGTGGGTCCTGCGGATCATGGCGAACCTGCTGCGGCCCGAGGAGGTCGGGCCGGCCGAGGCGGTCTATCGCACGCTCGCGGCGATGGTCCGCGTCGCGCCGTCATCGTGACCACGATCGTCGTCGCGCACCGGACTTGCCCGCGCGACGCTCGCGAGAACTCGCTCGACGGCGTGGCGGTGGGCGGGCGGCTGGGGGCCGACGTCGTGGAGGTCGACGCACGGCGCAGCCGGGACGGCACCGCGGTCCTCCTCCACGATCCCTTCCTGCTGCGCGTCCAGCACGTGCCGCTGCCCGTGAGGTGGCTCAGCCCGCCTTCGCTCGCCCGCTTCGGCGTCCCCACGCTCGCCGAGGCGCTCGAAGCCGCGCGCGAGGCGGGCGTCAAGCTCGCGATCGACACCAAGGATCCGGGCGCGGCGGAGTCGGTACTGGCGGCCGTGCGGGATACGGGCTCCGAGCAGCGGGTGCTCCCGTGGTCGCAGCACATGCCCGTCGTGCGCTCGTTCGTGCGGGCCCTGCCCGACGCGGAGGTCGCCCTGCTCCGCGACTCGTTCGACGCGACCGGGCACGCGCGCTTCCTCGCTGACGCCGAGGCGATCGGCGCCCGCGCGGTGTCGGCGCACCAGGACGCGGCGACGCCGGGATTCATCGCCGCCGCACGCGAACGGGGACTCGCCGTCTACACCTGGTTCCAGCGGGCCGACAAGCAGGCCGACCGCCTCGCCGAGGTTGTGGAGGCCGGTCTTGCCGGAGTCGTCACGGACTGGCCGGCCCAGGCGCGTGAAGTCCTCGGAGCCCGCGGGTAGCCTGACGGCATGTGCGCACAATGTGTGAGCAAGGCCGACGTCATCGTGGGCAGCCTCGGGTTCGCCGCGTTCCTGTTCAAGGGGCCGTGTGAGGATGCGCTCATCGCCGCCGGTCTGATACCGGAGCCCCATCCCCTTGCGGTCGGGCTGCGGACGGTCAGCTTCTTGCGCGACCTCGACATCGATCCCGCGCCCGTCCTCGGCGACGACGTCGTCGAAGCCGTCGACACCGTGCTCGCGTTCCCGCGTCAGCGGGTGTTCCGGCGTACGTTCCGCCAGGCGATCGCCCTGATGCTGCCGCTCTCCATTCGCTCCCAGATCGCGTTCGCGACGAAGTAGACGCAGCCGAGCAGGATCAACGCCATCGGCAGCACGATCAGCGGTGTGACGTGCGGTAGCGACACGCGCTGCACCCACCACGGTCCCGTCCACGACAGATCGAACGGATAGCCGTTGTGCCGGACGCCGTTGATGATCGGCCGGGCGACGAGATGCGCCCATGTGGTCCACGCGATCATCCGGCAGACGCCATAGAAGAACACGCTCCGGTACAACGCGAGCAGGCCGCGGTCGTCGAGCCACTGCCCGAGCCACGACCACGCGTGCGGATCGGCCGGGACGACCTTTGTGCGCCAGAACTCGCGCGACAGCACACGCCATGACCCGAGTACCACGAAGAACCAGAACAGGTCCATCATTAGACCGAGGCTGCTGAAGTACGAAGCCGCGTCGAGGTACTTGCCCCCTTTCACCGTCGCCGCATACGCCCAGGTGTGCAGGCTCCAGTTCAAGGTCGAGAAGGGGAACAGGAGCATCGTGCCGATGCTGTCGTTGACGTCGGTGAGCACGTGCGCCGAGAAGCCGAGCAGGAATCCGATCGTCCATGCCCGGTTGTGCTTCCAGGCCCAGATCCCGAGAGTGACGAGGATGCCGAAGAACAGCGTGTGACTGATGCCCATGCCCGGCCAACCTCGGTGCCATTGGTAGGGCTTCGTCGCACCGTAGTGACGGCCGCGGAAGTTGAAGCCGTACACCCAGAACTTGGCGAGGAAGTCGGGGGTGAAGTCGCCGAAGAAGATCGCGAACCAGCTGATCTGACCGACCATCTTCTTCGGGAGGTGGGCCTCGACCGCGTACACCTCGAACTGATGCGCGGCCCAGCTCACTGGGGAGCCTCGTAGGGACCGCGGCGGGGCCGCACGGGCTGGCGCCGTACGAGCTTCACCAACGCGGGCAGGCCCCATACCCACGCGACGAGCCAGAACGGCCCCACGATCCAGTCGAGCAACCACTTGTTGTAGATCGCGAGCGCGATGTACGAGATCGCCGCGCCCGCGTACAGCAAGAAGTCGACCAACTTCGACGGTTGCCCGGGCTTCGTGGCGATCCCGGAGTTCGAGGGCGAACCGGGCGCGGAAGACGCGGGAGGCGACGGCTCGGTCATCGCGGGCGCACGATACCCCAGACGCTTCGCTCGTCCAGGCGGGCCGTCGGGTAGCGTCTCGCGCGATGG
>Ga0335085_10010926_pt1 | contig 13511 bp, 12 predicted proteins | sample Lox_Sample_45_FD_206712 | JGI IMG/M metagenome (GOLD analysis project Ga0335085, IMG submission 206712) | Soil microbial communities from Loxahatchee National Wildlife Refuge, Florida, United States - Lox_Sample_4.5 | ecosystem: Environmental > Terrestrial > Soil > Wetlands | place: USA...
GCACCCCCGCCACCAGACCCCGGCGCCCCCACCGTGTACGGGTAGGAGTTTCCCGAGACCACCGCGATCGTGTCCCGCGCATACTCCCCGCCTCCGCCGCCACCGCCGGCGGAGTTCGCGGTCCCGTCCGAGCCGCCCCCGCCACCGCCGGCGCCCCAGCATTCGGCCTGCACGGACGTGATCCCGGCCGGGGCGGTCCAGCTCCCGGAGGTGGCGAACACCACGGAGGCGGCCTGCTGGGATGCGATCCGGCCTGCGGTCCCCGTGATACTGATCAGCTCAGAAGTAGCCCCCGGGTTGCTCGCACCTGCGCTGCCACCCGGGTATGCGGGCTGGAACGCGCCCGGGTTCGCCTCGCCGGGGACAGCAGCGAACGGGGAAGCGGCCTGCGCGCTGGGAGTGACCTGAAGGCTTGTGGCGGCGCTGCCGGCCGACGCGAACGCATAGAGGTCCGACAGGGCCAGTGACGCCCCGCCCACCGGGGTCCATGGGGGCACTGCCAGCTCGAACGACATGTTCGCGTTCAGGGCGTTGGAGTAGTAGGGGGAGCCGGGGTAACCGGGCGTGAACGCCCCGTCATGGTTATCGAGGTAGGCGGTGAGTTCCCCGGCCTCCTCCTGGGACAGTTCGTACTGCCGGCCCCTGGATGCGCTGATCCGGGCGTCCCCTGCGCCGCCGATCACCCGCGGGGAGATGTCAGTCCAGAAGATCGACTCGTTGTCGGCGAGGTAGTCGACGCTCTTGGTGATGTCGCCGGGCTGCGCCCCGAACGCCGCCTCGGTGACGACGAGGGGGAAATTCTGGCTGGGCTGCACCGGCGGGGCCGCGGACGCGGAGATGCCCGCGACGATCGAGGCCATCACGTCCGGGGTGCTGATGTCGTACCCGGCGGTAACCCCGCCTGCCGGGACGCTCGCCCTCCAGTACGGGTAGATCGCGATCCCCGACCCCAGCGACGCCCCCGCCGCCGCGGAATCCAGCGCGGTGAACCCGGCCGGCCCCGAGGTGACCGACGGGTTCAGGCTGTTCGTGGTCGGCAGGGCCAGCACCGAAAACACAACATCAGTGCCGGTCGCGTCCCCGATCAGCGACAGCGTGTCCACGCTCAGGGGAGCCGTCGTGTCGTTGGAGGAGAAGTCCAGCCCCACCTGCTGCGGCAGGTCCGCGATCTCCGCGAGCACCCACGCCGCTGAGGCCGCATAACCCGTCGTGCACACACTCACCCAGGTCACAGGCTCGGCATTCAGCGCAATCCAGATCGCGCACCGCGCGCTGTACCCGTTGGAGACGGTGATCCCGAGCTGCTGCCACAGGTTCCCCGCCGAGTCCGTCACATTCACGGCCGGCACGTTCGGTGCTGGGGACGGCGGCTCGGTCAGGGACAGGTTCGTGTTGATCGTGTCCCAGCCGATGAACGCCACCAGGCCGTTGCCTTCGCTGGTGGTGATCAGGGACGTCCCGGCCCCGTACCCGGAGTTCACCGACCCGGTGACCTGCTGCACGGCCTGCGGGTTCGTCCCGGCCGGATTAGGGGTACCCGGCCGGGAGCGTCCCGGTACCGCCACACCCGGGACGAAGGAAAACGGCAGCACGCTGCACCCACCCCCCGGTTTCCGTGAGGTGCGGCGGAACAGGGGGGGGTGGGGCCGTAAGTTTCCGGTCACCGGGTGTGCGGGCCGCTATTCAGGGCCGGGCTAGCAGGTCACCTGGCTTATGGTCAAGTCCGCCATGGTTCCGCAGGTGATCTTCACATACCAGCCCTTGGGAACACGCAGCGAGATCATGGAGCCCGTGGACAGGGCAGTTGACGGGACGATGCTGCTTGCGGGACTGGAAGTGGCACCAATCACCACGGTGGCAGTGACAGCCGTATTGACGAAGATGTAGAGCATCACGTCCTGGGCTGTGGACAGCTGCTTCGCGACAGTGCTGGTGAACGACACCGGCCCGGTGTAGGTCGCGGTGCCGCTGGTGTCGGTCCCTGAATTGAAACTGGCCAGGGCGTTGACACCCAGCGGGTTGTAGATGTTGGTCGAATTCAGGTAGGTGGTCCCGGCGATCGACACTTCGCCGGTGCTGCCGTCGTTCAGCTCGTTGTAGGTTCCCGAGGTGAGCGCCAGGCCGGTGGCTACCGAGTAGCCGGTCAGCGTAGACATGGTGCCGGTGTCCGTTTTGATGCTGGCTGTCGCGGAACCGCCGGGGCCATTCTCGATGACGCCGTTCAGGGTGGTGGTATTCGAGTTGCCCGTGACCCAGTACGCGACCGCGTTGTTGAGCAGCGAGTAGCAGCCGTTCAGGACGACGCCCTCGCTGGGATTGTTGCTGGAATCCTTGGTGATCTTGAAGCTGGTGCCGTCGAGGCTATTTTTCGCGGTCGTGGACTCGGCACCGCAGGAATTGAGGGTGAGTCCCTCACACCCGGCGATCACATACCCGGTCGCGTTGCTGTCGGACGCGCACCCGTTGAGCGCGCTGTAGGCGAGGTCCTGGAGGTAGTAGCCGTCGAGGGCGTTGTCGTTGGCGTAGCAGGCATTGAAGGCGCAGGAGGTGGCCGTAACCTCCGTCCCACTGCCCGGGATGCCAGTGACATAGAAGCCCCGGCCGCCGTTGAGCTGGGACACCACATTGTCAAAGTGAGACACGATCGGGATGAGTGCATAGACGCCGTGGCTGCCCATGTCCTGCACGGTCACGTTACGGATGATCAGCTGTTCCACGGGGTTGCTGGTGCCGCCGGCGACGACGCTGATCCCGATGCCGGTGCCGGAACCCGGGCCGGTGATCCACAGGTCCCGGATCTGGACGTTTGAGACAACGCCAGCCCCGGTGACCGTGATCGCGTTAGCTGATGTGGATGTCTGGCTGAGGGTCGTGGCCGGCTGCCCGTCACCGCAGATAGTGACGTTGCTGGAGATAGATAGCGCGGAGGTCAGCTTGTAGGTGCCGGCGGGAATGTAGACGACGCCGCCGCTGGCCGGCAGCGCGTTGATTGCTGCCTGGATCGCGGTCGCGGAGTTAGCCACGCCGGCCGGGTCGGCGCCGAACTGGGTGACGACGTTGAGCCAGCTGGGGCTCTGCAGCGCCTGCAGGGATGCGCGGACAGCAACCTGGTTGACCGCGAATCCGCTGGTGTGCGTGATCGGTGTGGTGCCGTCCGCGCCGCGCGTCACTGTTGCTGTGGCCCCGGAGATGTTTGTGACGAGAATCTTCTCCGAGTCGTTCGCCTGGTCAGTGATGTAACACTGTGTCGGCGGGAACGCTGAGGAAGACACTGCCGGCAGGGTGGAACTGGCCAGGGTCCATGACTCGACGGTGCCCGCCGCGGGCGCGGTGGTGCCGCCGCTGCTGACGATGGCGGTGCCGTCGTTGGCGAAAACCTCAAGGGCCACGCGCACCTCCAAAGGCCAAAGGTGCGGTGGTGATCCGCATGCGGAAGAAACTCAGGAATGCTATTGACGGGTAACTCTGCGGGGGTTCAGTTGCCTATCCAGGCACTATCCCTTCCATCCCGCCCCCCACTGGCCCGTGGCCCGGCCCGAGTTCCTGACCTGATACCGGCCCGCCTGCGCGGTGTTGTACGGCACCATGGCCTCAGCGATCTTGCTGCCGTCGATGTAGATGGGGACGTGGATCATCTGCGGGCTGCCCCCGCCAGGGCCGTAGCTGCCGTAGCTGCCGCTGCTGCTCATGATCCCGCCGCCGGCGAACCCGGGGACACCGTGAGACTTCAGGAACGGGGCCACCGCCGGGGTCAGGTGCTTGGGAACGACCGCCTCCCCGCCTTCCAGCATCGCGGGGTGAACATCGCCCCCGCCGTAACCGGGGACGCGGCCCCCGATGGAGTAGCCGCCTGCCGTCCTCTGCCCCACAGACGCGACTATGGACCCGATCGACCCGGACTGCCGTATGGCGACCTGGATGGTCTTCTGCGAGGGGATTGCCGCGAGCCCGTCCGCCAGCCGCTTCGCCTGCTCGGCGGCGTTGTACATCTGGCCAGCTGCGGCCTGTGCGGCGTTCCCGGCACCACGTACGGCCCCGGCGGCCCGTGTGGCGGAAGCCCAGAGCTGGTCCGCCTGCTTCCTGCTCAGCCCCAGCGAGATGGCGAACGTGTCGAACATCCGGTGCGCCGAGTTCGTGTCCCCCGTCGTGGCGATCAGTTCCCGGGCCAGCGCCGTCGCGGATTGGCTCATCCCGTCCGTGGTGCCGTGGGCTTTCACGGCAGCGTTCGCGAAGTTGTTGAACGCCGCCTGCCCCCCATGGGCCTGGGCGATAGCCCCCGCCATGGCCTGGTTCAGGTTCCCTTGGATGGCGTTAGCCAGGTTGTTCATGTCCTGCGTCAGCCCGGCCGAGGCGGTCGTCAGCTTGCCGACAATGCCCTGAAGATCCTGCCCCGCGTTGCTGGTGTGACCAATCCACTGCGACAGGGCCTTAAAGCTGTCCACACCCTGGTAGCCGGCCTGCTGTGCCAGCGCATACAGTTCCGAGGTCGCCATCTGGTTGCCTTTGGCCATTGGCAGCAACTGCGACAGGTAATCCTTCCCGGCCCTGGACAGCATGCTGTAGCCCTGCGCGCCGAGCCCCGCCGCGCTCGCCTGCATCGTCAGCGAATTGAGCAGGTTGCTGCCGTTGGTGATGGCCTGCTGGTACGTGCTCGCGAGCTGCAGGCTGCCCTGGGACAGGCCGCCAAGGCTGACAGATGTGGAGGTCGCCGCCGACCCGAGGCCGGCTGTCGCCTTAGTGACAACACTCGTTTTCCCGTTGCTGACAGTCATGGCGGCGGATGCCCCGGACGCTGCCGCGGCCATGCCGTAGATGCCCTGCTCGGCCGTGATGAACGCCGACTCGCCGCCAGTCACCAGGGAGATGAACGACGTCCACGCCTGGGTGAGCTGCTGAATCTTCGACTGCTGCTGCTCCCCGGCGAAGGTGATCGCCTGCACGCTGTTGGACAGCATCCCGCCCTGCACCGACATTTTCTGGTAGCCGGTGATCAGGTTGTCGACCTTCTGCTTCATCAGCGCGAGCGTGTCCCCAGCCTGCACCCCGGCCAGGTCCATCAGGGCAAGCGACTGCTGGTAGTTGTAACCCTGCTTAACCAAATTCCCCATCTCGCCGAACAGGTTCTTCTGCTCGCCGGTCAGCTTCACGATCTCGCCCTGGAAAGCGTGCGTGTCCGCGTTCATCTTCAGCAGGCTGTCGGTATAGGAACCGCCCGCCATCTTGATGATGGAACCCACCATGGAGATGGCGCCGCCGACACTGTGCCAATTCCCGGTCTGCTTGACGACCTGCTCACCAAGCCCGCCCATTTTGCTGTTCAGCTGGCCCACGTCAGTAGCGATCTGCGGGATCGCCTGCGAAGCGGTCATGTTCGCGAGCCCGTTGTCCATGTCCGCGATAAAGCTCTTGGTGGCATGGTCGGCCTGGGTGAACTCAAAAGCGAGAGCGACGAGCGCGGCAGCAGCGGCTATCGCCCACGCCCACGGGGACGCAGCCAGGGCCATGAACCTCGCGGCCAGGCTGCTGCTCTGAATAGCAACCCCAGCCTCAGCCGTCCGCAGGTCGTTCATCGGGATCACGGCTTCCTGCCCGACCTTGCCGAACATGCCGAGCTGGTTCAGGAAATTAATCAGCCCAGCACCGGCACCCACCATCGACTGGCCGAAACTCACCACACCAGCGCCAAGCTTCATAAGCCCTGTCGTCAGCAGCCCGCCCCACAGCATGAAACTGTGCAGGGCCATCGCCGCCATCAGGATCGGCGTGGGGATCATCGTGATCACCTCGATGACCTTCGTGAACCCCACTACCAGGTCCATCAGGTAATGCGCGGTCCCTGGGTCCGCCTTGATCAGGTTCGCGATGGCCAGGCCCACATTGTCGAGCATCTGCTCGAACTGGTGCAGGAACCCGACACCGTTCTGCAGCAGTTCCCCCGTGCCCTTCTGGCTCGCCTTCCAGATGTCCAGCTTCGCGATCCAGTCATCCAGGCCGGTCACAACCTCGTGCGCCACGTTCGCGAGGATCTGGCCATTCTGGTTAACCAGATTCAGCGCCCCGCCATAAGCCTCCACCGTCTGCGAGGCCATCGCATGCCCGAGGTCCTGGAACTTTCCCGTCAGCGGCGGAATGTTCGCATTCAGGGCGCTGTTCACCGAGTTCACGGCCATCAGGTGGTTGTAGATGTCCTGCCCCGCATACGACATCGCCGCTAGCCCGACAGTCAGCGCAGCGAGGGCTTCCGTGAGTGCGACCGCCGACTCGAACAAGCCGTCCAGGGCGATATGCCACAGCTGGACCGACCCGATCAGGTGCGCGGACCCGAGCATCCCGCCCCACAGGGATACTTCCCTGAGGAGAATCCCCCAGTAGCCGTAAGAACTCCGCGCGGCGTTCCCGCTTTCGGTCGCCGCCGCCGCCGCGTCCCTCGTTGCACTCCCCCGCAGGCGCTCAGCTATCGCCAGCAACGTCTCGGCCCTGGTCGCCTCCGCCACGGACATCGTTTCGCCGCGATTAGCCTGGGCCATCGCCTCAGCCGCATCCCCGGCCTCACGGGCCGCGTCCGCAGCTCCCCTCAATGCGGAATCCGCGGGCAGAATGCCCTCATCGACCATCTGCCGGTACGACCGGCCTACCTCATCAAGGGTCTCCGCGAGATGCTCATGCGCTACGGCATCATCATTGACCGCATTCGCGTCTTCCCGGGCGGCTGCCGCATCAGCGGCCAGCCCTCCCGTGTTCCCCAGGTTCCCGGCCCCTGCGGCCGCAGCGGCAGCCTCCGGCATCCCCGTGGTCTCGATGTTGACATGGACCGTTTTCTCGGTGGGAAGGTCATCGATCGCGGCGTGCAGCGCCTCGACCGATATGAGGGCTGCGTCGACGGACTCGCGGAACCGGTCGGTCGCCGCGATCATTTCCTCGATGCCGGCCAGGTAGCCAGAAACGTCGGCATCGAACCGCTGGGTAACTTCTGGGAGGTCGGGCATAGAGAGTCACCCCACCATCACAATTGGTGAAAGCACTCTCTTGGAACGCTAGTGCGACTCGCCCTGATTAAGCAGCCAGAATGTCCCCGTTATATGAAAAAATGAAGGCCACAACCTGGGCAGGAGGTGGCCTTCATGGCCGACGATACAGCACGTGAGCGCAGACGCGCTTACCACCGTGAGTACCAGCGAAAGTGGCGTGAGGCGAACCGGGAACTGGCTCGCGAAGTAAGCCGCGAGGCAAGTCGACGCTATCGCAGTAAGTTTCCGGAGGCTGAGGCCCGAGATCGCTGCCAATGCGCAGGCCGTCTTTGCCGCCTTCTGGGGGTCACAGGGAGGCTGCTGCTACCTGTGCGGTGACCCCTTCCCGGCCGAGACGCCCAGCGAAGCCCATATTGACCACAGCCACGACTGCTGCCCCTGCGGCCGAAGCTGCGACATCTGCCGTAGGGGACTCGCGTGCGGCAGATGTAACAAGCTGATCGGGCTTGCCGATGATGACCCGGTTCGCCTGCGGCGCATTGCCGACGCCCTTGAGGCTGCGAATCGCATCGTGGCTGCACGCCTCTCGGGGCGCCCAGTTCAGGAGGTTATGTTTTAGTACCCCATGATTGAAACGAACTTCTCCATCGCTGCCCGCGTCAGTGAGCCGTCAGCCACGGTCTCCTTTGTGGCCGTACGCATGTAGGGCCTCTGGGGTATATCTACGCGCTTTTTCCACCATTCGCCGCCGCTGTTGATCCAATGCATGAAGTGACGGGTCCGCGCGTAGTGAACCTCGCCCCACTCCTGGGTCACCGCGTAGATCGTGTGCGGGGCCACGAAAGCTGTCCCCGCAACCCCGTCCGACCCTCCGCCCCGGGACGTCACCGACGCGGCAAGCCGCCCCGTACGGGACGCCACAGGCCCCTCGAACGCCGGCGACGCAGTACCGAACTGGCCCGGCGCTGAGTGATACCGCTGCAACGTCACCTTCGTCAGGTGCGACTTGTACTCATCTGCCATCGCCTTCGCGCACGGCCCCGGTGCCGCCATGACCCGGGTCCGGATCCCGGCGAGAAACCCGGGAAGCTCATCAGGGGTCACGGAGCCTCACCCCCGCATTCGCTGTTCCTGCCGGTGCCGCATCGCCGCCGCCTCGTTGTGCGCCCGGCGTATGACCGGGTACCACTGGTAAGCCTCCAGCGGCATCTCCGCCACCTCGGCCGGCGTGAACCCGTACTCCTGCGCGAACCACTCATCCAGCAGCGCGTCCCGCGGCATCCCCTCCGGCGGGCCACCTGACTTCCCGTTGCTATAGATGTAGGCGGTCAGGCGGGAGACGGCCGCCTCGAATTTGGGCGGCTCCGCGTCGGATTGACTTTCTCCATCAGCGGCGTGATCGCCTCATCGACCTCGTTCATGTCGTCAAGGTCGTTCAGCACCGAATCCACCGTGGCCACCCCGGCGACGTTCTGCGACGGGATGGGGATGCCCTGCTCCGCGTACGACCAGGCCGTGATAATCCGGTGCAGCAGAGCCGCACGGCGGGCCGCCTGATGGTCCCCGGGGATACGGGCGATGTTACCGCCGTCACCGTCGCTGTGAATCTCGACAGGAACCGCGCCCTGCACGGCGCGCTGATCTTCAACCGTCATCCGGGAGCGGACTTGCAGCCATGCGCCGCTGGGCAGTTCGATGCGCCAGGTGTCGCCGGTCAATTCATTGCCCACTAAAGGGGGCCTCCAATTCAGTAAGTTACTGGTCAGTAGGTGGGTAGGGCGTTCACGAGCTGCACCTTTACCGGGCCGAGCCCGCCGGTTCCCCCGACATTGGTCGTGTTAGCGATGCACTCCGCGCTGTTATCGAAGTCGACAAGGACAGCGCTCCTGCCCGGCTTCGACTTCGTGAATTGCACGCTGTTCGCGTCGATCGTCATCGACAGGGCCGTGCCGCCCGTGTTGCCACTGTTCAGGTTGATATGCACCCACAGCGGCCCCGTTGAGAGCATGTAGTTCAGGGGGCTTTCATCCGATGGTGCGGTGAACTTCATCGACAGCGTTGCGCTGAGCGGCCCACGTGCGATGATGTACGGAGAGATAGTCCCCTGTGACGTCCAGTAGACCTGCAGTTGCCGCTTGATGTTGACGGCCCACTCGCCGTCAGTCGTGATCAGGTTGGACGCGGATGTCCCCCCGATGTACAGCTGCGACTTCCAGTTCGCCTGCGGGATCACGGAGCTAATCGTGTTCGTCGGGGTGCTCGCGGCCGGCTGGGACGGCCAGGAGTTCCCGGTGACCTTGAAGTCGAGCAGCTGCTCGACGTTGCCGCTGATGTCGACGGCGGACACGCAGGCGCTGGCGTAGGCGCGGGCGTAGTTGGTGTTGGTGCCGGGGGTGCCGCCGTAGTTGAGGCCCGTGTGGTCGGTCAGGGTCAGCGTGGGCGGCTGCGCGCCGGCCACTCCCCCGTACCCGAGCTGGGAGTTCAGCAAGGAGAAGTTGTGGGTGAACGGCGCGACAACCGTGAAGACGGTCCCCGATGCCCCGTGCGCGAACCGGAGCGGGTTGTTGCCGAACCCGATGCTGGTGGAGGCGGTCGCGGTGAGCGTCACCACCTCGGCGACGGACCCGGTGTCGATCTGCACGTTCTGCCCGACGGTGAACGTGGTCCCGTTGCCGACCGTGATTGTGGTCGCGCCGACGGCCGGGGAGCCGGAGAACGCCGTTGACGTGCCCGCCGACACGGTGCCCGTCGTGGACAGGTCCCCGAAGATGTTGTCGAGGAAGAATCCGTGCGTGTCCAGGAACGCGGGGCCGCCGAAGCTGAAGGTGGCGTCGGCGGGGCCGATGATGTCCTCGTACAGCATCGCCATGGACCCGCGGATCGCCTCGTCGGGAAGGAACTTGGGGGTGTCCTCTGGCGAGTACGACTTGGGGTCCATCGGGATCGTGTTCGTCGGGCTCACGGGCGTGCCCGCGGTTAGTTCGCGGGCAACCCCGAGCCAGGATTGGGTGGATGGGGCGACTTGGGGGCCACCGAGTGCCATTGGTCAGCTCTCCGTTTCTGCCGGCTCAGCGGCCTCTTCGGGTATGACTGGCGCGGCGGCCTCAGGCTCAGCCGCAGGAACAGGAGGAACAGGCACCCAGGGGGGCGGGGCCGGAACCTCGAACACGCCTTCGCGCGCGACCGCGGCCACCCACCGGCCATCACCGGGCGGCAGCGGGGCCTGCCCGGAGACGGACTCAACGTCGTACTGGCCGCCGGGGCTGGCCTCCAGCGACCGGCCCGTATATGTGTCGCGGTAGTCCAGATACATCCGATGGTCGGTGCCGGTGTAGGTGCAGAGCATGCGCGCCTCCGGGCATGAAAAAGCCCCCGCGCGTGATGCGTGCGAGGGCGGGTCAGGCGAAGATCAGTTCAAAGAGCCTGCAGGTCAGAAGGCAGTCGTACCTGTTGTACGCCTGGTTCTCGACGGCATTGATGACCACTTCCCAGGCCATATGCTCCCCGACGTCCACGAACGTGGAGATCGCACCCGAGTACGGGTCGCTCACCTGTGCCGGGTCCGGGGAGGTCCGCAAAGCCTGCATGACCGCCTCAACGATCCCTGGGAACAAGGTGTCCGATTCCGGGTCGTCGTCCTGGCCGAAGTAGACGAGGAAGATCTCCAGCTCATGCTCGAGCGGCTTCAGCCCTGAAGGAGTGCCCGGTCCCGTGTTGCGGGGGATCGTGCCGCCCAGGCCAGGGTTGCGGGACTCAACGCCTTTGGTGGGCCAGATGTAGGCGGTTGGCACCTCGGCCTGGACGTTCGGGTCCGGGGGGGTGATGACAGCGGTCAGGTTCGGGGTGCCGTCACCGGGCAGGGGCAGGTTGTCCAGCAGCGACATCACGTACTGCTGGGCCGTGTTGAGACTCATCCGCGTCCCTTCACGTCACCCGCCGGAACGTCCCGGGGCCCACTCGTTGACCTTGCCGAGCACTTTCGAGGTCCGGACTCCCCCGCGGCCGGCGAACCGGGGCTTCCACGGCCGTGGCACCTTCGCAGCCTTCGCCCGCTTCGATGCCGGCTTCCCGGTCCTGGTAGTTGTTACCTTCGGCGCGGAATGCCGTCTGTGCGTCTGGCAGTGCACCGCGTCTGCGTGAGCGGTGGCTTTCGCGTGGGCGCTCGCCGTCGCCCGTGCGTGCGCGCTTGCGGTCGCATGCGCTTTCGCTCTCGCGTGTGCTCGCGCGGTCGCTTGTGCGTGCGCCCGCGCGGTTGCCCTCGCGTGCTTGCTGGCCGTCGCGTGCGCCTTGGCCTTGGCATGCTTCCGGGCGGTCGCTGCCGCCGTCAGCGACGCTTTCGACCGCTTCTTCGCGGTAGCGGCCTTCGGCCGCACCTTCGACGCCGCCCGGGTCTTCTTCACCGCTGCACGTGCGGTGGTTTTCTTCTTCGCTGATGTCGTGGCGGCTTTCCGCGCCGCCGTCTGGGTGGCGGCCTTCGCGACGTGGGTGCTGCGCCGGTTCAGTGCGTGCGATACGCGCCGGCTGTGGTTAGCGCCGCAGGACATGACTCACCCGCCCTGCCATCATGAGGGGCATGAGTGACGACTACGAGCCGGACCGGCACATCACCGAGGCGGAATACCGTGCATGGCTTGAGCACTGCATTCCGCAGCTGGCGGCCGAACTAACGGATCTCCTGCCACAGGAGGCACGGGACGCCGGGACGCGCTTCGAGTGGAAGGAGATCCCAGACAACGGCATCCTGACTTACGACTACGTGCCGCCGAAGTTGCCAGATGCGCCCTGGACGCCGATGCGGAACATCTTCTCTCGCTGGCATTCAGGAAAGGTCTGCTATGCGCTGCCATCCGGGAACATGGTCCACGTCAAGCCCGGCTGCCGCTGCTAGATCGTCCTGCGCAGCCCATGCAGGAGAAGCTCACCTTCGCTGATGAGATCTTCCGCCCCCTTCGAGCCCCCGGCGCCAGTGCCCGGGATCTGGTGAACCGTCGTCGAGGTCGCACCGCGGGTGAGAGCCTGCGCTGAGGCGAACAGGATCGTCGCCCAGATCACCGACTGCGGCAAGGTGGTCACCATCGTCCCGGCCTTGTGCCCGAACGTGAGCGCCGGGACAGTCAGGTTCCCCGGCCCCGAGGTGGTCGACGCGGCGGAGACCTGCACGGTTTCCTGCTGGCCGCTGTCATAGACGGTCCCGGTCGCGCCCGTGTTCCCGAACTCGCCGGTAACCGCCCAGCCGGTGCAGTCATCGACGGGCAGGGACATGGCGCCGGCGGCGACATCTTCGGTGATGCTTGTGTGTGGCCAGCCGTTGATGTACTGGATACGGAGCAGGACGCCGTTCCGGCCGCCGCACCAGTTCACATAGCCGGGGCTGATGACAATCGACTGGCCGCCATCGGCCGCATCGGACGGGGCAATTGACCCATAAACGCCGATAATGGGATGTTCAATATCGAATGACCCAGCCGGTAGTGTCGTCCATTGCCGAGGGAACACCCCGTTCGGCGCAACTTGGATGCTGACGATCGACATGATCGGCCAGCGGGACAGGACCACCCGCCCGTTCCCGACCCCGGTCATCACCGTCACCCGGTAGTCGGGGCCGCTGATCTGCTCCGTGTCGAGCGTCGCCCGCAAAACCTGATTCACGTACGTATCGACTTGGGCGGTTGCCCGGCCGAGGATGTTGACCTGCTCGGCTAGCTGCTGCGCCGGGGTCGTGCCCTTATAGGGCGGAATTGTGCTCCATGACAATCCGGTCGGGGCAGAGACGAGCTCGGCTGGCGTGCAGTAGGGCGTTTGCCCGGCTGGATACAGCAATGACACGGGGGTATCGCCCCCTGCCTATGCTCGTGATTGCGGGAGGCCGGTAGCTCAACGGATAGAGCACGGTGTGCCAAGCCGCAGAAGGCGCCAACGCGAAGCAGGCTGAGATCCGGGGTTGCGGGTTCGAGTCCCGCCCGGCCTCCCGTGCCGCCGGGCATGAAAGAGGCCGGAGGCACGCTCCCCAGCGAATCCCCGGCCCCAGTTCCACGCGAGGGCTGAGCCGCTCTTGCCGCCCTGCCTAGGAGGGGCGGTACGGCCAGCGTGGACCGGCCGTGACCAGCCTAGTAGGCAACTATCGCCATCACGCACCCTCCTTCTTGTTAGACGCGCTCTGGCCAGTGCCAGGTGCCGCCCGCGTGGGCGTGTTCGTTCTGCATGACACCCCGGTTGAAGAACATCCCCTCCGGGTTCAGTACGGCGAGGCTGACGGGCGTCCCTTCGGGGCGCTTCTCGCCATCCGGCACCCACACCTCCCCCACCTCGGTGACCAGTGCGGCGCGGCACACGCTGGGATACTCGCCGCCCGGCGTGCCGTAGCTGACGTAGTGGACGACGCGGCCGACACTCGGGGTCACGCGGCCACCTTCTCCGCCGCCTCAAGCCGGGCGATCATCTCCGGGCGCGTCCCGGAGTCATCGAGGTTCCGCTCCCGGCACATCTTCCGGAGCTTCTGGGGGTGCAGGTCCGCCAGATCCGGTGCGGGCGCGGGGGGGATAG
>Ga0335085_10010927_pt1 | contig 13509 bp, 13 predicted proteins | sample Lox_Sample_45_FD_206712 | JGI IMG/M metagenome (GOLD analysis project Ga0335085, IMG submission 206712) | Soil microbial communities from Loxahatchee National Wildlife Refuge, Florida, United States - Lox_Sample_4.5 | ecosystem: Environmental > Terrestrial > Soil > Wetlands | place: USA...
TTGAGCGCGCCTTCCCACTGTTTGATGGCTCCATGGCGGAAAGCCGGGGAATGCAGGAGGCCGTCACCGCGGCCGCAAACAGTTTTCTGAGCGCACACGGGATTCGAGGTTCGACGGCCATCCGGCCTGTTTTCGATCTGAGTCACAACCTGATCGGATTCCTGCTGCATGTGGACGGGGTGCCGATGCCACTGAAAGACGTTCAGGTGGAGGGCGGACCACTGGACGCGGCAGCGATCCGCGAAGTGGCCCACGGCATCCTGTCGTACGATTATTCGCGGCACACAGCCGAATATTGGGCGCAGACGGCACTCACGGAGGAGTATCAGGATGAAGGCTACCTCCAGCCGCATTTCTCCGGACCGGTGGTGGCCTTCGCCGATCCCACGGGCAAAGACGTCTCCCAGGGCGTAGTCGCGAAGTTCCTTGCCACGCCAGGCCTGCGCTACCACTGGGGCGGGGTGAGCTGGATGGGTGACGAAACCCTGAGCGCGGAGCAGCTCACACGATTGATGGTGCTTTCCACCGGAGACATTGCGGGACGGAAAGAGACCCTTGCAGGGTGGGACGCTGTGCGGCAGGCGTTCGGCCGGCAGGGCTATCTTACGGCCGACGTCGCGGCAACGCCCGTATTCGATGACCATGCCGCCACGGTGCATTACAACGCGCAAATCACGAAAGGCCCGCAATTCACCATGGGCGAGTTGGTGGTGGACGACCCATCGCCCGAGGTGGTGAAAGCAGTCAACGCCGCCTGGAAAATAAGACGGGGTGAGGTCTATACCACCGACGCGGAAAAGGAATCGAGACAGAGGATTCTCCAGGCACAATCGCGGATGCGGCGCGCCGATAAGCGCCTGGCGTTTCACCGCTCGCTGAATACGGCCGCGCACACCGTAAGCGTGCTGGTGAAATTTGAGTGACGCCGCTGCGCCGGTCGCAAACGCTTCCCTTCCCGTAGGCGGAAGGTACCCCGTTGCCATGGCTCCCCAGCCATCGTAAAATGCCGGTGTTCCTCCGACCCCTCTGGCCTGTGGGAGTTCCCTCCTATGGCCGCTGGGGCGGTGTCCCGTAGTCTCCCGCGATGCGGGTGAGACGGGGCCGAGGGTGAGGGCGGAAACGCCTTCGCCTCCCGTGCTTGGAAAGGAGAACGCGCAGGAGCGTTCCCCCCGCGGGGAATTGCCGCCGGCGCTCACTGGGCTCGACCCGCCAGTTGTCTCCTCTCCCCGCACCGCTGGAATCCAAAAGGGCATGCCGCTACACGACAAATTCGGCCGCCGCATGACGGACGTACGCATTTCCGTCACGGACCGGTGCAATTTCCGGTGCGTCTATTGCCGCTCGGCGGACCCGGAGAATTACCGGCCCGAGGACGAACTGCTCACCTGGGAAGAACTGGTGCGTGTGGCGCGCGTGCTGCACGGACTGGGGCTGGAAAAGGTGCGCGTCACCGGCGGCGAGCCCATGGTGCGTCCCGGCGTCATCGAGTTCATCTCCCGCCTGCGTGACATCGGTTTCCATGACCTCTCCATGACCACCAACGGCCAGTTGCTGGCGGAGAGCTGCGACCGGCTCGTGGAGGCCGGGCTGCATCGCATCAACATCAGCCTGGACTCGCTCGACGCGGAGAAATTCAAGCGCGTCACCCGCACGCGAAAATTTCAGAGCGTGATGGATGGCATCCATGCGGCCCAGGCCAGCCGGCTGAGCCCGGTGAAGGTCAACGCCGTGCTCGTCCGCGGGCTGAACGACGACGAAGTGGAAGCCTTTGCCGAACTGGCCAGGCGCACCGGCATCGTCATGCGATTCATCGAGTTCATGCCCCTGGACGCGGATCGGCACTGGTCCCGCGACGTGGTGGTTTCGGCAGCCGAGGTGCGCCGCCGCATCGAGGCGCGCTGGCCGCTCGTCCAGATTCCCCACGCCGCAAGCGAGACGGCGCGGAAATACCGGTTTGCGGACGGCGCTCCCGGCGAAATCGGCCTGATTTCTCCGGTCACGGAGCCGTTCTGCGGCCACTGCTCACGTATCCGCATCACCGCGGACGGGAAGCTGCGCACCTGTCTGTTCAGCCAGAATGATCACGACCTGCGTCCCTTCCTCCGCAACGGCGCGAGTGACCGGGATCTCGAGAATTTCATCAAAGAGAGGGTGAACGAAAAGGAGCAGGGACACCGGATCAACGAACCCGACTTTGTCCCGCCCTCTCGCACCATGGTGTTTATCGGGGGCTAGGGGGTGTTCCGGGCGCCGGAATGGGTGGCCGCGTCGGATGTGCTGGAATATCGACTGCCTTCGCGAGAGAATAGGATTAGGCCTGCAGGGATACCCGCAGATATGCAACAACTGGTCGAACTCGGAAGGATTGCGGCACAGCCACAGCCGGACACCGTGCGTGTCCCGGAGATGGAGAAGGGTGTCGGCTGCGACTTCTCGAGCTACCTGCTCGTGCCGGATACCTCGCTCGATGACCGCATCGGCGCCGCCGTAGACCGGCTCGGTTCCGACCTGGTGATCCTGGGCCATCACTACCAGCGCGACGAGGTGATCCGTTTCGCGCGCTTCCGCGGGGATTCCCTGAAGCTGGCGCAGCAGGCCGCCGGCTGCGACGCAAAATACATCGTTTTCTGCGGCGTCCACTTTATGGCGGAGAGCGCGGACGTGCTGCGCAGGCCGGGCCAGGTGGTCATCCTGCCCGATCTGAATGCCGGCTGTTCCATGGCGGACATGGCGGAAATCGGCCAGGTGGAAACCTGCTGGGACGAACTGGAGGCCATCGGCGGCCTGAACGTCGTTCCGGTCACCTACATGAATTCCACCGCCGCCATCAAAGCGTTTACCGGCCAGCATAACGGTTCCGTGGTCACCAGCTCGAACGCCGCCCGCGTGCTCGAGTGGGCCTTCACGCAGGGCCAGCGTGTGCTGTTCCTTCCCGACGAGCACCTCGGGCGAAATACCGCCTATGGCATGGGCATCCCGCTCAACGAGATGGTCGTCTGGGACCCGGCGCAGGAGATGGGCGGAAACACGGAAGAGGCCATCCGACGCGCGAAAATGATCCTCTGGAAGGGCTATTGCTCGGTCCATCAGCGCTTTCTCCCGCAGCATGTGGACCGCGTGCGCGCCGAACATCCCGGCATCCGCGTGATCGTCCATCCGGAATGCAGCTTCGAGGTCGTTCGAAAGGCGGACGATACGGGCTCGACCGAGGGCATCATCAAGAAAGTTACTGCCTCCCCTCCCGGTTCTTCCTGGGCCATCGGCACGGAAATTCATCTGGTGAACCGTCTGGCTAAAACGCTCACCGACCGCACCGTCATCTCGCTCGATCCCCACGTGTGCGTCTGCTCCACCATGTTCCGCATCACTCCGCACCATCTGCTGTGGGCCCTCGAGAGTCTCGTGGAGGGCAACGTGGTGAACCGCATCAGCGTGCCTGAAGACCAGCGTCGCTGGGCGCGCGTGGCGCTCGACCGGATGCTCGGGCTCGGATAGCCCCGACCCATGGCTGAAGAGTTCCGTCATTTCACGCTTACCGAAGCCGAACGAACCCGAGTGGAAGTGGAACCCATCCTCATCGAAGCGATGGAGGGCCGTCGCGCGCTCGCCGAAGTGGAGGAAAGCCTCGGCGCCATTGCCCGGCGCATCGGCATGCTCGGCGGTTCACTCGTCTCGCAGTCGGAGGTAGGGGACCTGCGCGCGCGATACAACGAGATCGGCACGAAGCTGCAGCACGCGCTGGAAACGATTCAGGCCACCGGCTGCCTGGTGAAGGATCTCGAGATGGGCCTGCTCGATTTTCCCGCCATCCTGAACGACGAGGAAGTGCTGCTCTGCTGGCGGCTGGGCGAAGACCGCATCCGCTTCTACCATGGACCGCACGAGGGCTTCGCGGGGCGAAGACCTCTCGACCCGCACGATACCGGCGGGGGCACCACGCGCATCCAGTAGCGGCGACGATGTGCCGCTGGCCGCGCCATTTTCCGGCACCGCCCATGACGTACGAAAGGGTTTCCCGATGACCTCGACTGCCGGCAACCGGCTGAGCCACTCCGCCAGCGCCTACCTGCGCTCCGCCGAGCACCAGCCGGTGGACTGGCACGAATGGGGCGAGGAAGCGTTTGCCCGCGCCCGCGCGGAGGACAAACCCATCCTGCTCGACATCGGCGCCGTGTGGTGCCACTGGTGCCACGTGATTGACCGCGAAAGCTACGAAAACCCCGAAATCGCCGCGCTCATCAACCAGCTCTACATCCCCGTGAAAGTGGACCGCGACGAACGTCCCGACGTGGACGCGCGATACCAGGCCGCCATCAGCGCCATCTCCGGGCAGGGCGGCTGGCCGCTCACCGGATTTCTCACTCCCGACGGCCGCCCGTTTTTCGGCGGCACTTACTTCCCTCCCGAGGACGCCATGGGCCGCCCGGGATTTCGCCGCATCCTCTCCGCCGTTGCCGAGGCATATCGCGAGCGCCGCGCGGACGTAGACCGCTCCGCGCAGACTCTGGCCGATGCCGTGGCCCAGGCCGAAACGTTTCGCGAGGGCCGCGGCTCGCTTTCCTCGCGACTGATCGACGAAATGGAAGACGGCGTGGTCCGTCAGTTCGACATCCGCAACGGCGGGTTCGGCCGCGCGCCCAAATTTCCCCATCCCGCGGCCATCGATTTCCTGTGCGAGCGATTCCAGGCCACCGGCCATCGCCACCTTCTCGCCGTGGTCGAAACCACGCTGATGAAAATGGCGCGCGGCGGCGTGTACGACCAGATTGGCGGCGGCTTCCATCGTTACTCCGTGGACGAGCGCTGGTGCGTGCCCCATTTCGAAAAAATGAGTTACGACAACGCGCCGATGCTGGCGAACTATCTGCGCGCGTGGCAGATCACCGGCGATCCCGAATTCCGGGCATTGTTCCGCCGCACTGCCGAAGGCATCATCCGCTGGACGGGCGAGGTGCTTTCCGAGCCGCCCTCGCGTGGCGGCTTCTACGCCAGCCAGGATGCCGATATCTCGCTGGACGACGACGGCGACTATTTCACCTGGACGCAGGAAGAGGTACGCGCTGCGCTGGCGCCCGATGAAGCCCTGGTTATCGAGCTCTATTACGACGTGGAGCCCGCCGGCGAGATGCACCACAACCCGGCGAAAAATGTTCTGTGGGTCGACCGCGACTTGAAGGAAATGGCCACGCGCATGAGCAAATCGGAGGCGGAGGTGGCGGAGATTCTCGCCGCTGCGCAGAAACATTTGCTCGAAGCGCGCGCGAAGCGTCCCACGCCCGCCATCGACCGCGCCATCTACACGGGGTGGAACGCGATGTATTGCTCCGCCTATCTGGAAGCGGCTCGCGCGCTCGGCCGCGAGGATTGCCGTGAATTCGCCTTGAAAACACTCGACCGGCTCCTGGCCGAGGCCTGGGATCCCGCTCGCGGCTTTGCGCATCGCGTCGGCCGCCCGCGCCTCGATGGTTCGCTCGACGATCAGGTGTATGCCGCCGCCGCTCTGCTCGATGCCTTCGAGGCCACGCTGGATCGCCGCCGGTTCGACGCTGCCGTTCGTGCCATGGACCTCGCGATCGATCTCTATGGTGACGCGGAGGGCGGCGCCTTCTTCGACCGCTCGCGTCTGGCCGCCCCCATGGGCGGGCTTGAGGTTCGCCGCAAGCCTTTCCAGGATTCCCCGACGCCGTCCGGCAATTCCTGCGCGGCCACGGTGCTCACTCGCCTCTACGCGTACACCGGCGAACAGCGCTACCGCGACCGCGCCATGTCCACACTGGAAACTTTTGCCGGAGTCGCGCCTCAATACGGCCTGTTTGCTTCGAGCTTCGCTCTTGCGCTCGGAGTCTATCTCGCGGCCCCTGCGCAGGTTGTCGTGCTCGGTCCCGCGGGCGATGCACGAGCGGCGCAGCTCGAACAGGCGGCTCTCGCCGTCTTCCGCTTCGCGAAAGCCGTCCTCCGCGTCACGCCGGAGCATCTCGCCGCGGGCGTGCTCCCTCCGGCGCTCGCCGCCACCCTTCCGCACCTCTCTGCTGAGACCCCTCTGGCGCTCGTCTGTGCCGGCGGGGTATGCCAGCCGCCAACGGCAGATCCCAATGAGTTGAAGAAACTCCTCGCGCCTGCCGCGGCTTGATCCGCCGGGACCGGCTCCGCAATTTCTCAGTGATTCCTCTGCGTTCTCTGCGCCTCTGCGGTATTCTTTTCTTTCTTATTGCACTTCTCTATCGTCAGGAGCTTCGATGCTCAGAGCGCGTGACGCTGTCCTCTCGGTTCCGCAGATTCCACAACTCACTTCCGGCCGCTCCGGAATCTGCCTCGACCTCAACGAAAACACCGCCGGGCCGTCTCCACGGGTGCTCGCCAGACTGCGCAGCCTCACCGCGGCGGACATATCCCTCTATCCGGAGCGCGCTGCCGTCGAAGCAGTTGTCGCGAAGCATCTCGGTGTCGGTCCCCAAGAGGTGCTCCTGACCAACGGCGTGGACGAGGCTATCGTGCTGCTGTTCTCCACGTTTCTCGGTCCCGGCGACGATGCCCTCTACCCCGTCCCAACGTTTCCCATGTATCCCATCTGCGCCACCGCCGCGGGTGCGCGCACCGTGGGAATTGCCACCGACCGCGACTTCCGTTTTCCCGCCGCGGCACTGCGCGCCGCCATCTCGCCCCAGACGCGCCTGATCGCCGTCGCCAATCCGAATAACCCCACCGGTGCGCTCGCGCCGCGAAAGGAACTTCTCGCCATTCTCGAGGCCGCTCCACACTCCGCCGTGCTCGTGGATGAGGCTTACTACGAATTTTCCGGAGAGACGATGCTGGGCGAACTGCCGCGTTTCCCCAATCTCTTCGTGGCGCGCACATTCTCCAAAGCCTATGGTCTGGCCGCTCTTCGCGTCGGCTGCCTCGTCGGCGCGGCGGAACACATGGATGCAGTGCGCCGCCTGGCTCCGCCGTTTAGCGTGAACAGCGTGGCCCTCGCCTGCCTGCCCGAAGCACTCGCCGATCAGGACCACGTTTCCGCATGCGTCACCGCCGTGAAGCGCGAGCGAGCGCGACTCGATGCCGCCTTCTCCAAATACGGCATCCGCACCTGGCCCAGCCACGGCAATTTCGTCCTCGCCGATCTCGGCAAGTGGCACGCGGAGTTCACCGCAGAGCTGGCCAAGGACGGCATCCACGTCCGCGACCGTGGCGCCGATCCGGCCTGTGCCGGATGCGTCCGGATCACCATCGGCACTTCTGCCGAGATGGACCGCTTCTATGCTGTACTGCCCGGAGTGCTGCAACGAACCGGCTGGCACGTCGCGGTGTAGCGCCAGGCTCTGGTCCGCGCTTGAGAGCGCCGCCTGGTCGTTGCGGCGGCGAACCCCCGATGCCATAATGCAAGCCTAGACTAGTGATTGTTTTCATTCCGCAGGGGGATTTCCCATGGCACTCCGTGATTCCTGGATAGAACAAAGATTGGCGGCGGCGGCCGGCGCCAACGGCTCCCGCAACGTCAGCCAGATGCACTACGCCCGTCAGGGCATTGTGACCGGCGAAATGGATTATGTGGCCCGGCGCGAACGCCTTTCGCCCGAACTTGTGCGCAGCGAGGTGGCTCGCGGCCGCGCCATCATCCCCGCCAATATCCATCACCGCAATCTCGAGCCCATGGGCATCGGCGTGGCCTTCAAATGCAAGATCAACGCCAACATCGGCAACTCCGCGGTCACTTCCAAGGTGGACGACGAGCTGCAAAAGCTGGCCAACGCCGTCAAGCTCGGCTCGGACACCGTGATGGACCTCTCCACCGGCGGGGATATCCCGCACATCCGCCGCGCCATCATTGACGCCTCGCCCGTTCCCGTCGGCACCGTGCCTATCTACGAAGCGCTCTCGCGCGTGAAGCGCGCCGAAGACCTCACCATCGGCGTGATGCTCGAAGTGATCGAAGAGCAGGCCGAGCAGGGCGTGGACTACATGACCATCCACGCCGGCGTGCTGCGCGAATTCCTGCCCATGGTGCGCAACCGCATCACGGGAATCGTCAGCCGCGGCGGCTCTCTGCTGGCCGTGTGGATGAGCCATCACAAGAAGGAAAATTTCCTTTACGAGAATTTCGACGCCATCTGCAAGATTTTCCGCAAGCACGACGTCAGCTTCTCGCTCGGCGATGGTCTGCGCCCGGGCTCGCTGGCCGATGCCAGCGACGAAGCGCAGTTCGCCGAATTGAAAGTCCTTGGCGAACTCACCAGCAAAGCCTGGGAGTACGACGTCCAGGTGATGATCGAAGGCCCCGGCCACATCCCCATGGACCAGATCGAGCTCCAGGTGAAGAAGGAAATGGAACTGTGCCACGAGGCGCCGTTCTACACGCTCGGGCCGCTCGTCACCGACATCGCTCCCGGCTACGACCACATCACCAGCGCCATCGGCGCGGCCATGATCGGCTGGCATGGCGCTTCCATGCTCTGCTACGTCACGCCGAAGGAACACCTCGGCCTGCCCAATGCGGAGGACGTGAAGCAGGGCGTCATCGCCTACAAGATTGCCGCGCACGCAGCGGACATCGCGCGCCACCGCCCCGGCGCACGCGAGCGCGACGACGCGCTCAGCTACGCCCGCTTCCTCTTCGACTGGGAGAAGCAGTTCGCCCTCTCGCTCGATCCGGAAACGGCGCGCGCCATGCATGACGAGACCTTGCCCGACGATTTTTACAAGGAAGCCAAGTTCTGCTCCATGTGCGGGCCGAAATTCTGCTCCATGAACCTCACCCAGGTGGCCGAAGCCAACGACGGCCTCACACAGTCCCAGCGCGAGCAGAAATTCGTCGAGCTCCTCGCCAAAGTGGAGAAGTAAGTTCTCGCCAGAAGGCGGAAACCGAGTTCCCGAAGCCGGAATCTAACGCGGTACCCGCTCCTGCGCGCGCCACTCTTGACAGCAGGCGAACGGAAAGCGAAACTATTCAGCCTCTACCCCAAAAGGAGAATCTCCCATGCCGATGAACCAAGCCTTTCTTCCCGAGTTCGACCACGAAATGGCCATCACCCGCAAATTCCTCGAGCGCGTGCCCGAAGACAAGTTCAACTGGGCCCCGCACCCGAAATCCATGAAACTGGGCGACCTCGCATCCCACCTTACCCACATGCCTGGCTGGCTGGAGCACACCTTCGCGCAGGACGAGTTGGACCTCGCTCCGGGCGGGAACCGGATGCCCATGCCCAAGGGCAATAACCGCAAGGAACTTCTGGCCATGTTCGACAAAAGCGTCACCGCCGGCCGCGCCGCCCTCGCTGCCGCCACCGACGATTCCGCCTGGATGAAGCCCTGGGCGCTCAAGGCCAACGGACAGACGCTGCTCAGCCTGCCCCGTGCCGCCGTCGTGCGCACCTTCGTGATCAGCCACGTCATTCACCACCGTGCGCAGCTCGGAGTCTACTTCCGCCTCAACGATGTTCCCGTGCCGTCCACATACGGCCCGTCCGCCGACGAGAATAAGTTTTAGTTATTCGGCGGGATAGAATCGTATTCGGTGCGGGCCGGCGCCTCTGCGCTGGCCCGTTATCTTCCGATGACGCAGACAACTGAAAATCAGCATCTCCGCGACGAATTCAACCGCTGGGCCGAAGCCGGCCGCGGTGAGGGAATGGCCGAAGACCATCTTCCCATCACGCTCCCGGTCCTCGCGCGCATGCAACTTACTCCCGCAGACAGCGTGCTCGACGTCGGATGCGGCGCGGGCTGGCTTCTCCGCCTGCTGGCCGAACGCGTCACGGAAGGCCGCGTCGTGGGCATGGACGTCTCCGACGAGATGATCCGCCACGCCCGGCGCAACTGCGCCGATCTGCCGCAGGTAATGGCCGTGCCCGGCTCCGTGGACGAAATCCCCTGGGAAAACGAATTCTTCACGAAAGTGATTTCCGTGGAATCCTCCTACTACTGGCCCCACCCCGCGGCCGGCCTGCGCGAAATCTTCCGGGTGGTGCGTCCCGGCGGCAGTGCGTGGATCCTGATCAACTATTACCGCGACAATCCGCATTGCCACCAGTGGGGCTCGCTGCTCCCGGTCCCGACCAAGCTGCTCTCAGGCGACGAATGGGCCGGGCTGTTCCGCGACGCGGGATTCGCGGCCGTGGAGCATGCGCGCATCGTGGATCCCACTCCGCCGCCCGCGGAGTACAAAGGCCGCTGGTTCCGAGATGCTGCGCACCTCGCCGCCTTCCGCGCGGAGGGCGCCCTGCTCGTCCACGGGACGAAGACCACCTAGCACTTGCCGGGCGCATCCAGAGAGCCTGAGGAGTACAGCCGCCATGAAGATTTCCTTCGAGGAATCGCTCGCCCGTCTTCCGCTCCCTGCCACCGCGAAGTGGCCGCAGGGCGTGTGGGACGTCGCCGCCTTCGAGCGTGGCGGGCTCACGCTTGAACTCTTCGCGCCCAAGGACAACGACTACCAGACACCGCACGCGCAAGACGAGCTCTACATCGTCGCCCGCGGCAGCGGCACTCTGCTCGTGGACGACCAGCCCGTCGAATTCGAGACCGGCGACGTACTGTTCGTCGCCGCCCGCCAGCCGCACCGCTTCGTTCGTTTCACCGCGGACCTCGCGCTCTGGGTTGTCTTCTGGGGCCCGCACCGGGAGGCGTGAACGCCGTCCAGGGTAGGCCGAATTTTCCGGCGCACCCGCAAGCTCGCGAAGCATCTAAGTAAGTATGCGGCCGCTCCAGCCTCTGGCCGCTCCAGCCTCGCCCTTCAGGAGTTCCCAGCCCGGGTCGGAAAGGTGATGACCATGCGAATCGCAGGATTGGTGTGTTCTCTCGCGATAGGCATCGGCTCCGTGATGATGGCCGCGCCTGCGGCCCGCGCCAACGTCGCGGTGGGCGTAGCAATTCGGATCGGACCGCCGGCGTTGCCCGTGTATGCGCAGCCGCTTTGCCCCGGTCCCGGTTATATCTGGACTCCGGGCTACTGGGCCTGGGGAGATGCCGGCTACTACTGGGTTCCCGGTACGTGGGTGCTTCCGCCGGAAGCAGGCCTGCTCTGGACCCCGGGTTACTGGGCATTCAGCGACGGTGTGTACGTATGGAATGCCGGCTATTGGGGACCGACCGTGGGCTTCTATGGCGGCATTGACTACGGCTTCGGCTACCCCGGCGTGGGATTTTTTGGCGGCTACTGGCGCGGCCACAACTTCTATTACAACCGCGCAGTGACACACGTCGATGTCCATGTGGTCCGGAACGTCTACGACGAGCATGTCGCTCACCATCCCACGCGATTTGATCGCGTGAGCTTCAACGGCGGCGCGCACGGCGTGCACGCACGCCCGACCGCCCGCGAAGAGGCGACTATGCACGAGCACCACTTCCAGATGACCACGGAACAATCGCGGCATCTCGATGCCGCTCGTTCCGACCGCGCTCTTCGCGCATCCGTGAACCACGGCCGGCCGCACATTGCCGCAACCGAACGGGCCGGCGAAGTCAGGGGGCGCCCGGCGGAACACGCAGCCGGAAAATCGGTCCGCGCCACGAATCATCCGGCTCGCACCAAGCCCCCCGCTCAACAACACCCCGCGGCCACCCAGCGCTCAGCCGCCGCATACGAACGCCAGCAGGCTCAACGCCGCCAAGCTGAAGTCCGCACACAACAAGCACGCGCACGCCAGCAAGAGGCCGCGCAAGCCCGTCAGCCTCGCGCACAACAGCGTCAGCAGCAGGCGCAAGCTCGTCAGGCGCGTGCACAACAGCGTCAGCAGCAGCAGGCGCAAGCTCGTCAGGCGCGTGCACAACAGCGTCAGCAGCAGCAGGCGCAAGCCCGTCAGGCTCGGGCGCAACAACACCGGGCAAGACCAAGGCAGCAGGCCCGGCGGCAGGCGCCGCAGGGAAGACCCCACAAGCCTCCCCTGAGCTAGGTCCTGAAGGGAGCGTAGAGATGAGGCCGGGCGCTAGCCCGGCCTTTTCTTTGCGCGAGTGCCGCGCTCAGTGGCCGAATTTGCCGATTAGCTCTGCCTGCGCGATCACGTGACCTGCGAGCGCACGCTCCACGTCCGCCTTCGTTGCGCCAGGCTTCAAATCCAGCTTCGCATTCAGCGCGTAGAGCTTGAAAAAGTAGCGGTGCGCCGGCCCGCGCGGAGGGCACGGCCCGTTGTAGCCGATTTTGCCGAAATCGTTTCGCCCCTGCCGGCTGTGGTCCGGCAATTCTCCGTCTTTGCCCACGCCTTCCGGCAGCGATCGCGCCCCGGCCGGCAGATTGAAGAGCACCCAGTGAACCCACACGCGCCCGGGCGCATCCGGGTCGTCCATGATCAGCGCAAGGCTCTGTGTTCCCGCGGGCGGATTGCTCCAGGAAAGCGCGGGGGAAACGTCCGGCCCATCGCACGTGAAGTTCTTCGGAATTGTGCCGCCCGCAGAAAACGCCGTGCTGTTCAGTTCCAATGCCACGGGAGACCTCCTCTCTGCCGCCGGTTGCTCCTCGCCAGATGAAACCGGAGAGAGAGCAGCCAGGCTGAGGGCGCAAGCGCCGACAGCCACCCAGGAAAACCGCAAGCGGCCTTTCGATTGCCGGTTCCGATTCATGGATTTTGCGCGGTCTCCCGGCCGGCCTCCGCCGAGTCTTACCACTTCCCTCCCGCGCCCGAAACAGCAAAGTGTGCCGGACACATTGGCTCCCCCCTGCGGCGTCTGCCTGGATCCGGCGGCTCGCGCAAAGCCCCGGAATACCTCGCCGGCAATTTGACGGCGGCAAGCGCGCTGGCTATACTCGGCGTTTTTCCGGGGTACAATATTCGCGTATGGGAATCATCGACAACCGCTTCGAGAAAAACTTCCTGATCTCGTCCGTCGACTACGTGTTCAACTGGGCGCGCAAGAGCGCCATCTGGCCGCTCACCTTCGGCTTGGCCTGCTGCGCCATCGAGATGATCGCCTCCACCACCTCCCGCTTCGACATCGCCCGCTTCGGCGCCGAGGTCTTCCGCCCTTCGCCGCGCCAGGCCGACCTGATGATCGTCGCCGGCACCGTCACACTGAAGATGGGCCCCGTGATCCAGCGCATCTGGCAGCAGATGCCGGACCCCAAGTGGTGCATCTCCATGGGCGCGTGCTCCGGCGTGGGCGGGCCGTTCAACGTCTATTCCGTGCTTCAGGGCGTCGACAAAATCGTTCCCGTGGACGTATACATCATCGGCTGCCCGCCGCGGCCTGAGGCGCTCTTCTACGGCTTGCTCAAGCTGCAGGACAAGATCGACCAGATGTCGCTGGCCAAGCGTCCCACTGAAGTCCGGCTGACCCCCGGCATGGTGGATAGCTTCAAGCAAGGCGTGATGGTCGCCCAGACGCCCCAGCCACGGTAGGTAGCACAGGCTTTTAGCCTGTGCCCACGAGGGAGACGCCAGCAAATGCCGCTACTTCGCGCCACCAAGACCACGGAAATCGCCCCCGGCCAGATACGGGAGTTCCAGCTCGACGGCCACACGGTGGCCATTGCCAATCTCGGCGGTAGCTTCTATGCCATTGATAACACGTGCCTTCACC
>Ga0335085_10010928_pt1 | contig 13509 bp, 11 predicted proteins | sample Lox_Sample_45_FD_206712 | JGI IMG/M metagenome (GOLD analysis project Ga0335085, IMG submission 206712) | Soil microbial communities from Loxahatchee National Wildlife Refuge, Florida, United States - Lox_Sample_4.5 | ecosystem: Environmental > Terrestrial > Soil > Wetlands | place: USA...
GGTCGACCTTGTTCACGAAAGTGGACAGAAACAGTTCCACTCACTTCCCCCACGCTCTCCCAACAACGGCCGGCAAGGGGTTGGCCCGGTTGCGCCGACGAGTTCCCCCCAACGTCAGCGCGCGTCTGTTGGGTGAATATGGGATAGCATGGGATAGAGTGGGTCGTCAACATTAGATTATAGTAATACCTGACGATTCTAAATCTTCGGTGTAAATGGGCTTCACAACCACTGGATTTAGTACGGCGCAGGATTGCTGCACTATTGGTCAATATCTAGTTCTATATTTGTTCTCACAGCAAAACGCGTCGCGACGCGATACCGTGACGGTCACCGGCGGCTGGAATGGCGTTGCCGGGCCGGCGAACCCGCCTCGGGCAGCAAGGTTGGGGCGATGACAACGGGAAAGCAAATTGCGGCGGATTTCACGCCGGCGAGCCTCGTGCCGGAGCTATCCGTGGCTGCTTTTCCTGGCGCCGGAGGAGAAATGGTATCGCACCGGCGCGGTCGAGACCGGCGTGCGCCAATTCCTCGTGCAAGACCCCGACGGATAGTTGCTGCGTTTCTCGGCTTGGATCGGGGAACGGGCGCCAGCAAAGACGGTAAAGCCAGACGGTCTGTAAGCCGGGTTCTGTCCTGTCGGGCGACAGGGATGGCCATTCATCTGGGACGTTCGTTGCCGAACGCCTCGCGCGACCGACCCGAGCGGCGGCGCGAAAGCTCGCCCGGCACGGTTTCCCGTGCCTGCCGCTCCTACTTGGTCTTGCTCCCGGTGGGGTTTTCCCTGCCGTCTCCATTGCTGGCGACGCGGTGCGCTCTTACCGCACCATTTCACCCTTGCCGCCCATGCGATCCCATGCGGGACCGCCTTGGGCTCGGCGGTGTATTTTCTGTGGCACTGTCCCTGGGGTCGCCCCCGCCGGCCGTTAACCGGCACCGTGCTTTCCGTGGAGCCCGGACTTTCCTCCCCCTACCTTGCGGCGAAGAGCGGCCATCCGACCATCTGGCTGTGGGATTTTATGGGGCACTCGAGTTATCTGTCAAAATCGAGTGCCCTGAACGTTCTCAATTTGAATTTCGGCTGTGGGTAAAAGCCGACCTCAGGTCCGTGGCGCTCGGGCGACCCGGTCGCGCCGATACCAGTAGTTCGCGAAATCACCAGGCGGCAACCGCAGCGGCTCGGTTTGGAAACTTCACAGCCTTGACGCTGCCAATATCGATCATAAGATCGGCGCCTACCCGCGAGGAGGCGCAGGGCCATGGATAGCGGGGTCAAATACGCCAGGAACGACGGCACCCACATTGCGTACCGCGTCTTCGGCGACGGTCCGCGCGACATCGTGCTGATTCCCGGCACGCTCTCGCACGTCGAGCTCTACTGGGAGTTCCCGCCCAGTGAATACCTGCTTAAGCGGTTTACGTCGTTCGCGCGCGTGATCGTGTTCGACAAGCGCGGACAGGGGCTCTCGGATCGGGTCGCCGAGCAGACGATAGAGGAGCGCATCGGCGACGTACGAGCGGTGATGGATGCAGTCGGCTCGGGGAAGGCAACGATCTACGGATGGTCGGAAGGCGGCGCGATGTCGTTGCTATTCGCCGCCACCTATCCGGAGCGGACTTCGGGCCTCGTGCTGTGCGGCAGCCCCGCGGCCTACAAGGCGTATATTAGCCAAGAGCAACACGAGGCACGCCTGAAGCTCTTGGATGAGCACTGGGGAGAGGGTGTGCTGGTGCCGATCAACGCGCCGAGCCGGGCAAACGATGAGATGTTCTTGCGGTACTTTGGCAGACTCGAGCGTGCCAGCGCCAGTCCAGGTGCGATAGCCGCGCTCGTTCGCGCGAATTTCGCAATCGACGTCCGCCCGATCCTGCCGACGCTTCACCTGCCGACACTTATCCTCCATCGCGTCGGCGACAAAACCGTCCCGGTCGAGCAGGGCCGCTACCTTGCACAGCACATTTCCGGTGCCAAGTACGTCGAGCTTCCGGGCGACGATCATCTGCTTCAGGCGTTCGAACAAGACGTGCTCGACCGCCTGATCGACGAGGTCGAGGAGTTCATCACCGGGGAGAGGCATCGACCGGAGCCGGATCGGACGCTCGCGACGGTGATGTTCACCGATGTTGTCGGGTCGACGGAACACGCTTCGCGGCTGGGCGACCGTAAGTGGCACGAGTTGCTTTCCGGATACTATGCGGCCGTGCGCAAAGAGCTGGGCACATTCCGCGGGCGCGAAGTCAAGACCGCGGGCGACGGGGTGCTGAGCATGTTCGACGGTCCGGCGCGCGCGATCCGATGTGCGTGCGCAATCCGCGAGCGAGTGAAGCCGCTGGGCCTCCAGGTGCGCACCGGACTGCACACTGGTGAATGCGAGATGATCAGCGACGATGTGGGCGGAATCGCTGTGCACATCGGGGCGCGGGTGGCATCGACGGCGAAACCGAGCGAAGTGCTGGTGTCCAGCACAGTCCGGGACCTCGTAGCCGGCTCCGGAATCAAATTCACCGATCGCGGTCTGCACCCCCTCAAGGGGATCCCCGACGAGTGGCGGCTATTCGCGGTCCAGCAATAGGACCATAGTCACGCAGACCAATGGCATCTGTTATTCGGTCTACTCTTGGCATTGAGTACGCGGTTGGTGGCTCTCGCAGTGGATCGGCCAAGGATGTCGTAGCAGATCTTTGAAAGCATCGCTAATCTTCGGCTATCATCGCCATCGCCGAACCACGGGCAACGCCTCCGACGTCGTACAAACACGCGGCGACTGGCTCCAGGCGGCCGCAAAGGGGCAATAGCCGAAGATGGAGCGCGCCTCATATTCGGCGACTTCGCTTCGGGAAGCGGAAGCTTGAATTCAGACACAGCTCCCTCTTGCGTTTCGAACAAATAAGGAACATTTAAGGGTCGCTGCGAAACGCATCCGGATCAACCATGCGACACCCGTGGGCGGAACCAAAAGTAAGCATGATCGGCTGGTTCTACCGCCTGCTGCGCGGCGCGCGGCGCCGCCTGATCAGGCGCAAATCTCCGCCTGTTAAAGGCGCCATAACAGGCGGTGAACAGGCGGCTCACCGCCTGCTATTTTCGCTGAACCTGTTACAAGGCGCCCGGCTCGTAGCGGCCGCCGATCAGCGGCCGGCTGATGCCGTGGCCGGGCAGTTCCCAGACGCCGGCGCCGCCGGGGTTGAGGTCGGCGCTGATATTGGCGTCAATCAGGTAGGGCTTGCCGCTGGCGATCGCCGTCTTGATCGCGTCGCCGAGATCGCCGGCGCGGTCGATGCTGACGCCCTCGACCCCGCAGGAGCGGGCGAGCGCGGCGAAATCCGGGTTGTAGGGCTGGTCGGTCTCAGGATGGCGGAAATCGGTCGCCAGCACGCGGCCCTCGAGATAGCCGCGCTGCAACCCGCGGATCGAGGCGAAGGAATAATTGTTCCACACCACCCAGACCGCCGGGATGTTGTACTCGACTGCGGTGCCGAGCACGCTCGCATGCATAAAGAACGCGCCGTCGCCGCAGACCGAGACGCAAGGCCGGTCGGGTGCGGCGAGCTTGGCGCCGAGCACCCCGGCGACGCCAAACCCCATCGGCCCGAACCCCATACAGCCGATCAGCGAATCCGGCCGGGTCGGCTGGCAGAATTGCAAGAGCCAGTTGTGGTGCACGCCGATATCGCTGACGAGGATCGCGTCCTCGGGCAGCGCCTTGTCGATCTCATGCGCGGCGCGCTGCGGGTTGATCGGCGTCGCGTCATCCTTGTAGCCGGGCGCGGTGACCGCGTCCCATTCCTTGCGCCAGCCCTCGATCCGGGCGAGCCACGCCTGCCGTGCCGGTGTCATGCGCGGCGGGTCGCGCGCGTCGATCTCGGCCAGCAGCTGCCGCAGAAATGTCCGCACATCCGCCATCAGCCCAAGCGCGACCGGGTAGTTGCGGCCGATCTCGTCGGGGTCGATATCGACATGGATGAGCTTGGTCGGCGGGATCGTGAACGAATAGCCCTGGATCCACGACGACGAGGTGCGGTCGTCGAACCGCACGCCCAGCGCCAGCAGCACATCGGCCTGGCGCATCGCCGCGTTGGCCTGATAAAGCCCGCCGCGCGACACCAGGCCCAGCGACAAGGGGTGATGGGTGTCGAGCGCGCCCAATCCGCTCGCCGACGCGCCGACGGGGATGTTCAACCGCTCGGCCAATGCCAGCAGTTCCGCCGCCGCGCCGCCATAGCGCACGCCCTGGCCGACGATGATCGCCGGCCGCTGGGCGTTGATCAGCATGTCGGCGGCCGCGGCGACGCCTTCGGGATCGGCGCCGCAGCGGCACGAGATATTGGCGCTCCAGTCGCGCGGGTCGGGGACTTCGGGGGCCGCGTCTTCCTTGAAGATGTCGAACGGCACATCCAGCACAACCGGGCCGGGCCGGCCGGTGACCATTGTCTTCCAGGCCTGGCGCACCATCAGCGGCACCTGCTCGCCGCGCGTCGGCTGGAACACGCGCTTGCACATGCTGCGCACCGTCGAGGGGAAATCAGCCTGGTAGTGGCGATAGAGTTCCTGAAACGCGCCGCGGCCGAATTGCGTTGTCGGGATATTGCCGGTCACCGCGAGAAACGGCACCGAGTCGAGATAGGCGTTGGCGAGCGCGATCGGCAGGTTGACCGAGCCCGGCCCGCAGGAGGTGAAGGTCGCGGTCGGCTGCCCGGAGACGCGGTAATAGACATCGGCCATAAAGCCCGACACGGTCTCGTGGCGCGACGAGATCGTCTTGATCTCGTCGCTGCGCTCGTAGAGCGCGTCGATAAAACCGATATTGCCGTGGCCGCACAGCCCGAACGCGTACGGCACTTTCTCGCGGATCAGGTAATCGACGATGACCTGACCGCCGTTGAGCATCTGGTTGCTGCCGCGCGCCATTCCTGCCTCCCGTTCAACTTGACGCCGCGCCGCGCTGGACAAGAGCCACAAAGCGCCGTACCGCGGCGGAAATTTCGTCGCGTCGGTAGGCCAGATTAAGGGGCGCGGTCAACAGCGCGGAAGCGTCGAGTGGGCGATAAGCCACACCCTCGGCTTCGAGCCGGCTCATCGAGGCCGGCACCACGGTGACGCCAAGTCCCGCGGCGACCAGGCTCAGGGTCGACAGCATGCGCGGCGCCTCTTGGCCGATCTGCGGGCTGAAACCCGCGCGGTCGCAGGCGGCGATGATTGCGTCATGCAGGCCCGGCCCGACCGGCCGGCGGTAGAGGATAAAGGTTTCCTCGGCCAACGTCGCCAGCGGCAACGGATCACTCGGCGCCGACAAACGATGCCCGCTCGGCAGCGCCGCGACCATCGGCTCGTCGAGCAGCGGCCGCACCACAATGTCCGGGCTTTCGCCAAATGGCGAGCGGACAAAGGCGGCATCGATCGTCTGCGCCCGCAATGCGGCGACCAGCTCCGTCGTGCCGCTTTCCTCCAGCGCCAGCGCGACCAGTGGATGCGCCTCGCGAAACGTGCGGATCGCGCGCGGCACGAACGGGTGGAACGAGGCCGAGCTGGTAAAGCCGATGCCGAGCCGACCGGCCTCGCCCTGCGCCGCGCGCTTGACGGCGGCGACCGCCTCGTCGGCACGCGCGAGGATCGCCCGCGCGTCGTCGAGCAGCACCCGTCCCGCGGGGGTCAGTTCGACGCCGCGCGGCTTGCGGCGGAACAGCGGCGCATCGAGCTCGCGTTCCAGCGCCTGGATTTGCTGTGACAATGGCGGCTGCTGAATGCCGAGCCGTTCGGCGGCGCGGGTGACATGCCCTTCCTCGGCAACCGCGACAAAATAGCGGAGATGGCGTAATTCCATATGTAAAACATATCACAATTCGACGAGCGATATATTGGACATTAGAGGTCGATGATCTCAAATTCGCTTCCCGGCGAAAGCCGGGACCCGCCTTTCGGCGCCCGAAAACGTTGCTCGGGTGGGCCCCGGCTTTCGCCGGGGAGCGGAGATAAGACATATGGCCACCGAAGCAAAGACCCTGATCGTCCAGTTTCTTCAATGGGTCGCGGCAAGGCCGCGGGGCGTCGCCGAGACGCGCGCGGCGTGGAGCAGCACTTGCCCGTTGAATTGCGCCTGGGAAGATGCGCTCGCCGACAATATGGTGGCGCTGAGCCGTGACGGTTCGGTGGAGCTGACCGCGATCGGCCGAGCCCGGTTGGAGTGCGCGCCCTGATTGGAGCTAGAATCATGAGCGAGACCGCCCATCAAGACCTGATCCTCGACCAGTTCACCCGCCAGGCGGTCGTCTTCAACGCCGCGGTGCCGGTCGCCAATGCGGATGCGTTGCAGCTGATCGTTGATTCGGCCGCGCCCGGCCCGGACGACACGGTGCTCGATGTCGCCTGCGGCGGCGGGCTGGTGGCGCGGGCCTTCGCGCCACATGTTCGCCACGCCACCGGGATCGACGTGACCCCGGCGATGCTCGATACCGCACGGAAGGCAGCGGCCGAGAAAGGGTTGACCAATGTGACATGGGACCAGGGCGACGTGACGACGCTGCCCTATCCCGACGCCAGCTTCACGATTGTCGCCACCCGCTTCTCGTTTCATCATTTTGTCGATGCCGGCGCCGTGCTGAAAGAGATGGTGCGGGTCTGCGCGCCGGGCGGCCGGATAGTCGTCGCCGATAGCTGCCCGTCGGAGGACAAGGCCAAGGCCGCCGCGTTCAACCGGCTCGAATTGCTGCGCGACCCGTCACACACGCGGGCGCTGCCGTTGTCGGAGCTGAAGGCGCTGTTCGTGGCCGCCGGCCTCGGCGAGCCATCGGTGCAGTTCAGCGAATTGCGCGATGTGGTGAGCAACCTGCTGGCGCGCTCCTATCCAAACCCCGGCGACGACAAGAAGATCATCGCGATGTTTCGTGCCTCGGCATCGGACGATAGTCTCGGCATTCCCGTTCGGCTGGAGGGGGAGGCGATCCATTACGCCTATCCGGTCGCGATCGTCGCCGCGACGCGGCCTTGATCGCGCGGAGTGGAAGGCTATCGTAGACTCGACGAATTTCGACACGGACGGCGCATTTTTTCCTCGTCATCCCCGGGCTTGACCCGGGGATCCACGTGGATGGCCGGGTCAAGCCCGGCCATGACGAAGGAGGGATGGTCGTCGGCAGCAATCGGCAGGAGAAACACCGTGAGCGTCACCGGTAACGACACCCTCAAGACCCGCCGCACCCTCACGGTCGACGGCAAGGCGTACGACTATTTCGACCTCGGCGCGGCCGCGAGCGCGGCGGGGCTGGGCGACGTGTCACGCTTGCCGTTCTCGCTAAAGGTATTGCTGGAAAATCTCGTGCGCCTGGAAAACGGCCGCGCCGTCACCGTGGACGACATCAAGGCGCTCGGCGCTTGGCTGCAGAACCGCACATCGGACCGCGAGATCGCCTTTCGCCCGGCGCGCGTCTTGATGCAGGACCTCACCGGCGTCCCGGCGGTGGTCGACCTCGCGGCGATGCGCCAGGCGATGGTCGATCTCGGCGGCGACCCGAAAAAGATCAACCCGCTCTCTCCGGTCGATCTCGTCATCGACCATTCGGTGCAGATCGACAATTTCGCAACGGCGAAAGCCTTTGACGAGAACGTCAAGATCGAGTTCGAGCGCAACGGCGAACGCTATCGTTTCCTTAGCTGGGGGCAGCAGGCGTTCGAGAATTTCCGGCTGGTGCCGCCGGGCACCGGCATCTGCCACCAGGTGAACCTTGAATATCTGTCGCAGGTGGTGTGGACGACCGCCGAAGACGGCAAAGTCATCGCCTATCCCGACACGCTGGTCGGGACCGACAGCCACACGACGATGGTGAACGGCCTCAGCGTGCTGGGCTGGGGCGTCGGCGGCATCGAGGCCGAGGCGGCGATGCTCGGCCAGCCGATCTCAATGTTGATCCCCGAAGTCGTCGGCATGAAGCTGACCGGCAAATTGCGCGAGGGCGCCACCGCGACCGACCTCGTGCTCACGGTGACGCAGATGCTGCGCCGCAAGGGTGTCGTCGGAAGGTTTGTGGAATTTTACGGATCCGGCATCGCCGGTCTGGCACTCGCCGACCGCGCAACGATCGGCAACATGGCGCCGGAATACGGCGCGACCTGCGGCTTCTTCCCGGTCGACGCCGAGACGATCCGCTACCTGACGCTCAGCGCCCGCGATCCCTCGCGCGTCAAGCTGGTAGAAGCTTATGCCAAGGCGCAAGGACTCTGGCATGACGCGTCGACCCCCGAGCCGGTGTTCACCGACACGTTGGAATTGGACCTTGCGACGGTCGAGCCGTCGCTCGCCGGCCCGCGCCGGCCGCAGGACCGCATCGCGCTGGGCGATACCGGAAAGTCGTTCGATACCGAGCTGCCGCGCCTCGCGCCCGGCGTCACGGCGGCGCGTTCGCAGAAGGTCGAAGGCGCCGACTACCAGCTTCATGACGGCGACGTGGTGATCGCCGCGATCACCTCCTGCACCAACACCTCGAACCCCAGCGTCATGCTCGCCGCCGGTCTTGTCGCCAAAAAGGCGGCAGAGAAGGGGCTGAAGGCCAAGCCCTGGGTCAAGACCAGCCTCGCCCCCGGCAGCCAGGTGGTGAGCGATTATTACGCCGCCGCCGGATTGCAGGAGTATCTCGACAAGGTCGGGTTCAACCTCGTCGGCTATGGCTGCACCACCTGCATCGGCAATTCCGGCCCGCTGCCGGAGCCCATCGCGGAGGCGATTGACGACGGCGATCTGGCGGTCGCGGCGGTGCTCTCCGGCAACCGCAATTTCGAAGGCCGGATCCATGCGCTGGTGCGCGCCAACTACCTCGCCTCGCCGCCGCTGGTCGTCGCCTATGCGCTCGCCGGTACGGTGCGCATCAACCTCGCGACCGACCCGCTCGGCACCGGCAGCGACGGCCAGCCGGTCTACCTCCGCGACATCTGGCCGACCAATCAAGAGGTCGCCGACACGGTGCGCGCGGCGGTGCACCGACAGAGCTTTGCGCAGCGCTATGGCAACGTCTTTGAAGGCCCGCCGCAATGGCGCGCGGTTAAGGCGCCCGGCGGCATGACCTATGATTTCGAGGATCGCTCGACCTATCTCGCGCTCGCGCCCTATTTCGAGAATATGCCGAAGGAGCCGGGTCCGCTCAGCGATGTGGTCGGTGCGCGCGAGCTGGCGATCTTCGGCGACAGCATCACCACAGACCACATCTCGCCCGCCGGCTCGTTCAAGCCCGAGAGCCCGGCCGGCGAATACCTGATCAGCTATCAGGTGCGGCCGATGGACTTCAACACCTACGGCTCGCGGCGCGGCAACCACAACGTGATGATGCGCGGCACCTTTGCCAACATCCGCATCAAGAACGAGATGGTGCCGGGCGTTGAAGGCGGCATGACCAAGCTGCAGCCCGACGGCACGGTGATGTCGATCTACGACGCGGCGATGGAATACAAAAAGCGCGGTGTGCCGCTGGTGATCTTTGGCGGCAAGGAATACGGCACCGGCTCGTCGCGCGATTGGGCGGCCAAGGGCACGCTGCTTTTGGGGGTTAAGGCGGTCGTCGTCGAAAGCTTCGAGCGCATCCACCGCTCGAATCTCGTCGGCATGGGCGTGCTGCCGCTCGTGTTCAAGGAAGGCACCACGCGCCAAACGCTCGGGCTCGACGGCTCCGAAATGCTCGACATCACCGGCGTCAAGGACGGCATCAAGCCGCGCATGGATGTGACGCTGACCATCCACCGCACCAACGGCAAGACCGACACGGTGCCGCTGACGTGCCGCATCGACACGCTCGACGAGGTCGAATATTTCCGCCACGGCGGCATCCTGCAATACGTGCTGCGCGGGCTGTTGAAAGCGGCTTAGCGGCCGCGCCGATCAGATAAGACGATCGGGTCGGCGGTGGTGTGCCGTCGGCCCGATCTCACAATCGAAAAGATGAACTGCCCGTCAGGCCGCCAAGGGCGCGGCGAGCGTGTAATTTTCAAGCCGCGAGAGCCAGTACGTGGGCGCATCATTGGCGACAGCCGACGCGCGGCCCTCTTTTGAGGATACATAGGCGCGAATTGCCCGCGCGACCTCGTCGATATCCTCCTGCGCTATGCGCTTTGCGACGTCGTAGTGACCGTCCATGGCGAGGATTGCTTTCACATGGTGGGCATCGCTAAACCCATTGACGAGGTAGTCGAGTTCATTCCAGCCGTCCACCTCCGGTAACAAGATCGGATGCTCGAACGGAGTCTCGACGATCTGCTGCGGCCGCAGGTGGTCGTGGTAGAACTTCTTGCCTGGCCCTTCGTTGCCGACCTTTTCCGGAGTCGTGAAAAAGATGTGTCGAGTCATGACGATAAAGGGAAACCCATCCACGAGCAGCATACCCCAGTGGCCCCCGCCGGCATGCGGACGTTCCGCGTCGTGATAGGGGTAGACGGCGACAGATGCGCCGGATACTCCGACCGGAAAGTTTTTGGCGCCATCGGCTTGTGCAACCGGCATCCGCCATTCGGCTTCGTCAAGCAATACCCGTCGGTCCATGATTTATCCTCTGCTCGGCCCCATGCGCGTTGCGGGCACAAAATGACAGGTTCCCGGAATCAATCCCGGTGTTAGTCATCCCGAGGATGGTCCGCGGCGGCGATCGGTGCAACTTGTCAGGTCGCGGAAACACCAATTTAGCGATAGCGGGTCTGGTTGCGGTCCGGTTGGAATCGGGCCGCCAGCCTGCTCAGGGGGTTGCGTGTCTTCTCGGCCAGTTTCACGAGCCGAGGTTCATGGCGGCGCCTAGCCGCTTGCGCGCACGCGACGCCCGGTTTGGCGCTTCTTCAATAACGGTGGCAGGCTGGGCGTTCCCTCCGGTTTGCGCAGCAACCCGTAGCCGACAATCCCGGCGATGATCAGCGTGCCGCCGGTGATCCGCTCCGGCGTCATCTTCTCACCGAGTAGACTGATGCCGACGATGACCACGGTCACCAGTTCGAGATTGGCAATGATCGCGTAGCTCGACGGTCCGAGCCGCGGCACCGAATACGAGAATAGGGTGATCACCAGCGCCCCCGGTCCAAGCGCGGCGATCACCATCAGCAGCCAGGCATGCGAGGTCGCGGGGATATTGAGCCCGCTGGCGACGCCGATCGCGGCAAACGCGACCGCCATCCCGAGATAAAGGCAGATCGCCCCGGCGAGCGGCTTCTGCCCTCGCAACAGCACCGAATTGGCCGCAAGGTAAAAGACGTAGATCAGCGGCGACGGGATCGCCCAGGCGAGACCGCGCAGGTCAATCGTGCCGTGCCGCAAGCCGGGAATGGCGATAAACGCCGCGCCCACCAGAATGATCGCGACGCAGCCCGCCGCGCGCGGCTGGATCGGGCGGCCGAACAGCGCGCGGTCGAGCACCAATGTCAGCGCGGGATAGGTATAGAACAGCAGCACGGCGACGCTGGTATCGAGTGTCTGGATGCTTTCCCAGAAGGTGATGGTTTGGCCGACGCCGAGCGTCGCGCCAACCAGCGTGATTTTCCACGCGCCGCCGCGCCAAGCGGCGATGAGATCGACGCGCAGCGCCAGCGCGGCGAGGAAGAGCGCAGGCAGTGCGATCGTATAGCGCCAGAGCAGCATCGACGGCGGCGCCACACCCGCGGCATAGAGCTGGCGCGCGAGGATCGGCATAAACCCGACCGTGATGCTGCCGCCCACCGCTGCAAAAGCCGCCGGCCAGAGCCGCGACCCATTCATGGCAGTGCCGGTGCGGAAAGCCCACATTTGCCGTCACGTTGATTAGCCAAGGTTGACGAGAGGGTCACGACCATGTCGCTCGTAGAATTTCTCGGGATCGCGGCGGCGGTCTGTCTGGTGGTGGCGCTGTGGGCGCGGCCGGTCGGCTTTTTTGCAATGTTTGTTGCATTAGTGGTTGTGGGCACGGCCATTATCGTCAGTTGGAGCGACGTCGAACGGCTTCGTGCTGACCGGGCGGCGCGCGCAGCCTTTCAGCAACAAACCGCGTCTGCCGCGATCGCCGTGCCACCGCCGGATCACCCGCACACCGGCTCGTAAATCTATTCTCCGACATTAGCTTTTCTCGTCGCCCCCGCGAAAGCGGGGGTCCAGGGAGCGACGGAAAGGTGGCCCTGGGTTCCCGCTTTCGCGGGAATGACGACCAAAGCTGATTTGAATCAAGATAGGGCTTACTCCGCCGGCCGCTCGTAACAGACGCGGCCATCGCGCAGCGTCATTTGCGGGATAAGCCGGCGCTTGGCGGTGATCGTGCTGCCCTCGCTGTCGGTCAGGTCGAAATTGCCGTCGCGCAGTTCGATGACAGCCACGTCGGCGTTGGCCCCGGGTTTCAGCGTGCCGACCGTGCCTTCATAGCCGAGGATTTTCGCCGGCGCCGCGGTCGAGCGGCGGATGATCTCATCGAGCGACATGCCGAAATGCAGCAGCTTCGACATCGTCGTCGGCATATCCCATACCGGGCCGCGCGTCGCGCTGGTGAGCGTCAGGTCGGTCGAGATCGTATCGGGCAGAAACCCTTGGTCGAGCGCCTTTTCGATCATCCGGAAGCTGAAATGGTTCCGGCCGTGCGCGCAGTCGAAGATGATGCCGTGGCGCTGCGCTTCGACCACCTCCTTGAGCACGAACTGCTTCTCCTGGCCCATGATGCCGTTGGCGCGGCCGTGATAGCAGTGGGTGACGATGTCGCCCGGCTTCATCGGCTCGATCAGCTCGGGGAGCGGGATCGGCGAATCGGTGATGTGCATCATCATCGGCACGCCGCCCGCCATATCGGCCGCCTTACGTGCGAGCTTGACCGGCTCGTTCGAATATTCCCAGACGAGGCCCGGCCCGAAGCGCAGTTTGACGCCGATCGCCAGATCGGGATTGTCGCTGATCGTGCGTGCGCAACCCTCGGGGTCGGCATAGGGGAAATGGTGCAGTTCACCAGTGCCGCGCGCGCCGCCGATGATGCCGATTGCCGACAGGTTGACAAAGGCCCGCACGCGGGTACGGACCTCGCGGTCGAGCACCTGGCGAAGGCCGGGAAAGCCGGCCGAACCGGCACTCCCTGCGTCGCATAGCGTGGTGACGCCGCTTTGCCGGCAGAAATGGTCGGTATGCCCGCCCATGTCATGCGCGTTGACAAACACATGGGCGTGGATGTCGACGAGGCCCGGCGTCACGTAGTGGCCCTTGGCGCTGATCGTTCGCCGCGCCTGGTTCTGCGGCAGGTTTGGGCCGACCGCGACGATCTTGCCGCCGGCGATGCCGACATCCATGCGGCCCTTCAGCCCGGCACCGGGGTCGAGGACCTCGCCGTCCGTCAGCAGCAAATCGTAGTACATTGTCATTTCTTCCTTTCATACCGCGCTTGCCGGCCTGGATTCGGTCGCGCCACTAGAAGACGTCGGTGACAAAATGCAATCCAGCAGAAAGTTTAACAGCCCGTTGACGAAGTGTGGGTTTGATCAGGCTGGATCATCGGCGATAACCATCACCGGGACGGCAAAGCCGTCATCGGATGCGACAACCAGGA
>Ga0335085_10010930_pt1 | contig 13507 bp, 11 predicted proteins | sample Lox_Sample_45_FD_206712 | JGI IMG/M metagenome (GOLD analysis project Ga0335085, IMG submission 206712) | Soil microbial communities from Loxahatchee National Wildlife Refuge, Florida, United States - Lox_Sample_4.5 | ecosystem: Environmental > Terrestrial > Soil > Wetlands | place: USA...
TTCGGTTAACAGCCGAATGCTCTACCGTTGAGCTACCGGGGAATCCTGTTGCGAGTGCGAATTATTCTAATACACGCGCCGCCTCGCGACAAAATCCATGAACAGGAATGCACTTCGGCAGGGCTACTGCACGCGCGTGCGCCGCGACGTCGTGTCCACCAGGGAATCGAAAATGGCCAGCACGCTCCGGCGGTATTCCAGGATGCGGTCCATCACGGGGCGCGCCTCAGGCGAAAGCTGGACCTCGCGTTGCCACCGCGCCAGAACGTCGGGCGGCACGTCAATGTCCCGCCGCAGTTTTTCCGGCGCATGCCCGCGAAGGAACAGGCCGTAGAAAAATGCAGCTTCTCTCTGCGGGTAATCAAAATCGTGCGTCGAGTCTTGATTCAGTTCCGGCATCGTCGTTCGAGAAAATGCAGTTTACAGATTCCTTCGGGAGCGTCAAGAGGAAGGTCGGTTCCAGGGCGAGTACCCGTCAACGGCTGGAGGTTTCAGGGCGCTACACGCGCCACTCGCGCATAGACCCGCAGTGCGGAAACGTTCGGCTCGTAGGAATCCGTGCGCCCCAGGTCCACGGGCAGTCCCCAGGATTCCGCCTGCACCAGGCTCACTCCCGCGGCCACCAGCTCATCCAGGCTGAACCCTTCCGCGGGGATCAGGCGGTTCGTTCCGGACCGGTACAACGGCCGCGGAGGCTTCGAGAGCCCGGCCGACTTCTTCAACGCCTGATAAAACGTCTTCCACTCACGTCGCGTCCACATTGGCGACTCCGGCGCGGGGGGACTGCCGCGCTTGTTGCATTAGATGCTAGGGCGGGTCAAAAGGTCTCGGGGCCTTTCGCCCTTTCCCTGTGAATATGTAACGCAGGACAGTGTCATAAAGTTGCAGGCTCCGGGAGAACCGAATTCGGCCGCTGTCGTGAAAGGGTCACCGGGTGCAACCGAGCAATTCTTCCGGATCTGCCTGCGGATTCGTGCGCGCGGGAAGCCACACAGAAACGTCGTGGCACTGCTCAGGGAGACGGACAGTCTCCAGCCGCGTCTGCTCGCGGCTTCAAGCTTCAGTCGCGATAGCGGCCTCCGCCGCCTCCGCGCCGTTCTCTTCCTCCGCCTTCGCCCCTGCCACCCGGACCCCGGGGAGCGGGAGGTCTCGCTTCGTTTACTACCAGCGCACGGCCCATGAATGCCTTGCCGTTGAGCGACGCGATGGCCCGATCGGCCTCTTCATCATTGCCGATTTCTACGAAGCCGAAGCCGCGCGACTGCCCCGTAGCCCGGTCCCGAAGGATGGTCACCGACTGCGTCGAATATCCTGCCTGGGTGAACCATTCCGAGAGATCCTGGTCCGTGCACGTATAAGGGATGTTCCCGATATACAGCTTTTTCAAGAGAGGACTCCTTCGGCCCAGCTCGCCTTCCGTGGGCTGAATGCTGAAATGACTGGGGACAGCCTCGGTCAAAATGTTCCAGGTTGGCCTTGTGAGACCACCCCAGGGCGCCAGCATCGAGGCGGATGTTCCCTTAAAACCGCCCTGTTGTCAACGAGGGGAGGCTTCCGGAATCCGGTAGCTCCGTATAACACTTCTATATATATACGCACGGTTAACAGAAGGGTCCGTGGCGGCGAGTCTTCCGGGCGGCTAGTGACCGGAGCCTCGGGCAGCGCGTCCCTGCGCCATCACAGCTTCCACTTCATCCGGACTCCGTGGCAGCCGCGCGCTCAACATTTTCACTCCCGTTTCCGTCACCAGAAAATCGTCTTCGATTCGCACCCCGAGTTTTTCTTCGGGGATGTAAACCCCCGGCTCGATGGTGAACACCATTCCCGGTTCGAGCGGCCGGCTGGGGTTTCCCGCGTCGTGTACGTTGAGTCCAATGTGGTGTGACACTCCGTGGATAAGGTATTGGCCAAGCGAGTGTCCTTCGCGGTCTTTCCCGTGTGAGTCGATGTATTCAAGGGCGACCAGGAACAGACTCTTCGGGCCGCGGCCTGTAGGCACCATTCCCGGCTTCGCGGCCGCAATCACCGCGTTCTGCGCACCCAGCACGATCTCGTAAATTTCCCTCTGCCGCGGCGTGAAGTGCCCGTTGGCCGGAAGCGTGCGCGTAATGTCGGCCGCATAGCCGTCCTGCGCGCACCCCACGTCCAGCACCACGATATCGCCGCCCTGGATTTTTGCCTCCAGCGTGTCGTAGTGTAGGACCGTGGAGTTGAACCCCGCCCCCACGATGGGAGCGTAGGCCTCTTCCGTGCAGCCTTCATCCGCGTGCACGAACTGCATCCGCGCCGCCACCTGGTACTCAAATAGCCCGGGCCGCATCATCCTCATCGCTTCCAGGTGTGCATCCACCGATGCGTCCACGGCCTTCTGTATCAGCGCGATTTCTCCGGCAGATTTGATCTGCCGCAGCGCCCCGATTTTTCCCGTTATGTCTTCGAGTTGTACTCCCGGAACCTGCTTTCGCAGCCAGTCGCTCCACACCTGCGTGTGCGGATACCCGATGTCCCCAGGGCTGGGCAGCTCCGAGTAGATTTTCGGGAAGCTCTTCGCCAGTTGCACCACCACCTGAGCCAGTTCGGAGAATGGCTGTACCTCCCGAAATCCCGTCTTTTCCTCGATGCCTGGATCGCTCGGCCCCATCCGTGGCCCGTTCCATCGTTCCGCGCGGAGATTTCTCGCGGGCAGAAACAGGATTTCGCGCGCTCCGCCTTTCTCTCCCGCCACGGGCGGCGCCAGAACCAGCGCCGCGCCTTCCTCGTTGTGCCCCGTCAGGTAGTAGAAATTCTCCTCCTGCTGGAAGCGCAGGAATTCCAGGGTGTTTTCCTTGCCCGTGTAGCCGAAGAGCACCACAGGCGCATCCACCTGGGCCAGCAGGCTCTCCCGCCGCGCCGCGTACTCCGCATTGGGCTGCCGCGCCCGCGCGGAAACTCCCGACGTGATGAGCACTGCCACCAGCGTCATTACCAGCAAGGCCGGCATCAGCCAGGAACTGGTTCCCGTGGTTTTCCGGAATCGTTTCACGCGCATCTCCTCCCGCAATCTCCATTCATTTCATTCGCCGCACGCACGGCCATGGCGTTCAATCTCCCGCGCGCTCCGCCACGAAGATTATGTCGGGAGACAGCGCGCCGTAGGGCGTTCGGTGCACATCTCCATAGAGCGCCGCCACGCGCAGCCCCGCTAGCGCCAGCAAGTGCTCCAGTTCGAAGCGGTAATAGTAACGCAGCTCCACCCGCCAGCGGATTTGCTCCCTCCGGCCGCTGGGATGCGTCACGTACCAGCAGAAGTCCACTTCATTGATCTGCGCCTCGCGGTGGAATGCCGCGATGCGTACCGTCCGGCGGACAATCCTCCCATCCGCCAGCCTCGACTCCGGGCCGTCCTCTCGCTCCTCCATCCACCTCGGGTCGTGGATGGATGTCGGCTCCACCTGGAAGACGTCGAAGATCAACCGGCCTCGCGCCGCGAGGTGCCGCCGCGACGCGCGCAGGCAGCCCAACTGCTGCTCCACCGTCAACAGATGCTGGAACGGACGGAAGGGAATCGTGATGAGCGCGAATTGCCGGCCAAGCTCGAACGCGGCCAGGTCTCCCCGCACCAGCGTCACCCCCCTGCGTACCTCCTCCGGTTCCGCGTCCGCCTTCGCCCGGCATCGCGCCAGCATGTTTGCCGATGAGTCCAGTCCGGTAATTTCAATGCCGGCGCGTGCCGTCGGTAGGAGCACGCGGCCCGTCCCGCAGCCCAACTCCAGCACCGGACCGCCAGAAGCGCGTGCCTCGGTGACGTAGAACTCCACGTCCTTGCGTTCCTGGTACACCAGCGTCGCGTCGTAGAACTCGGCGATGCTGGCGATCGCGTCGTAATGGTCTTCTCGGATCATTTACCGAGTCGAAGGTACAAACCTTCAGCCTATCTCTTTCTCGTGCGCCGCGCCTTGTTCGCTCCTTTCCGTCGCGCGGGGCGGCGGGGAGCCACAGCCACTGCCTCGATTTCCACCACCATCGCCGGATCAATCAACGCACTCACCTGAACCATCGAGGTTGCTGGGCGAGTTTCGCCGAACATTTCACCATGTGCCCGCCCGATTTTTTCCCAGTCGCCGATGTTGGTCACGAACATGCGCGTCCGCACCACGTCTGCCATACGTGACCCGGCTTTCTCCAGCGCGCGTTCGATGTTTTTCAGCGTCTCGACCGTTTGCGCGTACGGGTCGCCCGCGCCCACCACGCGTCCTTCGCTGTCCGTAGCCGTCGTGCCGGAAACGAACACCAACTCTCCTACGCGCACTGCGCGCGAATAGCCCACAATCGGCTCCCACGGCGTCCCGCTCGAAATCTTCTGACGGCTCATTGTGCTCCCTCGCTCTGGTATGTCGAAACCTTTTCGCCTCGCCGCACTGGACACGCCGCGGCGAAGTCCCTAATCTGAAGCTTATCGCATGCCGGGGAGAATCGAATGAAGTGCCAAAACATTCTGGAGGCGGTGGCCCACACGCCGCTCATCCGCTTGAACCGCGTGGTGCAGGGCCTGCCCTGCGAAGTCTGGGTGAAAGCTGATTATCTGAACCCCGGCGGCTCCGTAAAAGACCGCATCGGAATCACCATGATCGATTCCGCCGAAAAGCGAGGGCTGCTCAAGCCCGGCGGCACCATCATCGAGGGCACTTCGGGCAATACCGGAATGGGCCTGGCGCTGGTGGCCGCCGTGCGCGGCTACAAAGTGGTGTTCACCATCACCGACAAGCAATCCCGCGAGAAAATCGACCTTCTCAAAGCCCTTGGCGCCGAGGTCATTGTGTGTCCCACCGCGGTCGAGCCCTCGGATCCGCGCAGCTATTATTCCGTGGCCAAAAAGCTGGCCAAGGAAATCCCCAACTCCTTCTATCCCAATCAGTACGACAATCCGGACAATCCACGCGCCCATTACGAATCCACCGGCCCCGAAATCTGGGAAGACTCCGAGGGAAAAATCACGCATTTCGTGTGCGGCATGGGCACTGGAGGCACCATCAGCGGCGTGGGCAAATTCCTGAAGGAAAAGAATCCGAAGATCCGGGTGATTGGTGTCGACCCCATCGGTTCTCTCTACTACGACTACTTCAAGAACAAGCGCCTGATCAAAGCCACCACCTACGTCGTGCAGGGCATTGGCGAAGACATCCTGCCAAGCACCATGGACTTTTCCGTGCTCGACGACATCCTGCAGATTACGGACGAGGAATGCTTCGTCACCGCGCGCCGCCTGGCGCGCATGGAGGGCATTTTCACCGGGGGCTCATGCGGCGGATGCGTGTCCGCGGCGCTCCGTCTGGCGCGCACACTGAAGCCCACGGATTTTGTCGTAGCCTTTCTGCCCGATACCGGAATGCGTTATTTGAGCAACGTCTTCAGCGACGCGTGGATGGCTGAGCACGGCTACAGCGAAAAAGCCGTCGCGCTCACGGCTGCAGATGTGGTTCGTGCAAAACAGGCCCGCGGCCCGCGGCGCGAGCTGATCACCGTCAAGCCCTTCCAGACCGTTTTTCACGCCCTCAAGACCATGCAGGCCGAAGACATCTCGCAGTTGCCCGTATGCGAAGAAGATCTGCAGCCTATCGGGACCGTGTCGGAAGACCAGATCCTCACCATGGCGCTGCACGGCAAAGATTTGCGCAAGCTCGTGGTCCGCGAGGTAATGGGACCGCCGCTGCCCCGCGTTCCCGCCGATGCCCCCATCGAACGTCTGACCCGCGTCGTGAGCCAGGAAAGCCCCGCCGTCTTGGTCGAGTCGGCGGACGGTCACCTGGACATCCTCACCAAGTACGACCTGATCGGCACCGTGACGAGCCTCATGGACCAGTCGCGCTGAGTCTCGCGCTCGCGCCGGCCGCCTGAAATCAATTCGGCGGCCCCACGCCCAGTTCCGCATACACAGCCGCGGCGTCGTATACCGTTCCGTCTTTGATCACCGTAGACACGCGCCGGATGTCCGAGATCCGCGCCGTCGGGTCGCCATTCACCAGGATCATATCCGCCTGTTTGCCCGGCGCGATCGATCCCCGTTCCCCATCGTGTTTCATCACGCGCGCCCCGCCCAGCGTGGCGATCTGCAGCACCACCGGCGCCGGAATCCCTGCCGCCACGTAGTTCTCCAGTTCGCGGTGCAACGTGAAGCCGGCCAGCGAGTCCGTTCCGGCCACGATCGTGATCCCCGAGTCGTGCAGCAGTTTCACCATGTGCAGCATGGCCTGGAACGCGTCGCGGTACGTCTGGTCTTTTCCCGGCGGCACCGGCAGGCCTCCCGTCAGCCCCCCGCGCCGAATTTGCGCCGGCAGCCGCGACGCCACCTCGGTCAGCGGTGGCGACATCACGCCCGGCCGCGAGTCGAACATTTCCTCGAATACGGTCACCGTCGGGTCGAGCACCGTATGGTGCTCCTGCATCAGTTTCACGAACGCCTGCACGCGCTCGGAATGCAGGTCGAGCCCGGAGGCGTGCTCCGCCACGTAGGTGAACCGCGCCGGCGTGCGTGTGTCCTGCACCTGGTCGAAGAAAAAATTCAGGAAGATGAAATTCATGTGTTGGATCTCGTCCGCGCCCCCGCGGATGAACTGTTCCGCCGTCATGAACGCCGGCACATGCCCGGAGACGCGCATGCCGTGTGCATGCGCTTGTTCCGCGATGTAAGGCATCAGCTCCGGTTTCACGGAACTGTAGATTTTGATCTGTTCGTAGCCCAGCGATTTGAACCGTTCGATGTCCGCCAGCACTTCTTCTTTCGTGTCCCCGAATACTTTCGTCGGCCCCTGGTACGGACCCCGGCCGTCAATCAGCCCGGCCATGACGACGCGCGGGCCAATCAGCGTCCCCGCGTCAAACTTTTGTCGCAGGCTGTTCAGGTGGTCGATGTCATTTCCCATGTCGCGCACGGTGGTCACTCCCGCGGCGATGTGCAGCATCCCATCGTCCCATTGCCCCACATGCACGTGCATGTCCCACAGCCCGGGCAGCAGCATCTTTCCTTTCGCGTCGATCACCTCGGCGCCAGCTCCCCCGGCGATTTTTCCGTCTGGCGCCACTTCCTCGATTCGATGCCCGGAGACGAGCACGGACATCCCGTCCTTCACTGTGGCACTCTCGCTGTCGAACAGCCGCGCGTGCTCGATCAGCAATTTCCCCGCCGGGTGATGCTCCAGTTTCCGCGCAAGCGCTTCGCCCCGTGCAGCCTCGTTCGCCTTTTGGGCGGCCAGCAACTCCGGCCAGTTCGCCGCTGCATCCTCGCGCACCAGCGCTCCCCAGTCACCGCCGGCCGCCAGAAGGCTGTGGTCTTCCGTCAGCCACACCGCCGCCGGCGTGAAGCTCAGACCGGATTCCTCATACAGCGTCACCGTGTGTTTCTTTCCTCCCCATTCGACGGTCCGGTCCAGCACGCGTTCGATCCGCGCCTCGCCTTCCGGCAGCAGCGGCAGCCGTCCCCCCGGTGCCGCGAGCAGCGCCGTTTCCATTTCTCCCGTGAGCATCGCGTCGATGGGCACGTAGAACGCGGGCGCGCTCAGTTGCTTCTTGCCTTTCTCTGCTTTGTTGCTCCAGGACGCCAGCAGCGGCGTTCCCGTCATCTGGAAATGCTCGTCCACCGGCCCTTTCAGGTAGTCGTTCCCGCTCGCATCCATTTGCGTTGGAAAGCCCGCACGGTCCAGCATCACGCGCGTCAGAATCGCCGGCCCGCGCCCGCGGTCATTGAACGCAAAGAAGTTGTGCCGCGAACCGTCCGCAGTCGTCCACACGTCCATCAGACCTGCTTTGTTTCCCGCCAGCAGAAATGTGTAGTGCGCCGCGTCCGCGGGTACCTCCGCCGGAACTTTGATCAAGTCCGTCGGCGCCTGCGCGTTGCCCGCAGACTGTGCGTTCGCGCGCCACTCCGCTCCCCCCAGCACCAGCAGCGCAGTCAGCGCTCCGCAGGCCATCCGAATTCGTGGTTTCATCGCTTCCCCCCGCTCTCCATTTACGCTCCGGCTACTCCGGTGGTTTCAATCGCCTCAGCAGATTCTGAAAGCGCGGATCGGCTCGCAGCGTGGCGAAATCTTCGTCTCCGCGCAGGAACAGCATTGGCTCGTCCCGCAGACGATACGCCCGTTCCAGCCACTCGATTGCCTTCTCCTTCTCTCCCAGCCGCGCATATGCGCTGGCCACCGCCAACGGCCTCAGGCTTTGCAGTTCCTGAGAATGCAGCAGCGCTTCCACCGATTTCTGCGCTGCCCCGCGGCATCCCGCGGCTTCCAGCCCGTTGCGTGCAGCCTCCGCCAGATCGCCAAGGCCGGCGGTTCGGTAGCCGCGAATGCGTTCCGCCTCTGCGGCCCGGCAATCCCCTTTTTCCTCGAGCACAGAGGCCATCGCCAGATGCGCTCCGGATGAGCCCGGGTCCAGATTGAGCGCGGCGCGCAGTTCCTCCTCGGCTTGCGCATACTGCCGGTTGCCCAGCAGCAACAGCCCGCGATCCAGGTGCACCGCCGGATCCAGCGGATCCAGCCGCTCCGCCTGCGCGCTCTCCGCCATCGAGTCGTCGTATCTGCCCAGGAACCCCAGATACAGCGAATACCATCGATGCGCGGCCGAATCGTTCGCATCCAGCGCAAGAGCCTGATGAAATTCGTCTCCCGCGGACGACCAGTCCCATTCCAGACGGTATCGCTGGTTGGCCAGCGCCAGGTGGGCGCGTGCTCGTCCCGGCTCCAGCGCGAGAGCGCGCTGCACATTTGGCCGGGCCCTTTCCAGCGCCTCCTGCGCCGTCATGAAGCCGCGCTGTTGCGCTTCGAGCCACACTTCCGCGCGCCCCACATACGCTGCGGCGAAGTTCGCGTCTTTTTCCGTCGCTTCCAGGAAGGCATCGTCCGCCTTCCGCAGGCTTTCGAGCGTTGGCGTCCGTCGCTGCAATCTCCCACGCAGATAGAGTTCATACGCGCCGGCGTCCGTAGTTGCGGGTCGCGACAGCCGCTCGAGTTCGGTCCCGCTCAGCGGTATTCGCACGCCCTGCGCGATCGCCCGCGCCACCTGGTGCGCCAGTCCGGGCAAATCCGCGCGCCGGCTCCGGTATTCCCCGGACCACAGCGCCGTTCCGTCCCTCGCCATCATCAATTCCAGTTGCAGTTGGAAATCCTCGCCGTGCGCGCGAAGCTGCCCCCTCAGCACGCTCTCCGCCCCCAGCAGTCGCGCAGCCTGCTGCCATCCACGCTGCTCCGCCCCTAGCCGCATTGCCGATACCCGGCCGACAACTCCAATTCCCTGGATTTGTGCCAGGCTGTCCGCCACCTCTTCCGCGATTCCGTCGCACAGGTACTGCGGGGTGCCGTCCGCTGATTCCGATCCGAAGGGAATCACCGCCAGCGAGCGGACCGCTGTCCTTGCTCCCGGCCGGTTCTGCAAGTCCCACATCATGGCGCCTGCGGCCAGCAGCAGCGCAACAGTGGCCAGCGCCAGCCAGCCACGCCCTCCGCGCGTCCGTCGTCTCGGCGCGGGAGGTGGTGGCAGGAGCGGAATCGCTTCCGCCAGTTCCGCCGATTCCTGATAGAACCGCACGCGCCTCAGGTCCGCCAGCAATTCTCCCATCGTGGCATAGCGGTTCTCGCGGTCCTTCTCCATCCCCCGTGCAATCACTCGTTCCAGCTCCGGAGGCAGCGCGGGATTCGCCCGCCGCAGGGGTTTCGCCTCGCGGTGCAGGATGGCGTACCGAATGACCGACGAAGTGTCTCCCGAGAAGGGCTCCCGTCCCGCCGCCATCTCGTACAGCACCACGCAGAACGAATAGATGTCCGATCGCGCGTCCAGCTCCTCGCCGCGCGCCTGTTCCGGCGACATGTATTCCGCCGTGCCCGCGATCATTCCCGTAAACGTCTGCTTCTCGCTTTTTCCTCCGGCCCCTTCTCCCTTCCTCCGGCCGCCGCGCGCCGGCGCGCCGCCCTCCGGCTGCTCCGCCCCCGCATCGCCTGTGGAATCCTTCCCGGCGCGCTTCCATTTCGCCAGGCCGAAGTCCAGCAGCTTTGCCTGTCCGCGGTCGGTCACAAAAATGTTTCCGGGTTTGACGTCGCGGTGCAGGATTCCCTTCGCGTGGGCCGCATCGAGCGCGTCTCCGATCTGGATGCCAAGGTCCAGCAACAGATCCAGGTCCAGCGGATGCTCTTCCACCATCGTTTTCAGCGACTTTCCTTCCAGGTATTCCATCACCAGGAAAGGAACTCCCTCCGCCTCGCTGATGTCGTGGATCGTGCAGATGCCTGGATGGTCCAGCGCCGACGCGGCTCGCGCTTCGCGGTGGAAGCGCTCCAGAGCCGCCGGATCCCGCGACATTTCCTTCGACAGGAATTTCAGCGCAACCGTCCGGCCCAGCTTCAGGTCCTCGGCCCGGTACACCTCGCCCATGCCGCCCCCGCCGATTCGCTCCACGATGCGGTAGTGGCCGACGACCGTCCCGGTTCTGTCCGTCTCGGTGCCCAATTTTGTCCCCCGCCTGGATGCGAGGGCCAGTCCCGATTTCACTCAGCAGGTGCTGGCTGCGGCCATCTTACGTTCCGCCGAATTCCACGGTCAAACCTGGGTGCGGGTCTCGCCCCTTCGTTCGGGTCGCTCGGCATTGGCTGCGACGCGGATGATATACTGAAATTTTGGAGTTCCCCCCGCGGGCACGCTGGAAAGGCACCATGAAGATTGAGGATTTCAACGCCAGGCTCCGTGATTCTGTCCTGGTGGCAGACGGCGCCACCGGCTCGATGCTCTATGAATCGCTCGGGCCCCAGCGTTGCTTCGATGAGGTCAACCTCACCTCGCCGGAATCCGTTTTCCGCATCCACCAGTCGTACATTTCCGCGGGCGCGCAGGTCATCAAAACGAACACCTTTGGCGCCAATCGCAACAAACTCGGCGCGCTCGGTCTGGCTGAAAGCGTGGCCCGCATCAATCATGCTGGCGTAAAAGTGGCCCGCGAAGCCCGCGAGGCCGCCGCGCGCGAAGTCCTCATCGCAGGCTCCATCGGTCCCCTCGGCTCTGCACGCCAGGTGACTCCGCTGCCTCCTGCAGACGTGCGTGCCATTTTCCGGGAACAGGCTGCGGCTCTCGAAGAACGCGGCGCCGATCTCTTTCTGCTCGAAACCTTCAGCGATGTGGACGAGTTGCTGCTGGCGATCGAGGCCATTCGTTCGTTTTCCCGCCTGCCCATCATTGCGGAAATGACCTTCACCGAGGAGGCACGCACCTTCGGCGGCCTCCGCCCGCGCGACGTCTGGGAAAAATTCAAGGACAAGGACGTCCAGGCCATCGGTGCCAACTGCACCATCGGTCCGCAACATCTGCTCGGCGTCATCGAGGAATGGGCTCCACTCGGCTCCTTCCCGCTCTCCGCCATGCCCAACGTCGGCTTTCCGAAGCGCGTCGGCGACCGCATCACCTATCCCAAGTCCTCGCCGGAATATTTCGCGCTCTTTGCGCGCGACGCCGTCGCCCTCGGCGTTCGCGTACTCGGCGGCTGCTGCGGCACCACTCCGGACCACATTCGCGCCATGGCGGAGGCCGTCGCCGGGCTGCAACCGGCTCAGGCTACTCGCGGCCTCGCCGCTCGCGTCGAGCCGCGCACGGACACGCATCCTATCCCCGCGCGCGACCCCGAGAGCGGCGTCTGGCGCCGCATCCAGCGCGGTGAGTTCGTCGTCAGCGTCGAAATCGATCCGCCGAAGGGAATCTCCACTGAACGCGTCTTCGAGCAGGTGGCGCGCCTCATGGATTCCGGTCACGTTCAGGCCATCGATATCAACAGCGGCACTCTCGCCCGCGTTGGCATGGACGCCCTCGTCCTCGCCGGCGCTCTCGAGGCCCGCGGCGTCGAGACGATTCCTCATCTCACCACACGCGATCTGAACATCATCGGCCTGCAGGCCATGTTGCTCGGCGCCTGGTCCGTGGGTGGAGTGCGCAACGTTCTGGCCATCACCGGCGATCCGCCGTCTCTCGGCGACCATCCCGAAACCAGCGGCGTCTATGAAGTGGATTCCATCGGCCTGGTGAAAATCCTCGCGCGCCTGAATCAGGGCATGGATTGGGCCGGGAAAACCCTCGGCGGCGCTACCAATTTCACCATCGGTGTGGCCGTCAATCCCGTGGCCGACGATCTCGATTACGAAATCGCGCGTTTCCGCCAGAAGATCGAGGCCGGCGCGCACGTTGCCATGACCCAGCCTCTGTTCGACCCCGAACAGTGGCGTGCCTTCGAAAAGCGCCTCGGCGGAAAGTGCCCCGTCCCCGTCATCGCCGGCGTCTGGCCGCTCACCAGCTACAAACAGGCCATGCGCCTGAATAACGAAGTTCCGGGCATCATCATTCCCGATCCGGTGCTGAAGGAATTGGAATCTGCGGGCACTGCGGCTCGTGAACGCGGCTTCGCCATCGCCCGCCGTGTCCTCGATTGGGCCCGCACCGAACTTGCCGGCGCGTATCTCATCGCGCCCTTCAAACGCTACGAAGAAGTACTGGACATCTTCAACTGAGCCAACCGGCGGGAAGAATTCAGGCCGAGATCACGCCAGCTGTCGCTGGATCGGTGTCGCAATCGGTTCGGCAGCGCGCCCACGCTCAAAAGAAAAAAAACCGCTTCTTTGCCGGCTCCGAAACCGATTCTTCGGCCTCTGGCGTCCAGGGCAGCGGTTGCCCCTGCCACGCCGCCAGCGGATTGTCATGGAACAGCGCGCGCGCCACTTGCGGCCCTCGCCGCGCCGCCACCAGGTCAAACGCCTTCCGCAGCCGCGGCGGCCTTCGGTCCGTGTTGTGCGCGTCGCTGGCCACGAAGTGCGCCCAGCCCCGGTCCAGGTATTCCAGCGCCGCGCGCTCTGCGGCCGGGCCAAACCGGCCGGTCAGCGACCCTCCCGTAATCTGCGCGTAGCATCCGTTTTCCATCCAGACGCGCATTCGCTCCGGCGCCGCACGTACCAGCGGATTCCGCTCCGGATGCGTCACAATCAGCTTCAGTCCCGCCTCCTGCAACCGCGCGAGAGCCTGGTCCAGAAACGCCGGCAGCGCGAAATCCGCGAATTCCACCAGCAGATAATTCCTCTGGTTCAGCGCAAATTGTCCGGGATTTGATGTAGCAGCTTCCACATTTTCGTAATTCAAATGGAAATCGCAGCCCGTCGCCAGTTCCAGCCTGCCCTCCAGCCGTGCCCCCAGTTCACGGCACAGGCCCAGGTTGCGTTCACAGTCAAACGCATAGGTGTCGTTCGAATGCGGCGTTGCGGCGATGTGCGTGATTCCGTCCGCCAGCGCCATCTCCGCCATTTGTACGGCCTCATCCATGGTTTCCGGGCCGTCGTCCAGACCCGGCAGAAGATGGCAATGGATGTCCACCATGGCGTCGAGCATACCTTCCGCCCACTCGCCGCACAATTGCGGCCTGGCCGTGGCGTTCATTGCATTCATCCAAACCATCGGCAGTTGAAACGCGTCCGCAGCGCATCAGCCATGGCGCCGAAAAGCACGGCGGGCATTGGCAGGC
>Ga0335085_10010931_pt1 | contig 13507 bp, 18 predicted proteins | sample Lox_Sample_45_FD_206712 | JGI IMG/M metagenome (GOLD analysis project Ga0335085, IMG submission 206712) | Soil microbial communities from Loxahatchee National Wildlife Refuge, Florida, United States - Lox_Sample_4.5 | ecosystem: Environmental > Terrestrial > Soil > Wetlands | place: USA...
AGCCCGACGGGTACCTGCGGGTCACCGGGCGCAGCAAGGAGCTGTACAAGAGCGGCGGCGAGCTGGTCATGCCGAAGGAGATCGAGGACCTGCTCACCCGGCATCCCGGGGTCAGCCAGGCCTTCGTGGTCGGGGTGGCCGACGAGCGCTGGGGTGACGTCGGCTGCGCGTGGATCGTCCCCGAGCCTGGCGTGGCCGTGGACGCGGCCGAGCTCATCGCCCTGTGCAAGGAGAAGCTGGCCCGGTTCAAGGTGCCCAAGCACGTGCTCTTCGTCGACCCGGCCGATCTGCCCACCACCCCCACCGGCAAGGTACAGAAGTTCCGCCTCACCCAGCGCGCCGCCGAGCAGCTTCATTCCTAGGGCTCTGCTACGGCATCGAGGAGCCGCCGCCGACGGCGATGACCTGGCCGGTGACCTGGCGCGCGGCCAGCGGCGAGGAGACCCAGAGCACCGCATTGGCGATGTCGGCCGCGGTGGTCGGCCGCCGCAGCGGCTGCTGCCTGAGCACGTAGTCGGCCTGCTCCGGGGTGAAGATCGCGTCGCGGCCGCCGGCCCAGACGCTGTGCGGGCCTGGCTCGGCGTCCTCGTCGGGGAGGACCAGACCGGGCGCGACCACGTTGGACCGGATACCGTGCCGGCCGTTCTCCCTGGCCACCGTGCGGGCCAGCGCGATCAGGCCGGCCTTGGTGCTGCCGTAGATGCCCTGCCTGATGGCGCCGAAGGCCGAGTCGCTGGAGATGAACACGACCGCGCCGCCGCCGCCCGCGCGCATCGGGCCCAGCACGGCCTGGGTGCACGCGATGGCGGTGAACAGGTTCACCTCGATGGTGCGCTGCCATAGCGCGCGGTCGGTCTGGTCGGCGAAGAACCCAGGCTGGCTCCAGCCCGCGTTGTTGACTAGCACGTCGACCCCGCCCCAGGCGCCGATGGCCTGGTCGGCCACGGCGGCGGCGGCGTCCGGCTCGGCCAGGTCGGCCACGGCCACCTGGGCGTCCGCGGCGCCCGCCCGCCTGGCCTCGGCCGCGACCGCCTCGGCCTGGGGGCCGTCGATGTCGGCGACGAGCACCCGGGCGCCCTCGGCGGCGAAGCCGAGGGCGATGCCGCGGCCGATGTTCGCGCCACCGCCGGTGACGATGACCCGTGCGTCGCGGTGTCCCAGGTCCATCCGATCAGCTCCTCCCGCCCACCCGATCCCACCCCCCCGCCACCCGATCCCACCCCCCCGCCACCCGATCCTCGCCCCCGGGCCGTAGTCTAATGTGTCTTAAAAAACTGGAGGTTCCCGATGAGCTCGGCTCCGCCCGTCCTGACTTCTGTCGAGGGCAGCGTGGCATACATCGTGCTCAACCGGCCGCAGGCGCGCAACGCGATCACCGTCGCGCTGGCCACCGGGCTGGCCGACGCGCTGCGCGCCGCGGCCGGCCGGGCCCGGGTGGTCGTGATCCGCGGCGCGGGCGGCCACTTCTGCGCGGGCGGCGACTTCGGCGAGGTATCCCGGCTGCGGGCCGGGGGCCCTGACGCGCTGCGCCCGCTGTTCGAGGCGTTCGGTGCCTCCTGCGAGCTCATCGGCGAGCTGCCGGTCCCGGTCATCGCCGCAGTCGAGGGCTACGCCATGGCAGGCGGCTTCGAGCTCGTCCAGGCCTGCGACATCGCCATCGCCAGGGACGACGCGGTGCTGGCCGACAACCACCTGAACTTCGGCATGATCCCCGGCGGCGGCGGTTCGCAGCGGCTGCCGCGTCTGGCCGGGGAGCAGCGGGCGCTGGGCTTGATCCTGACCGGCGACCGGCTCACCGGCGCGGAGGCGCGGCAGTGGGGACTCGTCTACCGGGCCGTGCCCGCGGCCGGGTTCGAATCCGCCGTCGCTGATCTGGCCGCGAACCTGGCGGGCAAGGATCCGGTGGCCCTGGCCCGGGCCAAGCGGCTGGTCAGGGAGGGGTTGCGGCGGCCGCTGCGGGACGGGCTGGCGCTGGAGACCGAGGCCATCATCGAGCACCTCGGCGGCGCGGGCGCCGCCGCGGGTATCAGCCGGTTCACCGGCCGGGAGCGAGGGGATTCACAATGACAGAAAAGCTGGCCGGCGGCGGCCTGGTCCTGCTCGGCCTGGACGCCGACGGCGTGGGCCACCTGCGCCTTAACCGGCCGGAGGCGTCCAACGGCATGAACGTGGAGTTCTTGCGGGCGCTGCACGACGCCATCCTGGCGGCGCACGGCGAGCCGCGGCTGCGGGTCCTGCTGCTGTCCGGCGAGGGCCCGAACTTCTGCGCCGGCGGCGACGTGAAGACTTTCGCCAGCAAGGGGGAGGACCTGCCCGACTATCTGCGCCAGGCCACCTCCTGGCTGCAGGCCTGCGTGCAGGGGCTCCTGTCGCTCCAGGTTCCGGTGATCGCGTCGGTGCACGGGTACGCGGCCGGTGGCGGCGGGTTCGGCCTGGTCTGCGCCAGCGACCTGGTGGTGGCGGGGGAGTCGGCGAAGTTCCTGGCCGGGGCGACCAGGGTCGGGATGGCGCCGGACGCCGGCGTGTCGGTGACCCTGCCGCTGCTCGTCGGCCTGCGCAAGGCGCTGGACATCATCCTCACCAACCCCGTGCTCACCGCGGCCGATGCGCTCGACATCGGGCTGATCACCCAGGTGGTGCCGGACGGCGAACTGGCCGCGCAGTCGCTGGCCCTGGCCCGGTCGCTGGCCGGCGGTGCGACCCGCGCGCTCGGCGCGGCCAAGCGGCTGGTGTGGTCCGGCCTCGGCGCCCGGGTCGAGGCCCAGCTGCCCGAGGAGGCCCGCACGGTGTCCGAGCTGTCCGGCACCGCCGACGCGCGGGAAGGCCTGGCCGCCGTCATCGAGCGCCGCGCGCCCGTCTTCGGCGGCCGCTAGCCCGTCCCGCCCGAGCCGCCGTCATCGAGTGTCGCGCGCCTGTCTTGGGCGATCGCTAGCCGTCCGGCCCGAGCCGCCGTCAGGCAGGCCGCCGCGGCAGGCTGGCTTCCGTGCCCTTGATCACCTGGTCGAGCAGCGCGGCCAGCTCGCGGCACTGCGGCACGGTCAGCCCGGCCGCCAGGTGCCGGCGGATGGCCTCCCGGTAGACCGGCCATGCGCGCCGCAGCGCATCGCGGCCCGCGGCGGACAGGACGGCGAAGCTGGACCGGCCGTCAGCCTCGTCCGGCTGGCGCTCAGCCAGCCCGGCCGCGGCGAGCTCGTCCACGATCCGGCTCACCCGGGTCCGGCTGAGCACCACGCGCTGGCCGAGCTCGCTCATCCGCAGCCGCCGCTCGGGCGCCGCGTTCAGCTCCAGTAGCACGTCGTACCAGGACAGCGGCACCTGCCCGGCCGCCCGCAGGTCAGCCTCGACCGCGGGCACCAGCCTGCTGTGCGCCACCAGCAACCCGCGCCACGCGTCGACCGCCGGATCCTCCGGCCTGCCCGCGATTCCAGCCGAGCCTGCCGTGCTTCCGGTCCCGGCCTGGACCGTCGCATCGGCCATCGCGGGGCCGCCAGCCATGTCGGCCGCGCCGCTGGCTGTGGCCTGTTCGGTCATGGGTTCCACCTTACCAGTTGCGTGCGTGCGTGAGCACATATATTATGTGCGTGCGCACGCTCTTTCCTATCGAGGAGGACCTCATGACCCAGACCCAGGCCGGACCGGCCGTTACCCGGCTCGTCGGCAGCGCGGAGCTTCCGGCGCCGGGCCGGTGGCAGATCGATCCCGGTCACACCGAACTCGCCTTCATCGGCCGCCACTTCATGCTGACCAAGGTCCGGGGCCGGTTCACCGGCGTGTCCGGCGTGATCGAGGTGGCCGAGCAGCCCGGCGACACCACGGTCGACGTCACCATCGATATGACCTCGGTGGAATCCGGCAACGAAGCACGCGACGAGCACCTGCGCTCCGTGGACTTCTTCGACGTCGAGCATCATCCCGCCGCGACCTTCTCGGCCCGCGCGTCCGGCTGGCAGGGCACCGCGGGAGTGCTCGCCGGGGAACTGACCCTGCGCGGCGTCACCCGGCCGGTGTCACTGGAGGCCGAGTACCTCGGCTACACCGCCGATCCGTGGGGCGGTCACCGGATCGTCTTCAGCGCCGCGGGCACCGTAAACCGGGAAGACTGGGGCCTGACCTGGAACCTGCCACTGGACGGCGGCGGCCTCGTGGTCTCTAAGGAGATCCGCATCGAGATCGAGCTCGAGGCCGTCCTCCAGCCCTGAGCGGCGGCAACGGCAGAAGCGGCGATCTGACGCGGTGGTGCATACGCTCTCCGAGCGGTCGGCTTCCCACGACCGTTCTCCGAGCGGCTGCTCACCGCGACCCGGCTGCCCCACCTGGCACGACGTCCCCAGCCCTCACCGGCCTCCTCCCGGCGCCGTCCCGACCGAACGGAGTCGATGGCACATCGGACAGGTAAGAGCACACCCGAAGTGGCACATCGACTCACCACGGCGTGGCGCAGGTGAGGCAGACGGGACTCTGAGGACGCGCGGGAATTAAGGGCGCGCGGCGTCAGGGGCTAGTGAGGTTTCCGAGGCCCACGAGGTTCGGTGCGTGCGCACACGGGGGAGTGCGTGGCCCCCCGGGTACCGAAGAAGGTACCCGGGGGGCCACCGAGTCCATGCAGGAATCCGGGATGCTGCCGCCAGGCGCGCATCATGACCGCGATCTCCGCCATCGAGGTCGCTGGCCCTCTGGCCGGGGCCGCGAGGGCCGCTCGTCTGCCGGCGGCGGCCGACGGCCTCGCTATGATCGTGCGGTGCCTACACGTCTGGACGAGCCCGGTACGCCGGGCACAAAAGCACGGGTGACCATGGCCGATGTCCCGGGGCTGCTGCGCCGCGGCGCCGTGGCGGTGGCGGCCGGACGGGTCGCGCTGGGGGTGACCGCCCTGGCCTGGCCCTCGGTCCCGGCCCGGCCATGGGTCGGGGCCTCGGCCGGCGACCTGACCGCGCGGGTATTCGGTCGCGCCCTGGGGGCGCGGGACCTCGCGCTGGGCCTCGGCGCCCTGGCCGCCCTGCAGGGCCCGGCGGCCGACTCCGGCCAGGCGGCCGCCTGGGTGGGCGCGGGCGCCCTGTCCGATGCACTGGACGTGGCGGCCAGCGCGGCGTCCTGGGGCGAGCTGCCGCGGCTGACCAAGTGGCTGGTCGCCGCGTCGGCCGGCGGCGCCGCGCTGGCCGGCGCCGCCGCGGCGGTGGCCCTCGCCGCGTCGCACGAGCCGTCGTCGCACGAGACGCCCTGACCGTGGACGCCCCTGAGGACTACTTCCCCGAACGGGTCGCGGCGACCTACGACGACGACCCGGACATATTCGGCCCGGGAGCGGTGGACGCGGTGGTCGGCGTCCTGGCGGAGCTCGCGGGCGGCACTGCCAGTCCGGGTCACGGGGCCAGTCCGGGTCACCGGCGAGCCCTCGAGTTCGGTATCGGCACCGGCCGTATCGCGCTGCCGCTGGCCGCGCGCGGCGTCGAGGTGCACGGCATCGACCTGTCCGAGGCCATGGTGGCCCGGCTGCGGGCCAAGCCGGGCGGTGACGCCATCGGCGTCACGATCGGCGACTTCGCCACCGCCACGATGGACGGCACGTTCTCGCTGGCGTACCTGGTCTTCAACACGATCATGAACCTGACCACGCAGGACGCCCAGGTCGCCTGCTTCCGCAACGCCGCGGCCCACCTGGAGCCGGGCGGCTGTTTCGTCATCGAGACCAGGGTCCCGGACCTGCGCAGGCTCCCGCCGGGCCAGGACGTGCTGCCGTGGCACGTCAGCCCGGACCGCTGGGTGGCGTATTCCTTCGACCTGGCCACCCAGGCGATGCGCGGGCACTACGTCGACTTCGCCGGCGGCCGCGGCGAGTACCGCACGATGCCGTTCCGGTACGTATGGCCGGCCGAGCTCGACCTGATGGCGCGGCTGGCCGGGATGCGGCTGCGCGACCGCTGGGCGGGCTGGGCGCGCGAGCCGTTTACTGGCGAGAGCCGCCAGCACGTCTCGGTCTGGGAGAAGCCGTCCCCGTGACCACCAGCGCTAAGCCAGTCCCAGGTCAGGGCCGGGGCGGCAGCGGATGCTGCGGCTCGTAGATTCCGAGCTCCGAACCATCCGGCAGGCGTATCGCGGCCACGATGCCCCAGCCCCGGTCGGAGGCTTCCTGGGCTACCTCGGCTCCCTTAGCGCGAAGCTCGGCCAGGGTGGCCTGGATGTCATCGCACATCAGGTACGGCTCATAGCGCGTCTGGCCGTCGGCGGGATGCACCGCGAGCTCGGCCGGGGGCATGGCGAAGATGAGCCAGCCGCCGCCCGCGTCGACCGACGGCAGGCCGAGGACGTCCGCGAAGAAGGCCCGCACCTTCTCCGCCTCCGGCGAGAACGCGATGGCGTGCAATCCGGTGATCATGCCGCGGTCCTAACGACCGGGTCCGACATCGAGCAGCGGCAGCAGGAGCTCGGGGGGACGCGCGATGACCGCCCGGTCCGCCCAGATGACGACCGGGCGCTGGATGAGCTCGGGGTAGCGCGTCATGGCCTCGACAAGCTCGTCAGCGCTCGCGCCGGCGAGCCCGAGCTCGCGGTAGCGGGCCTCGGCGGTCCGTATCAGCGTACGCGGGTCGTCCGAGCCCAGCAGGGCGAGCACCCGGCGGATCTCGTCCCGGCCCGGCGGGCTGTCCAGGTAGAACACCTTCTGCGCCGGGACCCCGTGGGCAGCCAGCAGCTCTTCCGCACCGCGGCACTTGGAGCACCGCGGGTTGTACCAGACGGTCACGTCAGGCTCGGCCATGGGCATCACAGTACTGGGCCGCCGGGCCGGGTTATCGTATGCGAAACCCGTGGTGTCGTCCGGATGACAGGGGCTCGTGTGCTCGCAGTCCAGATCTCGCGTCATGGCGGCCCCGAGGAACTCGTGCCGGTCGAGGTCCCGGAGCCGGTCCCCGCGGCGGGCCAGGTCCTCGTGCGGAACAGCTGGATCGGCGTCAACTACGTCGACTTGCAGCACCGCGAGGGGCAGCCCTACCCGGTCGGGCTGCCGCTGATCCCGGGCACCGAGGCCGCCGGGACCGTGGTGGCGGCCGGCCCGGGCGCCGACTCCGGGCTGGTCGGCGCCCCGGTGGTTCAATTCGGTCACCTGCACGGCGTCTACGCCGAACTGACCGCGGTGCCGGCCGAGTTCGTGGTGCCGCTCGCCGGCGACGTGCCGCTCGATGCCGCCGCCGCCGTGGCCATGAACGGCACCACCGCCCACGTGCTGACCGGCATGGCCTGCCAGGTCGGCCCGGGCGACGCGGTCGTCGTGCAGGCGGCCGCCGGGGCGACCGGAGGCGCGGTGGTCCAGCTCGCGGCGGCCGCCGGCGCCGAGGTGATCGCGTTCGCCTCGTCGGCGGGCAAGGCCCAGGCAGCCCTCGCCCTCGGGGCCCGTCACGGCTTCGCCCTCGAGCAGGTGGGCGACCCGGTGGCGGCCGTGCTGTCCGTCACCGGCGGGCGCGGCGCGGACGTGGTCTACGACGCCGGCGGCCGGGACACCTTCGAGATGAGCCTGGACATGCTCGCGACCCGGGGCACACTCGTGCTCTACGGCCAGTCCAGCGGTCCGGTCGCCCCGTTCGATCCCGGCCGGCTGTCCGGCATCACCGGCGCGGGGCGCGGGGCGGGCTCGCTGACGCTGCGCTGGGTCGCCGCCAGCCACTACCTGGCCGGCCAGCCCGACCGGGCGGCCGCCGTCGACGCGGTCCTCGGCCAGGTCGCGGCCGGACGGCTCAGCCCCCGCATCGCGGCGCGCTTCCCGCTGCGCCGCGCGTCCGAGGCGCACGCCCTGCTGGCCAGCCGGGCCGTCACCGGGAAGGTCCTCCTCCGGGCCTGACCAGCACGGACCCTGGCATCTCAGGGATGACCCTGATGTCCCTAAGGGTGCAGGTCAGGGTGCGATCCGGGGCTGATCCCGATCGACTCCAGGCGCGGCCGGCGGCAGGCTGGAGGCATAAGAACAAACCCCGGACACGCTGTCACGAAACGGAGATTCACCACCATGCTTGCGATCATCGTCCTGGTCCTCGTCGCCATCGCCGCCCTGAGCATCCTCGGCTTTGCCTTGCACATCCTGTTCTCGCCGTGGATCCTGCTGGCCATCGCGATCGTGGCCTTCATCAAGTTCCGGCCGCGCGGCTCCCGCCAGTAGCGACGGTGCCAGTCAGCCGCTGCCCCGGCCGGATGCTCAGAACAGCGTCGGCGGTCCGGCCGGGACAGGCTCGGGGAGCGGCTCGATCCCCGGCACCAGGGCCCGCACGTCGTCGTGAAAGCGGCGCGCGAGCTCGAGCGCGCTTACGTTGTCGGGCGTATGGATGAAGACGGTCGGGGACCGGCCCTCGCGCAGCCAGCCGGCCACCGTGCCGGCCCAGGGCTGCCAGCCCGCGACCGTCTGGTCCACGTCGTCCCGGCCGATATAGCGCACGACAGGACGGGACGTGAGGGCCCGCGACCGCCGCGGCAGGCGGGGCTTGGAGGTCCACGCCTCCCGCTCGGCGTCGCTCGCCGGCGGGCTCCCGAACAAGACCGTGGTGTCGAACGTCACCCATTCGGCGCCGACGCCGTCGAGGGCCCGCTCCAGCTCCTGCTCAGACCGGGGGTCCGCGAAGAACTCGCGGTGCCGCACCTCTACGCAGTACCGGTACTCGCGCGGCAGGCGGCGCAGGAAGGTCGCGAGGGTGCCGAGGCCAGCCGGGCTGAAGGACGGCGGTAGCTGGATCCACAGGGCGTGGGCACGCGGGCCGAGCGGCTCGATCGCCGTCAGGAAGGCGCGGAGCGGCTCGTCGGCGTCGGCGAGGCGGCGCTCGTGGGTAACCGGCTTCGGCAGCTTGAGGACGAACCGGAAGTCAGGGGCAGTCTGCCCGGCCCAGGATCGCACCGTGTCGACGGTAGGCGTCGCGTAGAAGGTCGTATTGCCCTCCACGGCGTTGCACCAGGTCGCGTACGCGCTGAGACGCTCCTTCGGGGGCAGCGGGTGGGGCAGGTAGCGGCCTTGCCAGGGCGCGTAGGTCCACATCGCGCAGCCGACGTGGAGTTCCATGGGCCCGAGGCTACCGGCGGGACGTCCCGGTGACGAGCGGGAGGAAAAGGTCGTCCACGATCGAGGTGATCCGGTCGTCGGGTACCCGCTTCAGCGTCATCAGCATGTCGTGCCGCAGCAGGTCGAACGGCATCTCCAGGACGGTGGGGGAGAGCCGGTCCAGGTCGATCTCGCCGCGCTCGTGGGCGCGGCGGAAGATCGCGTCGGACCACCGCGGCCGGTCGCCGAGGATCTGGGCCCTGACCTCGGCCGGGGTGAGGCCGGAAGCCGCCAGGAGCCCGGAGAACACCGAGGTGACGATCGCGGTGAAGCTGTTGCGGCCGTCGTTGACCTCACCCATGAGCGCGAGCATGTCGCCCCGGCTCCGTCGGTGCCAGCCTGGCGTGGGATGCCGGGTCGCTGATCGCCTGGCGTGTCGTGCAGGGCGCGGGCGGCGGCCTCATGCTCCCGGTCCTCACCACGCTGATCATGCAGGCGGCGGGCGGCAAGGCGCTCGGCCGGACCGTCACGGTCGTCGCGCTGCCCGCCCTGCTGGGCCCGATCCTCGGGCCGCTGGTCGGCGGGGCGATCCTCACGCACCTGAGCTGGCGCTTCATGTTCTGGGTGAACGTGCCGTTCTGCGTCGTCGGCCTCATGCTGGCGGCTCGCTATATGCCAGCCGACGCGCCCGCGCCCGTTCGTCATGAAAATAAGGCTCGCCTCGACGTACCCGGCCTCGTCCTGCTCACCCCGGCCGTCGCGGCCCTCATCCTCGGCCTGTCGAACGCGGGCCGCGCCGCGGGCTTCGCGCACGCCGACGTGATCGTCCCGCTCGCGGCCGGCGGCGCGCTGCTCGCCGCGTTCACCCGCTACGCGCTGCGCCGCCCTCACCCGCTCGTCAACGTCAGGCTGCTCGCCCGCCGCCCGGTCGCCTCCGCGTCCGCGGTGCTGTTCTTCTCCGGCTTCGCGCTGTACGGCGCCATGCTCCTGCTGCCGCTCTACTACCAGGAGGTGCGCGGCGTCAGCGCCCTGACGGCCGGGCTCATGCTCGTCCCGCAGGGCATCGGCACGCTGCTCAGCCGCAGCGTCGCCGGGCGCCTGACCGACCGCATCGGCGCCCGGCCGGTCGCGGCGTGCGGCTTCGCGATCGTGGCCCTGTCGACCATCCCGTTCGCCTTCGCCGGAGCGCACGCCAGTGCCTGGCTGCTCGCGCTGTGGCTGGTCATCCGCGGGTTCGGCCTCGGCGCCGTCACCATTCCGGTGATGGCCGTCGCCTACCTCGGGCTCGACCGGCAGCAGATCGCCCACTCCAGCGTGCTGACCCGGACGACCCAGCAGATCGGAGGGTCGTTCGGCACCGCGGTCCTGGCGGTCATCCTCGAGGACGCCGTCACCGCGCACCCCGGCGGCCTGGCGGCCGCGTTCGGCGTCGCGTTCTGGTGGTCCGTCGCCTTCTCGCTCCTCGCCGTGCTGCTGTCGCGGTGGCTCCCCGGCGCGCCGCGCGACCGCGACCGCCGGGAACCAGCCAAGGCCAGCCCGGTGCCGGCGGCCGCCGGGTCGGGCAAGATCGACGTATGACGATCCGGGTCCCCTTCTACTTCGTCGACGTCTTCGCCAGTCAGCCGCTGACCGGGAACCCGCTGTCGCTGGTGCCCGACGCCGACGACCTGGACCAGGACCAGATGCGGGCCGTGGCCCGCGAGTTCAACCAGTCGGAGACCACCTTCCTGCTCCGGCCGTCGCGGCCGGGAGCGACGGTGCGACTCCGGAGCTTCACCCCGGCCGGCGCCGAGGTCGGCGGGGCCGGGCACAACGCGCTGGGTGCCTGGATATGGCTGGAGGCGGCCGGCCGGCTCAGCGATGCCGGGTCCGGCCCTGGCGGGCGCGAGGCCGCCGGGCCGGACGGAGGCCTGGCGCAAGAGCTCGCCGGGCGGGTGCTGCCGGTCGAGGTGATCCGCCAGTCCGGCATGCCCGCTGAGGTATGGCTTGACCAGGCACCGCCTCAGTTCGGCGCGACGGCCGGCGACCGCTCCGGGCTCGCCGCCGCTCTGGGCCTCGACGAGCAGGACCTGGACGCGCCCGCTCAGGTGGTGTCCACCGGCGCGGCCCATCTGATGGTCCCGGCTCGGGACCGGACGGCGGTCGACCGGGCCGTGCCCGACGCGGCGCGGCTCGCCGCCGCCCTGCGCCAGGCCGGCGGCGAGGGCTGTTACCTCTACAGCCTCGATCCGGTCAGCGCCGGAGCCGTCGCCTACGCCAGGTTCTTCAACCCCACGGTGGGCATCGCCGAGGACCCCGCGACCGGGTCCGCCGCCGGGCCGCTGGCCGCCCGGCTCGCCGCCGAAGGGCGGATCCCCGGCCAGGCGACGGTCGTGATCGAGCAGGGCCACGCGCTGGGGCGGCCCAGCCGGATCCAGGTCGCGGTCTCCGCGCAGCGCGTCCGCGTCGGCGGCTCCGGCCTGGTCGTCGCCGACGGGACACTGGCTATCGCCTAGCCCGGCTGGCCGCCGTCTCCTAGCCCGGCTGGCTGCTGTCCTTCAGCGCGCCCCAGCCGTGCCATGCGTCCACGACGATCCAGGCACTGACCCGGTCGCGGTCGCGCCGGGGGTACGGGTTGCCCGTGTACTGCCGGGACAGGCGGTCGATGTCGGCTAGGCCGGTGTCCTCGCGGATGTCCTCGATGTGGCCGATGATGCTGACGTGGGTGTACCAGTTGCCCTCGTCGATCACGTCCAGGGCGACCCGCGGGTCGCGGCGGATGTGCTCAAGGCGCTTGCGGCCTTCGTCCATGTTCACCAGCACCCGGCCGTCGTCCCACAGGTACCAGGTGGCCGTGGACACCGGCTGGCCATCCGGCCGCAGGGTAGTGATGACCGCCGGGTTCGCCTTGCGCAGCATCGCCACCGCGGCCTCGGGAAGTGGTGGTTTGGACATCAGGACCTCCGATCTCTACCCCTGGTATGAGATCAGTTCTACCCGGCGGCCGATGCGCGGGGGTCATGCCCTGCCGACGATGGGTGTAGTCACTATCGCGACGGCAGCGGAGGCGGACGAGATGAACGATCAGCAGACGATTCAGCTGACCATGCGGGCGTCGGACGGTGACCGGCAGCAGGTGGTGGAGCGGTTGCAAGGTGCGCTGGAAGAGGGCCGGCTGAGCATGGACGAGTTCTCGGAACGAACGGGGTTGGCATTTCACGCGGTGACCTACGGTGACCTGACCCCGCTGTGCGCCGACCTGCCCGCCTCGTGCCTCGGGCCGGCCGCGGCCCCGGTTCCGGCCGCGGGCGCCGCTGCGGCTCCGGCCGTTGCCTCGCGCGCCGGCTACCTGGCCGGCCTGCCGATGGTGCTGAAGGTCCTGTGGACCACCTGGCTGGTGGCCGTGTCGGTCAACGTGGTCGTCTGGGCCCTGGTCACGGACCCCGCCGGTCGCCTGTCCGACCCCTGGCCGCTCTGGGTCGCCGGGCCGTACGGGGCGGTACTGGCCGCCATGTCGGCGGCCGTGACGCTGTTCCGGCGCAGCCGTCCGCCCGCCGCGCGCGCCCGGTGACCGGCATACTTCGGCTATGGCAGCGTGGAAGGACGTCGAACAGGCCGAGCCCGGGTTCGCGGCGCGGGTGCGGCAGCTGTTCGAGGCGGGCAGGCACAAGACGATCGCGACGGTGCGGGCCGACGGATCGCCCCGGATCTCCGGTATCGAGTGCGAGTTCGCCGACGGGGAACTCAGGTTCGGGTCGATGCCAGGAGCGCGCAAGGGCGCCGACCTGAGGCGGGATCCGAGGTTCGCCCTGCACGGCCCGACGGTCCACCCGCAGGAAGGCAAGGAAGCCGAGTGGCCGGGGGAGGCGAAGATCGCCGGACGCGCGGTCCCGGCCGGGGACGAGCCGGACGGCGATCAGTTCCACGCCGACATCTCCGAGGTCGTCATCACCCGGCTGAACCCGGAGGCGACGATGCTGGTCATCGAGTCGTGGACGCCGCAGCGGGGACTTCGCGTCACGGAACGCGAATAACAAACGGGAACAGCCGTTAAAGTCCCTGGGGGAGAATATCGCCTGATGTTAGCTCCCTATAAGTCTCCAGATTCCGCCGGCGCAGGAGGCGATGACCGCCACCATGACCTGCCGCGGCCCCGACGCCGGCGGCGTGTGGTGCTCGGTCCACGTCGGCATGGGCACCGCCGTCTGTCCGTCTTCGACCTCGAGGGAGGCGCCCAGCCCATGCGGGCGCCGGGCGATGAGGACGTCATCCTGACCTTCAGCGGGGAGATCTACAACTTCGCCGAGCTGCGCCACGAACTCCGCGCTCACGGGCACGTCTTCAGGACCTGGTCGGATACCGAGGTGCTGCTGCAGAGCTACCTGCGGTGGGGTCGGCTCCCAGTGGTCGCCGCTCGCCGCTCACGACACGCCCACCATAGGCGACCTCTACACCTCGATGTACCTGCTGTTCCGCGGGGTGCGCGTGCCGCCGGGGCCGGCCTGCCTTCCTGCT
>Ga0335085_10010932_pt1 | contig 13507 bp, 10 predicted proteins | sample Lox_Sample_45_FD_206712 | JGI IMG/M metagenome (GOLD analysis project Ga0335085, IMG submission 206712) | Soil microbial communities from Loxahatchee National Wildlife Refuge, Florida, United States - Lox_Sample_4.5 | ecosystem: Environmental > Terrestrial > Soil > Wetlands | place: USA...
TCCCGGCGCCACCCGCGCCTTATCCGCGCAAACCTCTGGGAAACTCGATCTTTAAAGAGAATTCAACATGACGGTCTTCGGCTTCAAATCTGTACTGCCTCATCTTGCGGGACTGGTATCCTCACTTCAAATGAATCGCTGCGCCGTTGTCATCCCTGTTCTGGCCCTCACGATTTGCCTCTCCGCCGCTCCTCAGACCACCCAGCCGCTGTCAGCGCCTGAGAAGTCGATGGTCGCCTATATCAACAGGAACGAGGTGGCATCGAATGCATTGCTTGAACAACTGGTCGACATCAACAGCGGCACCCACAACCTCGAAGGCGTCCGCGCCGTAGGCAAGATCATGATGGCCCAGCTCAGCGACCTCGGCTTTCAGGTCAAGTGGATTCCAATGGACCAGGTGGAGCGCGCCGGTGTCCTGGTCGCCGAGCATCCCTGCCCCGAGCCGGGCCAGTGCGGCAAGCGCATGCTCCTCATCGGCCACATGGACACAGTCTTCGAAAAGACCAGCCCGTTCCAGAAGTACACCGCGCAGGGCGCCATCGGCACCGGTCCCGGCGTGAACGACATGAAGGGCGGGCTCGTTGACATGCTCTTCGCCCTCAAGGCCATGAAGGCTGCCAGTGCCCTCAAGCATGCCGAGATCACCGTCGTCCTGAGCGGCGACGAAGAGGAACACGGCGAGCCGGCCAGCATCTCGCGGCGCGACATGATTGCTGCTGCCCATCACAGCGATGTGGCGCTTGAATTTGAAGGCACACCGCGCATCGACGGGGTCTTCTATGGCAGCGTCAGCCGGCGCAGTTCCATCACCTGGCACCTGCGGACCTCCGGCGAGACCGGGCACTCCTCGGGCATCTTCTCCCAGAGCATGGGCTACGGAGCGATCTACGAGCTGACACGGATCCTCGACGCCTTCCGTACCGAGTTGCCCGAGCCCTACCTGACGTTCAACGTGGGCATGGTCGTAGGCGGCACCGCCATCACTGTTGACGTTAGCGGCAACAACGGAACCGCAGCCGGCAAAGACAACGTGATTCCTCCGGTTGCTTACGCCAGCGGCGATATCCGCACAATCTCGAACGCGCAGACCGACCGCACAGAGAAAAAGATGGAGGCGATCGTGGCTCAGCATCTTGCCAAAACAGGAGCCACCATCACGTTCGGCGAAGGCTATCCCGCGATGGCCCCTACGGCGCAGAGCCGGGCGCTGCTCGGCATTCTCAACCAGGTGAACGCGAGCCTGGGCTTCGGTCAGATGCCGGAGCTTGACCCTATGAAGCGCGGAGCCGGCGACATCGCCTTTGTCGCCGGCATTGTTCCCGGTCTGGCAGGCATTGGAGCTACCGGCCAGGGTGCGCACGCGCCCGGCGAAACAATCGACTTGACCACCCAGCCCATCAACACCAAGCGCGATGCGTTGTTGATGTACCGCCTGACCAGGATTGATCAGAAAGCCGATCTCACAAAAGTCGTCTCCGCAGGAAAGTGATGTGTCGCTCCTCACGGCGAGAGCATCTGTCAGCGCATCAACAGCCTGTGCGTTTGTGACAACTATCACTGCAAGTTTTTGCGCAAAAGCCTTTCCTCATAAGTGCGATCCCCGCGAAAGTTTTTCGAACACAGTGGTCTAAGCCGCTGCGGGGAAGCCACGCGCCAGAGCCCTGAGTCTCACAGGGCATGGGGAAAGAAGACGGCACAATGTCCGAAGCCGCAGAGACCATAGCACCACTCCGCAACAATCCCGAGAGACCAGGTCGCCCGGGCCGAACCGCAAAAGGGCATGGTCTGAAGCACAGGCTTTTAGCCGTCGCGTTTGCCCTCATCGCAATCCCGTTTGCACAGGGGCCGGCCCTTGCGCAAACCGATTGCCTTGCCTGCCATGCCGACAAGACGATGCAGGACTCGGCCGGCCATAGCATCGCTGTCGACGGCCAGAAGTTCAGCCAGAGCATTCACGGCAGCCTGCCCTGCAATGCCTGCCACGCAGATATCAAGGAGTACCCCCATCCGGACCATATTGCGCCGGTCGACTGCAAAACCTGTCACGCAGACCAGGCGGCTTCATTAGCCGGCAGCGTCCACGCCTCGTCGAAGGATCATCCCTGCACCAGCTGTCATGGAGACGCGCACGCTATCTTTCCCAAAACCGACGCCCGTTCGGCCGTCTATCCGCTCAACGTCCCCAAAACCTGCGGCACTTGCCATAGTCCCGGAGGCATGGCCCAGCAGCATGGATTGCCCAGCGTCTACCCCAACTACATGGACTCCATCCATGGCTTTGCGCTCAGCAAGGAAGGCCTGTTAGTCGCGGCCAATTGCCAGAGCTGTCATGGCTCGCATGGCATTCTGAGCCATAACAACCCCAAGAGTCCCACCTACAAAACCAATATCGCCAAGACATGCGGCAGCTGCCACGCCAAGATTGACGCTGACTATGAAAGTGGGGCCCACGGCCACGCTGTAGCCGCCGGCGATCTGAAAGCGCCGGTCTGCACTGACTGCCACACGGCGCACGCGATCCTGCAGCCCACTGAGGCCGAGTTCCGCATGCAGTCGACGCCCATCTGCGGATCCTGCCACAAGGAAAAGCTCTCCACCTATCGCGACACCTTCCACTCGCAGCTCGGTTCCCTGGGTGGCTACGTAGAGACGGCCCGCTGCTGGGACTGTCACGGCGCGCATCAGATCCTGCCTGCCTCCGATCCCCGGTCGCCGATCTCGCAACAGAATCTCGTCGCCACCTGCGGCAAGTGCCACAAGGGCGCGAATGCCAGCTTTGTGCAATATCAGCCGCACGCCAATGCCCATGACCGCAAGCTGAATCCGGCGCTCTTCTACATTCGGCTGTTCATGAACCTGTTGCTGGCCAGCGTGCTTACGTTCTTCATGATCCATACCATTTTGTGGCTGGTCCGCTCGCGCTTCGACCAGGTCAAGAGGAAGTCGACAGAGGGAGGCAAAGATGCCTGATCTAGAGCAGACCCCACAAGAGGCCACCCCGGCGGCGCCGGCACAAGCCCGATTCTTCACACGTTTCACTCGCGAGCAGCGCTATCTGCACGCAGTGCTGTTCTCGACTTTCCTTGGGCTGGCGGCGACGGGTCTTCCGCTGCGCTTCAGCGAGAGCATCTGGGCCCGCGGACTGGCCGGCGCGGTCGGCGGCTTCGGAGCCATCCTGTTCTTCCACAAATTCTGCGCGCTGGTTCTAACCATCGCCTTTTTGATTCACGTTCGCGAGATCTTTCGCCGCGGCATCTTCCGCCGCGAGAAGGGAATCTTCTGGGGCGCAACTTCTATGATCGCCAACTGGAAGGACGTAAAGGACCTCTTCGCGCACATGCGCTGGTTCATCGGCCTTGGCCCGCGCCCGCAATTCGAGCGCTACGCCTACTGGGAGAAGTTCGATTACTGGGCGGTGTTCTGGGGCATGATCGTGATCGGCTTCTCGGGCTATGCCATGTGGTTTGCCCCGTTCTTCGCGCACTTCTTGCCCGGCTGGGCGCTGAATGCAGCCCTCGTGATCCACAGTGAAGAAGGCCTGCTCGCCATCCTGTTCATCTTCTCGATTCACTTCGTCAATACCCATCTGCGGCCTGACAGCTTTCCTATGGACATGGTGATCTTCACTGGTGTCGAGAGTGAGAAGGAGTTCGCTCACAAGCGCCCGATGGAGTATGCGCGGATGGTCAAGGAAGGCAAAGTTGACCAGCGCCTGGGCAGCGCGCCGGCAACATGGTTCGTGAACTTCTCGCGAGTTGTTGGCTACACGGCCATCGTCATCGGCCTGACGTTGCTCGTATTGACGCTGACCGCTTACTTCGGTTGAGAGCTGCGCGGTCCGCGTCGCGGCTTGCAGCGTCGCTGAGAAGAGGAGGTCGATTGATGGGTACAACGAAAGCCTTCTTACCGAAGGCACGCCTGATCTGTGCATGAATCCGCACGCACGCCGCGCTTGTCGCTTCCGCTTGTGACTGCTGTCACGGCGGTTAAGTGCAGCGAGGCGTCTGCTGTTGGACGTGAAAGTCTCCAGCAGAATTCTGTTCGCTACCTGTGTCGTTCTGCTTGGCTGGGCGCTTACCGCTCGCTCCGAACAAAAGCCAAAAGACGAAGATTGCCTCGCCTGCCACTCTGACGCGACCCTGTCGGCCGACCAGAACGGCCAGAAGGTTAGCCTTTTTGTCGATGCCAGAAAGCTCCAGCACTCCATCCACGGCTCGCTCAAGCTGCGCTGTGTGGATTGTCACAAAGATGTCAAAAGCCTGGCGCACGAAAAGGCGCCCGAAAAGATTAGCTGTGCCGACTGTCACGCCAAAGAGCAGGCAGCTTGGGCGAACAGTCTGCACGCCCGCGCTTCCTCTGGCCGCAAAGGCCCCGCCGCCACCTGCAAAGATTGTCACGGCGCCGCCCACGAAGTTCTGGCTGGCGGCCACCCGAACTCCTCCGTCAATCACGCGAACATTCCCGCGACCTGTGGTCGATGCCATGGGCAGAAGTTCCTGATGGAGTCCAACGGCGTCAGCGCGCAGCCCTTCGTCTCGTATCAGGAAAGCGTGCACGGACGCGCCGTCGAGAACGGCTCGGCAAAGGCTGCTGTCTGCACCGACTGCCATGGCACTCACGAGATCCTCGCCGCAAACGACGCGAAGTCGCCGATCTCCAAGCTCAATGTGCCGGAGACCTGCGGGCAATGCCACACGGCGATTGAAGCCACCTTCAACGCCAGTATTCACGGCCAGGCGATCGCCCGTGGCAACCAGCTCTCGCCGGTCTGCACCGACTGCCACGGCATCCACTCGATCAAGTCGCATCGCGATCCTAACTCGCCGGTCGCCGAGCAGAATCTTTCGCGCGATACCTGTGCACGCTGCCACGAGGGCGTGCGCCTCTCCAGCGAGTTTGGTGTGCCGGGCAACCGGGTCTCCAGTTACCTCGATAGCTATCACGGTCTTGCTGCTGAAGGCGGGTCGATCGTCGTCGCCAACTGCTCCAGTTGTCACGGAGTGCATGACATTCTGCCGTCGAGCGATCCGCGCTCGACCATCAACAAAGCCAACCTCGACGCCACCTGCGGCAAGTGTCACAAGGGCGTGACGCAACGGTTTACGCAGACCCGCGTACACCTCGAAGACGGCATGCACCCGCACGATATTGGATCCATCGTTGTGCGCTGGGTGCGGCTCATTTATATCGTGCTGATCGTCGGCGTCATCGGCGCCATGTTCCTCCACAACTTCGTCATCTGGCGCAGCAAAGCCGTCGTTCGCCGCCGCATGCAGAATCCGATGATGGTGCGGATGACAACGAATCAGCGCTGGCAGCACCTGGTTCTCCTGCTCAGCTTCATCATCCTGGTGATTACCGGATTTGCGCTCAAGTTCCCAGACTCGTGGTTCGCCGAGTTGCTCGGGATGAGTGAACACATCCGAAGCATCGTCCATCGCGTAGCCGGGGTCGTCCTCATCGGTGCGGGTATCTATCACATCTTTTATCTCGCCGCCGCGCGCGAGGGCCGCCGCCTCATTCGCGATCTCACACCCAGACCGCACGACGCCTTCGATGCCTGGAGTACGATGGCCTACTACCTCGGCTTCAGCAAGACAAAGCCCGCTTTCGGCCGCTTCAACTACGCCGAGAAAGCCGAGTACTGGGCACTGGTATGGGGCACCGCATTGATGGGCCTCACCGGTATCATGCTCTGGGCCAAGGTTATCGTCGGAGATCTGCTGGCCCGCTGGTGGGTTGATGTCGCAACAGCCATCCACTTCTACGAAGCGATTCTCGCCACATTGGCCATCGTGGTCTGGCACTTTTACCAGGTCTTCTTCGATCCCGACGTCTACCCCATGAACTGGGCGTGGTGGGACGGCAAGATGCCGGTGGAGCACTACAGGCACGAACATACGCTCGACGCCGAGTCAGTCGCTGGAGCTGGTTCGGAGGATATGGGCGGTGCCGGTACACCAAATCCCGGCTCGACTACTGCAGACGACTAGCGGTTCACACCCGCCAGTCGTCTGCACGCCAGTTGCGGATCCGTTCCTTGATCTGCTTGCGGTTCAGATTGTGCTCCAGAGCCTGCTTGGCCAGTTCCACCACCTCGTCGTCAGCGGCAAATCGCAGGCCGATCAGTTGATCTTCCGTCAACCGGTAGATCTGCGTGTGCCACTCCGCAGGTGCCAGGGCCTGCAGACGAAGTCGCTCCTCCAGGCGGATCACTCGATCCTGTACCTTCAGCGGATATAGCCTGAGCGTGAAGATCGGGATGATCACCACCAGCGATACAAACAGGTACCAGACTGAAGCAGCTTCATGGTAGTGATAGAGGTGCACGCACGCAAAGGCGAGGTTGGCCAGATACAGGCCGACAAGAAACAGGTGATACGCGGGATCGAATCGGGCGTGATTCTTCAGGCCCTGCGGTTCCTTACTCATGCTCCGCCATGATTTCCTTCAGGTCAGCATTGGCCGCCGGCGTTTCAATCGGTGTTGCTGTAGTGCTCGCGGCAACGCCCGGGACCTTGACCGGGGTGTCCACCGGATTCTCCACGTCCTCCTTGGCCACTGTCAATGCGCCCATGTTCTCCGGCCCCAGAAGTTCGGGATGCTTCGGGATCAGGTGGTAGCGGCCACGCACCAGGTAATCGACAAACAACCCACCCGCCAGGTAAGGGTTTGCGATGGCGATAGGAATCGCGTAGACCGTCGTTACCAGCGATTCTGAGATGCTCTTATTGGCCCGGCTTAGCCGGCGATAGCCGGGAACCTGCGGAATCTCGAAGACCGCCAGTTCCTCCTCGGGGTGCTTTTTCGCGTAACGCACCAGCTTATACGTGATCTGTTTCGGCGTGGTCATGCCGGCATCGGGAAAGAAACTTCGTTTAAACGTTCCCGGAAAATACTGGTTCAGAACAACGCGCGCAAAGTCCGCACAGTTGTTGAAAAGCAAATGGAAATGAGAGCGGTTCTTCGCGCTGTTCATCCGCGCGATAAACGCATCGTCCTGCTCAGCCGTGGTGTTGAAACGGAAGGCGAAGATCCGCCTTTCGTACGACACGCCAATCAACTGCTTCCAGCCACCGTGGAGAATATTGCCGGGACGCAGGTGTTCGCCGAGCATCAGCAGATGGGCCTCGTGGTACTTTTCACGCATCCGGTCCACTGAATCATGATCCACATGAGCCGGGACCTTCGACAGGTCGTCCACCGAATAAAGATAAGGAACCAGAGGAATGGCGATCCAGTCGTAGCCGTCGATGCCCTGATAGCGCGCGATCACCGCTCCCATCTCGCCCGGTTCACACCGGCGCAGCTTTACTGGCGTGTCCGCGCAGATGTTTTCGAAGTAGACGGCCGTATGGCCGGTCGGATTCACTGCCCCAAAGAAGCCATAAGGTTCTTCCATCAACAGAGCAGCCTGGGCATGGCAGCGCAGACAGATAAAGGGCAAGAGCGCTAGGGCCATGAGAGCGAAGGCAGCTGTGCGTAGCAATCGCATAGTGTCGTATCTCCCGTGGTCGATTTGTTAGTCTTACTCCGGCTTCGTCAGCAAGCCCTCTCCACTCGATAAGTATGATGCAGTGAACGAGACAGCTGAGTGACTTGTACCAGATACCGGTGATTTCGCGCCGTGACGAACGTGCACCTTTCCAAGTGACACAACCCTCACTTTGCGCACAACATTCTGCGCAAGGTCGCTTCCTCTTAAGACACGCTTACGCAAAAAATGTCGCCCCAGCAAAAGCGATTTGCTAAGTCGTTTCTCTCTGGATCATGGCCGCATCGCTCTGATAGCGTTCTCTTTCGGGGAATTCGATGTCCGAGCCACACTTCAACTGGACTCGAACATCCAGAAACCAAGAGGATTCTCGTGAAACTTCATCGTGTTTTGCTTTTTCTTCTCGTATCTTGTGGATTACTCCCCGCGCAGGTCACGCTGCCTAAGGTCCTCGGCAGCCATATGGTCGTTCAGCGCAATCTGCCTGTTCACGTCTGGGGCACGGCTGCACCGGGCGAAAGTGTCGCCGTAACTTTTCGCGGCGAAGCACTCACGACAAATGCGGATCGCCTGGGGCAGTGGAGTGTCTATCTCAGGCCCGGCGCCGCCGGTGGTCCCTTCGACATGGAAGTGCAGGGAACTGCTGCCGCGGGTAGTGGCGGAGCCGTCGAAACCCCGATCCGCCTCGCCGATATCCTTGTCGGCGACGTCTGGCTTGCCTCGGGTCAGTCCAACATGGAATTTCCCATGAGCCGGGCCGCGACAGCTGTCGATGATCTGCCCCACGCAACGATTCCCCAGGTCCGGCTATTGATGGTGAAGAAGCGTGCGTCCAATTTCGCTGAGCCTGATATCGAAACGGATGGCTGGACTGAGTCGACTCCCGACTCTGCAAAAGATTTCTCCGCGGTCGCCTGGTACTTTGCCCGCGAGATTCAACAGCGCGAGCACGTGCCGGTCGGAGTGATCGACTCAACTTGGGGCGGCACCATCGCCGAATCCTGGGTCCGTCTTACGGCACTCGGAGAAGACGCATCGCTAGCGCCTCTGTTTGTTTCTCGCGGCAAGATGACCGACCATGATTTCGTGGGCAGGCTCGAAGAAAAAGACGAGCCCAGGCAGATTGCCGAAGCCAAGGCCGAAGACAAGCCGGCGCCGCAGTTTCCTTGGCATCCTCCGCTCGAAACCTGGGCCCCCGGCCTGCTCTGGAACGGCATGATTGCCCCGCTCACTCCTTTCGCGATCCGCGGAGTCGTCTGGTACCAGGGCGAGAGCAACAGCGCCCTCGAACGCGCTCCACTCTACAACCACATCTTTCGCGCGCTCATTGAAGACTGGCGCCGCGAGTGGGGCATTGGCAACTTCCCATTCCTCTACGTTCAGATCTCGAACTTCAAATCGACACCCGCAGAGGATTGGGCCATTCTGCGCGACCAGCAACTCAAAACGCTCGAGATGGCGAACACCGCCATGGCCGTCACGATCGACATCGGCAATCCCGACGACGTGCACCCAACCGATAAGCTCGACGTGGGACTTCGACTTGCCCGCGCGGCTCGAGCCTTGAGCTACGGCGAAAAGATCGAATACGACGGACCGCTCTTCCGGCAAGCAACCCCGGAAGGTGCTTCAATCCGCGCGTGGTTTGACCATGCCGTGGGTCTGACCGCGAAAGGCGGCGAAGTTACAGGATTTGAAGTGGCCGGGACGGATGGCAAGTTCGTGCCTGCAATGGCTCACGTTGATGGAGAGACCGTTGTCGCCTCCAGCCCCGACGTTTCGTCGCCAAAATATGTCCGCTACGGCTGGGCCAACAGCCCCCAGTGCAATCTCTTCAATGGCGAGGGCCTGCCCGCCTCGCCCTTCACGTCAGTAACGGCCTATTGAAACACACTTTGCTTCCTGGGGCCGGCGAGACGCTCTCAGCGAACTGTCTCCACGCGAACTGACGGATAATTGCAAATCGTGCAGTACTCCTCCGGCAGGTTCCGCGAGGTGCAGGCACAGACAGGGCAGACAAAGAAGTCGTGAGCCTCGCCAATCCGAGGGTCGGGTATCTCGTCCTGCAGCAGTTGCAGCGCCTCAGAAAATAGCTCGGCGTGGGTCTTCTCTGCTTCAAGCGCCCAGGTGAATGATCGTGCCGCGCCGGTATTGATGCGCGCAGTGGCCTCTTCAACGAACGCCGGATAAAGTACCTCAATCTCATAGGTCTCGCCAGCCAACGCCGATTGGAGGTTGTACTCCGTGCTGTGCACGACGCACGGCTCCGCTGCGACATCGGTGTTTTCGCCCATCTGGCGAAGCACCCGCGCCTGGTGCCCGGCATGAATCTGCTCGGCTCGTGCAGCCGCACGGAACAGACTGCCGATTCCACAGTGCCCTTCAGCATCGGCTCGAGCCGCAAAGGCAAGATAGCGAGCCCTCGTATTCACTTCGCCTTCAAAAGCAACCAGCAGATTGTTGGCTGTGAAATCGACCTGGCGAGCAATTGGCGCAGTGGACATGAACGCATCTCCCTCTCTTGGGCTCTCAACCAGGGTCCGCGGCGCCAAGCTCGAATGTGCCTGAACACATGCGCAGCCCATCTCCGCGCCGTCAGGCCGGAACGAGCTTAAACCCGGATGGTTGTTCGTTCAAGCGTAGGGATTTGTTGAGTCTAAATCTGTGATTTGTTTCACAAACCAAAGTAAGTTCCCAATGGGTGATCGTTTTACCGAAGAGACCGGTTCGATGTCGGGGGCAGATTCCCTCGCGATCTCGGCGGATTCGGTCTGCGGTAGCGCACCACTTCGGCCCTCGTCGTTGCCACCACTCCTTCTTCCACCATTGCATCGAGGAAGGGAAGCAAGCGCGCGATCTTGTCCTCCGTATCGACGATGCAGATCTGAACGGGAACGCCTCGCACTGCGGTCGAGTATCCGGCGAATGACGCAGGCCCGGCCGCGCTGCACCCCTCGACCCCATGCGATACTGCGACTTCGCTTATCTCAAGGTCCTTGCACTTCGCCACAAGCGCCTCATAGAGCGGCTTGCCCTGCCAGCGATCATTCTCGCCCACGTGGATTCGCACCATGCGGCCTGCGAAGGTTTCCTTCATGTGTCCGGCCTCTCTTTCTCCACAGTGTCTTGGCAGGCTGCGCCAGTGCCGCCGAATCCTGGGTCGATGCGCTGCGCATACTCGATGATAGCGACCTCGCAACACGCAATGTGCCTCGCCGTTGCCGGTCCCCTCATTATGGATGCACAGCCGCCGGTCCTTCACCCAGTCCCTTTACCACCGGTAGTGACCAATGTACCGCCCTTGTTGATGGGTGGCGTCGCGCCTGCGTGTGCGCATGCGCCCCTCGGCGTTAACGGTGCTTCAAAATACCATCGCACCCCACACCGGCCATCGGATTCGTTCTCCTGAACCGCCGCTGAATCGTCCTTTTGGCTCGGAAGCCGGCTATTCTCTGCTCTCGCTTCCCGAAGGTCCTTCTGAAGGGCGAATGGCATTGCTGCCGTCCCGGTCTTCCCCGCGTCTTGCGAAGGAACTCAGTTGCCCGGAGTCACGCCGACATTCTTCTGGGCATAATAGTCCTCCGGAGCGCCGCGGAACCCGTGGCAACGCGCATACAGGTGCAGGCCAAGCGCCGTAGGGAACATGAAGATCTGATTGAGTGGCACCTTCGTGGGTGACAGCATGCGCTTCTGTTCAATCAGCTTCAAGTCTTCAAGATGCTGCAAATCGCGCTCCAGTTGGTACTCGCGCAGTCCCGAGACCGACAGGAGCTCGTCGATCTTGCTGATAATCGGTTTCACTTCGATCGTGTCGGATTCCGATACAGACTTTTCCGCCTTGTTGCAGATGAAGTCGAAAAGCCGCACCTGCGCGATGACGAGTTTGCTGAACAGATTCACAAACTCAAGGTTCGAAGTGTCTTTGCCCGCGAAAGAACACGAAGCTGCCAGCAGGCCCGACCAAAAATCGAGGATCCAGCTGTCGTCGCTGCGCGAGCCTTCCTCCAGCACTCGAATGACCAGCGAGGGGTCAGCGCGAAGGTCGTCTGGCGCCGGATCGTGCAGAAGCAATTTCTGAGCCTTGAGCGTGATATCCACCGCACTGCTGATATTGTGATTGCTCATTCTGCTGCGAAGCAGCTGCTGCAGTTCCTCCGAGGAGTCGGGACAGATGCGGCTCAGAAATCCAATAGCCTCATTCGTGCGGACGAAGACCTCCATATACTCTGTGCGCGTTAACTCGAGCACACTCTCAATCAGGTTCATCCAGCGCCGATTGTGTTGATCATTCGGCGCAGCGAACTGCAGTCCGACGCCGTCTTCGCCTTTTCTCGCGACACGGGCAAACGCGGTGATGCGGCGGTCGCGATTCGTCTCCAGCGGCCCGTCTTTCTGCAACGTAACCGAGACAAACGCGCCCAATTCCAGGGAATCATTTGTGATTAAGTAAGCCCCGGTCAAGCTGATGTCCCGAACGGATTCCTTGATCAATCCCGTGCTCGACCATCGGAACGCGGCAAAGTGCGGAGCCGGGCGTCGATCAGACCGCTCGGGAAGAAGCAACCTGCTCAACCAACCTTTTCGTCCGCTCATTCGGCCTCCGATTCCGAGGGAAGAAAGTGCACTGCCACAATCGGGATCATTGTATCTACACTTGCCCTCTTGCAAAAGCACTGAAGCCTTGAGGCCTTTCGCTGACCTGCTCCGCTGCGCCTGGGCCTGCCTCTATGCCTTTGCACTGGGGTAACGAACTAGTTATGCTTGCCCTTCCACTCCTCATACGGGCCCTGGAAGTCCTCGATCCCATTGGCGTCAAAGTGCCAGAGCCGCGTGGCGACCTCGTCGATCAAGTCGTGATCATGCGTCACCAGCAGCACCGTCCCCTCGTATCTCTGTAGAGCGATGTTGAGCGCATTGATCGATTCCAGGTCGAGGTGGTTGGTCGGCTCATCGAAGATCAGAATATTTGGCTTGGTCAGAATCAGCTTGCAGAAAACCAGCCTCGCCTGTTCGCCGCCCGAAAGTGCCTTCGTTGGCTTGCCGCCCTCTTCACCGGAGAAAAGCATCTGTCCGAGAATCCCGCGGATCTCCTCGACGTGCGCCTGCGGATTCCAGCGATGCAGCCACTCCGCCACGGTCAGTCCGTGTTCGATCGTCGAGCCTACATCTTGCGGGAAATAGCCGACCTGCGCCTCATGTCCCCAGAACACTGTGCCCGAATCGAGCGTAAACTCCGGGTCGGCAAGTCCGGGATAGTTCGCCAGCAGACTCTTCAGAAGAGTCGTCTTGCCCGCGCCGTTGCGGCCCATCAGGCAGATCTTCTCGCCGCGCAGCACATTCGCCGTAAACCCATCGATCACCTTCTGCTCGCCGTAGACCTTCGTCAGGTGTTTGAACTCGAGCACGTGCCGGCCGCTGGGCCGCACCTGGTCAATCTTGATAAACGGGCGTTGAATGTTCGAGCGAGCCAGTTCATTGGTCTGCAGCCGCTCCACTTCCTTGCGGCGGCTTGTTACTTGCGACGACCTCGTTCCCGCTGCAAACCGTGCAATGAACTCGTTCAACTGCGCGATCTTCTTTTCGCGCTGCGCATTCTGCGATTCCAGCGTCGCACGGACCTGCGTCTTGGCCATCACCATGTCGTCGTAGCCGCCCGTGTAGGTAATGATCGTCTGGTAATCGATATCGGCCGTATGCGTAGTCACGCTGTTCAAAAAATGCCGGTCGTGTGAGATTGTGATCAGCGTGCCGTCGTACTTGAGCAGAAAATCCTGCAGCCAGTGGATCGAATCGAGATCGAGATAGTTGGTCGGCTCATCCAGCATCAGCGCCTCTGGCTTGCCAAACAGCGCCTGCGCCAGCAGCACGCGCACTTTCTGGCCACCCTGCAACTCGCCCATCTTGCGCTGATGCAGCTCTTCGGTAATGTCAAGTCCATCCAACAGGACCGCTGCATCGCTCTCGGCGGAGTAGCCATCTTCATCGCCGATGATGCCTTCCAATTCGCCC
>Ga0335085_10010933_pt1 | contig 13507 bp, 10 predicted proteins | sample Lox_Sample_45_FD_206712 | JGI IMG/M metagenome (GOLD analysis project Ga0335085, IMG submission 206712) | Soil microbial communities from Loxahatchee National Wildlife Refuge, Florida, United States - Lox_Sample_4.5 | ecosystem: Environmental > Terrestrial > Soil > Wetlands | place: USA...
CTGCTGGACACCCATGTCGTCTTGTGGTGGCTGACCGACGATGCGACGCTGGCAGATGACATCAAGGCCACGCTGGACCACGAGCCGGACGTCTACGTGAGCGCGGCGACGATCTGGGAAGTAGCCATCAAGCAGGCCATCGGGAAACTTCCCGAGCCGACCGGGCTTCCCGAGCGGATCCGGGACAGCGGGTTCGCCGAATTGCCCATCACTTCCCAGCACGCGATGACGGCCGCGCGCCTGCCGCCCATCCACCGCGATCCTTTCGACCGGATGCTCGTCGCCCAGGCGCAGCATGAGAACCTGACCCTGGTGACCAGAAACCACCGCTGCCAGAAGTATGAGGTCGCCATCCTCCCGGCCTGATCACCGGAGCTTCACTCTCCCTCGGCGTCTTACCCGCGGAAAGAAGCACCGGATCCATTCCTCAGCCCGCGGAGCTTCACCCCCGCGGAGCCTGATGCCTGCGCAGCGCCTTGCTTGCGGCTGACCGCGGCGACCGCTGCGATCAGGACGGCGGCGAACCCGAGGATCGCTGCCCTCGTCGTGACGAGCTGGGTGGCGATGCCCAGGCCCACGACCGGGACCGTCAGCCCGAGATACGCGGCCACGAACAGCCCGGCCAGGGTCTCGCCCCGGGCGCCGTCCGGGGCGATCGACAGGGCGGTCGTAATGGACGTCTTGAAGGTGGCGCCGGCCCCAGCGCCGGCGATCGCGCCGCCCGCCAGGAACAGGGCCAGGCTCGGCAGCCACACTGCCGCCGTCACGGCCGCCACCCCGGCGGCCAGCAGACCGAGCCCAAGCCTCGCCTGGCGGCCTCGCGGCAGCGGCAGCCGGCCGGCCGAGATCTGGGCCAGCGCGGCCGCGCCGAACACGATGAACGTGGACAGGCCGGCCAGGGCGTGTGAGCTCTCGTGCAGGGTCCCGGCGATGAAACCCGGGGCCAGCGACGTGAACAGCCCGAACAGGGCGAACGCGGCGGCTGCGGCCAGCCCGGCGGCGTAGAACACCGGGCGCTGGCCCGCCGGGACCCGGACCCGCTGCGGGCGATAGCGCGGCCGGGGGTTCGGGCGCACCACGGTCTCCGGGGAGGCAGCCAGGGCGATCGCGCCGGCCAGCATGAGCCCCTCGGCCACCAGATAGGGCAGCCACAGCGGCGCAGCGGTGTATTCGGCGAGGAAACCCGCCAGCAGCGCCCCGAACCCGAGACCGCCGAGGTTGGCCGCGGTGGAGACGAGTTCGGCCCGCGCGGAGGGCGCGCCCGGCCGGGACGAGCTGTGCAGCTCGGCCAGGAAGGCGGTGGCGGTCGCGGTGATCAGCCCGGCACTGATGCCCGACACCAGCCGGCCGGCGAGCAATCCCGTGATCGTCGGCCAGGCGAGGAAGACAAGCCCGGCGGCCATGTTGATGCCGACCGCGGCCGCCACGATCCGGCGCCGGCCAAGCCAGTCGGACACGTGGCCTGCCAGCAGCAGGCTGGCGACCACGCCGGCCGCGAAGATCACGGTGACCATCGCCGCGCCGAAATGATCGCGCGCCTGGTAGAGCACGTACAGCGGGGCCGGGACCGTGGTGAACGCCATCGTCACCGCGAATACGTAGGCCGCGATCCAGAACCCGGCACCGGCGGCCCGGGGGCCCGCGGTCGTGGTTCCAGCCGGGCCAGGCGCACTGTGCGGGCGGGTCAGCTCCGTCACGCCCGTCCGCGATGCCGGCACCCTGCTCCGTACGGAGGTCTCCATAGCCACACTCCCTGCGAGGACTTCCCGTTACGGAAGCGTCAACCAGGCGCCCGGCCACGATATTCATCTTCAATAACGACAACTGATGCTGATCGTTATCTGTTAATGAGATAATCACGGGATGGAGCTCCGGCACCTGGAATATTTCGTCGCCGTGGCGGAGGAGCTTTCGTTCACCCGCGCGTCCCGAAGGCTGCATGTGGTGCAGTCCGGGGTCTCCAGCGCAATACGGGCCCTGGAGCACGAACTCGGCACGGTCCTGTTCGACCGCGACCGGCACCGGGTCGCGCTGACCGACGCCGGCCGCGTGCTGCTGCCCGAGGCGCGTGCCACCCTCGCCGCGGCCCAGGCGGCCAGGGACGCGATCCGCGAGGCCCGCGCGGGACTGCGCGGGACGCTGACGATCGGCACCATGCAGTCGATCGGCAGGCTGGACCTGCCCGCGCTGCTCGGGCGGTTCTACGTCGCGCATCCCGGCGTGCTCGTGCGGCTCCGGCTGTCCTCGGCCGGGTCCGCCGGGCTGGCCGGCGAGGTGCTGTCGGGGAACCTGGACCTGGCGCTTTTGTCGCTGCCCGGCCGCCCGCCCGCCGGGCTGAACCTCGCCCCGGTCAGTGCGGAGCCGTTGCTGCTCGCCTGCCCGTCCCACCATGCGCTCGCCGGGCGGCAGCAGGTCACCCTGGGACAGCTGGCCGGTGAGCCGTTCATCGACTTCACGCCCGGATGGGGCAACAGGGCAGTAGCGGACCGGGCATTCGCCGCGGCCGGGCTGGAACGCGAAGTGCGGTTCGAGGTAGCCGACTTTGTCACCGCGGCCAGCCTGGTGCGCAACGGTCTCGGCGTGGCTTTCCTGCCGGAGTCGTTCGCGGCCAGCCTGCCGGACCTGCCGGCGATCAGGGTGGCGGGCGCCCAGCTGAACTGGCCGGTATCGATCGCGACCGCGGCAGGAAGGCCGCCGTCGGCGGCGGGCCGGGCATTCCTGGCCGAGCTGATGGCCGGTGCGCGGGCGAGCGGATGATGAACGGCCTCGGTAACGGGCCGACCCGGCCGGGCTCCCAGGGCTGGGTGACGTGCCGCCACGGTTGCATGCCCAGAGGCCGCCGCGCCGGCGTGCCGGATCATCACCAGGGATATACCGTGACGGTATGAGCGCCCAGCCGACGCGCGATCCAGATCCGGGTGAACCGTACGAGGTGATCCACCTCGGCGGGGAGGTTGCCGCGATCGTCCCGCTGCCTGAGTTGCGGCGCCTTCGGGCCGTCGAGCGTCATGCATCCGCCGAGGTCCTGGAGGAGGCGGAGATAGAGGCCACGCTGGCGGGCCACCGGGAGTGGGTGGCCGCGGGCCGGCCCGGGGCGGTCTCTCATGAGGAGGCGATGGCGGAGCTGCTCGGCGGCCCTGAGTGAAAATCGAGTGGTCTCCTGCGGCCCGTGCATCCGCACGTCGCTACCTGGCGGACCAGGACGGGATGCGCGCCATCGGCGCGGCCGTCGCCGACCTGGCCAGCAACCCTCACCCGGGCTCGCTCGGAAGCATCGAAATGGCAGAATGCCCGCCATGGAGCTTCACCGTGTCAGCGGCCACTCGCCATATGAGCCGGTTTTCGGATTCTCCCGGGCGGTAGTGGCCGGCGAGAGGGTCCTCGTGGCCGGGACAGCCCCCGTTCCGGTCGGCGGCGGGCCGCCGCCGACCGGACCCTACAGCCAGGCCCGGTTGTGCCTCCAGCTGGTCGGCGAGGCCCTGGCCAGGGCCGGAACGGATCTTGAGCATGTGATCCGGACCCGCATGTACCTCACCGACGGACGGCACTGGCAGGAGATCGCCCGGGCGCACGGAGAGGTCTTCGGCGGCATCCGGCCTGTCGCGACCGCCGTCGTCGTGGCAGAGTTGCTCGACCCTGCCTGGCTGGTCGAGATTGAGGCCGAGGCAGTCCGGCCCAGCTGACCAGGTCGGCTTGATTGGCCGCCAGGCCGGAGCCGGACCTCTTGAAGTGCCGCAAGGAGTTGGGCGTTGGCACGCCCCCGCAGCCGTTGAGGAAGATAATCCCGAACGGCTGCCGGGGGTGGCACGACCGGTTTGGGGCCGGCCGGTCTCGTGCCAAGCCGCCCTGACGGATTTACTACGAGCAGCTCCACATCCCGCTCGAGGCTCCGGACTTGGACCGCCAGCGGCCGGTCGCAGCTTCGTCAATTTTCCATGCCGCCTTGAGATCCGGGGAGGTGGGCGTGTCTTCGATCAGCATGCTGGGCCAGACTTCTGATACCCACGTGACGATCGTGACGGGTTCTGCTTCCTCCAATTCCAATTCCGTCGAGGACAGGGTCACCTCCACCTCAGCAACGCCCTCGTCATCGGGCTTGGGGAGATCTTGGGTGATATGGAAGGCAGCGTAGGCTCCACTGTTCTGGGTCACGTAGCCGGATATGTCGACGGACTTGCTCTCGGCGAAACCGACGACCCGAACGGTAAGCACGGTGCTGCCGTCAAGCTTGAGTTCGACCTTGGGGACTTGGGAGTTAACCATGGGTGAATCCTTTCCACCGGGTGTGGTGGGGGCCAGGTATCGGAAGGAATCCCGGCTCCTGGGAGATTTCCTTTGCGTTGGTAGCGGAGGTCAAGGGCCTGGGTGGCTGCGGTGCGTGCTCCAGAGAATCCGTCGGCCGCAGCGCGGACGTGAGCGAGATCCAGCAGGATGTCTGCGGGCTCGCTCAGTAGGTCGGTTGTGGAAGCCTCGATGAGTAGGAGGCGCCAACCGGGGTGCTGATACCGCAAAGATGGGTCAGTTCAAGCAGGCGCATAGTGGGTCAGGTATCGCAGCGACTCCCGGGCTCCTGGCCGGTTGTCCTTGCGCTGATAGAGGTCAAGGGCCTCGGTGGCTGCGGCGCGTGCTTCAGGGACCCGGCCGGCCGCAGCGAGGACGTGAGCGAGATCGAGCAAGATGTCCGCGCGCTCGCTGAAGGTGTCGGTCTGCGCGGTGAGCGCAGCCGCCGATCGCGCGAGGACCACGGCCTCGGAATGGCGGCCACGGTCGGCGAGGATCCTGGCCGATAGCCCTTGGCCGACTGCCTGGGCGGACAGGTCCTCGCCAGCCGCCGCTTCCTGGCTTATCGCGATCAAGTGGGTGGCCTCGTCGTACCGGTTCTGACCCTGCGCCGCGATGGCCCTGGCCAGTTTCACCGCGGTGGTGGCCAGGTAGCGCCGCTCGCCCATCTCGTCGAGGGACTCGTATTCGAGGCGAAGGTGCATTTCGGCGGTCGCTGGATCGCCGGCGAGCATCGCGACGAAGGCCGCGGGCTGGGTAATCGCCGCGGTCATCGTGGGGCCGAGGGGGTCCAGAAGGGTCTTCGCGCGGTCGAGCGCTGCGTGTGCCGCCGCGATGTCATCCTGCATCGCATACAGGCCCGCCAGGTGGTTCAGGATAACGGCCGTTCCGATGGGGTGGTTCCCGATCTCGTCGAGGTAGCCCTCACATCGCCGTATCGCTTCCGGTGCCGGCGTCGGGCCCCAGAGCGCGGCTGAGGCGAGCCAGCCGAGTATCTCGGCGAGTTGCCTCCGGTCGTTCACAGCGCGCGCGTATTGGGCAGCGTGCTGCCAGGCGTCTTCGGCGGCGGAGCACCTCGCGCGGTTCCAATGCAGCGCGGCCTCTAGCTGCAGGGTCCGGCAGATTCCCAGGTCGTCCCGGCTCCGGTCGAACACACGGCGCAATTCGGGAAGCGCGCGAGTGATCTCCAGTGCTGCGTCATTCTGGTCCACCTTGAGACGCAATAGGAGGGCCTGAACCCGCGCATCGGCGTACTGGCCTTCGTCGCCGCCTGCGGCCGCGATGCGCTGAGCGTGATCGAGGGTGGCGCTTGCCTTCTCAAGCTGCCCGGCCTCCGTTAATGCGGCGCCAAGACTGGTATAGAGCCGTCCGAGACCTGGGTCGTCGTCAGGAAGCAGCGCAGCCGCGCGGTCAAGAAGGTTCACTGCCGCAAGGGCGTCCCCGCGGTCATACGCGGCGCACCCGGCCGTCTCCAGGTGCGCGATCGCCCGGCGCGAAAGCGCAGCCGACTGGGCTTCGGCGGGCCGGAGTTCGTTCCAATAGCGGACAGACTGTTCGAGATGGTAACCAAGGATCTCCGCGCGTTGCGGGACAGGTTCAGGGAAAACGTACTCGAGCCAGTCAGCGAAGCGGTGGTGCAGCTCGGCGCGGAGCGACTTGGGGATCGCTCGGTAAGCCGCCTGCTGTATGAGGATGTGGCGGAAGCTGTATTGCGCCACAGCTCTTGTACCGGGCGGCCCCTGTTGCACAAGGCCCTTCGCGACGAGGGTCTGGAGGTTGCGGCTGAGCGGCTCGCGCGCCTCGGGGGGAAGCAGCTCTCGAACCGCCTGCACGCCAAAGTACTTACCGATGATGGCCGCGCTTGCCAGCACGCTGCTGGCTCCCGGCCCCAGGCGCTGCAGGCGCGCGGCCAGCAGAGCCTGGATCGTGGGTGGCAGCACCGGCCGGATCGCGCTGTCGGTTTGCTCGCTGAGGGAGACTGCCAGTTGCTCAAGGTAGAACGGGTTGCCGCCAGCCGTGTCGATAAGCCGCGCTCGAGTGGATGCTGAGATGCGCTGATCCTCGGCCAAGGCGTCAAGAAGCGCCGCGGCTGGGCCCTGGCCGAGTGGTGTGAGCTCGATGGACACAGCTCGATCTGCCTCGGCCGCCCAGGCTGGACGCTGTTCAAGGAGTTCGGGGCGGGCGATGCACACCAGGACGATCGGCGACCGCCCCGGCTGAAGGGCGAGGGATTCCACCAGGTCGAGGAAGGTCGGTTCGGCCCAGTGCAGGTCCTCGAATACGACGAGCAACGGCTGGGATCGCGCAAGCGCTTCAAGGAAGCGCCGGGTTGCCCAGAAGATCTCGGCGGCGTCTGAGCTGCCGTGGTTACCTGGGTCGAGAGCGTGGTGCAGCCGCTCGGCGACGGCCGCCGCGTCCGCCTCGCCCTCCAGGAGGGCCTTGATCGTCTCCGCGGAGCCATGACCTGCGCCCGCCCGGAGGAGCAGCTCACGCAGCGGCCAGAACGTGATGCCCTCGCCATAGGGGAGGCACTGGCCGGTAAGAACCTTCACTTCGCCGCCGAGACGCCCGGCAATCTCGTGGACGAGCCGTGTCTTCCCAAGTCCTGCCTCGCCGATCACGGTGACGGTGATGGTCACCCGCTCACGGGTGGCCCGAGCGTACGCGGATTCGAAGCGGCGCATCTCCTCGTCGCGACCTACCAAAGGCGCGTCGAGACGGAGCGCACGCGGACGAACGCCAGCGTGCGCGGATCGCAGGAGGAATCGATCGGGACCCGCACCTTCGGTCTCGATGGCTGCCGCAGCGAGCTGCTGAGTCTGCCGGCTGATGAGAATCTGACCAGGTTCGGCGGCCGCCGCGAGCGTCGCCGCACGGGTCGCTACATCCCCCGCGAACCCAAGCGGACCAGACCCTCCCACCAGCGCCTCGCCGGTCGCCAGGCCGAAGCGGTACGTCAGGCTCGCACCATGGCGGCGCTGCAGAATGCCCGCTTCGGCGTTGAGTGCTTCTCGCGCTTCCACACTGGCCCGCGCCGCTCGAAGGGCATCGTCCTCGTGCAAGCGTGCGACGCCGAATACGCCCATCAGGCGCTCGTCGGCGCTGATCGCCAGCTTTCCTCCGTACCGCTCGAGAACGGCTGTCAGGCGCGAGACGGAGTACTCATTCACGACCTCATGGGCCTCTGGGTCCAGCGTCGTGCCCGAGTTGGACGCCATCTGTAGCACGACGCAGAGCACGGTCACTGGTCTGCGCGCCAGCGGAGCTCCGGAGGTCTTCGACCGACGTGATAGAACCGGGTCCTGGCGCAGGATCGCCGCCTCGAGTTCACGCAGGAGCGGCGACGGCTCCAAGCCCAGCTCTTCCTGCAGCGTGCTCCGGAAATCGCGGTAGACCTCAAGAGCTTCGGCCTGCCGACCGCTGCGGTAGAGGGCGAGCATGAGCTGCCCGCGAAGACGCTCGCGTAGGGGATACTCACTGACCAGCTGCGGTAGCTCAGCGGTGAGCGCATCCGCCGCGCCGAGAGCCATGTGCGCCTCGATGCGCTCTTCCAGGCAGGTCAGCCGCAGCTCCTCAAGCCTGGCCATCTCGGCCTGCGCGAAGGGTTCGTAGCGAAAATCGGCCAGCGGCGGACCCCGCCATAGGGACAGCGCCTGACTAAACATCCGCGCCGCCTCCGCTGGGGTTCCCGCGGTGAGGGCATCGCGGCCCTCGGCGATCAACTGCTCGAACTGCTTGACGTCCAGCTCCACCGGGAAGACCCGCAGCGCGTAGCCCGGCGCTGTGGTGATAAGGCGGCCCGGCGGCAGCACTCTTCGCAGCCGTGAGATCGCCGCCTGAAGGGCGTTCGCCGCGCTGGGCGGGGAGTCTTCGCTCCACAGATCGACCAGGAGCCGCTCGCTCGGCACAACCTCGTTCGCGTGCAGCAGCAGGTCGGCAAACACGGCCCGCTGCCGGACGCCCCCGATGGTGATCCGTCGGCCGCTGTCTTCGAGCTGGAAAGGGCCGAGGATCCGTACCTGCATCGTCTGTCCTCCGCCCAGCTGTCAGCGGACTGTCAGCGCCAGGTGCCCATTGTGGAACCGTGCAGCAAGGAAGACAAGCCCCGGACCGGCGACGAGAAAGAGCGCAGCTTCTGCGGCTCAGGTATCGACGGGCGCAGTCCCGGGATTTGGCCGGCAAATCTGCGGCACGGATGCAAGGAGGGAAGATGATGAAATCGGAGGCGGTCACCGCAACCGCGATCGCCCATGGCCCGGCCGAATTTGTGGACCGAGTCCGGGCAGGAGATGATTCGGTATGGCGCGGCCTGATCGATCAATACGAGCCGCTGCTACGGTGGCTCGCCCGCCAGTACGGGCTATCAGCCGAAGACGCGGCTGACGTCGTTCAGCTCACTTGGCTGCGCTGCCTGGAACATATCGATCAGCTAACCCATGCAGACAGGCTAAGCGGCTGGCTGACAACCATTTGCCGACGCGAGTGCATCCAGCTGATTACCAAGAAACGGCGGGAGGTGCCGCTCACCGAGGCGGAGGCGGCACGGTTGATCGGCGACAGGGATGGGGAATGCGATCCATGCGCCGAGGTGGCACGCCGTGACGAGTACAACCGTCTCTACCGCGCCATCACGGCCTTGCCGGACCGGCAGCGAATGGTACTCGTCGTGCTGCTGTGGCGAGAGCGTCAGAGCTATCTCGATCTCTCCCATCGCCTTGGCGTCCCCGTAGGCAGCATCGGGCCTACCTGGCAGCGGGCCGTCATCCGGCTGCGGCGCGATCCGCGGCTAGCCGACCCGTCAGCAGAAGCATCTCGCCGTCATCTACAGGGAGAACAAAGTGACATCGCAGACAGCCGTAGAGCTCTCGTGCGCTCATAATTCGGCCAACCTTGCAGGCCGAATCTCGAATCCCTCAGAGCCGCCTTCGCGGCCGCCCAGAAAGGAGAACGGCCATGATGCGGGATAACAAGTTTGGTGAGGCAAAAAGTCCCGCCTCTGCCCATCGGCCGGAGCCATTCGGCTCTGGAGCTGTGGAAGCGAACCGCACGCAAGCCCGCACGGCGGGTCGGCTCGGCCTGTCCATTCTCGCGGCCGTCGCAGGCACCATCTTCACGTCCGTCGTGAACGGATCGCCGCAGCTGAAGCTTGCCGCCGCGCTGGCAGGTGCGGCGATCCCGGCTTTCGTGACCGAGCCTGGTCGGTACCAGCGTCAGCGCGCTGTCGCGGCCGGGCTGCTCACCGTGGTCGCGCTCATCGTGACTTATGGCGGCGCCACGGTGTTCAGTTACGCCGCGCATCATGCGCCGATCTACCCTGGGCAACCCGCGCCGGAGCACGGCCCCCCAGCATCGCATCCCAGCCTCACGGCGTCGCCGAATCCCAGCCCTGTAGTCACGGGGTCGCCCGGCGGCTACGCAGGCACCGTGGAGATCACCGGCGTCTCGCCCAGCAGTGGCAGCGCGGCCGGCGGCGACACCGTCACCATCACAGGCGCCCGTTTCAGCCACGCCACCGCCGTCGACTTCGGCGGCACCGCCGCTCAGCCTTTCACCATCGACTCCGGCACCCAGATCACCGCGCTCAGCCCGCCCGGCAGCGGCACCGTGGATATCACCGTCGTCACCCCCGACGGCATCACCCCGGCCATCCCCGCTGACCAGTTCACCTACGCCACCTCGACGCCCAGCGTCTCCCCGGGCAGCGACAGCGCGTCGGCGACGCCGTCACCATCTGCGGTGCCGGTTTCACCAACACCACCGCCGTCGACTTCGGCGACAGCGCCTACCGGGCCCGCCGAATAGCCAGGGGCCTTGGGTCGGCACCCACAGGTCACGGGTCGATGAGCCGGGAACGGAAGCGGACCCCGCCGCCCAGTTCGGTTCCCGGGTCGGCACCAATGACGTTGCTTTGGGCCCGAACTTCAGCCCTGCCAGCGCGGCTGACCAGGGTATATCTGGTTTGCGTGCCCGATCAGAGCCCTTGGGGGTGCCTGCTGTCTGCTGGCTATGCCAGCAGGACGCGGCGGAGCCGCCACGTCGCGAGTGCCAGCAACACGGCGGCGTACGCTGCGAGGACCCCGAGCTGCGGCAGGATGCCGGTGATGGTGGCGCCGTGGCCGACGAGCCTGGCGAAGGCGTCGTTCCCCCACGCCTGCGGGGTGATGTGGGCGACCCGTCTCATCGTCGGTGAGAAGACCTCGAGCGGCACCATGCAGCCGCCGAGCGCGCCGAGCCCCAGACCCAGGAGCAGCGAGATTCCCACGGCCTGCTGCTCGTTCCGGAACAGCGTCCCCAGGAAGATCCCGGTGCCCGCGCCCACGAGGGTGAACAGGATCACCACCGCTGCCACGCCTATAGGCTGTCCCCAGTTCACCCCGAACAGCAGCGCGGAGCCGAAGATGATCACCATCGCCTGAATGACCCCGATCAGGACCCGGCCGAGGGTCTCCCCGGCGATCACCGTGCCCGGGCCCGTCGGGGTGGCGAGCATCCGGCGCAACATGCCGAGCCGGCGGGTCTCGATGAGGGCGACGGCGCCGGTCAAGGCGGTGAGGAAGAGGAAGAGCAGCAGCTCGGTCCAGGCGCCCTCGTCGAACTGCCCGAGCGTCTTGGAGAACAGCGCCGTTCCTGCCGTGGTCTCGGTCACCGAAACCAGCGGGACCGCGGGCAAGATCCGGGCCGCCTCGGCGAGGCCGGCATCAAAGCTCGCCGCCGAGCGCTCGGCGACGGCGAACCGGGCGGCGCCCAGCAGCGCTGCCTGGGCTGAAACCGCACCTTGCACCGTCTCACCGAGTTGCTGGGAGGACTGGTCCGGGCGCGCCATGTAGCGGATTGCCACATCCTGCCCGGCGCGGATGGCCGTGTCGTAGCCGGGCGGGATCACCAGGCCCGCCGCGAGATTCCCCCGCTGGACCTGGGTGAGCAGCGCCGCGGGATCGGAGACGGGCACGATGCGCAGGTGGGGGGTCTGCTCAAGCTGGTGCTCGAGCGCCGCGCCGAGCGGCCCGGAGCGCTGCGTCACCACGCCCAGGCGAGGGCTGGATGAGCCGCCGAACGTCGCCCCGAGCACGAGGATCAAAACCATCGGGAACAAGAACACGAAGAAGAGGTTCGTGCGTACCCGGAACATCCGCCGGAGGTTCACGGTGGCGATCCACAGCGGCTTCATCGCTTACACCTCTGCCATGTGCCTCAGCCGGGTCACCGCGAGGCCCCCGGTCACCGCGGCGAACCCGAGCATCGCCAGCGCCGGCACCCATACCACCGAGATGCCGCCACCACGGAGGTCGCCGAGCCCCCGCAGGAACCACGCCTGCGGGGCCACGAACGTGAGCCTGGAAAGGATTCCCGGCGCCTGGGAGACCGGGAAGAACGTTCCGCCGAGCAGGCCCAGGACGACGGCGGCCACCGACTGCCAGTTGCTCGCCTGCTCGGCATTCTTGGCAAAGGTGGCGATGAGGGACATGATCCCCATGGCCGCCAGGATCGCCGCCACGATGAGCACCGCCACGCCGGCCGGGTTTCCCCACGTCGCCCCGAACAGCAGGCTCGTGGCGGCCACCAGCACGACCATGCTGACTGCCCCCAGCAGGAAGCTCGTCAGCAGCTTCCCGCCAAGAATCGAGGCCCGGGCGATCGGCGCGGCGAGCAGACGGGCCAGCGTGCCGTCGTTTCGCTCCTCGAGCAGGCTGGTCACGCCGAACTGCACGGTGAAGAACAGGAAGAACACGGCCATCCCGGCGGCGAAGAACGACTTCTGGCCGAGTTCCTTACTTGCCGCCGAGACGTCACGGACGGCGACCGGCGCCGGCGCCGCGGCCGCACGCGCAGCGAGTGCCCCGATCTGCCCCGGCGGCAGCGAACCAGGGCTTCCTGCGCCGTGCGCCACCATGGCCACCGACAGCCGCACCCGGTTCAGGTCGGAGGCGTAGCCCTCGGCGATCGACCGGGCGATCTGCGATGAGATCGGGGCGTCAACGTTCCCGATCACCTGCATCGAGACGGGCTGGTTCGCCTGGACCCGGGCGGAGAAGCCCGCCGGGATGACGATCACCGCCTTCAGCGTTCCCTTCGCCGCCAGCGCGCGTGCCCCGGCTACTGTCGCTTCCGGGTGAATCGCGATCAGGCCGCTTCTGCCGACAGCTCCGAGCACCTGGCCGGTGAACTGCTCAGCGACAGCGCCTCGATCGGCGTTGACCACGCCGAGGTCGATCGCCTTCGAGTTCCCGGAGATTCCGCTGAAGATCGAGTTGAAGATGAACGCCAGGCCAAGCGGGACAACGATCCCGATCAGCAGGGCCGAGCGGTCCCGGATCCGGGCCTTCAGGTCCTTCATGCAGATGAGCCCCGCGGCTCGCATGGCGCCCTCCTGGCCCTTCAGTCGCGAAGTGCCCTGCCGGTGAGGTGGAGGAAAACCGCCTCGAGATCCGGTTCGGTGACCTCCACGGACTTGATGGTCGCACCCGCGCCTGCCGCGTCGCTGAGGATGGCCGGCAGATTCTCCCGCGCATCGTCTACCACCAGGTCGATGCCGTCTTCGGTCGCGCTGGCCTCGTGCGTCCAGGGCGGGACGGCCAGGGCCGTTGCGGCCTTAGTCAGGTCACCTGCCGCCGCCAGGTGCACATGGTCCCGTTCGCCGACCAGGTTCACCAGGTCCTGGCGGGTACCCTCGGCGATCAGCTTGCCGTGGTCGATAATCCCCACCCGGTCGCACAGACGCTCGGCCTCTTCCATGTAATGGGTGGTATAAAGAACCGCCATTCCCTCGCCGGACAATCCCTCGACGCTCTCCAGGATCGCGTTCCGGCTCTGCGGGTCCACCCCGACGGTCGGCTCATCCAGGATCAGCAGCTTCGGCCGGTGCAGTAGCCCGATGCCGATATTCAGGCGCCGCTTCATCCCCCCGGAATAAGTCTTGGTCTGATCGTGGGCCCGGTCGGTTAGGCCGGTCACTTCCAGCACCTCGTCGCTCCGGCGCTTCGCCTCCGACGTGGACATGCCGTAGAGCCGGGCGAAGAACACCAGGTTCTCCCTGGCGGAAAGGTCCGGGTAGATGGCCAGGTCCTGCGGCACGTAACCCAGGGCGCTCTTGGCCCGGATAGTATGCGTTGTCATCGGTTCGCCGGCCACCACGATCTCGCCGTCATCGCGCTCAAGCAGGCCGGCGATCATCGAGATCGTCGTTGTCTTGCCGGCCCCGTTCGGGCCGAGCAGCCCGTAGGTCTCA
>Ga0335085_10010935_pt1 | contig 13506 bp, 11 predicted proteins | sample Lox_Sample_45_FD_206712 | JGI IMG/M metagenome (GOLD analysis project Ga0335085, IMG submission 206712) | Soil microbial communities from Loxahatchee National Wildlife Refuge, Florida, United States - Lox_Sample_4.5 | ecosystem: Environmental > Terrestrial > Soil > Wetlands | place: USA...
ACGGCCTGGCGGGTGAGCTGGCGATGTAGCTCGTTCGGATTGCGCGCGTTGATCCCCTCGCTGACCGCCATCATCGTGGAGACCGGAAGGCGGACCCGGGCGGCATGGGCGGCGGCTTGATCCCCGCGGTCGGAGGGTGGCACGATCGCCGAGGTGAGCACAGCGTTGCGGGAGCTGCTGATTCATCACGTTGACGTCGGCACAATGTTACGCGTCACTCGTCATGAGTGCCGAACGTCGCTCCTGATGAATATGGACAGATCGTATGAGGCTGACCGAAACCCTTCGGCGATCGTCACGGTGACGCTGGCATGCTCGCCGTGACGCTTCTGCTTGACGAGATCTGGGCCTTGGCGGCACCCGGTGCGCCTGTCCAGGGCCCACTTTCGTAACAGACCGTCACGGTCCTTCAGCCACGAACCGCGCGATATCCGCCCAACGCGGCCAGTGACCGGACTGTCGTGGTGCTCCTGAGGGATTATTCTGTCGCGCCTTCGTCCGAGGCGCTCTCTGCTCGAACTGTCGTGTGTAGGTCCCAGCCGGGCATTACAGGTACCCGAGGTCGCCCGCTGCGCCCACCGCGCGGTGGAGCAATTCTCCAGCATCGGCCGACTGGCCGGCGTCCCATGCGTGTACGGCGTCCTCGACCAGGGTCGCGGCTGGTTGCTGGAGCAGCTGCTGGGAGGGAAGGAGCATTCCACGGACGTATTCGGCCGCTTCCCCGACGCGCCCGGAAGTCAACGCCATCGCGAGGAGAGGCCAGAGCGCCATCCAGTCGAAGGCATAGCGGACGGGGAGCCCTTCCCACATGTGGAGCGCGGCGTGCGCGTCTGTGGCCGCAGCTTCTTCGTCACCGCTGCGCCATGTGACCCAGGCGCGGTTGGCGATGGCAGTGGCCTCGTACTCGGGCAGCGATGCCTCACGTGCTCGTTCGATCACCGGCCCGACCGCATCGCTTACACCCTCGACGTCGCCCCGCTTCCGCCCGGCGACCATGAGGTAGGTAAGGGCCCGCGATCGCACCGTCATGTCGCCGCGCCGCTTCGCTTCCGCGAGGCTTTCCCGCAGCACCACGGTGGCTTCGTCCAGATCTCCGTGCCAGAGGAGGGCGAACCCCAAGTCAAACACCGCCCACCAGAAAGGCGAGGGCTCGGCCTCCTGCGCCGCGGCGTAAGCGGCCCGGGCCAACTCGAGAGTCTTATCATCGAGAAGGAACCGGCGTTGGCGCATGGCCAGCTCAAGCGCTCTGAGCAGGAAGCCCGCGCGCTGCTCGGCGGAGCCGTGCGCCTCGACGAAGGGTCGGACCTGCTCGACCAGCCGGACGTATGTCTCGGTGTCGTCGAGCCAGTACAGGACCGACATCCGGGCCTGCTGCACGGCGACCCACGCCGCGAGCCACCCCAGCTCCGGCGGGTCGGACGCCGGCCTCAGTTCCTGCTCGGCCAGGTCGCACTGAGCGAGGGCCTGCGGATACCGGTGGGCGCCTTCTTCCGCCACGCACCAGAGGGCACGCAGGCGAGCCCGCTGGGATGGGTCCCGGGCCACGGCCAGGCCGCGCCGGTAGATGCCAACGGCGTCGTCGAACCGTCTCAGCCGGTCCAAGATGCTGCCCAGGCTCTCGCAGGTGGCGCCATAGATGTCCGCCCGCAGGCCGCCATCGAACTCTTCGATCAGTTCGAGGGCGCGGCGGTAGGTGGTGATGGCCTCCTCGTTGGCGTACCTGTCCCTGGCCCGGTCCCCGGCGGTCACCAGGTAGGGGATGGCCCGCTGCGGCTCGGCGCTGCGGGAGTAGTGGTAGGCGAGCAGTTCGCAGTGCTCGAAGCGGCTGGCCTGGGCACGCTCCAGAGCGGCGCCAGCCCGGCCGTGCAGTTCCCGGCGGCGCGCTTGCAGCATGCCGTCGTAGGCGACCTCGCGGGTCAGCGCGTGCGTGAACACGAAAGTGCGCTCGGCGGAACCATGCCGCTCGCGCAGGAACTCCAGCCCTTTCAGTTCCTGCAACCGCGCCTGCAAGGGCACATCACCGTCCCAGGCCTGCGCGGCCAGGTCGAGCGAGAACTCCCGCCCGAGCACCGATGCCACCTGAATCGCCGCCTTCTGGTTGGCGGTTAGCCGGTCGATCCGCGCGGCCAGCACTTGCTGGACCGTCTGCGGCACGGCGGCACCCTCCTCGCCGGCTACCTCGTCCCGGGTGGCCCGGGTCAGTTCCTCGAGGAAGAACGGGTTGCCCTCGCCGCGCTCGGCGATCAGTGCCGCCGCACCGCGATCCCCGTCGGCCAAGATCGAGTTCACGATCTTTTCGCTGGTTGCCGCCGACAGTGGCCGCAGCGCCAGCTGGGAGGTGACCGACTTGCCCGCCCACGGCGGGGAGTAGCCGGGGCGGTACGTGGCCAGCAGCATGATCGGCACCGATGGCAGGTCATCGGCGAACTCGGCCAGGAAGTCCTCCGATGTCTGGTCGATCCAGTGCAAGTCCTCCACCAGCACCACCAGCGGCCGCAGCGCGGCCTCCGCGACCAGCAGCCCGCGCAGCGCCTCGAAGGTGCGGGCCCGGATGGCCTGCGGATCCACCCCCGCCAGCCCCGGGTCACCGGTCGGCAGGCCGAACGCGTGCCGTAGGTAGTGCGCCAGCATCACGTCCAGCCCGAGCGCCTTCACCCTCAGCTCGATCTTGGACGCTGACTGGTCGGGGGCATCGCCGGCCGCGATCCCGCAGGCGTTGCACACCACCTCGAACAGCGGCAGATAAGCGACGCTGGCCCATAGGACAGGCACCGCCCCTCCAGCACGGCCGCCTGCGGCTCGGCCAGCCGGCAGAACTCCCAGGACAGCCGCGACTTACCCAGACCGGGATCCCCGGCCACGCCGACCACCTGGCCCTCTCCGCCGGTCACTGCCTCCAGCACCCGCTGCAGCTCGGCCAGCTCACCATCCCGGCCCGTGAACGGAGTCAACTCCTCCCGCGAATCGATGCGCGCGGTCCGTGCGCCCAGGCCCATCACCCGCAGCGGGTGGACGGTACGCTCCTTGACCTGGACCGGCGCGACCTGCTCCAGCTGGAAATAGCCGCGCACCAGTTCGGCAGTCTGCCGACTGACCAGCACCCCGCCCGGCGCCGCCGCGGCCTGCAACCGCGCGGCCAGCACCGTGGTGTCACCGAACGCGCTGTAATCCACCCGCAGGTCATCACCGATCGTCCCCACCACCACCAGCCCGCTGTTGATCCCGATCCTGACCGGCAACTCCGCCCGCCCGGCGATCCCCAGCGCGGCCAGCACCGCGCGCCGGGCGTGATCCTCATGCGCGATCGGCGCCCCGAACAGCGCCATGAACCCATCACCGAGGAACTGGTTGACCGTGCCCTCATACCGGTGCACCTCGGCCAGCGCCACCCGGAAAAAGCGGTCGATCACCAGGTGAAACTCCTCCGGCCCCAGCTCCGCCGCCAGCGCACTGGAGGCCACGATGTCGCAGAGCAGCACGCTCACCTGTTTGCGCTCGCCCTCGACGGCGCCGCGGACGGCCAGGATCTGCTCACGGATATGCCGCGGCGTGTAACCAGCCGGAACCGACGCCGCGGTCACAGCGCGCCCACATCCGGGGCAGAACCTGGCCTCCTCCGGCACTGCGGTGCCGCAGCCGGGACACGAAACACTCAGCTGCGCGCCGCAATGCACACAGAACCGCGCCCCGCCGGGATTGTCGTGCCGGCACCGAGGGCACCGCACCGGCGACCACCCCCTGGCCATTCAGCTCCCGTCGATGACCGGTCGCCAGCCACCGACATGCTCTTGGGTGATGCCACCGCACACAGCGGTGAACGGCGGAAAACCCCTGGACACCGCCTCAACAGCTATAACCACGATATCCTCGTGCAGTGAACAGCCTCCAGCCAACAGTCAGGCCCGCCACCCGTCGCGCGGCGAGCCACCTTCGGGAGGGAGTAACAGCCAGCCAGACACGCCCGCTACTGCCGCGTTCCGCGTAGCTGGTCGGCCCGGCGAGCGCATGGTTCTGCCATGGCTGCCGTTGTTGCGTCGGTGCCGGCGGGCAGGATCAGCGGCATGCGAGCTGTCCCTCTCTTCCGCCGCCTATGCTCTTGGCGGCGTGCCAGCGAAACACCACCCCGGGGCCGGCGAGCGCGGAACGAACTAGTCGGTGACCTTCTGTGGGCTGCTTGGCCGCGCCGCCCGTCGGCCGCGTCCTGGCTGTGCCGAATGCCGGGCTGCAGCGAGGCGAGATGTTCACATGGGCTGGACACTATGCCTCGTGCGCCGGGGGGACCCTGCTGCGTGATCAGCTGGGCCAGCTCCCGCGCCCGCTCGATATGGGACCCCGGCGGGCACGACCTCCTGGGCCGGACGGGCAGACTGAGGGTGGGCGTTTGCGAGGCCGCGGTGCGTGAGAGGGGGCCAGCATGGGCTCACCGGTCGACTCCGGGCTGATGGTGGATGGGGCGGACCTGGAGCGCTTGGTCGCTGGTCAGCATCACGATCCGCACCACCTGCTGGGCGCTCACCCGGTGAGGGATAGTGACGGCCGCGACCGCGTGGTGGTCCGCGGGTGGCGTCCCGACGCGATTGGCATGGTGATCCTCGCCGGCGAACAGCGGGTCCAGATGGTGAGGATCCACCCCGCCGGGGTGTTCGCCGGGATGCTGGAGGGGCCGGACATCCCGGACTACCGGCTGGAGGCGACCTATCCGGACGGTGTCGTAGTGGCGATCGACGATCCCTACCGGTACTGGCCGACACTCGGGCAGCTTGACCTTCACCTGCTCGCCGAGGGGCGGCACGAGGGGCTGTGGCGGCATCTGGGGGCGCACGTGCGCGTGCATCAGGGGGCGTCTGGCACGTCGTTTGCGGTGTGGGCGCCCGGCGCCCGGGCGGTGCGGGTCGTGGGCGAGTTCAACAGCTGGGATGGCCGCCTGCACCCGATGAGGGCGCTGGGCAGCTCCGGGGTGTGGGAGATCTTCCTGCCCGGGGTCGAACCTGGTGCGCGCTACAAGTTCGAGGTCGTGACCCAGCAGGGATACCTGAGCCTGCGTGCTGACCCGTTCGCTTTCGCCACCGAGGCACCGCCCGCCACGGCGAGTGTCGTCACCCAGAGCAGGTACGACTGGCAGGACGCGGCATGGTTCGCGGACAAGGAGACCACCGATCTGCTGCACGCTCCGGTGTCGGTCTATGAGTGCCACCTGGGCTCGTGGCGGCTGGCCCAGGACGCCGATGGCCGGTGGCGGCCGCTGACCTACCGTGAGGCGGCCGAGGTCCTGCCCGGGTACCTCAGCGACCTCGGGTTCACCCACGTTGAGTTCCTGCCGATCGCGGAGCACCCGTTCTCCGGCTCCTGGGGCTATCAGGTGACCGGGTTCTACGCGCCGACGGCACGGCACGGGACGCCCGATGACTTCCGCTACCTGGTCGACCGGCTGCACCAGGCAGGCATTGGCGTCGTCGTGGACTGGGTCGCCGGGCATTTTCCCAAGGACGACTGGGCGCTGGCGCGCTTCGACGGCACGGCGCTGTATGAGCACGCCGACCCCCGCCTGGGTGAGCACCCGGACTGGGGCACGCTGGCGTTCAACTACGGGCGGCACGAGGTCCGGAATTTCCTGCTCGCGAACGCGCTGTTCTGGATCGAGGAGTTCCACCTCGATGGGCTGCGCGTGGATGCGGTCGCCTCGATGCTTTACCTGGACTATTCGCGCAAAGAGGGCGAGTGGGTCACCAACCGGTTCGGCGGCCGGGAAAACCTGGAAGCCATCGACTTCATCAAGGAGCTCAGCGAGGTGGTTTACCGCCACCATCCGTCGGTGATGCTGGTCGCCGAGGAGTCCACGTCCTGGCCGGCGGTGTCCCGCCCCACCTACCTGGGCGGCCTCGGTTTCGGGTTCAAATGGAACATGGGGTGGATGCACGACACCCTGCTGTATTTCAGCAAAGACCCGGTGCACCGGCGCTATCACCATCACGAGCTCACGTTCGCCTTGCTGTACGCGTTCAGCGAGAACTTCATACTGCCGCTGAGCCACGACGAGGTCGCGCACGGGAAGGGATCGCTGCTCGGCAAGATGCCGGGGGACCGCTGGCAGCAATTCGCGAACCTGCGCGCGTTACTGACCTGGATGTGGGCACACCCCGGACGGCAGCTGCTGTTCATGGGTGGCGAGATCGCCCAGAACGACGAGTGGCGCCATGACACCAGCATCGACTGGCACCTGCTCGACTACCCCGAGCACGCCGGGGTGCAGGCACTAGTCCGGGCGCTCAACACCGTCTACCATAACGAGCCCGCACTGTGGGAGCAGGATTTCGACTGGCCCGGTTTCCGCTGGATCGACCCCAACGACTCCGAACACAGTGTGCTGTCGTTCTTGCGGTTCCCGATCACAGGTGAGCGCGCCATCGCCTGCGTTGCTAACCTCACGCCGGTGCCCCGCCACGACTACCGCATCGGGCTTCCGCAACCGGGGCGCTGGGTGGAAATCCTCAACTCCGACCACGCGAGGTTCGGCGGCAGCAACACCCTCGCCGGTGCCGTCACCGCTGAAGCCATCGGCTGGAACGACCTCGGCTACTCCGCCACGCTCACGCTGCCACCCCTTGGCGTCCTGTGGCTCGCTCACGAACCCGACGCCAGCCTGTCTGCTACGCCATCCCCAGCAACATGAGGCTGACGGCACAACCCCAGCACCCATAACCCGCTGGCATACCGCTGCATTAGCAAGATCACCACAGTGACCAGGGATCGTTCACTGCCCCGAGACGAATACCGTGCGACCTGCCAGCCCCAGAATCAGACAGCGATGCTGGCGTCTTGGCCGTCCTGTGCGGGGGCGGTTTCGTCGTCGAACCATACCCCGCCCTCGGCCAGGTAGCGGAAGCGCAGCATGCTGCCGGTTGGGACGGTCACCGCGGCGCTGCGGGTGCCGTTCGCCCGCCGCTGCAGCGGGTGGGCAAACGGGTTCCAGCCGTTGAAATCACCCACCACGGACACGGCCCCGCGGGGCTCATCGGCTGGCAGGGCGAAGGTGACACGGACGGTGCCGTTACGCCCCGGCTTGGTTGTCCTGATCAACTGCTCTCTCCACTCTGGCGCTGGATCACACTGATCTATCCGATTGTGCGCACCGTGACAGCTATTGCCGGTGAACCGCCCGGCGTGTCGGGGGCAGCGGTGATGTCGTAACGGCCGGCAGCCTCCCTCCAGCAAGGACCTCCCCCAAAGAGCGCGGCCAGTCGGCTAAGTGCGCCGAACACGGTTGCCCACCCATGACCCCCTGATCTGCGCGGCCAACTTCCGATCGTCGGATCGATGAAGCAACCAGCCTGCATAAACATCCATCACCGCGGTAAGCTCGCGCATCCGCTTCTGCCGGATAGCTCGCGAGCTGGGCTCGGATCACAGACGTGGTTCGGTTGCCGCAGCCAAGATGGCGGCGATGTCGTCCACAGAATCGAGTTTGCCTGCGGCAACGTCCATGATGAGCTCGTAGGCCTCGTCGTTACTCAACGTGAGACGACGGCCGTTAACACCGTAGAAGGCGATAGTTGCTGCGAGAGCGAGGCGCTTGTTCCCATCAATGAGGGCGTGGTTGCTGGCCAGCGAGTGAAGCAGGGCCGCAGCCTTGGCATCCAGCTCCGGGTAGGCATCCGAGCCGAAGGCGGTGGCCTGCGGGCGGGCGAGGGCGGATTCCAGCAGTCCGTAATCGCGGACGGCGGGCTCGCTGCCGAGGGCGCGCGCTGCGACATGCAGCAGCTCGGGCAGCGTCAAGTAGATCACTGCGCAAGCCGCTCCAGCGCCTCCGCGTAACGGGGCAGTTCCTCATCCAGAACCCGGTCAAGCAATTCAGCGCGGCTATGGCTGTCGACATACTCGCGAATCGCCTGCCGGACCACTTCCTGCATCGGCCGCCGCTCCAGTTTGGCACGCCGGCGCAGCGCCTCCGCCTCGGCGTCCGTCAATCGCAGGGTCATCGCCATGGAGTCATGGTATCAGTGCTGATACCACTAGCGCGTAGCACTCAATTGCCGCGTTCATGGTGTCCTGAGCCTCAGGTCTTGCCTCGCCTGGGGTCCACGCTAGCCGAGCCACATGCCCTGTTCCTTGAGCGCTTCCTGGAGGAGCCGCAACGCTTTCGGCCCGACGCCGTGCAGCTTCTTCAGCTCAGCGACTGGGACGTTCGCGAGCTGGCTGAGACGGTATACCCGGCCGCGGTCAGCGCGCGGGTTGTCGGTGCCCTATGTTCCCGGGAGGGCCTGCATCCAGTGAGGTCATGTGGCGGATGGTACTGGGCTGGCCCCCAGCCCGGCGCGGCCATATCCCCGTAATGACCGCACACGGTCAGCCGCCGACGCCTGCATTTGCGATCTGCATGGCGGGCGTCGGCGGGGTCAATTCGCTGGCGGTGCGACGGCGTGCAACAGCGCGGCCAGTTCGCGGTCGGGACTTATGTGCTTGCTGTAGAGAGGGCCGCAGGGCGTGGCGGCCAAGCGTATCGCAAGGGCCAGTAGATCCGGCGCCGGAGTGTCGCCGCGGTAGGCCTGGGCCAGGAAGGTGAACTCATTCATGATCCCGACGACGCTGCGGTTCGCGGTCTTGGAGAGGCGATGGTCGCGCATCTGCCGCTGTTCCTCAGCGATGACCGCGTCTGGGGTTCCGTGCGCGGTGAGCACCGCGGCGAGTTGCTGCGGGAACCTCGCCAGCAAGGTCGCTGCGGGAGCCAGTGGCATCAGCACCGGCAGCAGGGCCGGTTCGTTGACGAACAGCGCGACTTGGGCTTCCAGAACAAGGCGGTGGCGTACCACTGGCCCATCAGGGCGGTGGAATGTTCTCCTTCACCAAGGCTGGGCGGGCCGATGCGGTCGAGCAGTTTCTTGGTCGCGCACGACGGGCCAGCTGACCTGGCCATCTTTGCGCTGGTGCTGATCACCGTGCCGGTAGCTGCCGGGCCGCGTTAAAGTGTCCTGACTGGGCTCGCGTCGCCGGCCGCGGCGTCGGAGGTGGACAGTACCAAGATCGAGCGGCCGGTCACGTCGACCGTCGCGCCGCAGGGCAGCATCGCGGGCCAGCCGCCGATACTGGTGCCTGCCCGGCTCGGCGGCAGCGCGGTCGTATCGACAGCAACATGCCAGCCGTCTGCGTGATTCGTACGGGGCAGGACAAACCGTACGGTGTCGCTGTGCGCGTTGAACAGCAGCAGGAAGTGTGTGTCGCGCACGGGCTCGCCGCGCATGCCGGGCTCGGTGATGGCGTGGCCGTTCAGGAAGACTGCCAGTGTCGCGGCATGGCCGGCCTGCCAGTCGGCATCGGTCATTTCCCGGCCGGACGGGGTCAGCCAGATGATGTCGGGCAGGCCGCCGTTGCCGCCCGGCGGGGGCAGCCCGCTGAAGAACCGGCGCCGCCGGAAAATCGGGTGCGCCCGGCGCAGCGCGGATAGCGCGCAGGTGAAGTCACGCAGGCCGGTGTATTTGCCGGCGTTCTGCCAGTCCACCCAGGACAGTTCGTTGTCCTGGCAGTAGGCGTTGCTGTTGCCGCGCTGGGTGCGGCCCATCTCGTCCCCGGCCAGTAGCATCGGGACGCCCTGTGAGCAGAACAAGGTCACCAGGAAGTTGCGCACCTGCCGGGCCCGCAGTTCGGTGACCGCCGGGTCGTCGGACGGCCCCTCCGCGCCGCAGTTCCAGGACCGGTTGTCATCGGTGCCGTCCAGGTTGTCCTCGCCGTTGGCCTCGTTGTGTTTGCGGTCATAGCTGACCAGGTCCGCGAGGGTGAACCCGTCATGGCAGGTGACGAAGTTGACCGAGGCGACCGGCCGCCGCCCGCTGGTCTCGTAAAGGTCTCTCGAGCCGGTCAGCCGCACGGCGAACTCCGGCAGGGCTGTGGGCTCGCCGCGCCAGAGGTCCCGCACGCAGTCGCGGTACTTGCCATTCCACTCCGACCACAACGGCGGGAAGTTGCCGACCTGGTAGCCGCCCTCGCCGACATCCCACGGCTCGGCGATCAGCTTGACCTGCGAGACGACCGGATCCTGCTGGACCATATCGAAGAATGCGGCGAGCCGGTCCACGTCGTGCAGCTCCCGGGCCAGAACCGCGGCCAGATCGAACCGGAACCCGTCCACGTGCATGTCCAGGACCCAGTACCGCAGCGAGTCCATGATCAGCTGCAGTGCGTGCGGATTGCGGGCATTGAGGCTGTTGCCACAGCCGGTGTAGTCCAGGTAGACCCGCGGGTCGCCGTCGGCGAGCCGGTAGTACGCGGCGTTGTCGATGCCACGGAAGGACAGCGTCGGGCCGGACGCGCCGCCTTCGGCAGTGTGGTTGTAACCGACATCGAGGATCACCTCGATGCCCGCCTCGTGCAGCGCCTTGACCATCGACTTGAACTCGGCGACCTGGCCGTGCGGCTCGGTGGACGACGAGTAGCCGTTGTGCGGGGCGAGGAACGCGATCGTGCTATAGCCCCAGTAGTTGGTCAGGCCCCTGGCCGCCAATTCCGGTTCCGGGACGAACTGATGCACCGGCATCAGCTTGACGGCGGTCACGCCCAGCCGGGTCAGGTGGTCGATGATGACCGGAGAGGCCAGGCCCGCATACGTGCCGCGCTGTTCGGGCGGAACCTCGGGATGGCGCAGGGTCAGGCCGCGGACATGCGCCTCGTACATCACCGTCTGGTGATACGGCGTGCGCGGCGGCCGGTCATCCCCCCAGCCGAAGTACGGGTTAATAACAGCATTGCGCGGCATAAAAGGGGCGCTGTTGCGAGTGTTGATCGCCTCTGGCCTGCCGGACCGGTGCGAGAACAGGGCCTCATGCCAGCGCACCTGGCCCTCCACGGCCTTGCCGTAGGGGTCGAGCAGCAGCTTCGCCGGGTTGCACCGGTGCCCACGGCCCGGCGCGTACGGGCCGTGGACGCGATAGCCGTACTGCTGTCCCGGGCCGATGCCCGGCAGGTAGCAGTGCCAGACGAAGCCGTCCATCTCGGTGAGCTCGATGCGCGTCTCGCGGCGGCCGGGTTTGAACAAGCACAGCTCCACCCGGTCAGCCACCTCGGAAAACAGAGCGAAATTAGTGCCCGATCCGTCCCAGGTAGCACCCAGCGGATAAGCCGCTCCTGGCCAGACGCGCACCCTTTGAGCTTACCGAGGGACACCGGACCGGGACCGGGGCGAGCACGGCCGCCAGGCCGGCCCCTCGGGCAGCCCGCCAAACGGCACCCTCGCGCCGCGGACGCCGAGCTGCGCACATTCGTCCGGGCCCCGGAGTTCCGAGGACTGACGTCGGTCCTCACGGCCACCACGGTGGGAGACTCAAGGCCCGCCCAAGGCCTGCCAGATGACTGACCTGCGCGAGTCAGCGGACTAAAGCCCAGGCAGCCGCGGCTGGTCGCCATGGCGTTCGGGGTCCTGCTGCTCGCGCGCCCAGGCGTCGGGGCGGTCACCCTCGCGCTCCTGTTCGGGCTGTTCAGCCTGTTCTACGGCATCTCACGGATCACGCTGGGCGTCCAACTGCATCAGCTGCACCAGCGCCGGTCCGTCCAGCCACCGCCCGCACTAAAGACAGCGGCCTGAGAAGTGAGCAGGGCAAACCATGACAAGCGAACGCATCCGCGACCCGCGCGCGGACCATCTGCTGACGCCGCACAACTGCGCGCTGGTGATCATCGACTACCAGCCCGTCCAGGTCAGTTCGATCAGGTCCATGGACCAGGACGTGCTGGTCGACCGCGTGGTGCACCTGGCCCGGTTTGGCATGTTGTACCGGCTGCCGGTCGTGCTGTCGACGGTCAACGTCTCCTCCGGCCGGAACCAGCCCACGATCGCTCCACTCCAGGACGTCCTGCCGGGGATCGTGGCCCTGGACCGGACGACGATCAACGCCTGGGAAGACACCGAGTTCAAGCAGGCGGTCCGGGCGGCCGGCCGCCGCAAGCTGATCATGGCCGCGCTGTGGACCGAGGCCTGCCTGACCTTCCCCTCGCTGGATGCGATGCGCGAGGGGTATGAGACCTACCCGGTGACCGACGCCGGCGGGGGGACATCGCCCGAGGCGCACCAGGCCGGGCTGGACCGCATCGCCCAGGCCGGCGGCCAACCGACCAGCGTGGTCCAGGTGGGATGTGAGCTGCAGCGCGACTGGGCCTGCCTGGAAACCGCGGAGGGCTTTACGCAGATCCTGTTCGGCGGCGAGCGGCCCCTGGCCGGAGGTGGCAGCGAGCCCGCCGGCAACGGAACTCGCGCGGGCCGCTGAAACGGGTACGTTTAGACACCGCCTAGCGCCATGAGCCCGTCGGAGGTTGGCTGGAGACGTGATGTGGGTGATCCCGCAGAGGCGGCCGGATCAAAGGAGCGGTCGCTGGTGACGACAAGCCTCTTGCTGCACAGCCGGCAGGCCCCACAGCGCAACTGGCCTGACCTCGCGTGGTGCGATGCCGAAAGGCGCCGGAGGTGTTCGTGATGCATGACACGAAAGGCCGGTCGGGTCGCAAGGTTGCGGTGCTGGGGCCGATCCCGCGCGACCAGGTCGTGACCCATGCCGGTGAGCGGTTCCACAAGTACGGCTGCGTCATGTACACGGCGGTTGCGCTCTCGGCTCTGCTGGATGCAGACGACACGATCGTCCCGATTTCGCACGTCCGCCAGCAGGACGAGGGCCCGATCAAGCAGATCCTGGGGTCCTTCCCGAATATCGACACCTCCGGCATAACAGCGTCGGCCGACCGGGGGGACGTGGTCGAGCTGCGTTATGTCGACCAGAATCGTCGCCTCGAGCGGCAGACGAGCTTCATGAACCCGGTCCTGCCGGCCGACGTGGACAAGGTGCTCGATGCCGACATGTTCGTCTGCGTCCCGATCACGGACTACGAGGTGGGGCAGGCGACGCTGCGGCACATCAAGGAGCACAGCCGCGCAACCGTGGTGCTGGATGCCCACGGCCCGGCGACGACGCTGACCCGCAGCGGCGAGCGCCAGCCAAGGGTGTGGGCTGACCAGGACGTATGGCTCCCCTTCATCGACATCCTGAAGATGAACCTGGACGAAGCGAGCTCGGCGTGGCTCGGTGAGTCAGCCGAGCTGACGGCTGACCCGCCGAGGCTGAGCGATGAACAACTGCGCGACCTGGCGCAGCACTGCCTGGACCGTGGCGCTGGGGCGGTATGCATAACCCTTGACGAGCGTGGCTGCGTTGCCTTCTTCCGGGACGGCTCCGGCGCGGTCGCCGGGAAGGTCGTCGATCGCGTCGAGGTGGAGCACGTCGTGGACACGACCGGTGCCGGCGACTCGTTCGCCGGCGGACTGGCCTACGGCTACCTCGCGTACCACGATTACGTCGTGGCCTGCCAGTATGGGAACGCCATGGGCGCCCAGCGCGTCACCGGCGCGGATCTGAACGTCTACCTGTCTCGAGAGGAAACGGAGCGGCAGATTCTCGCGGCGTACGGCCCGCGATCGCAGTAGGCGGCCGCACCGGCAGGAGGTGCCGTGGACAGTTTCTTGCTCGATTACGA
>Ga0335085_10010936_pt1 | contig 13506 bp, 10 predicted proteins | sample Lox_Sample_45_FD_206712 | JGI IMG/M metagenome (GOLD analysis project Ga0335085, IMG submission 206712) | Soil microbial communities from Loxahatchee National Wildlife Refuge, Florida, United States - Lox_Sample_4.5 | ecosystem: Environmental > Terrestrial > Soil > Wetlands | place: USA...
CGCCGATTCCGCCGCTCGCGTTTACGCTACCCTCTGAGAATGAGCACTGAGTCCGTCAGCCTGGCCGGTGGATGCTTCTGGTGTCTGGAGGCCGTCTACGAGCAGGTGCGCGGCGTGACGCGCGTGCAGTCAGGCTATATGGGCGGCACCGTCCCGCAACCCACGTATCAGCAGGTGTGCGGCGGCGGTACCGGCCACGCCGAGATCGTGCAGGTCGAGTTCGACCCAGACCTCGTGACCATACGCGACATCCTCGAGGTCTTCTTCGTCATTCACGATCCCACCACCCGCGACCGGCAGGGAAACGACGTCGGCACGCAATACCGATCGGCGATCTACGTGACGTCCGAGGCGCAGCGCGCCGCGGCCGAGGCGTCGCGCGGGCGGTACGAGGCCGATCTGAAATCTCACGGCTTGCGGCCGATCACGACGGAGATCAAGGACGCGCCGCCGTTCTACTATGCCGAGGATTATCACCAGCAGTACCTGGCGAAGAATCCCAACGGCTACTGCGGTCTTGGAGGCACGGGCGTCAAGTGTTCGTAGCGGGGCATGGCCTCCCTGCCTCATTGCCCCATTTCCACTAAGATGCCTGTGTGATCCTCGCCAACGTCCTCGCTCTGCTCCTCGCCGCGTCCACCGCCCAGCAACCGACCACCAAGACGCCGGCGCCGCGATCCGCGCCTGCCGCGACGCAGGCGAGCGGCGATCGCGCCGGGGTCGATCGCGCCATCGCCGCGGTCTATCCGAGCCTCGTGCGCGTGTCGGTCGTATTCATCGATCAGCAGGCCGGCCGCGAGGTCAAGGGTCAGTTGTCGGGCAGCGGGACGATCATCTCGCCTGACGGCTACGTCGTCACCAACCACCACGTCGCGGGAAAGCCGCGACGGATCACGTGCACGTTGTCGACGCTCGAGGAAGTGCCGGCGGAGCTCGTGGGCACCGATCCGCTGTCGGATATCGCGGTGATCAAGCTCCACCCGGCGAAGCCGACGACGTTTCCGGCGGCGAAGTTCGGCGACTCGTCGAAGCTGCGCGCCGGACAGCCGGTCCTCGCGATGGGCAGCCCGCTGGCGCTCTCGCAATCGGTGACCGAGGGCATCGTCAGCAACACGCAGATGATCATGCCGCAGACGTTTGGCGTGAGCGAGTCGCTCGACGGCGAAGACGTCGGCACGATTGTGCGGTGGATCGGGCACGACGCGTCGATCTACCCGGGTAATTCGGGCGGACCGCTGGTCAACCTGGCGGGCGAGGTGGTCGGCGTCAATGAGATCAGCTTCGGGCTCGGCGGCGCGATTCCGAGCAACCTCGCGCGTCAGGTCGTCGACTCGCTGATCAAGTACGGCCGCGTCAAGCGCAGCTGGCTCGGCCTCGAGCTCCAGCCGCGCATCGGCGACGCCGAGAAGGCCGGCGCGCTGGTGTCGTGGGTCGCCGATCACTCGCCGGCCGACGCCGCCGGCCTCGAGGCGGGCGATGTGCTGACGAAGGTCAACGGCGCGAGCGTCGGCGACGTGAAGTATGCCGAACAGATGCCCCAGCTGAATCAGACGCTGTTGAATCTGCCGGCTGGTCAGGCCGCGAGCCTCACCGTGCTGCGCGGCGGCAAGGAGCTGGCGCTGACCGCGACGCCGGTCGACCGGCCGGCCGCGATCTCGCAGCCGCAGGAGTTTCCGGCGTGGGGCATGATCGCCGCCAACCTCAACGATCGCGAGCGGCGCGAGCTGTCGCGCGCGACGACCGACGGCGCGCGCGTGTGGAGTCTCAAGCCGAACGGACCGGCCGATCAAGCGAAGCCCGCGCTGCGTCCGGGCGACATCATCACGAGCATCGAGGGCCATCCGATCAAGACGGTCGCCGACGTCGAGCGCGAAACGAAGACCGCCCTCGGCGCGAAGGATCGGACCAAGGCGCTCGTCGGATTCGAGCGCGACACCGAGAGCCTGCTCACGGTCGTCGAGATCGGCAGCGTCTCGTCCGACGAGCCGCCGCGCGAAGCGCGCAAGGCCTGGGTGCCCGTCGACGTCCAGGTGCTGACGCCGCCGCTCGCCGATCGCCTCGGGCTGAAGGGCAAGACGGGCGTGCGCGTCACGCGGCTCTTCGACTCGTCCACGCCGCTGCGGCTCGGCGACGTCATTCTCGCGATCGACGGCGACCCCGTTCCGGCGACGGCGCCGAACGACGACGATCTGTTCGCGTCCGAGATTCGGCGCTACCGCGTGGGCTCATCGGTCAAGCTGACAATCAACCGCGAGGGCACGGAGATGACGGTGCCGGTGACGCTCGGGCAGACCCCGACGCAGGCGCGCGAGATGAAATGGTACGCCGATCCGGTGTTCGAGTTCCGCGCGCGAGACATCGCCGAGGCGGACCGGCAGGACCCGTCGCTCGACGGCGCCAAGGGCGTGCTCGTCGAATCGGTCGCGGTGCGCGGCTGGGCGTCGCTCGGCCACCTCAACGGCGGCGACCTGATTCTCTCGATTGACGGACAGCCCGTCGGCGACGTCGACGCGCTCAAGGCGCGCATGGCCGAGATTCAAGCGAAACGCCCGTCGCTGGTCGTGTTCGAGATCCAGCGCGGCATTCGCACGATCTTCATCGACATCCAGCCGGCGTGGAAATGACACGCTCGCGCCGATAGTAGGAGACATGATGAGACTTCGAGCAGCGTTGGTGCTGGCGGCCATGGTCCTGGGGACCGCCGCCGACGGCCGGGCCCAGACGCCCGACGAGCGCGCGACCGCGCGCGACGTCGTCAAGACGCGCGGCGACGCCGTCATCATGGTGCTCGCGACCATCAAGCTGCGCATCAACATCGGCGGCCGCGAGCAGTCGAGCGATCAGGCGACGCAGGCCAACGCGACCGTGCTCGATCCCAGCGGCCTCGCCGTGCTGTCGCTGTCTTCGCTGCAGCCCGACGAGGTGATGACGCGCAGCCTCAGCCAGCGCATGCCCTCGGGCACGAAGGTCGACGTCTCGAGCGAGCCAGCCGACATCCGCATGCACCTGGCCGACGGCCGCGAAGTGCCGGCGAAGATCGTGCTGCGCGACGAAGACCTCGATCTCGCGTTCGTCCGACCGACCGACCCGCCGTCGGCGCCGCTCACGAGCATCGGCTCGGCGGATTCGACGCCGTCGGTGCTCGATCCCGTGATGCTCGTGCAGCGGACGAACGAGGCGACCGGATGGGAGACGGCCGCGTCGCTCGGCAACGTGCAGCTCGTCATCAACAAGCCGCGCACGTACTACCAGATCGCGATGCCGACGCTGGGCGGCAGCGGACTCGGCGCGCCCGTCCTCGATCTCGCCGGGCACTTCGTGGGCATCGTCGTCTTGCGCAACACCGGATCGCGCGGCGCCGCGGCGGCCGGCGTGCTGCCGAGCGCCGATGTCAGGGACGTCGCGAAGCAGGCGCCCGCAATCAAATAGAGGTTCCCGGGAGGTTCGCCGGCCCCTAATCTGTCCTGAGAGCCGACGTCGGATTGACGCGCGTGGCGGCGCGGGCGGCGAGCGCGGCGGTGGCGAGCGCGACCGTCGAGAGGAGCAGCGCGGCCATCGCGTAGACGGCGCCGTCGCGCGGCTGGACCTGGAAGAGCAGCGCCGTCACGAAACGGGAGAGCGCCGTCGACGCGGCGACGCCCGCGATCGCACCCGCCGCGACGACGACCGCCGTGCGTCCGAGGAGCCAGCGCAGAATCCGTCCGCCGTCGGCGCCGAGCGCCATGCGCACGCCAATCTCCGGCGTCCGCTGCGACACCGCGTACGACACCACGCCGAAGATGCCCACCACGGCCAGCACGATCGCGAGCGCGGCGAACAGCGCGAAGAGCAGCGTCTCGAACCGCCGTTCGGCCGCGCGCGCCGAGAGAATCTCGGCGAGCGTCCTCACCGCCGTGATCGGCTGATTCGGATCGATCTCGAGGACCGCCGATCGAATCGTCGCGCCGAGCGCCCGCGGATCGGCCGACGTGCGGACGGCGAGGTCCGCTATCCGCACCGGGTACAGATTCGTTTGCGCGGCGGCCAGGAAGATCTGCGGTGTGATCGCGCTGTCGCGACCGTCGCGGCGCACGTCGTGCACGACGCCGACGATGGTGATCCACGGCGCCGTCGGCGCGCGGCGGAATCGGCGTCCGATGGGATCGCCGCCGGCGAGTACCTTCCGGCTGAACTCGTCGCTCACCACCGCGACAGGCTCGGTCGTCTTCACATCGGCCGGCGTCAGCAATCGCCCGCGCACCAGCGGAATCCCGAGCGTCCGGAAGTACCCCGGACTGACCGCCTGCGACGCCACATCGATCGATCCATCACCGGGAAGATTCAGACCATCGACGCCGATGCCGGTTTCCCAGCCGCCGCGCAGCGGAAACCGGTTCGCGAACGCGACGTCATCCACGCCGGGCTGGCTGGCGAGCCGCGCGGCGAGCGCGTCGAAGAATCGCAGACGATCGTCGGCGGTTGGATAGCGCGTCACGGGCAGATTGATGTTGGCGGTGAGCACGCGATCGGACTCGAAGCCCAGCTCGACGCCGTTCAGCAGCACGAGACTCTTGAGCATCAGCCCCGCGCCGGTGAGCAGGATCGTCGAGAGCGCGATCTCGAGGACCATCAGACCGTTGCGCCACTTCATGACCCACGTCCCGGCGACGACGCGCTCGCTGGAGCGGAGCGCATCGACGGGCCGCGCGCGTCCCGCCTGCCAGGCCGGGAGCAGTCCGAATCCGAGGCCGGTGACGAGCGAGACGAGCGCGGCGAACGCCAGGACCCGCCAGTCGAGCGTCACGTCGGTGAGCCGCGGAATGCTCGCCGGCGCGGCCGCGACGAGCAGCCGCCGCGTCAGCTCCGCCAGCGCGACGCCCACCGCGCACGCGACGCCGGCCAGCACGAGGCTCTCGGTGACGAGCTCCGTCATGACGCGCGATCGCGCCGCGCCGAGGGCGACGCGCACGGCCATCTCCCGGCGGCGCGCCACGGCGCGCACGAGCAGCAGATTCGCGACGTTGACGCAGGCGATCAGAAGGATCGCACTCACCGTGCCGATCAGAATGAGCAGCGACGTCCGGACCTTGCTCACGACGTCGTCGCCGAGCGGCGAGATGAACGCGCGCAGCGTCGAGTTCGATTGCGGGAACTGGCGCGCGAGGTCCTCGGACACGCGCGTCAGCGCCGCCTGCGCAGACGCGCCGGTCGCCCCAGGCGCCAGGCGGCCGACGACGTTGATTTCGTGATCGCCGTGTTGGGCCAGCAGGTCCGCCGGAAACGCCGCCGGCGTCCAGAACGTGATGACGTCGGTGCTGTTGAATTGCATCGCCGGCGTGAACGCGGCCGGCATCACGCCGACGATGTGGTAGGGCGTGTTGTCGAGCAGCAGCGTGCCGCCGAGGATGCGATCGTCGGCGCCGAAGCGCGACCGCCAGAGGCCGTCGCTGATGATCGCGACCGGCGGCGCGCCTTCGCGGTCCTCGGCCGGATCGAACAGGCGGCCGAGCGCGGGCGCGACGCCAAGCACGCTGAAGTAGTTCCACGTCACCGATTCGCCGAGCAGGCGCTCGGGCGTGCCCGCGCCGGTGAGGTTGCGTCCGACGAGACTCACGCCCGCCAGGCCGCTGAACTGCGTCGTCAGTCGCGCGTAGTCGCCGAGGTTGGCCGGGGCGACCGTGATGCGGTTGGCCTCCGCGTCGTGCGCGATCGAGCTGCCGTGCGTCGATTCGCTGGCCGGCGCGGCGCCGACCCTCGCCTCGAAGAGCGACACCAGCCGATCGGCGTCCGGATAGGGCAGCGGCCGCAGGAGGACGGCGTTCACGAAGCTGAAGATCGCGGTGTTGACGCCGATGCCGAGCGCGAGCGTCAGCACGGCGGTCAGCGTGAAGGCGCGCGATTTCATCAGCAGGCGCGACGCGTACCGGACGTCGCGCAGCAGGTCGTCGACGCGCGCGAACCCGCGGCGGTCGCGCACGGCCTCTTTCGTCTGATCGACGTTGCCAAACTGCCGCCGCGCGGCCGCACGGGCGTCGTCGCGCGACAAGCCGCGCCGGACGTAGTCGTCGGTCAAGTGATCGAGATGGGTCTGGAGCTCGTCGTCGAGCTCCTCGGGCCGCCGCGGCCGGAGCCACTCGGCGAGGCGCGCCAGCAGGATGCGAAGGCGGCTCACGATCGCGGCTCCGACGGCGCGAGAAAGCGCTCGACGATGCCGGCGACGGTCTCCCAGCGGCGGGCTTCCGCGGCGAGCTGCCGGGCGCCGCGCGGCGTCAGGCTGTAGAACTTCGCGCGCCGGTTGTTGTCGGACGCGCCCCAGCGGGCGCGGATCCAGCCGGCCTGTTCCAATCGCACGAGGGCCGGGTACAGCGTGCCCTGATTGAGCGCGAGCTGATCGCCGCTCATCTGCTCGATCCGGCGGGCGATGCCGTAGCCGTGCTGGGGCCCGAGCGTTTGGAGGGTCTTGAGGATCATCAATGCGAGCGTGCCCTGGAGCACGTCGGTCTTGTCTGGAGGCATCGCGGCTCCTGTTGTTTCTCTACATGACAGTAGGCGACGTCATGTTGGACGTCAACAGGAACCCGGCGGTTGGGTCGGGTCGGCGACTTATTCGATCATCATCATCCGCGTGGACGCGTCTTCGACCGCCGGCCCTTCCGGATGCTGCTCGAGGAGGCGCACGCACGCGTTCCAGCGGAGGATCGCGTCGTCGTTGCCGGCCGGCCGCAGGCGCTCGGCCTCGGCGTAGTGCGCCAGCGCGTCCTTGATCCATTCGCGCCCGGCGTGCGTCGAGCCGTGGCCGCCGCGCGCGAGGTGCGCGCGGGCGCGGCGCTCGCAGACGAGCCCCGCGTAGTACTCGCGGTCGTACGCGCTGTCGAGCGCGGCGATCGATTCCTGCGCGCGGTGCACGGCGCCCGCGGCGTGATCGTGGAATTGATCGGTGAGCGCGAGGATGAGCATCACCCGCGCGGCCTGGTTGGACGGATCGATCGCGAGCACGTCGAGGCAGATGCTCTCGGCCTGGCCGGGCTCGTTCAGCAGTCGATAGCGCTCGGCCTTGGCCAGCGCCGCGGGGATCGCGTCATGGGAGAGGGGTTTGAGGGCGGCCATGGTCGTGCCTCCTGTCCGTCGACGAGCCTCGTCCATCCTACCGCGCCGACGCGCGGGGGAGACACCGAAGATCGCGGAGCGTCATGGCGCGGCCTGCCGTTCGATTCGGCGATCCGGCACGAGCCACATCAGCGCGACGGTCAGGACGCACGCGTCCGAGATCGGCGGGTAGACGAACGCCAGGCCGATGCCGGCCAGATAGAGCAGCCGCGAAATCAGCCCCTTTCGTTCGTGCGGCCGGAGCGCCGGGAGCGCGGAGGCGTTCGCGCGCATCTTCACGATCTGCCTCGCGAGGATGTCCCACGCCTGTCCGGACATCAGAAACACGAACGCGTAGACGGCCGTCGGCAGCTGCGCGTTGTGCCCCGATCCGACCCACGACGTCGCGAACGGCACGAGCGACAGCCAGAAGAGCAGGTGCAGATTGGCCCACAGGATCCGGCCGTTGACCTCCTTCGTGACGTGAAGCATGTGGTGATGGTTGTTCCAGTAGATGCCGAGCATGATGAAGCTGAGCACATAGGTCAGCAGCTTCGCGATGAGCCCGGAGTCGCGGATGGCGCTCCACGTCGTCGCGCCGTCCGGCATCTTCAGGTCGAGCACCATGATCGTGATGAGAATCGCGATGACGCCGTCGCTGAACGCCTCGAGGCGCGTGGTGGTCATGGATGCTCCGGCCGCGCGTCGTTCATCCGGGCGCGATCGGCGACGGCGCGATCGATCTGGGTCCGAATCGCCTTGTGCGTGCGGACGAGCGCCTGGAAGTCGCGGCGTTCGAGCACGAGCAGCGTGCAGTAGGACCGCGCGGTGACGTCGGCCTGGCGCGGCTGGTCGAGCACGAGCGCCATCTCGCCGAAGAAATCGCCGCGCGTGAGGTAGATCGTCTCGTCGCCGATGCGCACTTCGGCGACGCCCGACGCGATGAAGTACATGGCGTCGCCGCGCTCGCCGGTCGAGATCAGCCGCTCGTCAGGGACGGCGAGGCGCGGCCGCAGGAGCCGCGCGATGCGATCGAGCTGATCCGGCGTCAGGCCGGCGAGCAGCGGCACGTGCCCGACCAGCTCGCGCGCGTCCAGGCCGAGATCGAGATGCGGCCGTCGCTCCACCACGGCGCGGGCCGTCTGGAGGTCCCGGCCGAGCGCGCCGTACAACTCGGGGCCGATCAGCCGCTCGTCGAACAGCGTCCGGTACTCCAGGTCCTCGCGCCGAATCGCCACGCGGTTGAGGAAGCGCGCCTCGAGCAGGTGCGAGTACGCCGCGTACTGCGCCCGCATCGCTTCGAGCGCGGCGTCGGCCATCTGCGTGCGCCGGCGCAGCGCCTCGCGCACGCGCTCGGCGGTCCGCTCGCCGACGAGCGGCGTCAGCGTGTCCGAGACGTACGGCGCGAGCTCCTCCAGGACGATGCGGCTGACGAGCAGGCTCTCGAAGCGATCGGCCAGGCGATCGACCAGCGGTTGCTGGATGCCCAGCCGTCGGTGGAGGTTCTGCGCGAGCCGCACGCGCCAGGAAAATCCCACGCCCTGCTCCGCCGCGCGCAGGTACTCGTCCGATCCTTTCGTGCGCGTGCGGTCCATGATCCGGTCCGCATTGGCGAGCAGGACCTCGACGATGCGGCCCGACGCCGTGCGCGCGCCGAAATGCTCGAGCACGAGCTCGCGCTCGCGGCTCGCGAGCGCCACCAACCCGAGCCGCAGCGCATTCTCGTCCTGGTGCGCCTCCGCCACGGCCAGCGGCGGGCTCGAGGGGGACGGCGCGTACGTGGTCGCGACGTTCGAGACGAGCTCCTCGCTGAACTGGTACTCGTGGCCGATCGTGCGAATGGCGTCGGCGACGCGCCGGCGCGACATCGCGAGCACCTGCGCGCGCAGCGCCTGGTCGGCGGGCGAGAGCGCGTCGAGCCGCAAGAGGTGAATCAGCGGCCGCAGCGTGAGACCCTGCACGAGCAGCGTGAAGAGCACGAAGCCCGTCGCGAGCACCGCGATGAAGCGCTGCAGATCGTGCGGGACCGCCGCGTTCTCGGTGACCGCCAGCGCGAGCGCCAGCGTCACGGCGCCGCGCAGTCCGCCCCACAACATGACGACGTTGTAGCGCGCGTCGACGCGCTGGCTGAGGCCGAGCGCGCTCAACAGCGGCAGCAGGCCGAACAGCACGACCGCGCGTCCGGCCAGCGCCGCGAGCACGAGCACCAGCAGACTCAGCAGATCGGACCAGCCGACGTCGAGCAGCAAGTGCGGGACGAGCAACGACGCGAGGATGAAGATCAGCGAGCTCGCCCAGTACGCGAGCTGCGCCCACAGGTCGTGCAGAAACTGCCAGTCGGCCGGCGGAATCCGCGGCTGGCCGATCGCGCTCAGCACCAGCCCCGCGCTCACGGCCGCGACGACGCCCGAGACGTCCAGCCAGTTCTGGCCGACGATGTAGACGACGTACGGGAGCGCGAGCGTGAGCGTCACCTGGGCGGGCCGCAAGTCGCGCAGCCACGAGAGCAGCGCGACGACGATCCGCGCGCCGATCACGCCGACGAGCACGCCGCCGACGAGATTGCGGAGGAAGTGCAGCGTGAAGCCCGCGACCGTCTCGTGCTCGCGCCCGAGGAGCCACTCGAGCAGCGCCGTGAAGAGCGTGATCGCCGCCGCGTCGTTCAAGAGGCTCTCGCCTTCGACGAGCCGGATCAGGCGGGACGGCGCGCCGACGTCGCGGAAGATCGCGATGACGGCCACCGGATCGGTCGTCGCCACGATCGCCCCCAGGGCGAGGCAGGCCAGGATCGAGACGCCCGCGACCGGCGCGAGCGCCAGGCCGATCGCCGCCGTGGCGACCAGGACGGCGACGATCGCCAGCAGCAGAATCGGCGCCGCGTCCTCGATCATCTGCGGCACGTCGATCGTCAGCGCCGATTCGAAGAGCAGCGCCGGCAGCAGGATGTACAGGAACGCGTCGGAGTCGATCGGCAAGCCGGAGAACGCCTGGGCCACGCGGCCGAGCAGGCCGCCCGCCGCGGCGTGCCCGGCGATCGTGGCGAACGTGCCGAGCGCGATGCCGGCGCCGGCCAGCAGGACCGTCGGCGGCAGCGACAGCCGCCCGGCCAGCCGTTGAATCAGGCTGACGAGAATCAGGAGTCCGGCGAGAACGAGGAGCGTGATCGGCAGAAGGTGACCTGGTCGGCGACCGTGCGCTTACTATAGCCAAATGGACGGACGACACTATCTCGACGACATCCTCGTGCAGCTGCGCAAGCTCAAGGCGCAAGCGGATCGCGCGATTGCCCAGACGAGCGACGCGCATCTGTTCGCCACGCTCGACGCCGAGGCCAACAGCATCGCGATTCTGATGAAGCACGTCGCCGGCAACATGCGGTCGCGATGGACCGACTTTCTGACGACCGACGGGGAGAAGCCGGATCGCGACCGCGATCGCGAATTCGAAGTCGACGCCGCGAACACGCGCGCCGCGCTGCTCGTGCTCTGGGAGGACGGCTGGCGGCGCACGCTCGACGCGATTGGCGCGCTCGGCCCCGACGATCTCGGGCGCGTCGTCCACGTCCGCGGCGAGGCGCACACCGTCGTCGAAGCGATCCACCGCCAGCTGACGCACTACGCGGCGCATATCGGGCAGCTGGTCCTGCTCGCGAAACACTACGCGGGCGCCGACTGGCAGACGCTGAGCATTCCGCGCGGCAAGTCGAAGGACGTCGACGTCGCGAAGAGCGGCGCGTCCTATCGCGTCGACCATCCGCCCGCCCGAGACGCCGGCCGGCGCTGATCGCGGCCGCTTGCGCGGCTTGGGCGGAACGGCGAGAATCAGGGGCTCGCGGCAACATGCGACGAGGAGACGGCACATGAAACGCCTGAGGCTCGGGTTCGTGTGGACGGTCGGAGTGCTGGCGCTGTTCGGCTGCAGCGTACCGCTGCAGCAGACGTCGAGCGCGAGCGTCCTGCCACAGCCCGGTGAGGAGTCCGGCGCACCGCGATCCCCCGCGTCGAAGACCGTGGCCGGCCAGACGCCGCCGCAGGTCATTCAGGGACCGGAAGTCGAAAACTTCCTGGCGCAAGCGAAGATCGTCGGGATGAAGGACATTGGCAAGGGCGTGACGCTGCCGCGCAAGGCGACGCTCGAGCTCAACGGCGTGACCAACTTCGCCGTGTTCAAGACGATCGACGAGAAGCCCGAGCATCCCGTGTCGCCCGGCGGCGACCTCGAGCCGGCGTTTCAAGACAGCTGGCGGACCGAGGTCGCGGCGTACGAGTTCGACAAGCTCGTGGGCTTCGGCTTCGTGCCGGCGACGGTGAAGCGCTCCTACGAGAATCAAGAGGGCTCGCTGCAGCTGTGGGTCGTGTCGAAGATGGACGAGGAAACGCGCGCCAAGCAGAAGATTCAGCCGCCCGATCGCGCGGCGTGGGAAAACCAGGTCGCCACCCTGCACCTGTGGGACGCGCTCATCTACAACACGGATCGTCAGGCGGGCAACCTGCTCATCACCGAGCAATGGAAGATCATCGCGATCGATCACTCGCGGACGTTCCGGCCCTTCGCGCAGCTCAAGGATTCGAAGAGCCTGACGCGTTTTTCGAAGTCGATGCTCGCGAAGCTCGCGACGCTCACCGAGCCCCAGCTCAAGAGCAAGCTCGATCCGTACCTCGATCCATTTCAGATCCGCGCAGTGCTGAAGCGCCGGGATGCCATCGAGGCGCTCGCGAAGAAGCTGGTCGCGCAAAAGGGAGAGGCCGCGGTGCTGTTCGAGTAGCCGATGGCGAGGCTCGTCCGTGCGGTCCTCATCGCGTCTCTCATCGCCGCGGCCGGCTGGCTCGGCGCCGCGCCGGTGCGTACGTCCTCGTCTGCCGCCAAGCGGCTCGTCGCGATCGCCGACATCCACGGGGATCTCGATGCCTTCGTGGCGATCCTCAAGCGCACGGGCTTGATCGACGACAGCCTCAAGTGGTCCGGCGGGTCGACGACGCTCGTGCAGGTCGGCGACATGATCGATCGCGGACCCAAGTCGCGCGGGGTTCTCGATTTCGTGATGGCGCTGCAGAAGGACGCGCGCCGCACCGGCGGCCGCGTGATCGTCCTGCTCGGCAATCACGAAGTGCTCAACATGTTCGGCGACTTGCGCTACGTGATGCCCAGCGACTACGCGAGCTACGCCGGACCGGACGCGGACAGGCGCCGCGCGGCCGCCTACGACGAGTACGTGCGCCTGGCCGGCGCGAGCCCCGCGATGTCGCGTGACGAATGGATGGCGGCGCACCCGGCCGGGTTCGTCGAGCAGCGCGAGGCGTTCGGCGCCGCCGGCAAGTACGGCAAGTGGCTGCGCTCGCTGCCCACGGTCGCGAAAGTCGACGACTCGCTGTTCGTGCACGGCGGAATCAGCGAGACGTTCGCGTCATGGCCGATCGGCCGCATCAACGATCGCGTCGCGACGGAAATCAAGGCGTTCGACGATGCGCGCGACTTTCTCGTGAGCAAGAAGATGCTCGTGTCGAATCCGACGCTCGCCGAGATGCTCGCGGCCGTCGGCGTCGCGGCGACTCGAACGATGCCGGAGATCGACGCCCTGACGAGCTTCGACAACTGGCTCACGATTCACGAAAACGGTCCGCTGTGGTTTCGCGGCTACGCGAGGCTGCCGGATGCCGACGCCGAGCCGCTGGCGTCGAAGGTCGCCGCGGCGATGGGCGTGACGAGGCTCGTGATGGGCCATACCCCCGAGCCCGGCGCGATCGTGCAGCGCTTCGGCGACAAGGTGTATCTCATCGACACCGGGATGCTGCACGGCTACGTCGAAGGCGGCCAGGCGTCGGCGCTCGAGATCGCCGATGGCCACGTCCGCGCGATCTATCCCGCCAGCACGAAGACGCTGAAGTAGCCATGGAGGTGATCAACCGCATCTTCAGCCTCCGGCCCGGCGACTTCCGCCGCGGGCTGCCGCTGTTTCTGTACTACCTCCTGATCATCACGTTCTACATGCTCGGGCGGAACTCGCGGGACTCGATCTTCCTCGACAGCTTCGACAAGACGGTCCTGCCGTACGCGGACATCGCGGTTGCCGTGCTCTCGAGCGTGCTCGTCGCGGTCTATCTGCGCGCGAGCCGCGGCGTGAACCTCAGAAATCTCCAGGTCGGCACGCTCGTCGCGTACGCCGCGATGCTGCCGATGCTGTGGTGGGGCGTGCACGTCGAGAAGTGGACCGCCGCCTCGGTCGTCTACTACATCTGGGTCGGCATCTGCGGCATCCTCTCGATCTCGCAAGTCTGGATGCTCGCCAACGTCGTCTGGACCACGCGCGAGTCGAAGCGGCTGTTCGGCCTGCTCGGCAGCGGCGGGATCCTCGGGGGCATCGCCGCCGGCTTTCTGACCCAGGGCGTCGTCGCCCAACTGGGCACCGACGCGATTCTGCTGGTGATGGTGGCGCTCGTGCTG
>Ga0335085_10010937_pt1 | contig 13505 bp, 13 predicted proteins | sample Lox_Sample_45_FD_206712 | JGI IMG/M metagenome (GOLD analysis project Ga0335085, IMG submission 206712) | Soil microbial communities from Loxahatchee National Wildlife Refuge, Florida, United States - Lox_Sample_4.5 | ecosystem: Environmental > Terrestrial > Soil > Wetlands | place: USA...
CGGCTCGACGGCGACGTGGTGGGCGCGCAGCAGGCGATCGTCGGCGTCCTGTCCAGCGTGCTGTCGAACGTGCTGACGCTGATCGTCATCCTGATCACCCTGTTCTACCTGTCCTGGCTGGTCAGCCTGATCGGGCTGCTGCTCATCCCGTGCTTCATCCTCCCCGCCCGCCTGCTCGGCCGCAGGATGCAGCGCCTGGCGCGTGAGTCGATGCAGCTCAACGCCGAGATGGGCACCACGATGAACGAGCGGTTCAACGTGGCGGGCGCCATGCTGGCCAAGCTCTACGGCCGCCCCCGCGAGGAGTCGGAACTGTTCGCGGCCAAGGCGATGAAGGTCCGCGAGATCGGCGTCACCCGTGACATGTACGGCATGGTGTTCATGATCGCGATCACCCTGCTCACCGCGCTGTTCACCGCCGTGGTCTACGGCGTCGGTGGCGTGCTGGTGATCAGGGGCACCTTCGAGTTCGGCACGCTCGTCGCGCTCGCGCAGCTGCTCGCCCGGGTTTACGGGCCGATCGGCCAGCTGTCCAACGTGCAGGTCCAGGTGATGACCGCGCTGGTCAGCTTCGACCGGGTCTTCGAGGTCATCGACCTGGAACCGCTGATCAAGGAGAAGCCCGACGCGGCGGCGCTCCCCAGGCGCGACGCCGCGGGAACGGCGCCGTCGATCGAGTTCGACCGGGTCTCGTTCCGCTACCCGACCGCCTCCGAGGTGTCGCTCGCCTCGCTTGAGTCGATCGCGCTCAAGCAGCCGGAGCGGACCGACGCCGCCGCGGGGGTGCTGCACGAGGTGTCATTCACCGCGCCTGCGGGCAAGCTCACCGCCCTCGTCGGGCCGTCGGGCGCGGGCAAGACCACCATCACCCAGCTGGTCGCCCGCATGTACGACCCGAACGACGGCGCCGTCAGCATCGGCGGCCACGACATCAGGGACGTGACGCTCGACTCGCTGCACGACGTCGTCGGCGTCGTCACCCAGGACGCCCACCTGTTCCACGACACGATCCGCGCCAACCTGCTGTACGCGCGCCCGTCCGCGACCGAGCGGGAGCTCGTCGAGTCCTGCCGGGCGGCGCAGATCTGGGACCTCGTGGAGGTGCTGCCCGACGGACTCGACACCATCGTCGGCGACCGCGGCTACCGGCTGTCCGGCGGGGAGAAGCAGCGGGTGGCGCTGGCCAGGCTGCTGCTGAAGGCCCCGTCCATCGTGGTGCTCGACGAGGCGACCGCGCACCTGGACTCGGAGTCGGAGGCCGCCGTGCAGCAGGCCCTGTCGGTCGCGTTGCAGGGGCGGACGTCGCTGGTCATCGCGCACCGGCTGTCCACCGTCCGCGAGGCCGACCAGATCCTGGTCATCGAGTCGGGCCAGGTCGCGGAGAGCGGTACCCACCTGGAGCTGCTCGAGGCGGGCGGACTGTACGCCGACCTGTACCTGACCCAGTTCAAGAGCCAGGAGAACCGCGAGCAGCCGTCAGAACGGGTTCGTGGCTCCGCCGGTGCCGTCCCGGAATTCGCGGACGGCGGCGGCCCGGTGCTCCGGGCTCACCGCGGCGAGCGCCCGCCGTGGCTGCCACCGCACGGCAACTGACATTCGGGGGGTTACGGGGGGTCGTCCCCCCGGGAGAAACCCGGACCTACTTGTAGCCAAGCCGGCGCAGTTCCTCGCCCGCGACCTTCTCGATGTCGGAGAGCTGGCTGAAGCTCAGGGTGCGCCGCCACTGGTTCTGCTCCAGCTTGGCGCGCTTGGTCGACGGGGTGACAGGCGCGGCGATCTTCGACCCGGTGAAGCCGGTGAGCGCCGTGGCTGCGGCACCGGGGTCGCGGGCCATGTCCTCGTAGCGGAGCGTCTTGAGCTGGTCCGCCGGCAGCGCGCGGCGCAGCCGGGCGGCGAGCCTGATGGCGCCGCGCCAGCGCAGCGCGCACTTGCCCGCGTCCGATAGCGACGGCCACAGCAGGCGGTCGGACTCGTCCTCCACGCCGTAGAACGGATTGGGAAACTCGGTCTCGATGTTGACCACGCTCGGCCGGAACCAGGACATCGCCATCGGATCGCCGAGCATCGCGGCCACGCTGTCCCTGCCGTCGCGCACCACCTGGACGATCAGCGCGTCGGGGAACGCGGCGACCAGGGCCTCGGCGCAGTAGGTCAGGTCCGGGCTGGCGTCGCCGAACCGGTTCAGCCCGCGTAGTTCCGCGCACGGCCCCACTTCGCCGTCGCGCAGCCCGGCGGCGGAACGGCACTGCGGCGTGCACTCCAGGCAGCTCGTCGGACCAATCTGCCAGCCCTGCGCGAACGCGTCCCGCATCACCGCGGCGGCGGCGTCGCCGCGCCCGCTGTAGAGCGAGGGACGCCGCGCGAAGCCGTAGACCGCCTGGAGCACGACGTGATGCCCGATGGTCACGTGGAACCCCGGGGAGATCTTGAGCGCCCGGCCGACCGACTCCGCGCCGGAGTGCGGCGCTCCGATCACGAAGACCGGCCGGGTCACGTTGCGGGCGTTGACAATGAGAAGGTGGCGCGGGGGCATCGAGTGTCTCGGTCGGAACTGTTCGGGTCTCCCCAGTACGGTACTCGCTGCGCAGACCACATATGCTTAGTGCGTGTCACTACTACCCCGCGTCGTAACAGGGCCGGTCGCCCTCAGCCTGGCAGGCGTGGCCTGCTGCGTCGGCGTGACCGGGTGCGCCCAGTTCAACAAGGCGCTTGGGCAGCAGCAGGCGACGGTGTACTTCAAGGTGAGCACGCCGGTGGCCTTCAAGCTGAAGGTCCGTGCCGCATGCGACAACCTGCCGCACGTCAAGGCAGTGCCGATCTCGAAGGCCGTGCCGCTGTCGTCGGCGGTCGACGTGGTGACCTACGACACCACCGGCGCGGGCCTCGCGGACATCGCCCGCCTTCAGGAGTGCGTGGACAAGTTCTCGCCGCAGGTCGAGGGCATGAACTACACCGACTCCTCGGACGACTCCTAGCCGGCCGCCTTCCCGCCCCCCGCGCGGACCTCGTGACCCCGATCACGTTACATTCGTTGCCGGAGTGTTTCCTACTTAACTGGTCTGCTATATAGTGCTTTCGTAACCTAGTAAACCGATAGGGAATGGAAGTTTAATGCGCAGCATCCTGACTGGTGCGGCCGTCCTCGCGGGCGGCGCCCTCCTCGTCACCGGCTGCTCCTCGGGCGGCTCCTCCTCGGCCGCCGCCGGCGGAACGTCCTCGGCCGGCGGCTCCGCGCCCGTCACGGTGCGCCTTGGCTACCTGGCTAACATCACGCACGCGCCGGCGCTGATCGGCGTGAAGAACGGGTACTTCGCGAAGCAGCTCGGCAGCGCGGGCACGCTGAAGACGACCGTGTACACCAGCGGCACCCAGGAGACCACCGCGATCCTGGCCGGCCAGATCGACGCCGCCTACGTGGGGCCGAACCCGGCCATCAACGCCTGGCAGAAGTCCAACGGCACCGCGATCAAGGTCGTCTCCGGCGCGGCGACCGGCGGCGCGTCCATCGTGGTCAAGCCCACCATCACCTCCGCGGCCCAGCTCAAGGGGCAGTCGCTGGCCACCCCGTCGCTCGGCAACACCCAGGACGTGGCGGCGCGCTACTGGCTCAAGCAGCAGGGACTCGCCACGAGCACCACCGGCGGCGGTGACGTGGCCATCAAGCCGACCGCGCCGAACTCCGCCTCCGTGCTCGAGTTCAAGTCCGGACAGATCGCCGGCGGCTCCGAGCCGTCGCCCTACGACGTCGAGATGGTCCAGGCCGGCGGCAAGGTGCTGCTGAAGGAGGCCGGCGTCACGACCGTCCTGATGGTCACTCAGTCCTTCCTCAAGGCGCACCCGGACATCGTGGTCGACCTGCTGAAGGCGAACCTTCAGGCGATCGACTACATCAAGTCCAACCCGGCCGCGGCCGCGACGGCCGCCAACGCCGAACTGGCCGCGTACACCGGCAAGCCGCTGAAGGCCTCGGTGCTCACCCCGGCGTTCAAGGAGATCACCTTCACCGCCGACCCGGACGCGGTGTCGTTCAACGCGGACGCGCAGCAGGCCAAGGAGGTCGGGCTGCTCGACTCGGCCGACCTGACCGGGATCTTCGACCTGGCCCCGCTCAACTCGCTGCTCAGCGCGGCCGGCGAAGCGTCGGTCAGCGACGGCTAGCCCAATGACCGCGACAGCGATAACGGAAACCGCGGCGGTGACCCTGGCCGGCGTCTCCAAGACATACGGCCGGGGCGGCTCCGCCGTCCACGCACTGGACCAGGTCTCGCTGAGCACCGCGCCCGGGGAGTTCATCTGCATCATCGGGGCGTCCGGCTGCGGCAAGTCCACGCTGCTATCGCTCGTCGCCGGCCTCGATCACCCCACCGGCGGCGAGATCACCGTCAACGGCCGGGTGGCGTTCATGTTCCAGGAGCCAGGGCTGTTCCCGTGGCTCACCGCGGGCGGCAACGTCGAGCTGGCACTGCGCGCGCGCAAGGTGCCCAGGTCCGAGCGGAAGGCGCGGACGCGCGAGCTGCTCGAGTCCGTCCAGCTGGGCGGTTTCGCCGGCAAGCAGCCGCACGAGCTGTCCGGCGGCATGCGCCAGCGGGTCGCGCTCGCCCGCGCGCTGGCACAGGACGCCGACGTGCTGCTGATGGACGAGCCGTTCGGCGCGCTCGACGCGATGACCCGCGACCTGCTGCACGATGAGCTTGACCGGGTCCGTATCAGCGTCGGCAAGCCGCTGACCGTCCTGTTCGTCACCCACAACGTGCGCGAGGCGGTCCGTCTCGGCGACCGCGTGGTGCTGCTGTCGAGCAGGCCGGGCAGGGTCATCGAGGAGTACCAGGTCCCGATCGAGCGGCCGCGGCGCATTGACTCCGGGCCGGTCGCCGAGCTGGCCGCCGTCATCACCGACCGGCTTCGCGCGGAGGTAAGCCGCCATGGCAGCTGACACGACACTCGCCGGGCTCGACGCACTCGACCTCGCCCCGGCTCCCGCGCACACGAGCGCCGGCGAGCGAGCGCGGCGCCTCTGGGCGGCGCTGTGGCCGAAGCTGGCCGCCGTCGCGCTAGTCTGGGCCATCTGGGAGCTGATCCACCTCACCGGCTGGAAGAAGCTGGTCCTGCCTGGCCCCGGCGTAACCCTGTCGAACCTGTGGAAGCAGGCGCAGACGGGCCTGCTGTGGCATGCGATCGGCGACACCCTGGAGCGGGCCGTCATCGGCTATGCCGTCGCCCTGCTCATCGGCACCGTCGTCGGCCTGCTGGTGGCGCGCATCCCGCCGCTGCGGGCCGCGATCGGCTCGCTGATCACCGGCCTGCAGACGCTGCCGTCGGCGGCGTGGATACCGTTCGCCATCATCTTGTTCGGATCGAACTTCTCCGCGATCGTGTTCATCATCGTGATGGCCTCCGCGCCGGCCATCGCGAACGGAGTCATCGCGGGCGTGGACTACATCCCGCCGCTGCTGCTCAAGTCGGGCAAGGTCATCGGGCTGCGCGGTCTTAGCCTGACCTGGCACCTGGTCATGCCCGCCGCGCTGCCCACGTACGTGGCGGGGATGAAGCAGGCGTGGGCGTTCACCTGGCACGCCCTGCTCACCGCCGAACTGCTCGTGCTCATCGCCGGCGAACCCTCGATCGGCGTCCTGTTCCAGGCCGATCAGGACCAGACGGACATGCCGTCCACGATCGCGGTCATGATCGTGATCCTGATTCTCGGCATCGTCGTGGACACAGCGTTCGGCCGGGCGAACCGGGCGATCAGGAGGCGGTGGGGGTTGACGTAGGGACGTGTCGGAAAATCCCCCACCTTCACACCGGATCATCGGTAACCTTAAACCCGAACTACACACTTGTAATTTGGTCTGTGTTACCTGAACGATCGGGGGTTGGGCAGTGGAACACGCGAGCAGCGGAACGCGGGCGACCGACCCAGAGCTGGATGAGGCCCTGGCACGGGCCATCAGGCAGCTCATCGCGGAGGCGGTCGAAGCAGGCGAAGCGGGCGAGGCTGATCCGGAGGGATCAGCGCAAGCCGCCGCGTAGCTCGAAAGGCGGAGGACTCTTGGGGGAGTCCTCCGCCTTTCGCTATGCGATGGCCACCTCGGCCTCGATCTCGACAGGGATGCCGAACGGGAGCTCGGCCACGCCGATGGCGGACCGGGAGTGCGGGCCGGCCTCGGGGCCCCACAGGTCGACGATCAGGTCGGAGAAGCCGTTGATAACCGCGGGGGTGCGGTCGAAGCCGGGCGCGGTGTTGACCATGCCGAAGACGCGCAGCCACGCGGTCACCCGGTCCAGGTCGCCGAGCGCGCGCTTGAGGCTGGCGAGGATGGCGAGGCCGGTTGCCCTGGCGGCCACGTAGCCTTCCTCCTCCGCGAGGTCGGCGCCGACCTTCCCGCGGGCCGGCCACAGGCTGCCGTCCGGCTGCAGTGGTGCGTGCCCTGAGACGTAGGCACGGCCATCCCAGATCCGCACCCAGGGGAACGGCAGTGTCAGCCCGGCAGGCGCGGGCATCGGCTCGGGCAGGGCGAAGCCAAGTTCGGCGAGGCGCCGTTCGATCAGCATGTCCTCATCCTCTCGCACCGCCTGGACGCCAGGCGCGGCATGCGGCTCACTCGCCGGTGCCCGCTCCCGCGATCTCGCACACGATGTCCAGGTGGCCGATGTGGCGGGCGTATTCCTGCACCAGGTGGAAAAGCACCCGCTCCAGGGCGGTGGCCAGGACGGCGCCGACCGAGTTCGGAATCCCCATGGACCGCAGGGCGACCCGGGCATGACGATCGCCATCCGCGCGATCAGGCTCTGGCGGCGAGGCTGGCTCTTCTGGATGGCTGGTCATCCGGTGCGGGTGATGCGGACCGCCCGTCGCGACCGCCCGTCCGGTCAGGTCGTGGCGATCAGGAAGTCCTCGCCGGTGGACATGCGCAGCCCGTCGCAACGCCCGGTGAAGTAACGCTTGTTCAGATCGCGTCCGGACACGTGCCGCACGTCGCTGAAGCCGGCCGAGCGGGCCAGGTCGAGGAACTCCTGCGGAGCGAAGAAGCTGAGGAACGGGGTACCCGATGACTTGGCGCCGTTCTCCGACATGATCCAGCCCTGCCGGTCCTGCGCGTCAACCAGCTCCAGAGGCAGCAGGAACGTCATCGCGACGGTGGAGCCGGGCGCGAGCGCGGCGAACTCGCGCAGCGTCGCCAGATTCGCCTCCCTGGTCAGGTACATGCTGACGCCGGTGGAGGCGACCACGGCGGGCCGCGCGGTGTCGAACCCGGCCGCCGCGATCTCCGCCTGCCACGAGGCGCCCGCCTCGAAGTCCACCGGGACCAGGCGCAGCCAGTCGGGTATGCCGTAGCCGAGCTCGGCGAGCCGCTGTCGCTTCCACGCCTGCGTGCCCGGCTGGTCGACCTCGAACACCCGGAGCCCGCCGTCAACGACCGCGGCGGCCCGGCGCTGCGCGAACGTGTCGAGTCCGGCGCCGAGCAGCACGTACTGGGTGACGCCGAGCTCAAGCTGCTGCGCGACCAGGTCTTCGATGAACCGGGCCCTGGCCACGATGGAGGCGCGGAACCCGGCGGTGAACAGCCGGTCCATGTCGGGCCGGTCGCGCCAGCCGTCTGGCGGGTCGGCGAGCCGCAGCCCGATCTCGTCCTCCAGGATGTACGGCGGCGCGTCCACCAGCACGTGCATGGCCCGCCACAGCGCGACGCGCACCGCGGTGCTGTCCGGCTCCGTCATCTCCGCATCGGTCACGCCGGCCAACCTAACACCGCCCTGGAAAGGCACCCCGGCCGGGACCAGGCGAAGCGCGATTTCGTTCGGGATAATCCGTCTTATGGCCCTGCACCGGATTGAGCCCATGCCAGCCGATACCACGAACGTCTTCTCGGCCGCGCATGAGCCGGTCGTCACCATCGATTCCGGCGACACCATCATCGTCCGCTCACTCGACGCCGCCGGGTACCTGGAGCGGCACGAGTTTCCCGGCGACACGGACAAGCCGGTGATGTTCCCCGGCGACTTCCGCGGTCACTGCGTCAACCGGCCCGTCGCGGTGCGCGGCGCGGCGCCTGGAGACATGCTCGCGGTGCACATCGTCGCGCTGACGCCGGTGCCGTGGGGCTGGACGGTCTCCCCGGCCGTGCCCGGCTCGCCGGTGGCGCGCCGGGTTGGCCTGGACGGCTCCGGGCCCGCGTGGCTGCTGTGGGAGATCGACAGCGCCGCGGGCACGGCGACCGCCAACGGCCGGTACACCAGGCCGATCGCACCGTTCCTCGGGGTGACCGGGGTCGCGCCCGCCGGGCCCGGGGAGCACTCGACGATCCCGCCGCGCCCGGAGGCCGGGGGAAACATCGACTGCAAGGAGCTCGTGGCGGGCTCGACCCTGTACCTGCCGGTCGCCGTGGACGGCGCGCTGCTCTACCTCGGCGACGGGCACGCGGCGCAGGGCGACGGCGAGTCGTGCGGCACGGCGATCGAGTGCGGCATGACGACCGAGGCCGTCGTCAGCATCGCGCCGGGGCGGCCGCTGGCCTCGGTGCACGCGCAGACCCCGGCGGGCCTGATCACCTTCGGCTTCTCCGCGGACCTGAACGAGGCGATGGGCGACGCGCTTGACGCGATGGTCACCGCGATCGCGGCGCAGTGCGGCACGTCACGCGCCGAGGCGCTCGCCCTGGCCTCCACCTGCGTCGACCTGCGGGTCACCCAGGTCGCCAACGTCACCTGGGGCGTGCACGCGCTCCTGCCGTCCGGCCTGATCTCCTAGAACGCAGCGGGGACGTTTGGGCACACTCCCGGGTGCCCAAACGTCCCCTGACCCTGCCGCCCGGGGTGAGAGACGATCAGTGGCTGACCATGGCGCGCAGCGACTCGCGCAGCGAGTCCATGGTGGCGAGGACCGCGGTCGGCTCGTAGCCGCAGTGCGCCATGCAGTTGTCGCACCGCGGGTCCTTGCCGCGGCCGAACTTGTCCCAGTCGGTCGTCTCGAGCAGCTCCTTCCAGGAGCCGACATAGCCGTCGTCGAGCAGGTAGCAGGGGCGCTGCCAGCCCTGGAGCGTGTACAGCGGCACGCCCCATGGGGTGCACTCGAAGTCGGCCTTGCCCTCGAGGAAGTCCAAGTAGAGCTGGGAGTGGTTGAACCGCCACTTCTTGCGGCGGCCGTCGGCGAACGCCTTGCTGAACAGCTCGCGCGTCTGTGACACGCCGAGGAAGCGGTCCTGGTCGGGGGCCTTGGAGTAGGCGTAGCCGGGGGCGATCTCCAGCCGGTCGACGCCGAGCTCGTTGTTGATGTAGTCGAGGGTCTCGATCAGGTCCTGCGGCGTGTCGGTGTTGAAGACCGTGGTGTTGGTGTAAACCGCGAAGCCCTTGGACTTGGCAAGCTTGATCGCCTCGACGGCCTGGTCGAACACGCCCTTCTTGGCGACCGCCTCGTCGTGCCGCTCGCCGATGCCGTCCAGGTGGACCATCCAGGCGAAGTTCTTGTTCGGCTTGAACTTGTCGATGTGCTTGGGCAGGAACACGGCGTTCGTGCACAGCACCACGAACTTCTTGCGCTTGAGCAGCTCGGCGGTGATCTCGTGCACCTGCGGGTGCATCAGCGGCTCGCCGCCCGCGATCGACACCATCGGCGCGCCGCACTCCTCGACGGCGGCCACGGCCTGGTCAACCGGCATCCGCTGCTTGAGCAGCGCGGCCGGCTGCTGGATCTTGCCGCAGCCGGCGCACTTGAGGTTGCACGCGTACAGCGGCTCAAGCTCCATGATCAGCGGGTACTTCTTGACGCCGCGGAGCTTCTGCTTCATCAGGTAAGTCCCGAGCTTCACCGTCAGGTGAAACGGCATCGCCATGATCCAGTCTCCGTCTCTCGTACCCCGTCGGCCGTCAGCTCGCGCTGCGGCGTCCGGCGTGACCGCCACCGGCACCCTGCATCTGGCATGCATAGCGCATCTGACATGCCCTCTGCATGCAACCAGCATGGTGCATTGAACATACACGCTGTATGTCACATGATGGCTGTATGGCAGCGAAAGCGCAAGTCCCGGAAGGGCAGGAGCCGGGAGAGTCGCGGCAATCCCCCCGGTCGGCGAGCATCAGGACCCAGGCGTCACAGGCGCGTCGTGCCGAGCACGCGGCCGACACCAGGGAGGCGCTGATCGCCGCCGCGCGCCGGCTGTTCGCCGCGAACGGCTTCGACGGAACCGGCACCGAGCAGATCGTCGCCGAGGCCCGCGTCACCCGCGGCGCGCTGTACCACCACTTCCGCGACAAGGCGGACCTGTTCCGCGCGGTCATGGCCGAGGCGGCGGGTGACGTGGCGCAGCGGCTGATCGACGAGCAACTCGCCGCGGAGGCGACCTCGCCGCTTGAGGAGATCAGAGACGGGGTGAGCGCCTTCCTCGACGTCTGCATCGGCGGCGACTTCCAGCGGATCGTGCTCGTCGACGGCCCGCGGGTGCTCGGCGCCGACGCCTGGGAAGACCTGGTCGACCGCTACGGCCGCGGCATCCTCGAGGAGTGGCTTGAGCGCGCCGCCGAGACCGGGGCGCTGGACGCCATGCCGGTCCGCGCCCTGGCGCGGCTGCTCATCGCGATGCTGACCGAGGCCAGCCTGGCGATCGCCCGCGCCGACGACCCGGCCGCCGAACGCGCCGACCTCGGCGAGGTACTCGACCGGATGCTCACCGGCCTGCGCCCGCGTCTGGGATAACAGCAAGAAGCGCGCGAGCGCGGCGTGGCGTCACGCTCGTGCCGTGGGCGATGGCACAGTGTGCCGCGCGGAAGTCACGCCTCATGAGTGAAGGGCGGAGCCGGCCAGGCTCGGCCCGCAATCACCGGAGGCCATCATGACAACGGCAAGCACCGCAGCGCAGCTGGCGGACGAGGCGACCGCGCGCGGGCTGGCGGGCAAGCTCGTCACTTTCCTCGAGACAGGCACGGCGCCGGACGGCCTGTTCGCGCCGGACGTCTTCATCGACTTCACGCTCCCGCAGTGGCGGCTGCAGGCCCGCGGCGCTGTCGACGCGGTGGGGATGCGGCTGGCCGGGCACCCGGGGCCGGGGCGCGTGCCGCGGTCCAGGTTCGACGCCACCGCGACGGGCTTCGTTCTCGAGGTCGAAGAGGAATGGGAGGCCGACGGCCAGTCCTGGTACTGCCGTGAGCTGTTCCGTGCCGACGTCGCCGCCGGCTCGATCATCGAGCTCGCCGTCTACTGCACGGGAGACTGGGACGCCGCCCAGGTCGCCAGGCACGCGGCCGCCGTCACCCTGCTGCGCCCGTGACCCCGCTGCGACAGTGACCGGCGGATTACGATTGCGGCCATGACGGACGGCGCGGACTCGCGAGACCAGGCCGCGCTGATCCGCGCCTTCCTCGCGGCGCGCGACGGCGGCGACGCCGCCCTCACCGAGCAGGCTGCCAGGCAGCTGCCCAGGGGCCAGCGCTTCGGCATGCACCCCGGACAGCTGCCCGCGCTGCTGCACGCCGAGTACCAGAAGGCGACGGACCCGGCGCGCCGGTGCGGGCTCGCGGCCGCGCTCGCCAGGGCCTGGGTGTACGGGGGCCATCCCGAACGGGCGCGTGCCTTCGCCGACGAGGCACTGCGACTCTCGTCCGGGCTCGGCGACCCCGCTGTCGCCGCCGACGCGCTCGACGCCGCCCTGCTCGCCAGCTGGGGACCTGACGCGCTCGCCGAGCGGCTCAGGCTCGCCGCCCGCCTCGAGGACGCCGCCGCCTACCTGGCCGATCCCGAGCCCCGGCTGTCCGCGCACCTCTGGCGGCTGACCACGGCATGGGAGTGCCTGGACGTGGTCGGGGTGCAGCGGCAGCTGCGAGCGCTCGACACGCTTGCGGAGGAGACCGGCTCGCCCCGGGTCGCGTTCTTCGCGGCCTCCAGGCGGGCCATGCACGCCCTGGTCACCGCGGACCTGGCAGAGGCGGACGAGCTGATCGCCCGCGTCAGGGAGGCGGGCGCGGACTGCGGCGAGCCGGACCTGGAGGCGGTGACGCACAGCCTCGACGCCGAACGGGCGCGGCGAGCCGGCGACCTGGCGGCGCTGTGCGCGGAAGCCGCCGCGTTCGCCGCCTACGGCGCCGCGGAGGGGGTGATCTCGATATCCGCGGAAGCGGCCGTGATGTGGCTGGAGGCCGGCGAGCCGGACCGGGCGCTCGAGCTGCTGCTTCAGCTGGCCGGCGGCGGCCTTGCCGCGGTGCCGGGGGACGTGGACTTCCTGCTGACGACGGCGTCCCTGGTGCAGGTGGCCGCCGCGCTGCGCACCGCCAGCGCGGACAGGAACAGTGCGGCCGGCGGCGACCCCGCTGGCGGTGCCTTGATCGCGGGCATCGTTGCCGAGGGCATCGCCCTCCTTGAGCCGTACGCGGGCCGCGCGGTGCTCAACGCGGGCGCCGTCACCTTCCACGGCGTCGTCGACGAGTACGTGTTCCGCGGCCACGCCGCGCTGCACGCGGACGCGGCGGCGGCCTGGCGGGACCGGGCGGCCGGCTGCTACCTGCGGCTCGGCGCCACCTGGTGGCGCGACCGCCTCGGGCGGGAGACCGCGGGCGCCGTGGCGCGGCCCGCCGCGATCGCGCACCTGCGCCGCGACGATACCGGCTGGACTGTCGGCTTCGACCGGGCGACGTTCGCCCTGCCGGACATGAGGGGCCTGCGCTACCTGAGCGAATTGCTCGCCCGCCCAGCGGCGGACGTCGCCGCGGCGGAGCTAGCCGCCGCCGGCGCGGGACATCCGGGCACGGTGCTCACCGAGCCGGGAGATGCCGCGGACACGCTCGCGGACGCCCAGGCCCTCGCCGCCTACCGGCAGCGGCTGCGCACCCTGGACGACGAGCTCGAGCAGGCGCGGTCGTGGGCCGACGAGGGACGGGCGGCGCGACTCGGTCTTGAACGCGAGGCGCTGCTCGCCGAACTGCGCGCGGTGGCGGGCCTCGGCGGACGGCGGCGCCGGTTCGGCTCGGCGGACGAGCGCGCGAGGGTCGCCGTGCGCAAGGCGATCGCCGCCGCGCTCGCCAAGATCGAGGAGCGGGATCCATCGCTCGCCCGGCTGCTGCGCGACACGGTGCGGACCGGCGCGCACTGCCGCTACGAGCCGGACCCCGCCCGTCCGGTGTCCTGGAACCTGCGCGCCTGAGCGTGGCCGGGGCGAGTTATCCCGCATCCGTTCGGGATAATCCTGTTCTTGATCTTGGTGACCTCAGGCAGGGGGCTGGCGCATGGAAGCGGACGTGATCGTGGTGGGGGCCGGGCTGGCCGGCCTTGTCGCGGCGGCCGAGGCGGCCGACGCGGGGCGGCGCGTCCTGCTCCTCGACCAGGAGCCGCGGCAGTCGCTCGGCGGGCAGGCCTGGTGGTCGTTCGGCGGGCTGTTCTTCGTCGACTCGCCCGAGCAGCGGCGGCTGCGGGTCCGCGACTCCTTGGACCTGGCGTGGCGGGACTGGCTTGGCACCGCGGGCTTCGACCGGCCGCAGGACGAATGGCCGCGCAGGTGGGCCCGCGCCTACGTGGAGTGGGC
>Ga0335085_10010938_pt1 | contig 13504 bp, 7 predicted proteins | sample Lox_Sample_45_FD_206712 | JGI IMG/M metagenome (GOLD analysis project Ga0335085, IMG submission 206712) | Soil microbial communities from Loxahatchee National Wildlife Refuge, Florida, United States - Lox_Sample_4.5 | ecosystem: Environmental > Terrestrial > Soil > Wetlands | place: USA: Florida...
CCGTCGATGCGGCCCTGGGTCACCGGGAACCCGCACCTCGTCGCCACGTGCGGCTCGAGGCCGACGGCCTTTTGCGCGAGCACGATCTCGTGCGTCCTGATCGTGTACCCGGCGCTGGTGGTCGGCAGCGCGTCGCTGACCAGGTGCAGCACCCGTCCGGGGACGCGGTCTCGCCCCAGGACGCGATTGCCTCCGGGCCGCGCGTGCCCCGGGACGCGATTGCCTCCGGGCCGCGCGTGCCCCGGGACGCGATTGCCTCCGGGCCGCGCGTGCCCCGGTCTGACGTCTTCCGCCCCGCCCTGCGCCCCCACCCGGCCTGGTTCATGATCGTGAACAGTTCGGGACTCTATTTGTCCAAAACTGTTCACGATCATGGAACTTCCTGCCGCCGGCGCGGCGAGGAAGTCCCGCTGGGGGGCGAGGGTGGCGCGGAGGCGGCGGGCCTTGCGGCCGGGGGCGTGCTCCAGGGCGCGGAGGGCGTCGGTGAGGCGGCCTTCGCGCCAGGCCAGGCGGGCGGCCAGGACGGGGCGGGCTTGGTCGGTGCGAGGGAGCCGTTCCAGGGCCGCCGCGGCGGCCGCGGGCTGGTCGGCGGCCAGCGCGAACGCCGCCTGGCGGCGCGGCGACCCGGCCAGGGCGGCCAGCGCCGCGGGCTGATCCCCCGCACCCCACAGGATCGCGGCCCGGCCGTACGGGCCGGCGATCTTGAGCGAACCGCGCAGCGGCGCGGGCAGTACGCGCCAGGCCAGCAGGAGGGCCCGGACCGGGTCCGCGGTCACGTGCCGCCAGCCGATCGAGGCGGCCAGGGTGAGCGCGCGGGGCGAGATGGACGTCGTCACGGCGGCGGATGGTAGCGGGTTCAGGTGAACGGAAAGGATGCGATGCGCGCACCCATCACGCACGTGCTCGGGGCCCGGCCGAACTTCATGAAGGCCGCGCCGGTGATCCGCGCCCTGGCGGCGCTCGGTCACGACCAGCGGATCGTGCACACCGGGCAGCATTACGACGAACGGATGTCGGAGGTCTTCTTCGTCCAGCTCGGCCTGCCCCGGCCGGACGTGAACCTCGGGGTCGGCTCCGGCAGCCACGCCACGCAGACGGCCGAGGTCCTGACCGGGATGGAGCGGGAGTTCACCGAGAATTCACCGGCCCTGGCCGTGGTCTACGGCGACGTCAACTCCACGATCGGGGCGGCGCTGGCCGGCGCGAAGCTTGGCGTGCCGATGGCGCACGTGGAGGCCGGGCTGCGCAGCTTCGACGACTCGATGCCCGAGGAGATCAACCGGCGGCTGACCGACCAGCTGTGCGGGCTGCTGTTCGCCACGTCGCCGGAGGCGGTCGGCCACCTGGCCCGCGAGGGCCGCCCGGCGGAGGCGGTGCACCTGGTCGGGAACCCGATGATCGACACGCTGCTGGCCAGCATGGACCGCTTCGACACGGCGGCGGTCGTGGCCGCGCTCGGGCTGCCGGACCGGTACGTGGTCGCGACCCTGCACCGGCCGTCCAACGTGGACGACCCGGCGGCGGCGGCCGCCCTGGTCCTGGCTCTGCGCGAGGTCGCGGACGAACTGGACGTGATCATCCCGGTGCACCCGCGCGGCCGGGCCGCGCTGGAGGCCGCCGGGCTGGGTTCCGACGGGCCGGGTTCCGACGGGCCGGGCGGCCACCCGCGGCTGCATGCCACTCCCCCGCTCGGCTACCTGGAGTTCATCGCCCTGGTCCGCGGCGCGCGGGCGGTGATCACCGACTCCGGCGGGGTGCAGGAGGAAACCACGCTGCTCCGGGTGCCGTGCCTGACCCTGCGGCCGAACACCGAGCGGCCGATCACCGTGACCAGCGGGAGCAACCGCCTGGTCATGCCGCCCGAGCTGGCCGCGTCCGTGCTCAAGGCGTGCGACGACGGGCCGTACGCGGGCGAGCTGCCGCCGCTGTGGGACGGAGCGGCCGGCCCGCGTATCGCCCGCATCGTCACGGCGTGGCTGGACCGGGAGTCCCGGTGACGCCGGCCGAGGGAACCCTGGGCGAGCCGCAGGGGCACATCCTGAGCGAGCCGCCCGGGCCAGAGGTTCACGAGGTCCACGGGGTTCCCGGGGTCGAGGTGGACGCGGTCGCCGAGGTCGACGAGCCGCAGGACGCGGCCGTCGGTGATCCCGGGCTGGCCGCGGAGCGGGACCGGCTGGCCCGGGCGCTGCGCGAGACCCGGCTTCAGCTGGCCATGACGCAGTCCCGGCTGTCCGCGCTCGAGCAGTCCGCCACCATGGAACTCGGCCGGACGCTGGTGCGGGCCGCACGGCGGCCCTGGTCGCGCGGTGTCCAGCTGCCCGCCGACCTGGTCCGGCTGTGGCGGGAGCGCGGCGGCCTCACCGGGCCGGGCGCGGCCACCCTGGCGCTGGCGTCGGCGCAGCTCGGTGACCTGGCCGGCAGCGGAGAACGGTTCCTGTCCGCGCTGACCGCCCCTGGCCTGGGCGCGCCGGGCCGCGAGTCGGCCGGCTGGACGCCGCCGGGACTGGTCATCACCGGCGTGCTGACCGCGCAGGCCTGCGCCACGCTCGCGCCGGACGCGGCGGTACACCCGCTGCTGCCGCACGACGCCGACGTCGTGCTGGAAAGCACCGGCGCCGACCTGGTCTGCATCGAGGCCGCCGCGATGCTGGCCGGCTCGGCCTGGGCCTACGCGGGCGATCCGGCCGCGACCGACCGCGGGCGGCGGCTCGGGCGGCTGATCGCGGCAGCCCGGGCGCTCGGCAAGCCGGTGATCTTCATCAGGAACATCCCCGCGCACTTGGCGCCCGGCCTGGACTGGGTCGCGGCCAGCTGCGACGCGGTGTCCGGCGAGGGGTTCGGCGTCCAGCTGGCCCGGTTCAACCCGGTCGGTCTCGACCCTTTGAGGCCGTCAGCGCCGGTGTACGCCGGCCAGCGGGATCCGCGCGAGCCGGCCGCCTTGCGGGCCCTGCTCGACGCGCTCACCTCCGGTGATCCCGGGCCTGGCCTGGTGCGGGTGGCCGGCCAGGTGCCGTGGCGGCGGCGGCCGGCCTTGTACCGGGAGCACGCGCTGTTCGTCACGGCGTCCGCGGACCAGGCGCGCGAGCAGCTCGCCTGCGGCGCTCGCGTGATCATGTTCGGTCCGGAGGCCGGCTCCGGCGCCGTCACCGACGACGGTGGCTGGGACCTCCCGGCCCTGCGGGAAAAGGCCGGGACGCTGCGGGGGCGCGCGCCGCTGGCCATGACCGAGATCCGGCCGGCGCTGCGGGAGATCTTCACCGCTCACGCGACGCCGGCCCGGCTGGCGGCGCTCGGCCGGCTGGCCGGCCTCGGCGACCACATGATCTCCGGGCGGCGGATCGCGGCACTGGCCCGCGCGGACGACGCCGACGCGGCGTCGGCCCTGGCGGCCGGGCTGGCCCGGCAGCGGTTCCTCCCGGCCGAGCTGGTCGTGGTGGCCGGAGCGCCGGACGCTGCCTCGGCCGAGATAGCGGCCCGGGCCGTCACCGCCGCGCTCGGGGACCTGGCCGACCGCGGCGTGAGCGTCCAGGCTGTTCCGCTCGTCACCGGCGTAGCCGTGACTGGTCGTGTCGTAGCCGGGGAAGCCGTAGCCGGGGAAGCCGTGGCCGGGCAAGCCGTTTCCGGGGAAGACGCGGGATGGCTGCGGCGCGCCGCCAGCGCGGCCCGCTCCCCCTGGGTCGCGCCGTGGCGTCCCGCGGGCGAGCCTCACGAGTCCTACCTGCTGGACCTGGTCTGCGCCCGCGAGTGCACCCAGGCCGACGCCACCGGATACGACACGACCGGATACGACGCGACCCGGCACGACGCGACCGGGCACGACGGGGCCGGGCACGACGGGGCCGGGCACGACGGGGCCGGTTACGCCTTTACCCGCGCGCTGGATCCCGGGCTGGCCCGGCGGGAGTACTTCACCGGCGGCGATCCCGGCCCGGGGCTGCGGCTCGTCTCCGTCAGTGAGCCAGCTAAGGAGGATCAGCGTTGACTTCTCGGGCGCTCGTCTACGGCGACATCGACCTGAACCTGATCGACGGGTCGGCCATCTGGCTCCAGTCGGTGACACAGGCGCTGGCGCGGGCCGGCTGCGCGGTGACGCTGGCGCTGAAGGCACCCGTCCGCACCAGCCGGCTGATCGCGCCGCTGCTGGCCGAGCCCGGCATCACCGTGCGGCGGCCGTTCGAGGAGCACCTGCTCGACGGGCTCGACGGCACCAGTTCCCTGCGGCCGCCCGCCGCGATCGAGCTGCTGACCCGGCTCGACACCGACCAGCCGTACGACCTGGTGGTGCTGCGCGGCCGCGCGGTGACCCTGGCGGCGGCCAGGAGCGAGGCATTCGCCGGGCGGCTGTGGCCGTACCTGACCGACGTCCCGCAGTCGGTGCCCGGCCTGACACCCGACGGCGCCGCCGAGCTCGAGCTGATCGCCTCGTCGGCGCGGTACCTGCTGTGCCAGACCGAGGAGCTCCGCTGCTTCCTGGAGGGCAGCCTCCCCGCGGCCTGCGGCAAGTGCGTGCTGCTGCCGCCGATGCTGGCCGACATCCCGGCCGCGCGGGGCGCCGAGGCGGCGGGTTCCCCGCTGCGGCTGGTCTATACGGGCAAGTTCGCGCCGCGGTGGAACACCCTGGAGATGACCGGGCTGCCCGCGCTGCTGGCCGCCCGCGGCTTCGCCTCCGAGCTGCACATGGCCGGCGACAAGATCCACGACGACCCATCCGGGTACCAGCAGCGGATGCGGGCCGCGCTCGACACCGAGGGCGTCACCTGGCACGGCGGCCAGTCCCGCGAGGACGCCATGCGGCTCGCGGCATCGTGCGACATCGGGCTGAGCTGGCGGCACCCCGACCTGGACGCGAGCCTGGAGCTGTCGACCAAGGTCCTGGAGTTCGGTGCGCTCGGGCTGCCGGTCATCCTCAACCGGACGCCGATGCACGAGGCGCTGCTCGGCGCGGATTACCCGCTGTTCGCGGCGAGCCAGGCCGACGTCGTGGATGTGGCGGCCGCGGCGGCGGCCGGCCCCGGGCTCTACCGGCTGGCGGCCGACCGGACCAGCCGGGCCGCCGAGCAGTTCACCCTGGACCGGGCCGCGGAGCGGCTGCGCGGCTACGTGGCCCGCGGGATCCGTCGGGGGGGTTTGGGAGGGCGGACGGCCCCCTCAAGCGCGGGGGGTTCCGGGGGGTCGTCCCCCCGGGCTAGCACCTCTCCGCTCCGGGTCGTGGTGGCCGGGCACGACCTCAAGTTCTTCACGCCGCTGCTGAGCTACCTGCGGATGCAGCCCGACCTCGAGGTCAGGCTCGACCAGTGGGCCGCGCTCGGCAAGCACGACCCGGCGGCGAGCCGGGAACTGGCGGCCTGGGCCGACGTGGTGGTCTGCGAATGGTGCGGGCCGAACGCGGTCTGGTACAGCCGACACAAACGGCGCGGCTCGCGGCTGCTGGTCCGGCTGCACCGGTTCGAGCTCCGGTCGCCTTACCCGGGTCAGCTCAAGATCGGGGCGGTGAACCAGGTGGTGTGCGTGAGCAAGCACTATGCCCGGCTCACCCGCGAGTACACCGGCTGGCCCGACACCAAGGTAGCCACGGTGCCGAACGCCCTGGACGTCGCCCAGCTCGACCGGCCCAAGCTGGACGGCGCGAGGTTCCACCTCGGGATGGTCGGCATGGTTCCCTCCCGCAAGCGGCTTGACCTCGCCCTCGGGGTGCTCGAGGAACTGCGCCGCGAGGACGACAGGTACCTGCTGTTCGTCAAGTCGGGCATGCCCTGGGAGCACTGGTGGGTGTGGCAGAACCCGGCCGAGCGCGAGCACTACGCGGACGCGCTGCGCCAGGTACAGCGGTCGCCGCTGCTGCGCGGGGCGGTGGTGTTCGACGACGCCGGCCCCGACGTGCCGGCCTGGCTGCGCCGGGTCGGCTTCGTGCTGTCCACCAGCGACGACGAGAGCTTCCACGTGGCCCCGGCCGAGGGCATGGTGTCGCGGGCGGTACCGGTGCTCAGGCACTGGCCCGGCGCCGAGACGATCTACGACATGCGCTGGATCCACCGGGGGACGGCCGAGATGGCCGCGGCGATCCTGGCCCTGGCCGGCGAGGACGACTGGCGGGCGGCGGGCTACGCCGCGCACGCCCAGGCGGCCGCGGCGTTCAACCTGAACCTGGTGTGCGAGTCCTGGCACGGCCTGCTCACCGCCGACCTCGACCCGGCGGTGCCGGGGCCGATCCTCGAGCTGCTCGGATCCGGCTGAGGAGGATGTACTTCACGCTCGCGGTCAGCGCGGCCACGGCGGCGCGCTGCGCCGCACTGACCAGCGCGGCCCTGGACGCCGACCCGCGGGTCATGCCGGTTCCCGGCCCGGCCCTGGTCGCCTGGCGTGCTCCCGACGGGCGCGCCACGGTGTTGCACTGGGGCGATCAGGCACCCGTGGGCTTGCCCTCCGGCGGCCTGCCCTCCCACGGTCTGCCCTCCGGCGGCCTGCCCTCCCACGGCCTGCCCTCCCGCGGCCTGCCCTCCCGCGGTCTGCCCTCCGGCGGTCGGCGCTCGGGGGGCACGTCCCACGCGGGCACCATCTGGCCCGAGGGGGCCGCGGTCTGTGCCCGGACCGCCCTGACCCGGGTTGACCCGGTCTACCTGGCCGAGGAGCCCGGCGCCGTCGTGGTCAGCGACCGGGCCAGCTGGGCGGCCGCCGTCACCGGGCGGCTGCGTGACCCCGACCCGGTCATGACCGGCGCCTTCCTCAGCCTCGGCTACCCGGTCGGCGGCGCTACCCCCTTCCGCGGCGTCCGCGCCCTGCGCGGCGACCGGGCCCTGCGGGCGGCCGACGGCCGCCTGGCCGTGACCATGGTCCGGCCGTGGTCGGAGCCCGGCCAGGCCGGCGGATTCAGCGGGTCCCGCGAGGCCGGCGGAGCCGATGCGGCCGGCGGGGTCGCCGAGGCGCTGGCCGCGGCCGTCCGGCCGCTGGGCGAGGCAGCCGAACCCGTCCAGCTCTCGCTGACCGGGGGCAAGGACTCCCGCCTGGTCGCGGCCGCGCTGACCGCGACCGGGGTGCCGTTCACGGCCCGCACTCACGGTTTCGCCACTCACCCCGACGTGATCGTGGCGGGCCTGATCGCCCGTCACCTCGGCCTCGAGCACACTGTCACCGAGCCGGCCGCGCCCGGTTCCCCCGGCGAGGCGGACATCCTCGGCCGCCTCCGGACGACCGTGCTGGTGTCCGACGGGATGCTGTCGGCGTTCGAGAACAACGGATCAGGGTTCCGGCCCGACCCGCCGCCCAGCGTACGGATCGAGGCCGGAGGCCACGGCGGCGAGCTGCTGAGAGGCGGCTACGCCCAGGCCGCGTGGCGCACTCCGGCACCGCTGGGCGCCGCGGCCGCCGCGGAGCTGTTCCGCCGGATGACCACACGCCGTATCGGCCTGCTCCGCCCGGAAGCCGCGCGGGCGTATCTGGCCAGCCTGGTCCCGGCGGCCGCGACGCTGGCCCGCGGGCCGCTGACCGCGCTGGACGGCTTCTACCTGGCCAACCGGGCAGGCCGCTGGTCGGCGGCGGCACGGCAGGCGTACCTGCTCCGGTCGCCGCTGGCCCAGCCCCTGTTCGCGGACCCCGTGGTCCGGGCCGCGCGCACCGTCCCGCTCCGGTACCGGATGAGCGACCGGCTGCCCCGCGACGTGCTCGGCCTGCTGTGCCCCGGGCTGCTTGGCATCCCGCTGGCCGGTGCCCCGTGGCAGGGTGAGCCGCGGACTCCGGCAACCGTACTGACCGCCCCGCGGCAGCCCGCGGCCGCGGACTGGCGGCGGGAGCCCGCCGGGACCGTGGCCGGCTTCCTGCGCGGCTACGTCCTGGACCACGGCGAGGCGAGCGTGCTGTTCGGGCTCGTGAGCCGGCGGGCCGCCGAACGGTCACTGGCCTTGCCGCAGGCCGACCCGCACGCGGCCTGGGCGCTGGCCACCCTGGCCGCGCTGCTGTCCGGTGACTGGCTCAGCGCCCGCGAGCCCGCCGCCCGGTTGCGGTCGGGTCCCGGCCGGTTACCGGTCACGCCCGCTGTTGATGATCTCTAGCCGCGGCCGTACCGGGTCTCGGCCTGCCAGAAGAAGAGCACGCCCGCGGCCAGGGTGACGACCGCCCAGCCCGCCCCGGCCAGCCACAGCTGGCCGGTCGTGAAGTCCGGGTGGCAGTACGCCTGCAGCGACGGGGTCTTCCTGGCCATGAAGACCGCGCACCGGGCCGCGTCGTAGGGTTTCGCGCCCGGCGCGTCGTTCCGGAACGTGGCCATGAGGGCGTTCCTGGTCAGGGAGATGTACACCGCCGCCGGGTTGAACGACAGCACGTTCTTGGCCCACTCCGGCAGCGCCGCGGGCAGCGAGGCGATGCTGTACATGACCCCGCAGAAGTACCGCCAGACCCGCAGCAGGAACGGGACCAGCTGGCTGATGTCCTGCGCGCCCGCGCCGACCCTGGCCATGATCAGCGCGGCGCCTATGTTGAACGTGGCCTGCATCAGCAGCGCCGGGACCAGCAGCAGCCAGTACCAGGTGAGCGGCTCCCCGGTGCCGAGCACGATGGCGAACATCACGATCATCGACAGCAGCAGTTGCTGGAACTCCACCATCACGTAGGCCAGCGGCAGGCAGGCCCGCGGGAAATGCAGCGCGCGGATCAGCGTGATATTCGACCGGATCACCGTCGAGCCGACCACGATCGACCGCTCGGTAAAGGCGAATATGAAAACCCCGATAACCAGGTATGCGGTGTAATTGCTGATGCCGCGGTTAGCCTTGAAGAGAACCCCGAATATCAGGTAGTAAACGGCTGAGTTCAGCAGCGGCGTGAGCACCTGCCAGAGCTGTCCGAGCCGCGCCTCGGTGTACATCGACACGTTGCGGGCCGTAGCGTAGGCCACGATGAAGTGCCGCCGCTCCCAGACCTTCCGCAGGTAGAAGGCCAGGGTCGGCCGGGCGGAACTCGGCCTCAGGCCGTGGCGGGCGGCGAGCGCGGCCAGCGGCTCGCCGTCCCCGGCTACCGTCGTGTCGTCGCCGGGCCCGGCCGCCAGTTCGTCCTGCAGGCCGCCCGGAGCAATCAGCCGCCCGCGGTTTCCCATGGCAGTGGAGTTTATGAGACTGGCGGCGGCAGGAATGCGCTTCCATGGCCGGGAGAAAATCATTTACCCGGAATTCGGCTATCCTTAACCTGACAGCCCTGTAGTGGACGTCATTTGACCGAACGGGGCTGCGGTTTCTGTCCCAGGTTCCCGTGCATGCCACGCGCCGCCGACCACGCCGTCAGCGGATCGATCCCGGCGAGGATCAAAGTAGTTGCTAAAACTATGATAGTTTTAGCAATCATAGTTTTGCCAACGAAAGAGGCTCAGTGATGCCTAAGCCCGCACGCTTGTTCGACCGGGATGATGAGTGGCGGGAACTTACCGAGTTCACCTCCTCGCCGCGCCCCGGTGCTGCCCTGGGGCTGGTCTACGGCCGTCGGCGCCAAGGTAAGACGCTGCTCCTGGAGTTGCTGGCGCTCGAACTCGGCGGCTTCCTGTTCGCCGCCACCCAGCAAAGCGAGGCACAGAACCTGGCGGACCTCGGCGCCGCGTATGCGGCCTACCGCGGCCTGCGGCAGCCGGTCGTGTTCGGCACCTACAGCGAAGCCCTTGACGAATTGTTCCGCCTGGGCGAGGAACGGGCCACCGCCGTGATCATCGATGAGTTTCCCTACCTGGTAAAGGCCACACCGGCGCTCCCTTCCTACCTTCAGCGCGCCCTCAGCCCGCTTGGCCACGCCCGGGAGCGCACCAGGACCCGGATGATCTTGTGTGGCAGCACCCTGACCACGATGTCGCAGTTGCTCGGCGGCGGGGCGCCGCTACGAGGGCGCGCACAGCTCGAACTGGTGGTGCGACCGTTCGGTTTCCGGGCGGCGGCCGAGTTCTGGGAGGTCGATCACGAGCCTGAACTCGCGTTCCGGCTGCACGCCCTGGTGGGCGGGACGCCGGCGTACAAAGAGATGTGCGGCGGTTCGGGACCAGGCAACCTGGCCGGGTTCGACCCCTGGGTCCAGCGGCACCTGCTCAGCCCGGCCTCGGCGATGTTCCGCGAGGGCAGCCTGCTGCTGAGGGAGGAACCCTCCATTGCCGATCCCACTTCGTATGCCGCCGTGCTCGCCGCGATCAGCGCAGGGAACCACCGCCGCTCGGAGATCGCGGCCACGCTCGGCCGGTCTAGCGGCGCGCTGGCCCACCTATTCGACGGGCTGCAAGACGTCGGGCTGATCCAGCACCTCGACGACGCGCTGAGGGGAAAACGAACCGTGTTCCAGATAACCGAACCGGTCGTTCGCCTGCACCAGCTGATCACCGGACGTTACGAGCCGGAGCTGGTGGCCGGGCGGGCGGCCAGGGTCTGGGCCCGGACTTCGGAAACCGTCGCGGCCAGGATCTACGGGCCGCACTTCGAAGACGTAGCCCGGCGCTGGTGCCTGGAGCACGCCGAGGACGAGACGCTCGGAGGCCCGCCCGGCAGCGTACGGCCCACCGAGATCGCGTGCCCGGAGCATCGGGACCGGCACGAACTCGACATCGTCATCGCTGACGACCCGGCCGGGGGCCGCATCACCGCCATCGGCGCAGCCAAGGCGGCCGGCACCGCGATGGACGCCAGGGAACTGCGACGGCTTGAGCACTTGCGCGGGCTGCTGCCAGCCGCCCGGGTCGACCAGCCGCCCAAGCTGCTCTTGTTCTGCCTTTCGGGCTTCTCCGCAGAACTCACGGCCGAAGCCGGCGGACGTCCGGACGTCGAGCTGATCGACCTCGAGCGCCTGTACCGGGGATCGTGAACCTAAGAGCCGCGGACTCCGCTCGCCCCCTGCCAGGAATCCGCCAGCCACGACAGCAGTCGGCCCCGTGACCAGCAGCGGCCGATGGCGTCGGCCCGCAGGCCCGAATGGCCGAACTGCGCCAGGCCGATGATGCTGTGGCCAGAGGCTCGGCGATCGCCGAAGGTCGGTATCGCCGGCGCGACCCCGACCCCCTCCGCTGACACCCACGCCACCGTCCGGCGGGTTGCCGCTTCGTCCAAGCGCTGGAGGAAGCGCAGGCGGCTCTCGAGTGGGAAGCTCGACAGCGCCCACGTCGTGGTGACGACGGGCAGGGCGTCCGCGGGCACCCGGGCGAGGGCGTCGGGCAGCACCTCGACGGCGTCGCCGCGCAGCAGCAGCGGAGGGGCCGTCGCCGCCAGTGCCAGCTCCGCGTCGAGCCGCGCGGCCCGCTCCGGCTGATCGGGCGACAGGCAGGCGCGCAGCCATCGGGCCTCATCCGCGTCGGTCACGTCGACCGGGTCGAGGTCGATGCCGATCCTGGTGACGACCTCGGGCATCGCCCGGGCCGGGACGGCCCGGCCTCCCACGACCGAGGACGACTGCTGCACCGGAGATGACGGGTCGCCCAGCGACTGCCCGCTGTCGTAGGTGATGCCGACGCGGTCGACGCTGAGATTGAGCCCGGCCGAACAGCCCACGTCGATCAGCCCGACCGTATGCGCGCCGGTCCGGCGCGCCGCCTCGGCGATGGCCGGGTACAGCACGGCGCAGCGTCCGGTCTCGCCGGCCCGCACCGGCCGGCGCACCGCGGCCGCCACGACCGCGTCGGGCATCCGCAGCAGCGTGTCGATCGCAGCTCCGGCGGCAGCGTCCCCGTCCGCGGCGGCATAGGCCGCGGCCAGCGCCGGGGCGCGCCCGGCGAGGGCGAGGTCGTGCAGCGCGGCCAGGATCACCGTCGGGTGCCGTCTGCGCGCCGGCGCCGTCTCGATGGCGCGCAGCGCCTCGGCGGACTCGCTCAGGGCGACGGCGACGCGCTCGTACAGCGGCGATGTCCCGGCCGCGTCGACCTCGCCGAAACGCCGGTACATCTGGGCGAGCGTGCGGACCCGGCCCGGGGGTACCGCGCCTGCTGTGGTCGGCCCTGGCATCCGGCGATTCTAGCCAGGATCCCGAGTCGGCATAAAACTAGAACACGTTTCACTATTGCCCCGCGGCGGCGCGGTCTCTAGGGTGTGCTCAGGATCCCTACCAAGCAAGCGCTTGGTTAGTCGATGGCCTGCTCGTGACGCTTCCGCGCGCTCGTCCGGGCCGTCCCGGCCATGCGCTCAGGATCACGTGCCCCCGCCGATTCCCACCGCCCTGAGGGAGAGCCGATGCAGCCCCGCCATGATCGCCGTCCAGCCGGATCACCCCGGTCAGCCGCCCCCTCCCGCCGTCCGGCGGGCCCGTCCCGGCGCGCCTTGATGGCCGGGGCCGCCGCGGCCGGCGCGCTGGCCTGGGTCCCGCTGTTCCGGGTACCCCCGGCCAGCGCGCAGGCCACCAGCGCGGCGCCGCCTGACTTCCCGCCGTCGATCCCGCTGTACCAGCAGGCGTACCAGAACTGGGCCGGCATGATCGTGATCGACGACGTATGGACGTGCACCCCGGGCTCGGATACCGACGTGGTCACGCTGGCCAACTGGGCGTACGCCAACGGGTACCGGCTGCGAGCCAAGGGCATGAGCCACAACTGGTCGCCGATCGTGCTGCCCGCGGGCAGCAGCGGAGCGGGCTACGTGCTGGTGGACACCACTCAGCACCTGACCTCGGTCTCGGTCAGCGCCGGCTCGCCGGCCACGGCCACCGTCGGCGCCGGCGCGACGATGGACGCGCTGACCAGCACGCTGGCCGCGGCGGGCTACGGGTTCTGCGCGATACCGGCGCCAGGTGACATCACGGTCGGCGGCGCGCTCGCCATCAACGCGCACGGCAGCGCGATCCCGGGGAGCGGGGAGACGATGCTGGCCGGGCAGACCTACGGCTCGCTGTCCAACCTGATCCTGTCCCTCACCGCGGTGGCCTGGGACGCCGCGGCCGGCCAGTACACGCTGAAGACGTTCCAGCGCACGGACCCGGACATCCGCGCCTTCCTGGCCCACCTGGGCCGCGCGTTCGTCACCTCGGTTACCCTCCAGCTCGCCGCGTCGCAGAACCTGCGCTGCCAGAGCTGGGTGAACATCTCGGCCGCCGACCTGTTCGCCCCGCCGGGCAGCGCCGGTTCCAGGTCGTTCGCCAGCTACGTCACCGGGGCCGGGCGGGTGGAGGCGATCTGGTTCCCGTTCACCGACACGCCGTGGCTCAAGGTCTGGACCGTCGCACCGTCCAAGCCTGCCCTGTCGGTCAAGGTGAGCAGCCCCTACAACTACTCGTTCACGAACAGCGTGACCAGCGCGGAGAACACCTTCTTCGACGAGGTGGCGGCCGGGGACGTGTCCGGCACGCCGGTCTTCGAGGGGACCGCGATGGCGCTGGTGGACACCGGTCTCGTGTTCACCGGGACCTGGGACATCTGGGGCCAGTGGCACAACGTGCTGCGCTACGTGAAGCCGACCACGGTCCGGATCGTCGAGGCCGGCTTCGCGGTCATCACCGCGCGGGCCAGCATCCAGCAGGTGGTCAGCGACTTCTACGCGCAGTACACCAGCCGGCTGAACTACTACGCGGG
>Ga0335085_10010939_pt1 | contig 13504 bp, 9 predicted proteins | sample Lox_Sample_45_FD_206712 | JGI IMG/M metagenome (GOLD analysis project Ga0335085, IMG submission 206712) | Soil microbial communities from Loxahatchee National Wildlife Refuge, Florida, United States - Lox_Sample_4.5 | ecosystem: Environmental > Terrestrial > Soil > Wetlands | place: USA: Florida...
CCGTCGCTGCGGCGCGATGCCAGCCTGGCCGTCGACATCTATTCCGGGTCGCCGCATTTCCTCGAAACCATGGGCATCCCGCTGATCCAGGGACGCGATATCGACGAACGGGACCGTCAGGGCGTAATCGTCTCGCAGGCGCTCGCGCGGGCGCTGTGGATGTGGCGCAACCCGCTGGGCAGGACGTTCACGCTTCCCGACGTTGGCGAAGCCACCGTGATTGGCGTGGCGCAGGATGTGGAACCGCTGCGTATCGGCGGATCGGACAACCCGGCGGTCTACGTCATGACCCGTTTCAACGCCTTCGAGAACACGATGTCGGTGCGGGTAGCCGGGAACAGCTCCGCGGCGGCGGCCAGCCTGCGGGCGTCCCTGCACCAGGCGTTTCCCGATATGGCGATCTTGGCGCGGCCGCTGCAAAAGTGGATCGACGACATTACGGAATCGCTATGGAACGTGGTGGCGCTGATCGCGATTCTCGGCGTGGTGGCAACCGCTCTCGCCACCAGCGGCATCTACGGCGCGGTATCGTTTGCGGTCAGCCAGCGGACTCGCGAGTTGGGCATTCGAGTAGCCCTGGGCGCTCAGCGCCTGGATATCATTCGCGAAGTCCTGGTGGCCGGCGGTAAGCCGGTCGCGAAGGGCCTGGTGTTGGGCCTGTGGATGTCAGTGGCCCTGGCCGCCGGCCTGCGGCAGAGCGTCCAGGGCTCGCCGCTGCGGCTCGACACGAACAACCCGTTGCTGTACGTCGCTGCCGGCCTACTGCTGGCCGCGGCGGCCGTGGCCGCCATGATCCCGCCCGCTCACCGCGGAGCCAAATCAGACCCGCTCGAATCGCTGCGCTGCGAATAGCCCGCGTAGAGCAAGCTTTCAGCTTGCCATCTCGGCTTTCCAGCCGAGATGCCCCGGGGCGAAGCGGCAGCCACCCGCAACCCCTACTGCACCCGCGCTTGCCGCTCTACCGCCTTCTCCCGCCCCGCATGCACCGCCTCGATCCTCCGATGCGTCTCCGCCGCCGCCTTCACCAACTCCGCATACGGTCGATCGGTCGTATCCACCAGCCCGATGTTGTAGTTCTCCCCGTCGAACCTCCCCGTCGCCGGCTCATCGATCCATTCGAACCAGTGCGCCCCCACGATCGACGGATCCGCCGCCGCGTTCTCCACGTAATACCGGTACGCCACGCCGCGCTCCTCCTGGTTGGCAACCTGCCGCAGCCCCGGCGTCATGCCGCGCCCCGGCGTACCGAAATGGAATTCGCCAATCAGAATCGGCCGGTCGATCAGCCCCCGCACCTTCTCGATCTCCCTCTGGTTCACCGCGTAGTTGTAGTTGTTGAGGCTGTAGACGTCGAAGATCTTCGACGCCTTGACGATTTCCTCCGGCGCGCTCGAGCCGAACCGGATCCCCAGGCTCAGATGATTCGGATCGTGCTTCTTCACCGCGGCCGTCACCGCCGTCACGAACTTGGCGTAGCTTTCGAACAGGAACGCCCGGCGCCGGTCCACGGTATCGCCGTCGGCCAGCCACGCCTTCAGCGCCTTCTGTAGCGGCGTTGCCGGTCCCGCCAGAATCGCATCTGCCGCCACCGATTCCCTTCCCGGCCATGGCGGCTCGTTGCCCAGAAAGTATCCGAGGAGGTACGGATCGTCTTTGTGTGAATCGCACTGCTGCGCGGCCGCCCGCTCCACGCGCTGCTCGAAGTCCGGCGCGTACACATCCGCCACGCCCATCGGACCAGTTTCGATGCCCCACCCGCGCGTCGTCACCACGTAGGGCATTCGCCCGGTCGCTCCCAGCCGCGGGTCCGACCAGTTTCCGATCGTGTTGAAGCCCCACGCGGTCATGCGTGCCAGCGTCACATCCATCCACTTCGGCCGCCAGTCCGCACCGAATCGCTTCTCGATGTTCCAGCCGACGAATGACGCGCCGCCCAGCGGTCCGGATTCCGACGCGCCCGGCGGCAGCGCCGCGAAGAGCGATTGTCGCCCCACAACCGGCGTCGTTGCCTCCGTCCGCATCGAATCGATCCCCGCCGACCAGAACAAGTGCCCGTCCGGATCGACGAACCACCACCGCCCGTCAACCTTCTCCACGCGGAAGAAGCCGGTCGCCTTCGCCTTGGTCCCAAGATATCCCCCGAACTTGCACGCCTCTACCGCGCCCTTGCCGAGCGCCTTTTCCTCCGCTGTCCAGTCCGCCTTCAACTGCTCGAGTGACTTCGCCTTGCCCGGCCACTCATCGTGAATCCACTGCCCGAACTCGTCCACCAGCGCGCCCTTTTCCAGCAGCGCGTCGCCCGGGTCCTCCTTCGCCAGTTCCACCGACCGGATCTCCAGCACCGGCGCTGCCGCCGGATTCGCCATCGAGACCCCGATCTCCCGCACGGCGTCCAGCGGCCCCGGAGTCCCCGACAGGTTCAGGAACATCATGTCCCGGTGCTTGTTATGGACCGACGCCAAATCCATGCCCTGCTTGGGCGGCTGGGTCAGAAAATCCAACGGGACTACGCCGCGGATCCAGACTCCCGGCACCGGCGCCAGCCGCACCGACCGCACCCCATTCGCGTTGTGAATCCGCAGGTCGAACCGCTGTGGAGACGACAGCCGCAACTCCAGCACTAGAAACCGGTACCCGCTCCAGTCCGCCGGAAGCGCGGCGTTCCAATCTTTCAAGGGCCAGCTCTGCTCGCCGCCAGCCTTCTCGAACACCGCCCGGTGGGACTCCGCCTTTGCCATCGCAGCAGCGGCCAGGAGCGCACACGCCATCCACGTCTTCATGCCCGCTATAGTAGCGCCGGGCGACACCGTTAACATCCCCGGCGGCGCCCCGTCTTTCCAATTGATATCCTGAAATAACTCCTATGTTTTCCCGAAGGTTCGTCACGGGGCTTACCACCTCACTTTTCTTGCTAGCGGGCGTATTATCCGCCCAAACACCGGCGGCTCCGCTGTCATTCGAGGTTGCCACCATCAAACCGGCCCCTCCGCTCGATATGACCAAGATCGCGAGCGGCCAGATGCCCCACATCGGCCTGAACATCGATGGCTCCCAGGTCGATATCGGATGGCTCACTCTCCAGCAGTTGGTCTGCTACGCCTATACCATCAAGCCGCACCAGTTGGAGGCGCCGGATTGGACCAAGGAGCAGCACTGGGACATTCTCGCCAAAATGCCCGCCGGCGCCAAGAAGGACCAGGTCCCGGAAATGGTGCAGGCGCTCCTCGCCGAGCGCTTCAAGCTCACCATCCGCAAAGCTTCCGCCGAGCAGTCCGTCTATGCTCTAACGGTCGCCAAGAGCGGCCTGAAGCTGAAAGAAGCCGACCCCGATCCCGCTCCCGCCCCTGCCGCCGCCGACGGCGAGAAGCCCGAAGAAAAGCCGCTCGCCAAGGGTGAAATGGTCATGGGCAAGGGCGAGAACCAGACCCGTATCCAGGCGGCGCCCGGCGGCCGCGGCGCCACCGTCAGCAACGCCAAGTTCGGCCAGATGAAGATGTCCATGGGGGAGAACGGCTCCATGATCATGGAGTTCTCCAAGCTCAAGATGTCGGATTTTGCCGATATGCTTACCGGCATGGTGGGCAAGCCGGTAGTGGACGAGACCGGCCTCAAGGGCAGCTACAAAGTCCCGATCGAAATGACTATGGCCGACATGATGCGCGTGGCCAAAGCGTCGGGCATGATGGGTGCGATGGGCGGCCCCGCTCCCGCGGCTCCCACGAACGCCAACCCGGCCGATGCCGCGTCCGACCCCACGCCTTCCATGTTCGCCGCCGTGCAGAAGCTCGGTCTGAAACTCGATTCGAAAAAGGGCCCGGTGGACACTATCGTCGTCGTCCACCTGGAAAAGACACCCACTGAGAACTGACGCGAACGCCCGATTCAGAGCCGCGACCGTAAGGGAGCGGTGGCCAGATCCGCTGGCGAAGCCTTAGCCACCGCTCCGTTATGGTCGCGGCTCTTCTAGGCGGCCGTCGCCCGGCCGGCCAGCCCCTCCACCGCAATCCTCAGCTGCTCCATTCCCAATTCCATGTCCCGGCGGACGACGTCGTCGAGTTCGGCGTGCGGCAGGAACCGCCGCAGCGCCATGTAGATTTGTTCCGCCCGGTCGAATGCCCGGGCGGCCGCCTCCGACTTGCCGCTTTCGTACTCGGCCTCCGCCAACCGCCCCAGCGCCAAAGCCAGCCTCATTTCCGCGTCCAGGAAATCCGGCGTGCGGAACGATACCGGCCCCAATTCCTCCGCCAGACGGTCCAGTTTGGATGCGAGAAGACGCGCCCGGACCCGCCCCCAAAGCCGCTCCACCGTCAATCGCATTCGCATTGCCCCGTCACCTCTTTACCAAATGTCAGAGCAATTTGTGTGCCCACGCGGCGCCGCTGAAATGAGGTGACGCCGCCTTACCTCGTTTCGTGTACCATCATCCAAAGGAGGGGTTATGTCGGTCTATCTTGTCGAGCGGGACCTGCCAGGCGTCACCATGGAGCAACTCGCCGAGGCCCAAAAAAAGGCCATTCAGGTCGGTATCGAGCTCACCGCGCAGGGCAAAGAGGTTCGCTATATCCGGTCCACGTTCGTTCCCGGCGAGAATAAATGCATGTGCCTGTTCGAAGCGCCCAACCCTGAAAACGTGCGCGAAGCGAATGAGCGTGCGGAAATCCCCTTTACCCGGATCGTTCGCGCCGAGGATTTAACCCCCGAATAGAACGGAACTTCAACTCTCGCCATCGAGCACTCCCCGGACCAGCCGGGCGAGCGACTCCAGCGTGAACGGCTTCTGCAGGAACCTTGCCTGTCCCAGCTTGCGCAGCGCCAACTCATCGCCGGCGTAACCCGAAACGAAGGCGATCTTGAGATTTGGCATGGCGCTCTTCAACCGTTCCGCCAACTCGTGCCCTCCCAACGACGGCATAATCACATCGGTGAGCAGCATGTCGATTTCGCCCTCATGCCGCGCCGCCATCTCTAGCGCCGCCAGGCCATCCGTCGCGCTGAGCACCCGGTAACCCAAAACCTCAAGAGTTCGCGTCACCAGAATCCGGATCGCCGAATCGTCTTCCGCGAACAGAATCGTCTCGGCTCCTCCCGGAATCGATTCACGCGGGTCTGAAGCCCTGGCAGCGGCAGGCGTCGCCTCAACGCGCGGTAGCCGGATGCGAAAGGTCGCGCCGGCGCCCGGCTGACTTTCCACCTGAATCTGCCCACCGCTCTGCCGCACGATACCGTACACCACGGAAAGACCCAGCCCGGTTCCGCCGCTGCTGGCCTTGGTGGTAAAAAACGGCTCGAACACGCGGGCCAGCGTCTCGCGGTCCATCCCCACCCCGGTGTCCTGCACCACTAGTTCGACGTAATCGCCGGCTTTCAGCTTGCCGGGCTCTCCCTCCGGCACCGCCACCCGCGCGGTCCGGATGGTCAGCCGCCCGCCGCTTGGCATCGCGTCCTGCGCATTCACCGCCAGGTTGACCAGCACACGCTCCATCTCGTTCGGGTCGGCATTTACGCAACCGACGTCCTCGCCCTGCTCGAATCGCAGTTCGATATTCTCGCGGATCACCCGCCCCAGGATTCCGGTCAGGTTACCGATCACCTCGTTCAGGTCGACCGTACGGCTGCGCAGCACCTGGCGGCGGCTGAACGCCAGCAGTTGGTTGGTCAGCCACGCTGCCCGATCCGCTGCGCCCTGAATCTCAGACAGACGGTCCAACGCAGCCGGATCGAGCGCGGTTTTCCGCAGCAGCTCCACATGCCCGCCGATCACCGTCAGGAGGTTATTGAAATCGTGCGCCACGCCGCCCGCGAGCTGCCCCACCGCCTGCATCTTCTGTGCGTGGCTCAGCTCGCCTTCGAGCCGCTTCATCTCCGTCACATCTTCCGCGAACACGTCGAAATGCGAGATCTCTCCGGAAGGGATGCATGCCACCCGCCCGCTCACCCGAACCTGAATCTCCGATCCGTCCCGCCGCACCCATGCGGCGTCGACACCGGGATGCACTCCGTGGATCAGCATGGTCTGGCGGAAATTCTCGAAGTTCTCGGCCGCGCGAAAGATGGCGGGGAGGTCGCGCAGGAGCAGCTCGGCCGCGGAATTCTGGTGGTACCCCAACATCCGCGCCATCGCTGCATTCACCTGCAGAAGCGCGCCTCCCGTGGTGGACCGGCAGATCGCGTACGGCGATTCCTCCACCATGGTTCGATAGCCGTGCTCGGAAAGGCGCAGGGCACGCTCGGCCACCACGCGTTCCGTCAGGTCGATCGCCAGCCCGACCACACCTGCGATCGCGCCCTCGGCTCCGCGCAGCGGCCGCACATGCGCGCGCAATTCGCGCCCGTTCACCTCGGCCTCGAACGCTGCGATCCGGCCCTCCAACGCCTCCTGATGCGCCTGCCGGGCCGCCGCTGACCGCGGGCCCGCGAACAGTTCGGCTACGGTCTCCGCGGCCTTCCCCGCCGACATACCGCCCACGCAGGTCAACCGCAGCTCCCGGTCGGTCTCCCAGAGCAAAGCCGGCGCGTCCCCAAGAAGGCTCAGCAGGTCTCTCAGCGACGAGCGAATAGCCGGGTTCGATTCATGCCGGGTTTCTCTTTCAGGCGATGGGTTCATGTTTATGGGCGAGACCGCTTACCCGGAACCAAGGATTATACTGAAGCAACACACCGTCCTGGGAATGATTTCCCAAAAGGTCACGGCTGTAACGCATGACCGCCTCGCTTCAATCGACGCTTCTGCCGGTGCCCTGTTAGGGCAGGGGAATTTCATCCGCTTCCTTACTGCTTCGCCTCCGCCTCGATAGCCTCCAACTCCTTCCCCGCGTCCGCCCACTTGCCCTGCGCCGCGAATTCGCGGTATCTCCGCAGGTGGTCGCGGATCCGCTGCAGTCTGGCGTCGGTTCCCCCGGCGGCAGGCGCAACCTGCCCCGCCGGAGCCGACGGAGTACTCACCGCGGCCTGCACCGCTGCCCGCGCCCCAGTCGATAATTGCGCCAGCGCATCATCGTAGGTATCCGTGTAGATGAGCCGGTTCCCTGCCGCCAGCACGATCTTCTTCAGCTGCGGCATGCTCCCTTCGGTCGCCTGAATATAGATCGGGTCGACGTACAAGAACGTGTTCCCCACCGGCAGCACCAGGATCTGTCCGCGCAGCACATGCGAACCCTGCTGGTTCCACAACGTCAGGTCCTTCGAAATGTTCTGGTCCTGGTTGATGAACGCCGAAACGTTCATCGGCCCCGGGATCAATTGCTGCTTCGAAAGCAGCAGCACTGAGACCCTGCCCAGATGCCCGCCGTCGCAGCGGCCCGCCATCAGCCCGATCAGGTTGTTCTTGTTTCGCGGCGTAAACGGCAGCAGCAGGACAAACTCCGGCTGGCTCTCGCCCGGCAGCGTCGCCATCGCGTAGCTCGGCTCCATCGCCTCCGTCCCGCCGTTCTGTCCGCCCGAATGCAGGGCGATGTCCCACACGTCCTCCTTGTTGTAGAAGGATTGCGGATCCAGCATGTGGTAAGTCCGGTAGATCTCGCTCTGGATCCGGAACAGGATCTCCGGATACCGCGCGTGCGCCCGCAGATCCGCCGGCATCTCCGAAGCCGCGTGGAACAGCGCCGGGAATAACTGCTGGTACGCGCCGATCAGCGGATCGTCCGGCGCGAAAACGTAGAGCTTGGTTTCGCCGTCGTACGCATCCACCGTGGCCTTCACCGCGTTACGGACGTAGTTGATCCGGCCCATGTCCCCCGCATCCACCGCCCGCGAATACGGGTGCGCGTCGCTCGTCGTGTAGCCGTCCACCATCCACACCAGGCGCCCGTCGTTCGTGATCACCATGTACGGATCGGTATCCCACTCCAGGAAGCCGGCGATTTCCTGCAGCCTCTCCCGCACCCGCCGCCGGATCATCATGCGGCTGTCGCCGGTCAGGTACTCCGTCAGCAGGATGTTCGGCTCACCCTCCCGGATCGCCGCCGCCAGGCGCATGGGAAACGACGACACTGGAAATCCGCCTTTGCCCTCGTAAGTCGAGTACGCGTTCTGCTCGCCCGACGGGTAGTTGAACTCTTTCTGCGCCGTGTGCACAAACACCGGCTCGTGCGTCACTTCGCCGTAGTAGATCTCGGGCCGCGTCAGCTTCAGGCTCGGCGTCTTCACCACCGGCGGCGCATCGTCGATCAGCAGCACCGGCAGCCCGTCCGGCGTCATCTTGCTGACCTCACTCAGCACAAGTCCATAGCCGTGCGTGTAGATGAATGCCGGGTTGATCCAGTTGGCGCGCGCATCCGGCAGCTGGCTGATGTCCAGTTCGCGCGGCGAAACCAGCACCTGCTTGTATTGCCCGTCGATCGTGTACCGGTCCACGTCGGAATCGTGAAATGTGTAATACGTGCGCAGCGCCTGCCGCTGCGTGATGGTGTCGTGATACGGACGCCATTCCCACAGCCGCACGTTATCGAGCAGCGGCTTGTGCTGCGCCACGTCAATTGGCGCATCCGGCTGCGCCGGAAAATCCACCTCGCTGACGTTCTGCTCGAGTCCGAATGCGGAGCGAGTCGCGTGTATGTGCTGCTGGATGTATGGCCGTTCCAGCGAAATCTCGTTCGGCCGGACGTATAGCGCGGAAACCAGCCGCGGCGCGAGGAACGAAATCAGCAGCACCACTGCCATACTCGCCGCGAGTATCCAACGCCGCATCCAAACCAGCGCCGCGGCCGCGATTGACCCAGCAACCAGCAGCCATTGCAGCGGCAGACCCACGTTCTGGTCCACCCAGTCGACTCCCACCAGGAATGACCCGTGGTCGTTGTAGACCATCTCGTACCGCCCCAGGTAGAACCGCACCGCCATTGCCAGCAGCAGGACTACGGCGGCCCCGCGCAGGAACCTCGATTCCAGCCCGCCTTCCAGCCGGAACAGCGAGCTGGCGTCCACGTTCACCATGCCCATGTGGTCGCGCAGATCCGGAAACTTGTACCGCAGCTGCCATGCCCGCGCCGCCACCCAGTAGAGCAGGATGCAGAAGATCACCAGCGCCAGAACGTAGCTGCGCAGCAGCAGGTAAAACGGAAGATCGAACAGATAGAACGAGAGCGGCTTTCCAAACACCGCGTCCTTCACACCCGCCGCCGCGGCGGCCAGGTGCCGCGAGCCCGCGAATCGCACCACGGTCCACGTATCGATCGACGACGCGGCGATCAGATATGCCAGCAGCAGCAGCGCCAGCGTGGCCACCCGGGCGTACAACCGATGCTCGCCCAGTCCGGTCCCCGCGAACTTCAGCGCGCGCGCATGCGTAAGCCATAGCGCGGCGAATGCCACAACCGTTGCCGCCGCCAGCGGAGCCAGACTGTAATACAGCATGTCCAGCCACGTTTTGAACTGGCCCAGTTCCTGCCACCATTTCACCTCGATGGCGTATGAGGCAATGGTGCGCGCCCCGATCAGCAGCAACAATATCAGGACAATGAGAGTGATTCGCGTCGCCCGCCGCGCTCCGTCGGACCCCGGCCCGCGACGCCCCCGGTCAATCTGATATGGCATGCCCCAAGTGTAGCGCCGTATGAGGCCAACCCAGAGGAGGACGTCCGGTCCGCCGTGCTATGATCCTCGCTTGAGAATCGTTGTCGGCATTTCCGGAGCAAGCGGCGTCGTCTACGGCATGCGCCTGCTCGAACGGTTGCGGGCGCACCCGGAAGTCGAAATCCACCTCATCCTCACGCGCTCCGCCGAAAAAACGCTGCATCTCGAAATGGGCAAGACCGCCGCGGAGGCAAAGAAACTCGCCCACTTTTCCTATCCGCTCGAAGACATCGGCGCCCGCCTCGCCAGCGGCTCCTTCCGCACCGATGCCATGGTCGTAGCGCCCTGCTCCATCCACACCATGTCCGCCATCGCCGCCGGCATCAGCGACAACCTGCTCGTCCGCGCCGCCGACATCGCCCTGAAGGAGCGCCGCAAACTCATTCTCATGGTCCGCGAAACGCCCTTCCACCTCGGCCACCTGCGTAGCATGACCGCTCTCGCCGAAATGGGCGCCATCATCGCGCCGCCCATTCCGGGCTTCTACACCCAACCGCAAACCGTCATGGATATCGTGGATCACAGCGTAGACCGAGTTCTTGACTTGCTCGGCCTGCCCGACGATCGCGTCCGCCGCTGGGAGGGCAAATGAAACGCTCGCCCCTCATCGCCTTTCAGGGCGCCCGCGGCGCCTTCAGCGAGGAGGCCGCCCGCAAGCTCCTCGGTCCCGACGTCGCCGTTCTTCCCCGCGAGCGGTTCGAAGACATCTTCCGCTCCCTCAAGGATGGAGAGGCAGCCGGCGCCATCGTTCCCATTGAGAACACCCTGGCCGGCTCCGTGCACGAGAATTACGATCACCTGCAATCCTTCGAGCTGCCCATCGTTGCCGAAACCAGCGTTCGCATCGTGCACAATCTGATGGCGCGTCCAGGCGTCCCGTTCTCGAAAATCCGCCGCGTCTTCTCCCATCCCGTCGCCCTCAACCAGTGCCTCGATTTTTTCGCCAGGAATCCGCAGATTGAGCGCATCCCGTTCTACGACACCGCCGGCAGCGCCAAGATGATCATGGAAGAAGGGCTCGACGATGCCGGCGCCATTGCCTCTTCCATAGCCGCCGAAATCTACGGGGCGCGCATCCTGCGCCGCTCCATTGAAAGCGATCGCCAGAACTTTACCCGATTCTTCCTGCTGCGCCGCCCGGAATACGCGAAGCGCCACCCGGTCACCGCGCCCAAAGGGGTCCCGTGGAAGACCTCGCTGGTCTTCAGCACGCGCAATATCCCCGGTGCCCTGTTCCGCGCCCTCAGCGCCTTTGCGCTACGCGATCTCAACCTCACCAAAATCGAATCCCGCCCGCTCCGCGGCAAGCCGTGGGAATACCTGTTCTACGTCGACGTGCTGGAACGTGTGGATTCGCCCAACATGCACAACGCATTGAACCACCTTCGGGAACTTGCCGACTTCCTGCGGGTTCTGGGCTGCTACCCGAAAGGGGCGTAAATTCAATCTGCGCCTCCAGAGCCGCGACCGTAAGGGAGTGGTGGCTTAAGGCTTGGATGCGTGCCCTATCACCCATCTGACCGGCCGCCTGACGCTACACTGATTTCATGGCCGTCGAAGAAGATCAGGCGCAATCTCCGCCATCCGTAGAAGAAACCTCCATAGAGGAAGTCCCGGTCCTCGCGGTGCGAGATACCATCATCTTCCCCGGCGCCCTGCTTCCCGTCACCATCGGCCGCCCCAGCTCCATCGCACTCGTGCAGGCGCTGGGGGAAAATCGCACCTTCGCCGTGGTTTCGCAGCTCGATCCCCGCGTCGATGCTCCCGGTCCTGACGACATGTATGAGATCGGTACGCTCTGCGTGATGCACAAGGCGGTCCGTGTCCCGCGCGAAAATCTGCTCCTGTTCTGTGAAGGCGTCACCCGCATCCACGTCCGCAGCTACACTGCGACCGAGCCCTACCTCCGAGCCCGCGTCGAGCGCATTCCGGACGTCGAGCCTGAAATTACGCCCGAAATCGAAGCCCTCAAGCAGAACGTTCTCAGCCTGTTCCAGCAGATCGTCGCTGCATCCCCGAATCTCTCTGACGACCTCGTCACCACGGCACAGCAGATCGCCGAGCCCGGGCGCCTCGCCGATTTCGTCGCCGGCAATCTGCCTTCCCTCGGCGCCCCGGAACGCCAGCGCCTGCTGGAAAACATCGACGGCCGCGAGCGCCTCAACGAGATCCACAGGCACCTCACCCGCGAGCTCGAGCTGCTCGAGCTTCGCGGCCGCATCCAGTCGCAGGTCCAGGGCCAACTCTCGCAATCGCAGCGCGAATTTTACCTGCGCGAACAGTTGAAGGCCATTCAAAAGGAACTGGGCGAGACCGACGAAACGCAAAAGGATATCGACGAGCTGCGCCAGAAGCTCGAAGCCGCCGGCATGCCCGAGGAAGTCAAGACCGAAGCCCTCCGCGAGCTCAAGCGCCTGGCCGCCATGCCCCAGGCATCGCCGGAATACGGCGTGACGCGCACCTACCTCGAATGGATGGCCAACCTGCCGTGGGCCGTCTCCTCCGGCTCCCAGATCGACGTCAAGCGCGCTGCCGAGATCCTGGACGAAGACCACTACGATCTCGAGAAGGTCAAGGACCGCATCCTCGACTACCTGGCCGTCCTTCAACTCAAGCCCGTCCTGAAAGGGCCCATTCTCTGCTTCGTCGGCCCGCCCGGCGTCGGCAAAACCTCGCTTGGCCGATCCATCGCCCGCGCCCTGGGCCGCAAGTTTTCGCGCATCTCCATGGGCGGCATGCACGATGAGGCCGAAATCCGCGGCCATCGCCGCACCTATATTGGCGCGCTCCCCGGGCAGATTATTCAGGCCCTCCGCCGCGTCGCCGTCAACGATCCCGTCTTCATGCTCGACGAAGTCGACAAGCTCGGCCGCGATTTCCGCGGCGACCCCGCGTCGGCGCTCCTCGAAGTGCTCGACCCCGAGCAGAACTCCACCTTCCGCGACAATTATCTCGACGTTCCCTTCGACCTGTCGAAGGTCCTCTTCATCACCACCGCCAATGTCCTCGACCCTGTCCCCGACGCGCTGCGGGACCGCATGGAGATCATCCCGCTCGAAGGGTACACGGAGCAGGAAAAGGTCATCATCGCGTTCCGCTACCTGATCCCGCGGCAGATCAAGGAAAACGGCCTCGAACCCGATAAAGACCTCAGCTTCACCGAGGACTCCATCCGCTTCCTCATCCGCCGCTACACCCGCGAAGCCGGCGTGCGCAGCCTGGAGCGCGAGATCGGCACCATGTGCCGCAAGCAGGCCCGCCGCATCGCCGAAGGCATTCGTGAAAAGATGGAGGTCACACCCGAGATCGTCGAAAAGGACATCGGCGCCCCGCGTTTCCGCCCCGACGTCGAAGTCGCCGAGCGCACCCGCCGCCCCGGTGTCGCGGTTGGCCTCGCCTGGACTCCGGTGGGCGGCGACGTTCTCTTCATCGAAGCGGGACGCATGCCCGGCGGGTCCAAGGGCTTGATTATGACGGGCCAGCTCGGTCCGGTCATGCAGGAATCCGTGCAGGCCGCCCTCACCTGGGTCCGCGCGAACGCGGCGAACTACGGTATCGATCCGGACCTCTTCAAGACCAGCGACATCCACATCCATGTCCCGGCCGGCGCTATCCCCAAGGATGGTCCCTCCGCCGGTATTACGATGGCGATCGCGCTCCTCTCTATGCTCACAGACCGCTGCGTGCGCACCGCCCTGGCCATGACCGGCGAAATCACGCTCACCGGTCAAATCCTCCCCGTGGGCGGCATCAAGGAGAAGGTGTTGGCCGCCAAGCGTGGCGGCGTGACCGAGGTGATTCTGCCATTCGAAAATGAAGTCAACGTTCGCGAAGACCTGAAGACCGAGCAGATCGCCGATATGAAGATCCACTACGTCAAAAGCATGGAAGAAGTGGTGGACCTGGCGCTCGAAAAGAAGGGTTGCTGAATGTG
>Ga0335085_10010940_pt1 | contig 13504 bp, 8 predicted proteins | sample Lox_Sample_45_FD_206712 | JGI IMG/M metagenome (GOLD analysis project Ga0335085, IMG submission 206712) | Soil microbial communities from Loxahatchee National Wildlife Refuge, Florida, United States - Lox_Sample_4.5 | ecosystem: Environmental > Terrestrial > Soil > Wetlands | place: USA: Florida...
TGGGAGGTGGACATGCACGCCAGCCCGGATTTCCTGGCGCGCATGGCCGCCGACCGTCCGGGCAACGTAGTAGTGCTCTCCGGCCGGAACCGGCGCAAGATCGATCTGATTCAGGCCGCCGTTTCAGCCGGCCTCAACGTGCTCGCGGATAAGCCTTGGATCATTCAAGCGGCCGACCTGCCCAAGCTGGAGGCGGCGCTGGAAGAGGCTGAACAACGCGGCCTGGTAGCCTACGACATCATGACGGAACGATTCGAAATCACCTCGATTTTGCAGCGCGAACTGGTGCGCGACGAGGCCATTTTCGGTTCGCGTGTCTCCGTTTACATGGAAAGCGTCCACTACATCATGAAGATGGTGGCGGGAGTTCCGAACCTGCGACCGCCGTGGTTCTTCGATGTGAAGGAGCAGGGCGAGGCTCTGGCCGACGTGGGCACGCACCTGGTGGACCTGGTGCAGTGGACGCTGTTTCCCAACCAGGCGATCAGCTACCAGGACGATATCAAGGTGCAGCGCGGCCAACGCTGGTCGACGCCCATTACGGCTGCGCAGTTCCAGAAGGTCACGGGGGGAGCGGCGGCTTTCCCCTCCGCGCTCGAACCCTACGTGCAGGGCGACCGGCTCGACTACCAATGCAACAATCAGGTGGATTACACTATTCGCGGCGTTCAAGTGCGGCTGAAGACCGTGTGGGTTTGGGAGCCGCGTGCCGGTGATGATCCTCCTCAGGCTTTCTTCCGCGGCACCAAGGCCCGCGTCGAGTTGCGCGAGACTAATCACCGGCCGGAGGTATTCGTGGTCCCGAGCGACCCCGGGCAATCCGCCGCCGTCACGGAGGCCGTGCGCCGCCGCATCGCGAATCTTGCGGAAAGTTATCCCGGTCTCGGAACGGAAACCGCAGGCAGCGACGTGCACATTTCGATCACGGATGGCCTGCGCCAGGGTTTGGGAGCGCACTTAGGCCAGGCGGCGGCGGAGTTTCTCACTTATCTCAAGTCGCCGAAATCGATGCCCGCCTGGGAACGGCCCAACATGCTGGCGAAATACTTCGTAACCACGATGGGCGTCAAAATCAGTCAACCCAAAGAGTGAACCTTCCGCGGGTGGTGAAGGTATTGATGCTGGCACAGGAACGCTGGGGACGTTTGCCAGTGCGCGACCGGCTGGACCTGTGTATAATTGTTGATTCGGGGGTCCCAAACCGAAATCTCGAAGAGCGAGTTGAAAGGAGAAAAAGCCATGCCTATCCGGCCAATCCCTTTGCCATCGCGTCCCCCCTTTATCGCCATCCAACAGTATCCCGTAACGTTGCGCCGGCCGGCGCCGGTGAGCAAGCTGCCGCAGGTCGATCTGCGGCCGGAGATTCAATCGTTTGGCCTCGCCGTGCGAAATCAAGGCTCGCGAGGCACGTGTTCGGTTTTCGCCTTGACGTTTCTTCTTGAGTACGCCTATGACTCGCGGCTGAATAGCGGGTACAGCGCGCTCTCTGAGGAATACCTCAACTACGCCGACCACCTCGTCGCCGGCACAACCGGCGACGGAGACTATTTCGACAACCTGAACAACGGCTATCAGACTTGGGGGATGGTCACGGCGGCCGAGGAGCCCTACGAGGCCACCAAGGTGAGTTCCATCCCGCAATCGCTGCTTAACGCCGGAAGCCTATGGACGCGCTTCGTTGCGGACTTCATCAAGCCGTGGGACAACACCAAGGGCGCGTCGCAGAGCCAGCTCGACAGCGCGATTGCCTATCTCGATGCGAACTCTCCCGTCGCTTTTGGCGGCTGGTGGCCGACAAGTTCGGCATGGGCGACAACGAATGTCGGCGGTATCGACGTGATGAACGTACCGGCACTCAGCCAGAAGGGTACGGCGGTGACCGATGGGCATTCGGTAGGCTTGGTGGGTTACCGCAAGGACGCCGCTTTTAGCGGGGGTGGTTACTTCGTATTTCGCAATAGCTGGGGTGGCAGTTGGGGTGACAGCGGCTACGGCTACATGCCTTTTCAATATGTGTTGGACTTCGCGAACGATCTCGTCGCGTACAAGACCCAGACGATCACCGCGACACACATCGGCACGCAGGCCGTGGTGCCTCACTCGGACCGGCTCGATGTTTTTGTCACCGATCCCGGCGGTCAAGTGCACGGCGCGGCATGGCAGCAGGATGTGCTGTCGGGCAAGTGGCGCGACTGGTGGTCGATCCTCGGAGCAACCGGGACCGACGGTGCACCCGTCGCGGCGGTCGCCCGCGACATTAACAAGCTGGATCTGTTTGTGGCCGGTCCCGATGGGAAAACCTACAGCGCCGCTTGGGACCGTAACGTTTCCGACGGCCAATGGCGCGGCTGGTGGAACATCCTCACCGGCGCTCTTCCAGCGGGCGGGACAGTCAGCGCTGTCTCGCGCGATCCCAACCAGCTCGACATCTTTCTTGTGAGTAACGATGGGGGCATTTACACCGCCGCCTGGAACGCCAGCGTTGCCAACGGCCAATGGCAGGGGTGGTGGAAGATTCTAAATGGCGCTGCCGTTCCCGGTTCGCCCGTCGGAGTGGTCTCGCGAAACCCCAATCCGCTTGATATCTTCGTGGCCGGCAGCGATGGAAAGACCTACACTGCCGCCTGGAACTCCGGCGTTGCCAAGGGCCAGTGGCAGGGATGGTGGAACATCCTTACCGGCGCCGTCCCGCCCGGCGGGACGATTACCGCCGTTTCGCGTGATCCGAACAAGCTGGACATCTTTCTGGTGAGCACCGATGGCGGCATCTACACCGCTGCCTGGGACGCGAACGTGGCGAGTGGCCAATGGCGCGGCTGGTGGAGGATCACAAACGGCGTTTCTACCCCCGGCAGCCCGGTGGCGGCCGTGTCCCGTAACCCCAACCAACTGGACGTGTTCGTAATCGGCATGGACAACGGCATCTATACGGCCGCCTGGAACGCCAACGCCGCGAATGGGCAATGGCAGGGCTGGTGGAAGATTCTCAACGGGGTGGCCGGGCCCCGCAGCGGCGTCGCGGCGGTGTCACGCGATCCCAATAAGCTAGACATATTCATCGTTGGGACGGATGGAGCCGTATGGACGGCAGCGTGGGACGCCAACGTCGCGAGCGGGCAGTGGCGCGGGTGGTGGCGAATCGAGCCTTGAGAAAAGCCCTAGCCCTGACCAACAGACCTTAAGCGCTGGATTAAAATTGCCGTGGCCACCAGAGCCCGCTTCGGCGGGCGATAGACTGTGGCCCACGGCGAGAGCCGTGGGATAACGACAGGCAGGGGATCCGAGCCCCACCAGGGGCGACAGACCCCGCGGTTGCCCTCGAGAATCTTCTGTCGCTACATCTGTGGCTTAAGTTCGCACCTCAAACGTGTTCCCACGCCTGGCTCGCCGTGGGCCACATTTTTGCGCCGCTGCCGCGGCTCGGGATCATACTGACGAGTTTAAGTTGGCGCATTTGGGCCAACCCAAAGGCCTGCGTCAACGGAGCGCTTCTATCCCGCCCCTGCCCTGGTATGGGCGCGATACGCAGACCGGATGGCGCAGGGCAACCCCCGGCCCTGCGACTCACCTTTCTCTACACTTCCGTTATCGCAGAAGGAAGCGTCTATGTTACGATCGATCTGACAAGCTCCATTCAAAACCATGCTATCTATGAACACGAGGTGCACCATGCCTCTGTCCAGGCCATCCATTTGCGCCTTACGAGTCCCTTGCCTTCGGGGCGTTGCGGCGATGAAGTTAGTGAAATACCTCGCCCTTTCGATGGCGGCGATGTTGCCGCAGGTCATTGCCGCCCCGGCGCACGCTCAACAATCCAAGCGCCTCTGCGTCGTTTTGAACCAGCCGTGGACCCCCACCGGGGTAGTGGTGATACCGGGAGAAACCTTCACGGTGACGGCGAGTGGCGACATGGACTGGTTCACGCCCATGCCCGAACGGGGCTGGAGGGGTTGCCCGCCCGCCGCCCACTGCCACACCACGCCGGCCGGCGCCGCCTGCCAGTTCCAGGGATTTCTAGCGCAGGGGCTGCCTTGCTGGTCGTTGATCGGCAGGGTCGGCAATGGCCCGATTTTTCCGGTAGGCACCTCCTTGCAGAACTTCACCGCACCCTCGGCGGGGGAACTGTACCTGGGCGTCAACGATACCCCGAACGACTATTTTGATAACACCGGTGAGTGGCAAGCCGAGATTACGACCAGCGTGCCTTGCGTGCCTCCCCTGGCTCACGACATTTCCTGTCTCAAACTCTACGAGCAGAAGCAGTCCCTCTGGTGCTGGGCAGCAGCGGCGGAAATCCTGATGGAGAATTCCGGGGCGGGTTGGGAACATCATGACCAGTGCGAGCAGGTGGCGGTGCTCAAAAATCTGCCTGCCGCGACTGTCTGCGGGGCCAACGGAGACGCCGGCTTTCACGATCAAGCTCCCTTCACTCCCTGGAACACGGGCGCCACACCCCAAGCCAGCTTTGACGCCTTTCACTTTACTTACTCGATGGGGGGTTCGTCCGTAAACTTTGGCCTCGGAGGATGGCTCGGCGTGACTACAGTTCAGGCCCTCGTGAGCCAAATCGGCTGCGGCAATCGCCCCATCGGCATTGTCTGGACGAACGACCGGGATCTGCATAACATGGTGGTGACGGGTTATGAAACAAACCCCCTGGCCGGCGGCCTGGTGTTGCATATCTATAATCCGGGAATTCACCCCGACTCCGGGCCGGCGCCAAGCCCCGCCAACGCCGCCCCGAACTCCGCGGCCAAGCCCGGAGTTGTCTGCATGTACTCGCAAACTTGCCGCATCTCCTACACCGATTTCTTGAACCCCGATCCATTCCGGCTGATCAGCGTCATCTACGATGTGCACAAGGCCCCATGACTGCGGCCAGGTATCGGTCAATGCGGGCCTAATGACCAGTCGCAGGGCTGCGCTCACTAACCGGTTCTGCCGTAGCCCTTGCGCTATGCAGGGATCCCTCGCGCGGGCAAAGCCCGCTTTGGAGTGCGGCCGCAGCAGCTACCGCTTTCCGGCATCGCAACACATCGACAATGAGCCATCGCCAGGATGAGAAAGGCGGTAGCTGCTGCGACCGCGCTCCAAACGCCCCCGGCGCAGAAGTTTCCAGATGGCCAAGCACCGTCGAGGACCCGCAACGATTGCTCAAAATGGCAGCCTTGGTGAAAACTCGCAATTCACCTGCTTTCGCCGGTTGTGTAGCCTCATCCCCCTCATTTTCTCCTTGACAAAGGCTAGCTTTCTATGCATACTGGATGGGTAAACGGTGGCTATGGACGAAGAGTCACTAGAATGCCGAGTATGAGAGATTCCGGCCTACGACTGCCCTGGCGATTCCGCCACACCCTAAGCCAACAAAAAGTCTCACTTTTGGACCTGCCCACCTCAAAAAGAATAAAAAATGAAGGTCGATCCGGGGATGTGCATGAAAACAAAGGGTCTCACGACAAAATGTCATGCGAGTGACGGACATTTGTACATAGTTGGAGCTGTTTTTGCAGGATTCTGACGGACAATGAGTCTTGATTTGCAAATCTGAAGCCTCTTTGGGACAAGAAATTCGGGTTCGCTGCGGCGAAGGGCAAGATACTCCTCCCCCGCCGGAGTTCGACGCTACTGAGGGCAGGGTGGTGGTAAAATCGGGGCAAGGTGAGAAAGGGTGAGCCCTCGCGGGGCAACCGTGCGAAAGAAGCAGATCACCCTTGCCGCCGGATGGTGCAGAAGATGACGCTACTTCTTGACGAAATCTCGCAGCAGCCTGCGGCGCTTTCCGGCTTGCGGAAATTCTATGCCAGCCCGGGGGCCATTCCCTCCAAGGCCCTGCGCGGCTTGGCGCCAAGCTGGCCTCCCACGGTGGTCTTTACGGGAATGGGCTCATCGCTTTTCGCCGCCTACCCGGCGCAAGCCTTCTTGACAGAACAGGGCGTGCGCGCGCTGGTCTGGGAAACCGCCGAACTGGTCCACCACCACCTCAAGGCGCTGCGGCCGGATACGCTGCTGGTGGTCGTCTCGCAGTCGGGGCAAACCGCGGAAGTGGTGCGCCTGCTCGATAGTCTGACCGCCAAGACCCGCATTTTGGCCGTCACGAATGTGGAAGCCAGCCCTTTGGCCAGGCGCGCCAGCCTGCTGCTGCCCATGATGGCGGGGAAGCAAGCGTTGCTCAGCACCAAGACCTACACGTGCTCGGTGGCGGTGCTCATGTACCTGGCGCTGGCCGTGACCGGCAAGGCGCCTGGCTCTCTGAACCAGGAAGTCATGCGCGCCGTGGAGGCCGAGGAGAAGATTCTGGACCGGCGGGAAGTGCTTATGCCGCCCATCGTGGAGTTCCTTAACCGCCCGCCCTACGTGGCGCTGATGTCGCGCGGAGCTGATCTCGCCACCGCCTATCAAGGCGCGCTAATGCTCAAGGAGGTCGCCCGCCTGGCTGCTGAACCCACCAGCGCGGCGCAGTTCCGCCACGGCCCTATGGAGATTATCGACCCCAGCCATCGCTACATCCTGTTTGCCCGGCAGGGAAAGACGGGGAAGCTGCTGCTCAAACTTGCGAATGACATCCGGAAGTCGCGCGGGCGAGTACTGCTTTTCACCGACATGCCTTATGAGGATGCCATGAATGTGCGGCTGGTTCGGGTGGAATCGCAAGCCCTGGGGCTGGGAACGCTGGTGGACACCGTCTACATCCAACTGCTGGCGCATGACGCCGCGTTGCGAGCTGGTTTTGAGCCGGGTAAGTTCGCAATTGCCGAGCATGTAACCCGCCAGGAGTAAGGTCCTCCCGGCGCGTGCAGGAGCGACCGCAGCGGGTTATTCTCATGCAAATATCGTGGAGCAAAGGCCCGGCGCCGGTCGGGTACACGTATCGCATCCATCGGCAGCAACCCAACGGCCGCGCCGACGGTGATAGGTACACCTTACCGGGAGGCTGAGCCCCCCGGCAGGATCATCTGAGTAGCAATGTGGAGACGAAGCCCTTAGTTCCGCGAGCGCAGTTCCTGGCAGGTTACGCAATACCGTGCCCAGGGGATAGCCTTGAGGCGATTGGGGGAAATATCTTCGCCACACGCTTCGCACACGCCATAGGTCCCGCCGGCGCAACGTGCGAGCGCTCTTTCGATTTCTTTCAAGGTTCGGCTGCGCAGATTGGCAGTCACAACGGTCACGTCCTGCTCTACGGTTCGCACGGCGAACTCCACCGCATCAGGGGACTGCACACTGGCAGAAAGGGCCTCGGGCTCACTCCGCGTGGAAGCCAGAATTTCGTCGCGCTTCTTCAGCAAGAGGCTCCGATACGTCTTTTGTGGGGACTTCCCAACTGTACGCATAAGCAATCGTCCTTCCCAAATCTTTCTTAGGAGAGCCTTTCAATTTAAGGTCTGCCCGTGGATTCGGATGATCGAGATGATACCAAGGTTGCACATTTTTTTGAAGTTTTTTCTAAAATCCTGCATGTTATTGTTTTTAAGCGAGTTAAAGGCCCTTCGAGACGTGATATAATCACCCAGGAGAATTTGGAGGCAAGGACGTTCGCGCATGAGTCATCGTGAAGATCTGCTGGACCGAGTTCGTAAGGCGCTGGGGCAGGCGCATGCCTATCCTCCGCCGTTGCCCCCCGTCGATTTTGAGGGGATCATGCCTCCGCTGGCGCCGGAAGACTATCTGGCCAAATTTGAGGCGGAATGGGAGAAAGTGGCGGGGATATCCTATCGCGTCTCGAACCCGGAGGAATTGCAGGCTGTCTTCGAAAAGATCCTGGTGCTGGCGGAAGCCCACGCCGTGGTTCTCTCTGGCAATCCCCTGCTGGCGGAAGTGAAGGTGGCGGAACAACTGGCCGGCATCGATAAGTTCGTCACCCCCTGGGCCGCCCATCCCGGTGACGAAGGCACCAACTCCCTGGCCGACTTCAAAAAGGCAAGCTTCGTGGCCGGCGCGGGCATTACCGGCGTGGATTACGTACTGGCGGAAAGCGGCACGCTAGTGCTGAGCAGCTCGACCGAGCGGATGCAGGTGGTCTCGCTGGCGCCGCCGATCCACGTGGCGCTTTATCGGCGCAGCCAGTTGGTGGGGTCGCTCGAAGACGTGCTGGCCCGCCTGCCGATTGGACGCTCCGCAGAAAGCCCCACGGCCGGGCGCTCGGTGGTGTTCATCACCGGCACCAGCCGCACCGCCGACATCGAGCAGATCCTGATTCGCGGCGTCCACGGCCCGCGTGAAGTACACGCGATTCTAATCGAAGACGGCTTCCATTAGGCGATGGGTTTGTCCTGGCAGATGACCGCTGGAACTGAGGCAATGAGGCACAGCGCATTCTGGATATTCGAGACGCCCCTAGGTTGCTGCGGGATCGCCTGGGGCGAAGCCCTCGGCCCCAACGCGGCCTGGGCGGTAACCCGCTTCCAACTTCCAGAGGCTACAGCCGGACGGATGGAAGCGCGCCTATCCCTGTTGACGGGTGCTGGCAAAGCGGCCGAACCGCCATCGCACATTTGCGAAATTGTGCAGCGCGTGGACAAGCATCTGCGCGGCGATGTGCGGGACTTCCGTGACGTTCCGGTTGACCTGGCAGGCGCCGGGGTATTCGCGCAACAGGTGTACGAGGCAGCCCGCCAAATTCCTGCCGGGAAAACCCTTTCTTACGCTGAACTTGCTGCTGTCGTTGGTCAGCCTGCGGCGGCTCGCGCCGTAGGCCGCGCCCTGGGCGCGAATCCCATTCCCCTCATCATCCCTTGCCACCGGGTGGTGGGCGCCGGAGGCAAACCGGGAGGATTCTCCGCCCCCGGAGGCCGGGCCACCAAGGCTAGATTGCTGGTTATCGAAGGCGCCGCGGTGAACCTCTGCCTGGAGCTGGGCGCGGGTTCGTAGCGTCAACCCCGACCGCCTATGGGTCTTTCAGCGCCTCGGCCAACGATGTTTTGTTCTACCCTACGGGAGGCTCGGCGGCTTTATTTCTTTTGCAATTCTCTCTTGCAGGGTTCGCCGCAGGATAATGAGGGCCGCTTTATCCTTCTCTCCCGCTGTCTGCTCTTTTACCGCGATCAGTGTTTCCAGCTTGAGGATTCGGATCTGCAAGCCTTTCCCGATCTCCATAAGGAAGTTGGGCTTGTTCACGCCGTAGCCTCAAAATTGCCCCAACGTTTTCCTGCAATGCGTGGAGGCGCTCGGCGGGAGAAAGCGAAAGCATCCAGCGCACCAGCGTCAGATCCACTCCATCCTCGCTGTGGGTAAATTGTCTTGAACGTTGCACCGCTGCAAGAGCTTTCTGTGTTTGCTTAAGCCGTTTCGCCCGATCCCCTTTGTTCGGCGAGTGCTCGAGGAGGCTTTTCCGCATCGGGCTCCCATCCATGGCCAAGGCTGCTCTCCACATCATCGGCAGGCCGGCATTATCAACATCGCATGATAGCACACGGGGTTCTCACCCACGACAATATCAAGTCGCTTGGTCATGGAGCGCATTGAGTTACTTGCTATCTGCCTACCGCTTGAACGGCCGGGCCGCCAGGATTTGGCCCCCTTCTTCAATCGTATAAGTTTGGTTGGCCTTCAGATTTTTGAGCGCGTCACGCTGGCCGCTGGGCCAGGTGATCTCGACGGACTGCGCTTCGCTCTCTTGCCCCAAGCCAAAGGTCAGCGTCAGTTCGCTCTGCGAACAGTAGCTGGAGCCGGAGTGAATGGTCTGCCAGTTCTCGCCCCCCGCGGTGCGCACGCGCACTTCGGCGCCAATGCCATCGCGGTTCGAACGCGTGCCCACGGTCTTGATGCGAATAGCGTTGTTGCGGCCACCCGGAGCGCCGGCGACGTTGTGGAACAAGTAAGCCGGGCCGCCGTTGGTGGTCAACAGGATGTCCGGAGCGCCGTCGTTATCGATATCGGCATGCGCCGCGCCGCGCGCCACGAATTTGTTCGTGAACCCCAGCGCCTTGCCTGTCTCCTTAAACCGCTCCTTGCCTTCGTCATGGAATACCAGAGGAAGTTCTGCATACGCCACCTGCGGCTGAATCAGGTTGATGTCAGGCTCAATGTGGCCGTTGCCCACGAAGAGGTCCTCGCGCCCATCCAGATCGTAATCAAAGAAGAAGATACCAAAGGAGAGGGAAAGCAAACTAGCGCGGCCGATGCTTGAAGAAGGCGCGATGTCGATAAAGAACCTGTTCCCCTCGTTGTGATAGAGGCCCATCATCTGGTTTGAAAAATTGCCGATGGCCAAACTAGGAAAGCCGGAGTGGTCGAAGTCCACTGCGTCAATGCCCATGGCCCCGCGCGCGATGCCGTCCTCACTGAAGGCGATGCCCGCCTGCACGCCTTGCTCGCTGAAAGTGCCATCGTGGTTATTGCGGTAAAGCTTGTTGCGCTCGGTGTCGTTCGAGACCGCCAGGTCCGGCCAGCCGTCGCGGTCGTAGTCGATGACTGCCACGCCCAGAGCCTTGCTGGTGGGGTCGTAAATCCCGGCCTTGCGCGTAACGTCCTCGAAGCGGCCGTACCCCATGTTGTGAAAGAGCCGGCAGGTGTCTCCGTGGTAAGCTTCCGGTGTGCAGAAGGACTTGTGCCGCCCGTCGAGCGAACAGTAGAGATCGTCCTTCTCCTGCCAGTGCACGTAGTTGGTCACAAACAGGTCAAGCTTGCCGTCGCGGTCGTAGTCAAACCAGACGGCGCTGGCTCCGAAGCCCGGGTTGTTCACGCCTGCCGTTTGCGTCACATCCTTGAAGTGGCCGTGGTCGTTGTGAAAGAGGCGCGCTTCGCCCAGGCCGGTGACGTAAACATCGTCCCACCCGTCGTTGTCGTAGTCACCCACCGCCACTCCCATGCCGTACATTTGCACGTCGAGCCCCGCCTGCACTGTGACATCAGTGAATGTGCCGTTGCCATTATTGCGGTAGAGCTTGAGCGTGGTGCGGCGCAGCTTGTGCCCGGCAAAATCGGAGCCATTGACCAGCAGGATGTCCGGGCTGCCGTCGTTGTCGTAGTCGATGAACGCGCACCCCGCTCCCATGGTTTCCGGCAGGAATTTCTTGCCGAAGCCCCCGGTATAATGCACAAAGTTAATGCCAGCATGGTGAGTAATGTCAATAAAGTGGATATCCGCCGCGGGAGCCGCTGCCCGATCCGCCGCCGCGAGGAGCGTGTGGGGTATTCGTAACCCTGCCAGGAGAAGAAGGCCGAATACAGCCAGCCCGGCGGCCAGCCTGCGGGGTAGAGAGGACGAGCGCTGAAAGGTCATAGCTGCCGCACTCCAAAGCTTCGCTCTGTATACCGCGCGGCCGCGCTGTTCGTCGCAGTCGGCCCAGGCGACATTCGGGCGTTTATGGGACACCGGCCAAGGTTAAATTGGTACTCGCCGCTCGCTGCCTATTGCCTTCTGCGTACTGCTTTCTGCCTTCTGCCTTCTGCCTACCGCCTTCCGCATACTGCTTACTCTTCTCCGCCGCTCCCAGCGCTACCGAAACGTGCTCGTGCACGGGCTGGGCTTCGTTGTTGTCATCCGGGTGAGCGAGCTTATACGGACCGGTGATGGCCAGCGAAGATTCATCCGCCTTGAAGCGCATGTAGAGTTTCTCCTCGCGCGCTGCCTGCACGTTGTAATTCAGGCCGCGATAGCAGAGCATGAGGTTGTAGTGCGCTTCCAAGTCTTCCGGATCGACGGCCAGCGTCTTATCCAGTTCCGCCACCGCCTCGCGATACTTGCGCTGAAGGAAGAGCATGCGTCCCATCTGGTTGCGCACGACGCGGTCGCGCGGGTATTGGGCGGCGGCTTTCGCGAACTCCTCATAAGCCTCGGGATACTCTCCATCCGCCTTGAAAACGAGCCCGCGGAAATAGTGAGCGCTCGCCAGGCGCGGATTCACGGCCAGGGCTTTTTCCAGCATCGGTTTGGCGGCGGCGGTGTTTCCTTCCTGAATGCGCGCACGCGCCACATTCACCCAGCCGTCGGCGTATTGAGGTTCAAGCTGCGTAACGGTTGCAAAGGCCCGCTCGGCGCCCTTCAGATCCCCTTGTAGGAGCAAGCCGATGCCGTAGTCGTTCCAGCGCTCACGGTCCTGGGAATTGAGCGCCAGGTTCTGCGCGAATGCCGGCGCGGTTTTGGCGGTCACTGGCAGGGTAACAGTGTTCTGGCTCATCACCACAATGGGCACATCGGGAATCAGGGGCGGGTCGGCGGAGACGCCGGCCAGGCTGCCTTGAAATACCCAATGCCCGTCGTCATGATCCTTGGCAACGTCGGGGTGAGGATCGGCGGGGTCGCGGATGCCCGCAAATGCCCACTGGGTATTCCACCACGAGAACTTGCGATAATTGAGCTTGGCGGTCAGTGTAATCTGGTCGCCGCAATCCTCGGGAATGTTCAGGCGGAAGTGAACGCTATCCGCGGCGCCGGGAGGTATCAGGCGCGCGTACATGGTGGCGCGGGTTGACCAGGCGTTGCGCTTGTTGATGGGATTGCCGTGCCCATCGAGTTGCAGCGAGCGATAGAAATGCGCCCCCGGCTCGACTGGACCGTGGCCGTTGTCGGCTGCTTCCCCGCTCCAGAAGATGGTGCGCCCGCGGTTGTCGTGCGCCTCAAGCTCCACCCAGCAATCGAAGGCGTCCACGGTTCCGCCGGGAAAGAAGTGGCCAACCTTGCGGGTGCGGACCACCACCTCAACGCGCACCGTATCGCCGCGGCGCACGCTGGCCTGCACGCGTCCGAGCGGCGCAATGAGCGGGGCAACGGCCAAGCCGCTTACCCCGGCGCCGCCCAATCCGGCCGACGATTCTTCACCCACCGCAAAGGTACTGGAAAGCTGCGGCCCTTCTCCCCGCCCTGCCGGGCCGCCTTGTTCCGGCCCCCCCGCTGGCTCCTGCGCCAGGCCGAAGATGTCAACGGTGACGGCGCCTTTCAGGAAGTCCTTGACGGCCGCCACCTGATCCTGATCGTGATAGGAAGTGGGCACCGCAGTATTGGCCGCGGCAAAGCGGTGCGAGTGGACGTACCCGCCGATATTGCCGAGATCCTGCGACGGCACTAGTTGCATGTGGCAATCCGCGCAATTTTGCGGTTTGGGAGGATAGTAGAACGACCGCGCACCTTGCCCGGAGACGCCGCTGGCCTGCCAGTTGTCGTAATCGTTGAAGCCGCGTATCCAACGGTAGTTGTTCACCGGAACATCCAGGTGAACCTTGTGGCACGACGAGCAGAACTCCGGAAGCAACGCCGGGTCGCGGTGGAAGGGCTTTAGGAAAGCGCTGCGGTGCGGTTTGGGATCGAGGCGGATGACGTAATTGTGCAGCAGGGCCAACACGGGATTCTTGCTCGAAGCCAGCGAATCGAGCGGCGGGTAATCCATTACAAACCCGCCCTGACCCATGGTGCCGTTCACGTGCACGATGGAATGGCACGACATGCAGCCCAAACCGTTTTGCGCTTCGCGCGTGTGCAGGATCTCGCGGATGGGATGCACCTGCATCTTGCCGGCAATGGCGATGGCGTGGTCGTGACAACCCGCGCACCACATTGAAGGCTTGA
>Ga0335085_10010941_pt1 | contig 13502 bp, 12 predicted proteins | sample Lox_Sample_45_FD_206712 | JGI IMG/M metagenome (GOLD analysis project Ga0335085, IMG submission 206712) | Soil microbial communities from Loxahatchee National Wildlife Refuge, Florida, United States - Lox_Sample_4.5 | ecosystem: Environmental > Terrestrial > Soil > Wetlands | place: USA...
CGCCAGCCCTCGAGGGAGTGCGCCTGCCCCGGCTCCCGCCTCCCGTTTTCCACCTTGTCGTTGAGCGCGGCGTTGTTCACGAGGATGTCGACCCGCGGGAACCGGGTCCCGAGGTCGGCGCGCAGACCCTCCAGGGAGTCGGCCCTGGTCACGTCCGCCACCGTCGTGTGGACCGGCCCCGCGCCGGGCACCGCCCGGACCAGCTCGGCCGCGCCGGCCAGCCCGGCTTCGTCGAGGTCCACGAGGACCGTGGTCGCCCCCGCTTCGGCCAGGGCCAGGGCGTGTTCCCGGCCCAAGAGGCCGGACGCGCCGGTCACGATGGCCACCTGGCCGCGGAGGGAGAACCGGCTCGCGGGACGGGACTCCCGCGGCTTGGTGTTGAAGTGCCCGGTGCGGCGGAACACGGGCTCCATCGGCGAGCCGTGGACGCGGGCCCGCACGTCGTTCGCCGCCAGGGCGTCCTTGAGGAGGGGCAGGACCTCGGCGTAGGCGCCGAGGACGTGCTCGACGTCGGCGTCGTCGTGCGCCGCGCTGACCACGTGGCTGCCCGACCAGAGCACGCCCCGCCGCAGAAGCTCCTGGTGCACGAGGCTCTTGGAGAGCAGCGGGTCGGGCCCCGGAAACGTGAGCAGGGACCGGCACCCCGCCCCCACGCAGCGCACCCGCGCGGACAGGTCCAGCGACTCGGCGAGTCCGTTGACGCCGTCCCGGATGCGGCCGCCCACCCGGGCGAGGTGGGCGGGCACGTCCTCGGCGGTCAGGACCTCGAGGGTGGCCTGCGCCGCGGCCAGGGACAGGGCCTCGCCGCCGAACGTCGTGAAGAAGAAGACCTCCCGCTCCAGGAGCCGCATCACGTCCGCCCGCCCCGTGAGCACCGACAGGGGCATCCCGTTGGCGACGGCCTTCGAGAAGGTCGCCAGGTCGGGACGGACGCCGAAGTGCTGCTGCGCGCCGCCCGCCGCCAGCCGGAACCCCGTCCACATCTCATCGAAGATCAGGAGCGCGCCGTGCAGCGTGCAGCGCTCCCGGAGCAGCTCGAGGAAGCCCGCCTGTGGCTCCTCGAACACCATCGGCTCGAGGATCACGCAGGCGATCTCGTCGTCCATCGCGGCCAGGAACGAGTCGGGATGGTTGTAGTCGAAGGTGAAGGTCTGATCCTTCACTTCCTCGGGGATGCCCGCGGCCCGGTCGGTGGTGCCCACGAACCAGTCGTGCCAGCCGTGGTAGCCGCAGCACAGCACCTTGCTCCGTCCGGTGAAGGCGCGGGCCAGCCGCACGGCGGCGCTCGTCACGTCCGCCCCCGTCTTCGAGAACCGGACCGACTCCGCGCCGGGCACGAGGGCCCGGATCCGCTCGGCCACCTGCACCTCGAGGGGGTGCATGAGCGAGAACGTGATCCCGTCGTCCAGCTGCCGCCGGATCGCGGCGTCCACGGCGGGGTGGCCGTAGCCGAGCACCAGGGGCCCCACACCCATCGTGAGGTCCAAGTACCGGTTGCCGTCCACGTCCCAGACGTGGCTCCCCCGCCCCCGGTGGGCGTATTTGGGGGTCACCCCGGCGACGTGCTGGCCCGGTCCCTTCGCGAGCGTCTGCGTGCCGGCGGGAATCAGGCCCCGCGCCCGCGCCCACCAGGCGTCGGACTCGGCGATGACGGGGAGCGGAAGCGCGTCGACGAGCGTGTCAAGCATAGGCGGGGACCGGGATGCGATGGGTGAGGGCCGCGCGGACGCGGGCGGCGATGGCGTCGGCCGTGAAGCCGGCGTCGGCAAGGACGTCGGGGAGGAGCGCGGGCGTGAACCAGCGCTCCCCGCAGGAAATCGACAGGAGCGGCGCGAGCACGCCGGCCGCGAACAGGGTTTCCACCACCACGGAGCGGAGCCCGCCGCGCGCGAAATGATCCTCGATGGTCACCACGAGGGCGGAGCGCCGGGCGGCGTCCAGGATGGCGCCGGCGTCCGCCGGCTCGAGGGTCCGCAGATTGATCAGGCGGACCGTGTGCCCGTCGGCGCGCAACCGGTCGGCGGCCTGCCAGGCCTCGGTGAACAGGGCGCCCGCGACCAGCAGCGCGACGTCGTCCCGCGCGCCCGCCCGGAACACCTCGGCGCGACCGACGTGGAAGGGCTGGTGCTCGGCCACGGGGGCGCGGTCGCAGTACCGCACGTACCAGGGCGCGGGGTCCGCCAGCACCGCCGGAAGCCCGGCCAGGAGGTCGGCCAGGTCCGCCGGGCAGAACACCCGCATCGACGGAATGCCCCGCATGAGCGCGACGTCTTCCAGCGCCTGGTGCGTGGGGCCGTTGGCCTCGGACAGCACACCGGGCACCGCGCCGACGAGCTTGACCGGAAGGCCCGGGATGCCGACGTCGGTCCGGATGAACTCGAACGCCCGCATGGTGAGGAACGTGGCCAGGGCGTGCACCACGGGAATCCGGCCCCGCAACGCGAGACCCGCCGCCATCCCGATCATGGTCTGCTCGGTGATGCCGGTGTCGAGAAAGCGCGGGCCGAGCCGGTCGGGGAGCCCGCGGATGGCGGCCCGGTTCTCCGCGGTCAGCACGAGCACCCGGGGATCCCGGAGGGCGGCGTCGAGGAGGACGCGCTCGTACGTGTCGGTCATCGGACCATGAGGGGTTCGCTCTCGAGCTCCGCCACGGCGGTCCCGTCCAGCTCCTGCAGGAGGGCCGTCACCTCGGCGGGCGCGAGCCGGCAGAACCACCGGTCGGCGCGCGCCTCGATGCTCGGCAGACCGGCGCCGCGCACGGTCCGGGCCACGATCACGCTCGGACCGCTCGCGGCGAAGGGGAGCGCCGCGAACGCGTCCTCGAGGGCGCCGAAGTCGTGTCCGTCCACGGTGCGCACCGCGCAGCCGAAGGCGGCGAACTTGTCGGGGAGCGGCTCGAGCGGGACCAGCTGCTCGGTCCGCACGTTCGCCTGGAAGCCGTTGCGATCGACGAGCAGCGTGAGGTTGGACAGGCCGAGCGCCCGCGCCACGAGCAGGCCTTCCCAGATCGACCCCTCGTCCAGCTCGCCGTCGCCCAGGAGAACCACCACGCGGTTGCGGCCGCCCCGGAGCCGGACGTCGTAGGCGATCCCCATCCCGACGGAGAGGAGGTGCCCCAGGGATCCCGAGTGGAACTCCACGCCCGGCACCGCGCGGTTGGGGTGCCAGTACAGGTGGTCGGCCGGCGACAGGTGGTTGGCCAGGCGCTCCCGGGAGATGAAGTCGAGCTCGGCCAGGGTGCCGTAGAGCGCGGGCACGTCGTGCCCTTTCGACAGGAGCAGGTAGTCGCGGTCGGGATCGTCCAGGCGCCGGGGGTCGACCCGCAGGAAGTGGCGGTACAGATAGACCACGAGGTCCGTGCACGACAACGAGGCGCCGAGGAAGCACCCGCCGCCGCCGGCCATCCGGATGGCGTGCCGCCGGACCTCCCGCGCCACGGCCTCGAGCTCGCGCCGCCGGGCGTCGTTCATCGCGCCCCCGCCAGCGCGGGAGCCCCGCGGAGGCCCGGCAGCTCGTCGAGGTGGTGCTGGTACCAGGCCACGCCGCGGTGCCGGTCGTTCAGGGCCATGACGTCGGGATGCAGATCGAGAAACCGGCGGACGTCGCGCACGGTGTAGCGCGGCCGGAGGCCCGCGAGCGCGTCGTCCACCCGGCGGATCACCTCGTAGTCCTCCACGAAGTCGAGCACCACCCGGTGGCTCGCGGCGCAGTGCTCGCCGGTCTCCCAGGCCACGTTGCCGATCCGGAAGCGGTCGGGCCGGTTCCAGATGAACGGCGTCGTGTGCTCGCGCTCGAAGGGGCGGCGGGCCTCGTCCCAGGCGGCCGCGAGGGCGTCGATCCCCATCACCTCGACGTCGTAGCCGTCGGGGTAGGTGGCGGGATGGAGGTTCGACGCGTAGTCGAGCGCGTGCGCGTGAGCCAGGTAGTAGCCGAGCACCCGGTCGATGACGGCGGGGTCGATGAGGGGGCAGTCGGACGGGATCTTCACCACGTGCCGGGCGCCCAGGGCGCGGGCCACGGCGTAGTGGCGGTCCAGCAGGTCGGTGGGGTGTCCCTGGAAGCAGGCGACGCCGCGGCGGCCCGCGAGGGCCACGATCTCCTCGTCCGCGGGCTCGGTGGTGGTGGCCACCACGACGGTCCCGACGAGGCGCGCGGCGGTGACCCGCTCCAGCATGCGCTCCAGCACGGTACTCCCGCCCAGGGGGAGGAGCACCTTGCCCGGAAGCCGGGAGGAGCCGGTGCGCGCCTGAATGACGGTGACGACGTCGCCGCTCACGAAGCCTCCCGCCAGCGCGCCCGCCGTCCCGCGTCGGCCAGCACCTCCCGGCACACGTCCGCGATCCGCCGCGCCGAGTCGCCGCCGTTCTGCTGCGGCAGGAGGCGGGAGAGCTCCTGGAGATCGAAGTAGGAGTGGCATTCCTTGCCCAGGGCGAGGCCGACGTAGGTGACGGACGACCACTGGGTGATGAGGACCTCGCAGTTCGCGATCATGTGATGGACGTTGCCGTCGGCGAACACGGCCGCCCCCGGCAGGGCGCGGTGGATTTCCCTGGTGGACCGGCGCGCGTTCTCGTTGGGGTGGAGCTTGACGATGATCGGGCGGCCGGCGGCGATCGCGGCCACGCGGGCCCAGAAGGCGCGGCGGTCGTCGAGCTTGAACGTCTCGCGGGTGTCGGAGGTGGCCACGAGCACGTAGCCCGTGTGGGGAAAGTCGTTGTCCCGGTAGGCGCGGCAGTTGTCGAAGTTGGGGATCCCGGTGACGACGAGCCGGTCCGCCGGCACGCCCTTGGAGACGAAGAGGTCGCGGTAGCCGTCCGAGGCGACGCAGAATTTCGTGTACGCGAGCGACAGTCCGGTGGCCGCGGTGCTCGCGACCCACCGCGGGAGCCCCAGGGTCTTCACGAGCTGGTAGCCGAGGTTCTCGGGGTCGGTCATCCCCTCCTGCACGAGGACCAGGGGCCGGCCGCGCACGTTGCGCTGCACGATCAGGTCGGTGCAGGTGACGACGAGGTCGTACGGCCCCTGGTCCCCCCGCTCGTCGATGGGGAGGCGGTGGCGCGCGAGGTACTCGTCGGTGTGGCGCCGCATCTGGCCGCCCAGGATGGTGAAGTCGAGCCACCCGTGGCGGGTCAGCCAGTGGAGGAGGCCGTCACAGTAGAAGGGGGTGAAGGAAGGGACGATCCCTTCGAGGTTGCCGGCGATTTCGTGCATCATCGTGGTCTGGTTCAGCGATCCACAGATGAAGAGCACGCGCGGGGGCGAGGGTGGCATGCGCACGGGTGAACCTACGCCCCGCTCCGCTTCGGCCCGTCCACGGGCGTGTAACCGCCCCGCAACAGACGGCCGGCCCGTGCCGGCGCCCCGCTCCTCCCCGTCGTTACAGAACCGTTACTCCATTTGTCTCACTCCGTGATTTGGCGGGGCGTTCATCATCGCGGCACTGACGACCGAGACCCCGTTGTTCCGTCGCACTCCATTCACCTCCCGGGAGGGAATCTTGAACGCCACAGGTCGCCGCATTTCGTTCGCCGTCGCGCTGGCCGCCGGACTGGGGTGGATCGCCCCCGCCGCCGCCCAGACGCCGGCGCCGTCCCCCATCACGGTGGGCGGCGTGATCTACTCGCAGTACGGATACCAGCTCAAGGACACCGCGAACCACGCGAGCGCCTTCGACCTGACGCGCGCGTACGTCAACGTCCTGGGCAAGTTCGCGGACGGCATCAGCACCCGGGTCACGGTGGACATCGCGCACGCCGCGGCCGCCTCGCAGACCTACCGGCTCAAGTACGCGTTCGCGGCCTGGAACCCGTCGGGCAGCGCGCTGACCTACAAAATGGGACTCTTCACCACGCCGTGGATCGACTGGGAGGAGGCCCTGTGGGACTACCGGATGCAGGGACCCACGATTCTCGACCGGAACGGGTACCTGACGTCCTCGAACTTCGGCATCGGGGCCGACGGAAACGTCAACCACGAGCAGGTGGACTTCCAGGTGGGCGTGTTCGACAACGGCTCCTATTCGACGGGCATCGGTGATCAGCGGAAGGACATCGAGGGCCGGGTGTCGGTCCGCGCGATGAACACGGACGACATGAGCCGTGTGGGCGGCCTGCGGGTCACCGCGTTCGGCCAGGTGGGCAAGCCGGTCGGCGGCGGCACGCGGTCGCGCTTCGTCGGCATGGTGTCCTACAAGTCGAAGGCCGTCACCCTCGCGGCCTTGGGCGCGCTCACCAGCGACTCGACCGCCCCCGGCAGCACCGTCATCGTGAAGGGCGAGGTGTTCGGAGCCTACGGCGTCTATCACTTCTCCGGCTCCCCGGTGGCCCTGATCGCCCGGCTGGACTACGTGAAGCCCAACAAGGACGCGGCCTCCACGGTGCCGGGCTTCACCCAGACCCGGATCATCGGCGGCGTCTCCTATCAGCTCAGCCCCAACGTCCGGCTGCTCGCCGACCTCGACCTGCTGTCGGAGGCGAACGAGGACGCGCTGACCGCCGGGCAGCAGGCGGCGTTCGACGCCACCCGGGAGCAGGCCCTGTTCCAAGCCCAGTTCTCATTCTAAGTCAGGGGATCGCGACATGACCTCGAAGCTGACCATCACGCTGCTCGCCCTGGGGGCCGCGGCTGCCCCCCTCGCGGCGCAGACCAAGATCACGGGTGCAGGATCGACGTTCTCGAACATCCTGTACACCGACTGGATGCAGACGTACAACAAGGCTCATCCCGACGTGCAGTTCAACTATCAGTCCATCGGGTCGGGCGGCGGGATCCGGCAGTTCTCGGACAAGACCGTGGACTTCGGCGCCTCCGACGCGCCCATGAGCGACTCGGCCATGGCGGCGATCGGCAACAACGTCCTCCACATCCCCACCGAGATGGGCGGCGTGCCGCCCACCTACAACCTCCCGGGCGTCGAGCAGCAACTGAAGTTCACCGGGCCGGTGCTGGCGGACATCTACCTCGGCACCATCACCAAGTGGAACGACGCGCGGATCGTCGCGGACAACCCCGGCGTCAAGCTGCCGGACATGGACATCGTGGTGGTCCACCGCTCCGACGGGTCGGGCACGAGCTTCATCTTCACCGACTACCTCACCAAGGTCAGTCCCGAGTGGGCGTCGAAGGTGGGCAAGGGCACGGCCGTGAACTGGCCCGTGGGGCTCGGCGCCAAGGGCAGTGAAGGCGTGTCGGCCACCGTGAAGCAGACCCCCGGCGCCATCGGCTACGTCGAGCTCGGCTACGCCCTGGTGAACCACCTCCCCGTGGGCGCGGTGAAGAACAAGGCGGGCAAGTTCGTCGCCGCCAGCATCGCGAGCGTCACGGCCGCCGCGGCCGGCGCCATGAAGGCGATGGGTCCGAACACCGACTTCCGGGTGTCCATCACCGATCCGGACGGCGCGGACGCCTATCCGATCTCGAGCTTCACCTGGATGCTGGTGCACAAGAATTACGACGACGCGGCCAAGGCCAAGGCCATCATCCAGTACACGTGGTGGGGCCTCACGCAGGGCCAGTCGCGCTGCGGCGAGCTCGGCTACGCGCCGATCCCGAAGGCGCTCCAGCCCTGGCTCGAGGCGCGCCTCAAGAGCATCACGGCGGATGGACACCCCGTGTGGAGCGGCCCGGCAGGCCGGTAACTCCCTCCAACCGACTGTCGGCGCTACCCCCGAAGGTTGGCTTACTTCGGGGGTTTCGCCGTCACGGGGGGGTGACGCAATTGTTACAGAGAAGTGATGGTCCGGGAAACCGCCCCCGGTAGACTCTCCCGCGCGATGTCGACCACCCTGCCCCAGACGATGTCCCCCGCGGCCGCCGAATCGGTCGCTCCCGTGTCCACCAGCAGCGCCGCCCCCCGCCCGCACCGCCGCCACTACGGCGACCGGGTCTACCGGGGCCTGCTCACCGCGCTGGCCCTCTCGCTGCCCCTGCTGATGCTCGCCATCGTGGCCCAGCTCCTGGTGAGCTCCTGGCCCGCGATCCGCAAGTTCGGGTTCTCGTTCATCTGGACCTCGGTGTGGAATCCGGTCACGGATACCTACGGCGCCGCGCCGATGATCTTCGGCACGCTCGTGTCGTCGCTGCTCGCGCTCCTCATGGCCGTGCCCCTCTCTCTGGGCGTGGCCATCTTCCTGACCGAGTTCGCCCCCCGCTGGATCCGGCAGCCCGTGGCCTTCCTGGTGGAGCTGCTCGCGGCCATCCCCAGCGTCGTGTACGGGCTGTGGGGCATCTACGTCCTCATCCCCCTCCTCCGCGACTACGTCGCCCCGCCCATCCGCGCCGTGCTCGGCTGGACGCCGTTCTTCAACGGCGTGTTCTACGGCAACTCGATGCTGGCGGGCGGGATCATCCTCGCGATCATGATCGTCCCGTACATCTCCGCCATCTCCCGTGAAGTCCTGCTGGCGGTCCCGGCCACCCAGCGGGAAGCGGCCCTGGGCCTCGGCGCCACCCGCTGGGAGGCGGTGTGGGGGGCGGTCCTCCCCTATGGACGCGCCGGGGTCATCGGCGCGGTCATGCTGGGACTGGGGCGCGCCCTGGGCGAGACCATGGCGGTGACCATGGTGATCGGGAACCGCCACGACATCGCGCTGTCCTTCTTCCAGCCCGGGTACACGATGGCCGCCGCCATCGCCAACGAGTTCACGGAGGCGCAGTCCCGGATGTACCTCTCCGCCCTCTTCGAGGTGGGCCTCGTGCTGTTCGTGGTCACGGTGGCGGTGAACGCGCTCGCCCGTCTGCTGGTGTGGCGCGTGGCGCGCGGGACCGCCGTCGGGAGCAAGGCCCTGTGAGCGCCCGGGTCGCCACCCGGCGGGTGAAGAGCGCGTTCTTCACGGGTCTCGTCGGCCTGCTCTGCTTCCTCGCGGTGCTGCCGCTGTTCCTGATCTTCGCCGACCTGGTGCACAAGGGCGCTTCGTCCATCAACTGGGATTTCTTCGTCAAGATCCCGGTCCCCGCCGGCCAGGAGGGCGGCGGCGTCGCCAACGCGATCGTGGGCACGGTGATCATCGTCGCGCTCGCGTGCGTGATCGGCATCCCGGTCGGCATCGGCGCCGGACTCTACCTCGCCGAGTACGGGATCGGGCGGCTGGGATGGATGGTCCGCTTCCTGGCGGACGTGATGAACGGCACGCCGTCGATCGTGGTCGGGATCTTCGCCTGGACCTGGTTCGTGCGCCCCGTGCATCACTTCTCGGGCCTCGCGGGGGGAGTGGCCCTGGCCATCCTGATGGTGCCCATGCTCGCGCGTACCACCGAGGAGATGCTGCGGCTGGTGCCGCATTCCCTCCGCGAAGCGGCGCTGGCCCTGGGGTACCCGCGGTGGCGCACCTCCCTGAGCGTCATCGCCCGCGCGGCGCTGTCGGGCATCGTCACCGGCGCGCTCGTGGGCGTGGCCCGGGTGGCCGGCGAGACGGCCCCCCTGCTGTTCACCGCGCTCGGGAACCTCAATTTCGACACCAACGTCAAAGAACCGATGCAGACCCTGTCGCTGCAGATCTTCACGTACGCCACGGGGCCCTTCGACGACTGGCACCGGCTGGCGTGGGCCTCGGCGCTCGTGCTGATGAGCCTGGTCCTGACGCTCGCGGTCGCGGCCCGCTGGGCCACCCGCAAGCGGTATGGCACCTGAGGGCCTGGTGCAGCTCGAGACCCGCCGGCTCTCCGCGCTGTTCGGACGCAACGTGATCGTCCGGGACGTGAGCCTGCCCTTCCCCCGGCACACCGTCACGGCGATCATCGGCCCGTCCGGCTGCGGCAAGAGCACGTTCCTGCGCTGCCTCAACCGGATGCACGAGCTGTCGGACGGCGGGTGGGCCACCGGCCAGGTGATGCTCGACGGCGAGGACATCTACGGCGGCGGCATCGAAGCGGTGGACGTCCGGCGCCGGATCGGGATGGTCTTCCAGCGCCCCACGCCCTTCCCCACGATGTCCATCTACGACAACGTGGCGGCGGGACTCCGGGTCAACGGTCACATCCCCCGGGCGCAGATGGACGAGACGGTCGAGCGGGCCCTGCGTCAGGCGGCGCTCTGGGACGAGGTCAAGGACCGGCTCAAGGGCTCGGCCATCGCGCTGTCCGGGGGCCAGCAGCAGCGGCTCTGCGTGGCCCGCGCCGTGGCCCCCGCCCCGGAGGTCCTCCTCCTGGACGAGCCCACGGCCTCGCTCGACCCCGCCGGGACCCAGCGGATCGAGGAGCTCTGCACCGAGCTCAAGCGGCGGTACACGATCGTCATCGTGACCCACAACATGCAGCAGGCGGCGCGGGTCTCGGACTTCACCGCCTTCTTCTACATGGGTCAGATGGTGGAGGTCGGCGCCACCCAGCAGCTGTTCACCAAGCCCCAGGATCCCCAGACCGAGGCCTACATCACCGGGCGGTTCGGATGAGCGGCCCGGCGACGCCGGTGCCCACGGTCGAGCCCCGCCCGGGCGCGACGCTGGCCCACGACGGCCCGCCGGTCCTGGACGCCCGGCAGTACGCGTTCTGGTACGGCCCCAAGCAGGTGCTGTTCGACCTGTCCCTCTCCATTCCCCGGCAGGCCGTGACCGCCCTGATCGGGCCGTCGGGGTGCGGCAAGAGCACGTTCCTCCGGTCCATCAACCGGATGAACGACATCACCCCGGGCACCCGCCACACCGGGGACATCCTTCTCGAAGGCGTGTCGGTGTTTTCCCCGGGGATGGACACGGTCGACCTGCGCCGCCGCGTGGGGATGGTCTTCCAGCGCCCCAACCCATTCCCCAAGTCCATCTTCGACAACGTGGCCTACGGCCCCCGGCTGAACGGGCTCTGCCGGGAAGGCGAGATGGACGCGCGGGTGGAGGAAGCCCTCCGCCGCGCCGCGCTGTGGGACGAGGTCAAGGACCGGCTCCGCGAGCCGGGCACGGGCCTGTCGGGCGGCCAGCAGCAGCGCCTGTGCATCGCCCGGGCGCTCGCCAACAGCCCCGAGGTGCTGCTCCTGGACGAGCCCTGCTCCGCCCTCGATCCGATCGCGACCGAGCACATCGAGGAGCTCTTGGTGGAGCTCAAGCGGGAGGTGACAATCGTGATCGTCACCCATAACATGCAGCAGGCGTCGCGCGTCGCCGACTACACGGGGTTCTTCTACCTGGGACACCTGGTGGAGTTCGGCGACACCGCGCAATTGTTCACTCGGCCCGCGGACGAGCGGACCGAGGCCTACATCACCGGGAGATTCGGATGACCCAACCCAACGCGACGGAGCCCGCCCGGCCCGGCGCCGGCCACCGCCACTTCCACGACGAGCTGGCCGCCCTGAAGGCGGATCTGCTGACGATGTCGGCCGAGGCCCAGGACGCGCTCCGGGAAGCCGTGGACGCGGTCCTGCACCGGGACGCCGCCGTCGCGGCGCGGGTGATCGCCGGCGACGCCCGCGTGGACGCGCTCGAGCTGTCCATCGAGGAGCAGGTGGTCCGGCTCCTGGCCACGCAGCAGCCGATGGCCAAGGACCTGCGCCTCCTGATGGCGGCGCTCAAGATCGCGAACGACCTCGAGCGGGTGGGCGACCACGCGGTCAACATCGCCCAGTCGGCGGAGCGCCTCATGGCGTCGCGGTCCATCGCCCCGGAGCCCGAGATCATCGAAATGGCCCGGCAGGCGCGCACCATGCTGGCCGACGCCCTGGAGGCGTTCGTCCGCGGGGATGCCCAGGCGGGACGCGCCATCTGCCGGCGGGACGACGGCGTGGACGCCCTGCACCGCTCCGTGTTCCGCATCCTGCTCACGCACATGATGGAAGACCCGCACATCATCGGCGCGGGCATGGATCTCTTCCTGGTGAGCCGGAACCTGGAGCGGGTGGCCGACCTGGCCACGAACATCGCGGAGGACGTGGTCTTCCTCGTCGAAGGCAAGACCATCAAGCACCACGCAGAAGAATAGGTGTCGGGTGCCGGGTGTCAGGGCCTCCGAGGGGAGCTCACTGACACCCGACACCTGACACCCGACACCTTACTCGCCGCCTGGCCGGAAATCTCCTCGCCGAAACGCCTTCACGAGCGCGACGCCGCTCGCAAAGCCACCGACGTGCGCGAAGAAGGCCACGCCCCCCTGATCGGCCCCGCCGCCCAGGGCGGGCAGGCCGCCCAGGAGCTGGAGCAGGAACCAGTACACCAGCATCAGGTACGCCGGGACCGCGACGGTCGTGATGAAGAATCCGAGGAACAGCAGGGTGTGCACGCGGACCCGGGGGAAGAGCACGAGGTAGGCGCCCATCACGCCGGAAATCGCCCCCGACGCGCCGATCATCGGTACCACCGAGTGGGGCGAGGACAGGGTCTGGGTGACGGCGGCCGCGAGCCCCGACAGCAGGTAGAAGACGAGGTAGCGGGCGTGCCCCATCGCGTCTTCGATGTTGTTCCCGAAGATCCAGAGGAACCACATGTTGCCCAGAATGTGGAACCACGAGCCGTGGAGGAACATCGAGGTGAACACGGTCCAGTAGTGGGGCGCCGCCGTCGTGACGCACGCGAGGCCGTCTCCCATCTGAAACGACGCGCCGGGCGGCAGCGTCCGGAGCACCTCGCCGGGGATCAGTCCGAATTCACAGGTGGAACGGGCCAGCGGGACCGGGGAACCCATCCCCTGGACCAGGATCCAGACCAGCAGATTGACCCCAATCAGGGCGACCGTGACGTTGGGCGAGAGCTCGGTCGGGTTGTCGTCCCGATAGGGGAAGAACATGCCGTAACCCTATGCAATTCATGGGCCTTGTCAATCTGCCGTTTTGGCGCTTTTCTAGGGCATACGCCTTGCTCTTAGCGACCCCGGAGAACCCGTAGGCATCAATACCTCAGGGTAAGGAGTACCCACGCAATGGCTGAGAAAATCATCGGCATCGACCTCGGCACCACCAACTCGGTCGTTGCCGTCATGGAAGGCGGAGACCCCGTCGTCATTCCGAACGCCGAGGGCGGGCGCACCACGCCCTCCGTGGTCGCGTTCACGAAGGACGGCGAACGGCTGGTGGGCCAGGTGGCCAAGCGGCAGGCGGTCACCAACCCGCAGAACACCATCTTCTCGATCAAGCGGTTCATGGGCCGGCGGTCGGCCGAGGTGCCCGAGGAGTCGAAGCGGGTGCCGTACAAGGTCGTGTCGGGCCAGAACGATCTCGCTTCGGTCGAGATCCAGGGCAAGCGCTACACCCCCCCTGAGATCTCGGCGATGATCCTGCAGAAGATGAAGCAGACGGCGGAGGACTACCTCGGCCACAAGGTCGAGAAGGCCGTGATCACCGTGCCGGCCTACTTCAACGACGCGCAGCGGCAGGCCACCAAGGACGCCGGCAAGATCGCCGGGCTCGACGTGGTCCGGATCATCAACGAGCCGACGGCCTCGGCCCTCGCCTACGGGCTGGACAAGAAGAAGGAAGAGAAGGTCGCGGTCTACGACCTGGGCGGCGGCACCTACGACATCTCGGTGCTCGAGCTCGCCGAGGGCGTGTTCGAGGTCAAGTCGACCAACGGCGACACCCACCTGGG
>Ga0335085_10010942_pt1 | contig 13501 bp, 8 predicted proteins | sample Lox_Sample_45_FD_206712 | JGI IMG/M metagenome (GOLD analysis project Ga0335085, IMG submission 206712) | Soil microbial communities from Loxahatchee National Wildlife Refuge, Florida, United States - Lox_Sample_4.5 | ecosystem: Environmental > Terrestrial > Soil > Wetlands | place: USA: Florida...
TGCTGGAGAGCCTGTCGGAAAAGGTGGATCAGCTGGTAGTCGGCGGCGGTATCGCCAACACCTTTCTCAAGGCGACCGGCCATCCGGTCGGCAAATCCTTGTGCGAGAACGACCTGGTCGCGACCGCCCAGGCATTGCTGGAAAAAATGTCTGCCCGCGGAGCGAGCATCCCGATCGCTACCGACGTCGTGGTCGGCAAAGACGCCCCGTTTGTGGCGGGCAACGAAAACACCCCGGCGATCCTCAAGTCGGCGGATGATGTGGCCGACGACGAGATGATTTTCGACATTGGCCCGCAGTCGGCACAAGTGATCGCGGACATCATCATGAAGGCCGGCACCGTGGTGTGGAACGGGCCGGTCGGCGTGTTCGAGTTCGACCAATTTGGCGAGGGAACCAAGAAGGTCGCGATGGCGATTGCCGAAACCGGGGCATTCACGCTGGCGGGAGGCGGAGACACGATCGCCGCAATCCAGAAATACAACATCTACGACAAGGTGTCCTACATTTCCACAGCAGGCGGCGCATTCCTGGAATTCCTCGAGGGCAAGAAGCTGCCCGCCGTGGAGATCCTCGAGCAACGCGCCAGCCAACAACAATAATCGGAAATTTCAGAGACACATGCTGCGTAGAACCAAGATAGTCGCAACGCTGGGACCCGCTTCAAGCGACCCAAAAATACTGAAACAGATGATACGGGCGGGAGTCGATCTGGTGCGGATGAATTTCTCCCACGGGTCGGCGCAGGACCACATGAAGCGTGCCGAGACCGTGCGTGAAGTGGCCAAGGCCTGCGGGCGCACGGTGGGCATACTCGCGGATCTGCAGGGGCCCAAGATCCGCATACGCAAGTTCGAAAACGACAAGATTGAGCTGAACGACGGCGATACCTTCGTTCTGGATGCTTCACTGGACGGGCCGGGAAACCAGCAACGCGTCGGCCTTGATTACAAGGAACTGCCAAACGATGTCAAAGCTGGAACGGTTTTGCTGCTGAATGATGGCATGCTGGAGTTCCATGTGACCAAAGTTAGCGGTCCTGAAATCTTCTGCAAGGTGGTACGTGGCGGCGTGCTGTCCAACAACAAGGGGATCAACCGCAAGGGCGGGGGATTGACCGCACCCGCGCTCACGGACAAGGACGAGGAAGACATCAAGACCGCCGCGCTGATCAAGGCGGATTATCTGGCGGTGTCCTTCCCGCGCAGCGGAGACGATATGCGTCTGGCGCGCGAATTGATGCACGCAGCCGGCGGCAAGAGCATGCTGATGGCCAAGATCGAGCGTGCCGAAGCGATCCCGTCGCTGGGCGACATCATCGAAGCGTCGGATGCCATCATGGTGGCGCGCGGCGACCTGAGCGTGGAAGTCGGCGATGCCGCCGTGCCCGGTTTGCAAAAGCGCATGATCAAGATGGCGCGCTCGAAGAACCGCCTGGTGATCACCGCCACACAAATGATGGAGTCGATGATCACCAACCCGATCCCCACCCGCGCGGAAGTTTCGGACGTGGCGAATGCGGTTCTGGACGGGACCGACGCGGTGATGCTGTCGGCTGAAACCGCGGTGGGAGACTACCCGGTGGAAACGATCGAAGCGATGGCGCGTATCTGCGTCAAGGCTGAAGCGGAAGACGAGTCGCACCTCGTCGACCGCCGCACCGTCTCGCTTAAGTTTTCCCGCATCGATCAGTCGATCGCGATGTCGGCGTTGTTCGTCGCCTCCCATCTCAAGGTGAAAGCGATCGTTGCGCTCACCCAATCGGGTTCAACGCCCCTCTGGATGTCGCGCATGAACGCGGGTGTGCCGATCTTTGCGATGACGCCATTGCCGGAAACATTGGGTAAAGTGACGCTGTTCAGCGGTGTGCATCCGATCACCTTCAACAGCGAATCGAAAGATCAAGCCCAGGCGTTGCGGGATGCCGAGGAAGTCTTGACAGGACTGAAGCTGGTCACAAAAGGAGACTTGATCGTGATCACGATCGGCGAAGCGATCGGGCAATCCGGGCACACCAACACAATGAAGATCGTCAAAGTGGGAGATCACCACAAGCACTAAAGGGTAGAACTAAATATTGATTGGAATTAGACTTCGCGATTCAAGTTTACTGGAAAGCGAAAAACCGACTTTGAATTATTAATCAGGAGAAAGAAATGGCTCTCGTATCTATGCGTCAACTACTCGATCATGCTGCGGAAAACGGCTACGGCCTGCCCGCATTCAACGTGAATAATCTGGAACAGGTCAAGGCCATCATGGAAGCGGCCGACGAGACCAACAGCCCGGTCATCATGCAAGGCTCCGCGGGCGCGCGCAAGTACGCCGGCGAAGCGTTCCTGCGCCATCTGATCGCCGCGGCCGTGGAAGCCTATCCGCATATCCCGGTCGTGATGCACCAGGACCACGGCGCGTCTCCCGCGGTGTGCGTCAACGCGATCCGCAGCGGTTTCTCCAGCGTGATGATGGACGGCTCGCTGAAGGAGGACGCCAAGACGCCGGCCTCGTTCGAATACAACGTGGACGTCACCCGCCGCGTGGTGGACATGGCGCATGCGGTGGGCGTTTCGGTGGAAGGCGAACTGGGCTGTCTCGGTTCGCTGGAAAGCGGAATGGGCGAAAAGGAAGACGGCCACGGCGCGGAAGGCGTGCTGAGCCATGACCAGTTGCTGACCGATCCGGAAGAGGCCGCGCAGTTCGTGCGCGAGACCGGCGTGGACGCATTGGCCATCGCGATCGGCACTTCGCACGGCGCGTACAAGTTCACCCGCCCTCCGACCGGTGACATCCTTGCGATCGGCCGCGTCAAGGAGATCCATGCGCGTATCCCCAATACTCATCTGGTGATGCACGGCTCCTCCTCGGTGCCGCAGGATTGGCTGGACGTGATCAACAAATATGGCGGAAACATGGGCCAGACCTACGGCGTGCCGGTCAAGGAAATCGTCGAGGGCATCAAGCACGGCGTGCGCAAGGTCAACATCGACACCGATCTGCGCATGGCTTCGACCGGCGCGGTGCGCCGCTATCTGGCGGAAAATCCCAAGGACTTCGACCCGCGCAAGTTCCTGGCCGTGTCGACCAAGGCGATGAAGGAGATCTGCAAGGCGCGCTACGAGGCATTCGGTTGCGCCGGCCAAGCCGCGAAGATCAAGCCGATCTCGCTGGAAGCGATGGCGAACCGCTATGCCAAGGGTGAATTGAAAGCGATCGTCAAATAAAGCATAGAAATACCTGTAAATGAAAAAGCGACCTGCGGGTCGCTTTTTCATCGGTTGTATTATTGTGCTGTCCGAATACAACTTTGACATTGCTGCGAGTTATGCATCAGATTACGCGACCGGCGATTCCCAACCCAGATAAGAAAATCCCCCGGCATGGGTTGCCGGGGGAAGTAACGCATCACGGCAGAAGCCGTCGGCCTTTGCCTATTGCGGGCTCAGCTCGCGCCACAGCTCCCGTTTTCCTGTGAATCCGGATGCCGTACCCTTGATCTGCACATCGGGGTTGATGGTCGGGGTCGGGTCGTTGGAGGTGACCGCCTCGATCACAGGCGTTCCGTTTATGTACAGCACGTTGATCCCGACAATCGTGTCGTTATAGGCCGCCGAGACGACGCCGGAGGTATCGATCGAACTGCCGCTCGTGTAATCGAAGAAGTTCAGATAGCCATAACCTCCGGGCGAACAGACGGTATTCGAAGGAACGATCGTGGGGAGCAGCAGCGTGCCTTGCAGCAGTTTGCCCTCGATGTTCGAACGTTCTCCGGAGTCGGGGAAGTCGACATACCAACCGTTGCCGGTGGTCCAGTCCACCGTGTTGTTGGAGCCATACCGGACGCCATTCCCAGCGGTTATCGTCTGCTGCACCAGCGTCGTGCTGCTCCTCGGGCTTCCTGCCGGATCGGTTAGCGTCACGGTCGCATTGTTATCCTTGATCGCATACAGGGTTTGAACCTGCGTATTGGTCAGGTCGGAGGTCTCCAGATATTTTCCGGTGCCCACGAAAACTACGCGCATGCCCGAAATCTTTCCAAGTACCGGAGTGGTAGTGACGGGTTGCGGATTTCCGGAAGGGTCCATCAGGGTCGCGAACTTGAAGACCGTGCCGGTGTTGATGTCGAAACGCCAGAGGTTCCCAAGCAGATCGCCGCCGTACACAAAGGTCGCGCGGTTGCTGGAGGGCGTATCGTTCCACGCGGAGATCTTGGCCAACCCGCCCGGCGTGGTTGAGCTGCCCGCGCCGGTGCCGATCTTCTCGATGATCGCGCCGGTATAGGCATTCAACACGTACAGATACTCGAGGCCGGACCCGGGGCTGGTATTGTTGTAGCCCGAAGTCAGCAAGACCACCCAGGTGCCGTCGGCTTTGGCGGTGATCACGGGATTCCCGTAACTGTAGCCGAGGTCATCGTCCTTGGTCGATCCATGCCCGGCCGTGGTGGTGAATTCCCACAACAGCGCGGGCGAGTTGGGGTCGGTGACGTCCAGCGCATAGTAGCCGCGACCGCCGGCATTCAGCCCGCCCACCAATATCGTTTTCCAGACGGGCGTGCCGCTGACTCCGTTGCAATATGCGGTGCACACATCGGAAATGATCGGGCTGCCGTTGACATAGTTGGTATGCATATTGGCATAGTCGAAGTCCGCGAGCCGCCACATGTTGGGGATCACCATGCTGGGTACATAGGCCCAGCGTTCCGAGCCCGCCGGCACGCTGCCTTCGGCAAGCGCCGTAAAGGCGTGCAGCATACCGTCGTTGGCGCCCATGTAGACGGTGCCGACGCGGCTTGCATTTGCGGTCACAAAGGCGTTGTAGCCCGGATCGGCGTAATTGAATACCGGTTTGCCGATGTAGCTGGGCTGGGATTCGAGCGCGTCGCCCAAGGTGATTTCGCGATACCGGAACAGCCTGTTGTCGGTAGCCCCGACCAGATTGACATCGCGGTTCTCGAATCCGGTCTGGCCGCGCAAGAAACTGAGCAGGCTGGTACTGTTTGCCGCCGTTTGCTGATCGGGGGTCAACAACGGCCACTGGCTGAGCGAGTCAATGTTCCCGGCAAGCGCTGTTGCATTGGCGGCCGCATAGGCCGCGTTGGAGGCCGGGTCGGTACCGGAACCAAAGCTGATCAGCGCGTTACCGCTGCTGTTGGAGGTATAAATGGTCCGCGTGTCACAGTTGACCTTGTTGTAGCAGGTATCGGTGGATACCAGGCTCGGCCCTATCCTGGCCGGCATGGTGCCCTGGCAGCTGGCCGCCATCGGGACGCTACAGTTGCTCGTGGAAGAATCGAACACGCCCGGCGACAAGCAGGTCGCCGCGGTGGAACCCGCGGTGACGCAACTATAGGTGGTGCTTCCGCCGCTCGTGTCTGCTACGACGGTCGCCGGTGCCGGACATACTCCGGCCGAGATGGGTTCGGCGCACCAGGAAGCGGTCTGGCTCACTTCGCCGGTGGTGACGTTGATGGTTCTCGCTTCAAGGTTGCCTTCCCATTTCACCGTGGTGTAGCTGGCGACGTAGGCGTAGTTGTTGCCGGCCACGGGGTTGAGCGAACTGGTCGCGGCCGCAGCCGCGGCGCCCTTGCGCGATGCGATCGCCGCGAGCGCGTTGGACAGGCCGGAGGCGAGCGAAGAAGGATCGGTGGCGCTGAAATAGGTGCCGCCGCCGTCGACCGCCGCATGCCACAAATCGTCGATGTTATTCACCGAGCCGCTCGCGGGGATCGGCCAGTTGCAGGTCGTGCCGTTGGACTGCCACGAACAGATCGGCGGACTTGCGCTGGAATTCGCGGTCAGTCCCTTGAATACCGAATAATAGTCTCCGTCCCCGTCGGTCGAATAGCTGGGCGAATAGATCATGCTGCCGCTCGCGCCCAGCCCCAGCGTGAACGTGGTCATATGCTGCGCCGTGTTGCTGTCGGTCGAGGTCTTGAACACGTTGTTGTCGCATACATTGATCCCGGTGGATGCGACCGTGCCCAGGACGCCATCGCAGTTGTTCAGCGCGGGGGTGCGCAAGTCGGTCTGGTAATAGTACATCGCAGTGTCAGCCAGGGTGTCGCTCGTGCCGCCCGTGGTTCCCGTGGCGGTGGTCTGGGACACGATCGTCGCCGTGCTCGGGTTCGGGCTCTGCAACGGAGAAGTCGTGCAAGCCGTGGTCGTGCTGGTGCCGTTGGACCACGAGGGGCAGTTCTCCGGCGCGGCAACGCCATTGGTGATGGTCGTGGTACACGTTCTGGTTTGCGGAGTGGTCGTGATCTTGTAATAACCGCTGCTGCAAGTCGATCTGGCTGAACTTTGATTCGTGCGGGAATAATTTGTCGTTATGATCGTTTGTCCGACCGCACCGTCATACTGCGGCCGTATCGCCTGGCCGTCCTGATTGCCGATCGCGGTAGTGCCATCCACCTGGTAACCGGCATTGCCGTTCCAGTATCCGTCGGTGGAGAGGATGAGGAAGTTCTGCTGGCAGGAATACTGTATCGGATCCTTGGGCGTGATGCCGTTCAGGTTGGCAGTCTGCGTGGTGCCGGTGAACGCCGTCGCAGTGAAAGTCATGCCGCCGCCGTCGTCGGTGACCACGGGCACACGTCCCGAATCGGCACTCGAGCCGGTGATCGTGATGACGCTGCTATTCGCCACGGCGGTGTAGTTGCTCGGATCGATGAAGTTCGCGACGATATTTGACGCCACAGTTCTCGTTCTGCTGCTTCCGGTAGACGGGCCGGTCAGCAACTCGACACCGTTTACCTTGATGCTGCTCACCGAAGTGCTGCCGCTGCCGCCGACCGTGATGGTGGAAGTGTAGACGGTGGTGGCGCCATATTTGTGCGCATACAGCCGCCCCACCTTGGAAAGCACTTCGCGCAAAGGCGTGGAATTGCCGGGGTTGGAAACGTAGAGTTTGCTGTACCATTTGTCTTTCTGGCAGGTACCGGAACCGACCGCGCAACCGGTGGTAAAGGTGTCGATATCCACAATGTCGGGGTTCACGTTGTTGTTCATGGTCATGAAACCGACGCGGTACTGGTCGTTGATCGGCGCGAATGCCTGCCCCACCCCGGTCTTCATCATCAGCATGCGCGTGCTGTAATAGCTGTACCAGTTGGCGAAGTTCTGCAACTTGGAAGGCGTGCTTTCCGGGAACGCGGCCGTGCTTACCAACAGGCTGCCGTTCGAGGGAGTCGTGGTGACAACAGGCGTGTAGTTCGAGGCCGAAGTCGGGCCGGTGACTGTTACGACGGTGCCGGATACGGTGGCCGAGTAACCGGTCGCATTGATGGCGGCCTTGATATTGGCGGCCAGCGTGGAAGGACTGGTGGTGGACGCTGCGGTTCCGGACATCAGAGAAACGCCGTTCACCGTGATGCTGCTTACGCCGGTGGCGACGATGGTCGGGAACGGAGAAGTCGCGGCCACCGTCAGGCTGCCCGAGCTGGTAACGGACGGCGTCAAGCCGCCCGAACTGCCATTGCCAAACACGGTTACCGTGCCGTTGGTGCAGGAAGGATAGCCGGCGCAGGTCGCGCTGAAGCCGCTCACCTGGCAGTTCCCGGATATGGCCGCGGTGCAGGTGTTGATGCCGGTAACGATCTGCGTAGCGACGGTAGAGATGGTCTTAGAACCACTGGTTGTGCCGGACAAGATTTCTTTGCTGTTTACCTTGATGCTGCTCACCTTGGTTGTCGTGTTGCCTGACCCGCTGACGGTGATGGTGGCCCCGCCCGTGCTGTTCGTGACAACAAGGGTAGTGGTCGGCGTGGTGGCCAGCCGGGTCATGGTGAACACGGTATTCACCGGATGCGTTCCGTCGACCTTAGTGGTCGAGCCGATGGCGCTGTTGCACTCCTTGTAATAGATGCTGTTGGTGTTGTGGATGGTCATCTGCGTCGCGGAGGTCTGGGTGCCTGAATAGGTATAGTAAAAGGCCGGGCCGGTATAGGCGGCGGCTCCGCTGGCGCCGGTGCCGCTGCCGCCGGGGAACTGGGTGTTCAGATTGACGGTTCCCTCGGCGGCGGTCGCGTAGCCGTTGTTCCACGCATTGCTGAACGAGGAGTTCGGGAAGCTCGTTCCGTCGGATTTGACCGGCGGGGTGTAAGTGAAGTTGGGGTCGTAGTAAACGCCATTGCAATGGTTGCTGTTGAAACCGTATTGGCCGGCGAAATTCTTCGAATCGTCAGGCATGTAGTCCCAGTCCATACTGCCGGAGTCGTCCAGCATGAACATCAGGTTGGGCAATACGGTAGAGGTCGTGGATTTCGCCAACGGGGATGTCGCCAACGCGACCGAGCCCGCGTGCGAGGCTACCGGCAGCGCGAGCATTGCCGCCAGTGCCAGATGGGACAACAGGCGGATCGCGTTATGGGTATGCAGATGGTCTTTCATGGTAGTCTCCTAATAGACGAAAGCCTGGACGTAACTGAACGTGTTACCGGGTCCGGCTGTCCTGCTGGTGATGCGATATTCGGGGGATTGCCCGGCTGCGGGACATCCTGCTCCCAGGCAAATATCCGAAGGGAGGGGAACTTGCTGACCGTTGTTGTCGACGGCCGGCGCGCTGAACAGGCAGGCGGTCTTGGGCGGTACGTCACCCGGTTCCTCCAGTTTGTACGGGAGCGCATTGTTGCTGCGGCACATGCGTTCGATGATGAAGCGGACTTCATTGCCGCTGGCATCGGTCCCGACGAGCATGCTGCTGCCATTGACCCAGTTGGCGGGGTCGGTCAGATCCAGGGCGGGGTTGGAATAGGAATAATATCCATTGGCAGCGTTGGTGTTATTGAACGTATTCGCCGGATCCGACAATACGTTGCTGTTGGCGGTTTTCATCGCCGCCTGATAACCCGCCAGCGCGGTGATTGCCGCTTCGATTCCGCTGTCGCCGGAACTGGTGGCGGACTGCCTGAATGCGAGGTTACCCGCGATCAGCGTGCTGGTATCCACCGAGCGTATCAATGCGACTGCGGCGAGGCACATCACCACCAGCGCGATCAGCGCGAAGAACAACACCACGCCGCGCTGTCTGGCGCAAGCGGAATGAAGCGCTTTCCTGTTTCGCAGTGAGTTCATAATGTGTCCTTGGCCCAGATCATGTTGCGCAGCGGGATGATGGTTTCAAAAACCCGGTAGCGGTAACGCTGCCAATTCGGGTCGTTGCTCAGGTCGATCGCGGGCGCCGCGTCGAAGTTGCTGTCGTCCCATGCGCATGGCCCGTTGTTCGCGGTGCCCTTGACCGTGACGCAGGTGCCGGTCACGTTGTCTTTTTCCAGTAATCCGTTGCGGGCCACCACGGCGATATGAATCGCCTTGATGCGGTTGCGGTCGGGAACCGTAGGCGCAGCCCATGTGGCTCCCGTGGCATTGACCCAGTTGGTGACCTGATTCGAACTTGCGGTGGCCGATATGCCGTATTGCGCCTGTATGTTGACGATGTCAGACAAGCTGGGATTGCCGCTCCTCTCGAGGTAGGCCTGGGAATTGGCCGCGTTTGTCGGGTTGTAATTGGGGTTGACGCGGAATACCGTCGTGACCCAGGAACCCAGGCAGGAAACATTGGCGCCCACGATCGCATTGGTCGGGTCCGCCAGCGTCACGGACGTGTTGTTGCCGGTGGGAGTCGGCGGGACGGCGATATCGGTGGGGCCGGTCACGGTCGTCATGTTGCATTGGTTGCCATTGATGATCAGCGCGGTGTCACCGACGTGGCAGGCCATATTGTCGTTGACCGTCACATCGTTTGCGCCCAGCAAGCCTACCGCGGTTATCGGAGAAGAGCCCCCTCCCGACTCCGACGTGCCATAGCGTATCGTGATGGTGTCGCTGGCACCCGCGCCGGCCCCGCCATCGGTGATGACGACAGGCGAGAGGTTTGCCGGTGTACCCGGGCTCAGTGTCGCGCAGTTCAGCGGCGAATTGGTCGCGGGAAGCAGGCCATATCCCGCCATCTTCAATTCGCGTGCTATCGTATAGAGCGCGATGCTGCCATTGGTCTGTGCGTCGGCCGATCCCGTGGTGGTGCGCTTCTGCCCTTCGAAGACCGAGAAGACCTGCATGATCACCAGCGTCGCGATCAGGCCGATCACCAGCCCGACCAGGATTTCGATCAGGCTGAATCCGGCTTCACGATGAGATAGGTGTCGTATCGATTCCACGATGCTAGCCTCCCGCGATGGTGGCGATGGTGGTGTAGCTGTGTTGAGGCTGGCCTGGCTGCATCCATCTGACCGTGACCTGATACTGGTCCGGGCCCGTCTGCGTGACGGTCCGGGTGCCGTTGGGCAACAGCGACGAAATATCCGTGTCGGTCTCCAGGTAGGTGATCGCATTCGCGGGATCGGACCAGATGAGGCCTATCCTCTGTTGCGCGATGAAGCTTGCATCGGAACGGTACTTGGAATCCGAGGTATTCTTGACCATCGCGGCCTGCAAGCCGACCAGTGCCAATATCCCCATCGAAAAGATCAGCACCGCAACCAGCGCTTCCAGCAATACGACGCCCTGCTGGGCACGCTTCCCTTTGCGCGAACTGTTTGCTGACAAGATATTTTGCTTGCTCATGATCATTTCCATGTTCAATAACATCTGCGCGGATCGGTAGAAGAAGCCGAGGGCAGATTCGGATCGCACACCCGCGCATTGCCGCCCAGACCGATGGCAACCTTCAGGTTTCTCACTTCCGCCGAAGCCCCGGGTGGAGCATTCACATCGATCTCGCTCAGGCTGGCAGAAGCGTCCGCATTGGTTGCGACCGTGCCGAGGTTGCTGAACGTGATGGTCGTTGCTCCCGCAGGGAGCGCATCAACCGGGATATCCTTCGAGCCTTCGCCGCTGGCCCTCGATTCAACCGCGGAACCGGCGGCATCGCCGCCGCAAGCCGTCACATGGGTCACCGTCCAGGAAGAGGCCGCGCCCAGCGTAAAGGCGACGTTCGCATTGCACTTGACCGCTTCCGCGCGCGCGCGCTGTATCCCGTTCTGGATGGATTCGGCCGCATTGCGGATCTCGGTGTTCTGCACCCAAGTCCGGTAGCTCGATACGCCGAATGTCAAAGTGATGGCGAAAATCGCGATCACGATCATCATCTCGATCAACGTAAAGCCCGCGGATTTGGGAAGAGTGATCAGCACGTGTCGCCTTTCTTTCTCAGCCAGCACAAAGCGGTCGAAGCCTGGCCGGCAAACTTGGTGGTCTTCTTGGTATTGGTCTCGTCGATCGTGAAAGTATAGTCGCCTGCCGCGGCGCCGAGCCCGGTATTGACATTGCTGGCGGCAGTCAGTGTATAAGTGGTCGGCGTCTCGGCGCAGGTGATCGTGAAATACTTGGTCGAAGGGGGGCAGGGTGGCGTGCCGCCGGTGGAGTTGTCATAGACGCGATTGTCCTGGAAGAACTGTTCCAGCTTGATGCGCCCGTCGGACAGCTGCGCGGTGGCGTCCACCAGCTTGCCGCGCACCACATAATCGCCGTAGGCCGGTATGCCGACGCTGGCAAGGATCGTGATGATCGCGACCACGATCATCAGTTCGATGAGTGTAAATCCTTTTGCGTGTTTCATTGTGGATCCCTTCCATTAGAGTTGACGAGGATGATAGGGCGCGGCAACCGGCTTTTCCACCTGCAACTGACCGGAGGAACGCTAAGCCGGACAAACGGCTGTAACTGCAGGGCCAACGCGTGATGCAAGTTTAGCCTGCCCGAAAAAATCGTGCGCACCCATGAACGAACAGACCCCGTTGCCGGGGTCTGGGACGTCAGAGGGCTGTAGCAGGACTATCGCGATGTCGCAATTCCGTATGGTGCGGTTCCCGCCTTGAAATTCTTGCCATTGCACGTCGTCGGGCCGCTTCCGCAGTCCACCTGGGTCAGACCGCCTACGGTCGAGGTCGTGTCGTAGACCGAGATGTCGTTGGAACCGGAATTCGCTACGTATACGTACTGGCCGGTGCTGTCGACGCGGATGGAAAGTGGAGCGGTTCCCGTAGTTACTTCGTTCGTGGAACTTGTTACACCGTGGGTCAATTGCCCAGTAATGTTGCTGATGCTATAAACCCAGACACTATATGAATTCGGCACCTTTGACGAGCCGGTATTCGCCACATAGACATAAGCATTATTTGGATCCGGATTGACGGCTATTGCATGAGGGGAGAGTCCTGTGCCCGGGGTGCCGTTTGGCACCAAAGAACCGTTTGAATTAATCGCGTATGCGGAGATGCCGACGGTTCCGGTAGAACCTGAATTTGCCGCGTAAAGGTAGGCGCCGCTCGGGTCGATGCTGAGTGAATAAGGGGTTGCTCCCGCCGCTATATACGTAAGACTGCCGCTCCCGGTAGCCTGTATGGGCGTAAGCGCGCCAGTGGTTGAATCGATACTGTATGCGGAAATGTTATTCGAGGCTGCGTTGGCCACGTACGCGTACTGGCCGTCGGGTGTGATCGCGATCGAGATCGGGCCGCTCCTAGTGGCGATGCTGGTCTGGGTACCCGCCGTAACGCCGTCGGCGTCGATGCTGGCGAGTGCGCCTGTTGCTGGATCGATGCTGTAAACAGAAACACTGTTGGAACTGTAGTTTGCCACATAGGCGAAATTGGCCGAAGGATGGATCGCGATCGCCAATGGATGCGAGCCGGTAGCGATGCTGGTCTGAGTGCCTGCGGTTCCGCCGTCCACATCGCTGAGTGCAGAGAGTGCACCACCAGTAATCTTGAAGCCCGAGATGCTACCGGAAGTGTAATTTGCCACATAGGCGTACTTGCCGCCTGCGACCGCAATCGCAGATGGGCCATTGCCTGCAGTTGCCGCGGTCTGGGCGCTGAGCACCCCGCTGGCCGAAGTGAAGACCGATACGTTGTCGGAAGACGACCCATAGTTTGCTGAATAGACATAGGGATCGGGAGACGGCAGGCCTGTGTTAAGGCAGGATATGGTAACGCTGTTAACATCACTTGATCCAACTGTGCCGCTGCCGCCGCCTATCGAGCAATTCTGGCCGAGCGGCTGGGTAAGAACCGAAACGGTATACGTGTCCGCAGTGACCAGCGGCGTTTTGAAACTGAAGCTCGTGTCGGCTGGGGAAATTAGCAAATTGTCCTTGAGTTTGTTCTGCAAGACGAGTCCGGTATTCTTAAGGTTGTTGATGCTATTGCCCCCTATCGTGTATGCAAGGGCACAATTCACATTCACCGTGGTGAGGTTGCTGGACGGCATGGTGCCCGATGCATTCGCGACCGAGCAGAACTGGGTCGGCGAGCTGGGCTGGGTCAGCACGGTGACATTGTAAGGCTTGCCAGCTACAACCGGTGTCGCGAACACATAGTTCACGGGGGCATCATTGGTGATAGTCAGGTCATCGCCGCCGTTGTTGCGCAAGACCAGGCCAGCCGCGGCGAGCGTGCCTGAAGCTGCAATCGAACCGCCCACCGTATACGATGCTGCGGGAGTCCCGGGCGAGCTGTCCCCGCCCCCTCCACCGCCGCAGGCGGCCAGCATGAGTACCAGTAACG
>Ga0335085_10010943_pt1 | contig 13501 bp, 6 predicted proteins | sample Lox_Sample_45_FD_206712 | JGI IMG/M metagenome (GOLD analysis project Ga0335085, IMG submission 206712) | Soil microbial communities from Loxahatchee National Wildlife Refuge, Florida, United States - Lox_Sample_4.5 | ecosystem: Environmental > Terrestrial > Soil > Wetlands | place: USA: Florida...
ATTTCGATGACTCCTTACGAGCCACGCTCAAAGCCGGTGAAATGGGGCCCATTAAGTTCCACACTGAATTCCTCGATTTGGCGCGCTTCCCGGGTCCGCAGCATGACAAAGAACTACAGAACATGCAGCGAGAAGTGTACTCCGGCGAAAAAATCAATCTAATCATCCCTGCCAGCTTGCCTGCCATCAATTTCATTCTCAGCCATGGTGGAAAGCTTTTCCCTGGTGTCCCCGCGGTTTTCTGTGCAGTTGACCGGCGGTGGATCGCGCGCCTTCCACTACCCTTAAACACCACTGGAGTTGTGGGAATTACCAAGATCAATAAGACCCTCGCCGCAGCTATGCAACTCCAGTCGGATACCCGTCGCGTGGTTGTTGTGGGAGGGACCCTTCCGTATGAGAGAGACTGGATGAGGGAAATTCAGAGTGACCTCCGGGAGAACGAAGGGCACCTGGAATTCACCTACCTCACCGATCTGCCCATGGACGAGCTATTGAGAAGGCTCGCGAATCTGGTTGAACATACTATCGACTTGTACATGATGATGTGGCGAGACGGAGCGGGGGAAGATTTTTTCCCCAAGGAAGCGCTTCTAAGGATGGTTCAGGATTCAAACGCCCCGATATACGGGTTTTTTGATAGTTTCCTCGGTTCGGGCATGGTCGGGGGCGATCTGATTCCCTTCAAGACAGCGGGTGCGATGGCGGCACAAATAGGGTTGCAGGTGCTAGAGGGTGAAAAACCGGTCGACATACCCATTCTGTCTGAAGACAACGCCCGTAATACCTTCGACTGGCGTCAGTTCCGGCGTTGGCGTATCAGCGAGAAACGGTTGCCGCCGGGAGGCGTTGTTCTGTTCAAGGAATCGTCCACTTGGGAACTTTACAAATGGCGAATCATCATTGTGGTTCTGTTGATTGCCGTAGAGACAATGCTGATCACCCTTTTGCTGATTCAGAGTCGAAAACGCACGCGGGCAGAGCAGGCTCTGCATAGCAGCGAGACGCGGTACCGGGACTTGGTTGAATCCAGCCACGACTGGGTCTGGGAAGTGGACTCGGAAGGGGTTTACACCGTTGCCGGCCCGCAGTGCCGCAACATTCTCGGTTATGACCCGGAAGAAATCATCGGCAAAAAACCGATCGACTTGATGCCCCCCGAGGAAGCCCGGCGGGTCGGCTTGGCCTTTGGTCAGATCGCCGCCCAGCGCCAGGCGTTTCGCGCCCTGGAAAACACCTATCTGCACAAGGACGGGCGCTTTGTGGTGCTTGAAACTAATGGCGTACCGATCTTCAATGAGCAATCGAACTTTCGTGGCTATCGGGGGATGGACAGGGACATCACGAAACGGAAGCAGTCGGAAAACGAGCTGTGGGAAAGCGAAAGGAAATACCGTCAGTTGTATGAAAGTATGATCGACGGATTTGTTCGGGTCGACATGAAGGGGAGAATTACAGAGTTCAACGATGCCTTCCACAAATTAGTCGGCTATGAACCCAAAGAACTCTTAAAGCTGGCCTACACCGATCTGACCCCGGAGAAATGGCATGTTTTTGAGACCGACATTGTCGAGCGGCAAGTTCGGGTGAAAGGGTATTCTGAGGTTTATGAGAAGGAGTGCCGGAGCAAGGACGGAACGATCATACCGGTGGAACTGCGAACTTACTTCATGAGGGACGAGGCCGGAAATCCCTCCGGAATGTGGGCGATCGTCCGCGACATTACCGAGCGCAAACGAGCAGAAAAGACTTTAAAAGAATACGAGAAAGCCGTAGAGAGCTCCCAAAATATGATCGCGGTTGTGGACAGGGAATACCGCTACCTGATTGCGAATCGCTCCTACCTGGAGCATCAAGGTAGGGAACGAAGGCAGGTTATCGGCCACTCAGTTTCAGAGGTGCTGGGTGATGAATTTTTTGAGCGGGTTGTCAAGAAGCGGCTGGATGAATGCTTTGCGGGCAACGTCGCCCGATACGAAATGAAGCACCAGGGTGCGCGAGGTGAAAGGAACTTAAGTGCGTCTTACTTTCCAATGGAGGGTTCCGGAGGCATCGATCGGGTTTGTTGCGTTATCCAGGACATCACCGAGCGCAAGAGGGCGGAGGCGGAAGTCACGGACCGCTTGCGCTTTGAAACCCTTCTGGCCGAACTCTCGTCGCGTTTCGTGCACGTCCCTGGCGAGCAGATCGACGGGGAGATCAGCCACGCCCTACGCCGTGTCTGCGAAACCCTTGGCTTGGAAATGTCTACGCTTTGGCGACGGTCGGCTACGACTCCGGGCCCCATCACCCTCACTCACTTCTACGGACCAGCGGGAGGGCCACCTAACCCCGAACAGGTGAATGGCGAAGAGCATTTTCCATGGTGCTTCCGGCAGGCAACGACTGGGAAGGTTGTTGCCGTTTCATCGTTGGAGGAATTACCGGTGGAGGCGGCGCGCGACCGCGAAGGCTGGCGTCAATACGGCATCAAGAGCAACTTGACCATCGGGCTTGCTGTAGGGGGAAGATCGATCGTTGGCGCATTGTCTTTCAATACCGTGCAGGCTGAACGCACCTGGCCGGAGCCGCTCGTAAAGCGGCTGCAAATGGTGGCGCAGATGTTCAGCAATGCCCTGGCCCGGCAGAGCGCGGAACGGGCCTTGCACGAAAGCGAAGAGCATTTCCGCAGCCTGGTGGAAAATGCGACAGTCGGTATTTATCGGACCACACCTGACGGGCGCATTCTGACGGCAAACCCCACGCTGATTAGGATGCTCGGCTATCCTGATTTCGAAACCCTGGCCGGTCGAAACCTCGAGGAGGATGGGTTCGAGCCGACTTATCCCCGCGAAGAGTTCCGTGAACGCATGGATCGGGATAGTCAGGTGATCGGGCTGGAGTCAGCATGGACCAAGCAGGATGGTTCCAAGATCTTCGTCCGCGAGAGTGCCCGTACCATTCGCGGTGAAGACGGTAACATTTTGTACTACGACGGAATCGTGGAGGATGTTACCGAGCGCAAGCAGGTGGAGGAGGCGCTGCGGGAGAGTGAATCTCACCTTAAGGAAGCCGAGCAGTTGGCACACCTCGGCAGTTCGAGTTGGGAGGTGGCAAGCGACAAGACGATTTGGTCAGACGAGCTTTACCGTATCGTCGGGAGAGATCCTCAGCAGCCGGCCCCGTCACAAAAGGAGCGCGCCGCTCTCTACACCCCGGAAAGCTGGGCCCGCCTTGACTGGGCCGTCCAGCGGGCGCTCGAAACAGGCGAACCCTACGATCTGGAATTGGAAGTGGTGCGTCCTGATGGCACGCGGAGGCATGCTCACGCCCGGGGGGAGGCCGTGCGTGGTGACGATGGCCGCGTTGTCCGGCTACACGGCACGCTGCAAGACATCACAGAGCGCAAGCGGGCAGAGGAGGCGCTGCGTCGGCAAGCAGCGTTTAACGCGATGATGACTGAAGTCCTGAATCGCTTCGCAACCTGCCCGCCAGAGGAAGTGGATGCGGCCGTGGTGAAGGCCCTGGAGGCAATAGCTGGATTCATCGGTGCCGACCACGCATTTATCGTCCGGTTTTCGGAGGACTGGGCGAGTTGGAGTGCAACCCACGAGTGGTGTGGGCCGAGCGTCACCCCGAAGATCCATCAATTTCGATATATGCCCATGGGGACGATACCACGGAATGAGCAACGGCTCCTCGCTGGTCTAATCATCAGGATCAACTCACCCGACGACTATCCTCTGGATGCGGTCGAGGAGCGCCGCGCCCAAGACGCCGAAGGCCACTCCTCGGCCCTTACCGTGCCCGTCAGAACCAAGGGGGGAATACACAACTGCATCGGACTGCATTCCCACGCCAGATCCGCGATCTGGTCAGACGACGATGTGACCCATTTGCGGATGGTCGGCGATGCCGTGGCCAACGCGCTCGAACGAAAACAGTCCCTGGATGAGTTGCGGATGTCAGAGGAGAAATTCTCCATGGCCTTTCACGGCAGTCCTGTGGCGATGACCATTCTCTCCCTGGCCACAGGGCGCTATATCGAGGTGAACAAGGCGTACGAGCGGAATACGGGATTTCGCGCGGAAGAGGTCATCGGCCGTACCCCCGGGGAACTTGGAAACTATATTTATCCTGCTGACCTGGAAAGGATCAGGAAGGCGATGTCAGAACAACGGCGCCTTGGCAACATGGAAGCTCAATATCGAACCAAGGCGGGTGATCTCCGGACTGTGGTTATTTCAACAGAGTTGATCGAGTTCGGCGGCGAACCATGCAGCTTGAAAGTGTTGGAAGATATCACCGAACGCAAACGCATCGAAAAGGATCTGCGTGAATTAGGCGCGCGGATGCTGATGGTCCAGGAAGAGGAGCGCCGACGCGTGGCACGAGAACTACACGACGATTTCAGCCAGCGATTGGCCTTGTTGGCAATTGACCTCGAACAAATGGCCCAACGACCTCCGGCGACGAAACAGGAGTTGAGCGCGCGTATACAGGCGATGTGGTCCCAAACTCAAGAGCTTACCTCCGACGTTCATCGTCTCTCATATCAACTTCATCCCTCAAAGTTGGAGGACCTGGGGCTGGTCTTGGCAGTCCGCAGCTATTGCCATGAACTCTCAAGGCAAGCAGTGTTGGAGGTGAAATTCTCCGACGCAGATGTTCCGCACGCCCTACCCAAAGAAATCTCCTTGTGTATTTACCGGATCGTGCAGGAAGCGCTGCGGAACGTCGTCAAGCATAGTGGTGTGAAGACCGCTGCGGTCGATTTGAGTGGAGCGCCGAATGAGGTCCGCCTGATAGTTTCTGATTCGGGCAAGGGTTTTGCTATGGACGCTGCCCGGGGCGGCCAAGGGCTGGGGTTGGTCAGCATGCAGGAGCGCGCGCGACATGTGGGTGGCGAAATATCCGTTGCGAGTCTTCCATCCGCTGGTACGCGCGTGGAAGTTCGAATTCCCTTGCCACCCATGGCGGCCAGAGCGGGCACTCCGGTGTCTTAAGGCGCTGGTGCTACAAACCCTTCTGGCGAGTGGAGAATCAGTACGCCCCCAAAAATGAGCTATTTCGAAATTGATGCCTTCAAAGATGGGGCCACAGCGAGGCTGGTAATTTTACCAGTTGCGCTGATTCCCCCGCGTGGCTAGTTTAATCTTGGGAGGTAGAACCTAAAGGAACCTTTGACAGTAGAACTTTCAGGTTGGAAGCTGGGTCGGCCGATGGAAACAACTCCTAGGGTGCTGATGGCAGACGATCACAAGGCTATGCTGGAACGAGTCAAGGGACTGCTTGCCCCGATGTTCCAGGTTGTGGGCGCCGTTGGCGACGGGCAGGCCCTTGTGGACGCGGCCAAGGAACTAAACCCCGACGTTCTCGTGGTGGACATCTCGATGCCCGTGCTCAATGGCATCGACGCTGTCAGGCAAATACGGAGATCGGGGAGCACCGCGAGGGTGGTGTTCCTGACCGTGCACGAAGATCCGGATATAGTTCCCATGTGCCTGGAGGCCGGCGCCTCGGGTTTCGTCATCAAGTCCCGACTCGCCTCGGATCTGGTTCAAGCCATCCAACTAGCTTTATCCAATCGAACTTTTGTTTCCCCGACGCTTGCCTGGGGGAGCAAGCAGTAAAAGCCTTGAACCCGGTCACTCTCGAGTGATTAAGATCCGTACGATGGGCCTCGCGCGGGGAATCCTATTGCGACTTTTCGGCTTCATCGTTCTGCAATTTGTTGGTCTACATGAGCGCCGTAGCTTCGCCGCAACCAGTCTGGAAGGGAGCCAGCGCAAGCGTACCTGGAACCGAGGGTGTTCCGGCGACGGCGAAACAGGCAGAACCTGCATCATACTTTCCGCCATTGCCGACTGTAATTGCTCTTTCTGGCGGGACAGATGTGACAATTCAAAATCCCACTATCTTGCGAGCCCCCTTCGCCTAGCCTGTAAAAACTGACAGTATTCTCCGAACCTTTCCAACTCTAATCTTGCCCAACAAAACCTTGGAGTTGAGTTTATTGAGGGGTCTGATTGAGAGGAGAGGATGCTATGGAAAAGTCACTGAGAGTAATTGAGTCACCGGCACGCCATTGTGGTGGATGTAGTTCGACGGGATGCTCGAGCTGTGGACCGGCCCCGGCAAAAACCGAGCATCATGCTGTAATCACCCGCCGCGAGTTGGGGCGCGCTGCCTTGGCGGCGTCGGTCGGAGTGTTCCTGACAGGCTGCTCCGGATCAAGGCAGCAGACAGAGGAGAAGGGCACCCCGCCCCCTGAGTCCGCTGGTGGCCTCTCTCCGGAACTGGCGGTTGTCCAAACATCGAAGGGCCAGATCATGACGGCGCTGGACGAATTCTACAAGATAGGTCCGGGACCGTCGAGCTCCCATACGATGGGCCCGATGCGAATCACTTACGATTTCTTCCAGAGGGTGTCCAAACTTCCGGAAGATCAGCTCAAGCGGGCAACAGCGCTGAAGGTTCACCTGTACGGGAGTCTCAGCGCTACGGGGAAAGGCCATGGCACGGATCGGGCTTCGCTCGCCGGACTGCTGGGGAAAGCCCCTGCGACCTGTCCACCCGAATTCCTGGATGGATTGGCCCAGCATCCTGACGAAAAGCACAGTGTGACCATCGGTCCCACCCGCCTCGACCTCACGCTGGCAGATATCATCTTCGACGCTCCCAAGGGCAACTTCCCGCACCCGAATACGATGAGTGGTGTGCTTCTCGCTGGAGACGAGACACTTTATTCATTGGAATACTACTCGGTCGGTGGGGGCTTCATTGAGTGGAAAGGATATAAGCCGCCTGACAAAGGCCAGCCGAAGTATCCTTACGAACATGCGCGGGAATTGAAGAAATATCTCCTCGACGACAAGGTCCCGCTACCCAAGCTTTTACTGGAAAACGAAATGGCCATCTCCGGCAAGAGCGAGAAGGAGATCTGGGAGTTTATCGACCAAGTCGCGGAAGTCATGGCTCGCGGTGTGGACACCGGACTTAAAGTTGAAAGTGTTCTCCCCGGTCCGATCAAGTTGCACAGCAAGGCCGCGACAATCTACCGGAATGCGAAGGCATCCAACAAAGGGCCAGCAGGCCGGGCAGTGAGCCAGGTGGCATCGTATGGATTTGCCATGGGTGAGGAAAATGCCCGTGGCCACATCATCGTGACCGCTCCCACAGCGGGGTCCGCAGGAATTCTGCCAGCAGTCCTCAGGTCGCTGCGCGATCTCAACACTCCCACTCAGAAGATCCGGGATGGGTTCTTGGCGGCAGCCGCCATCGGTTACCTCTGCAAACACAACGCCACGCTATCGGGTGCGGAGGGAGGGTGTCAGGCGGAAGTGGGTGTTGGTTCATCCATGGCCGCCGCGATGATCGCCCAAGCCCTCGGTGAACAGCCGAAGGTAGTCTCGAATGCCGCGGAATCCGCGCTGGAGCACCACCTGGGCATGACGTGCGACCCGGTTGCCGGATACGTGCAGGTGCCCTGCATCGAGCGCTGCGCCTATGGGGCCGTTAAGGCGTGGACCGCCTATTGCATCGCCAGCGAGGAAAATCCTGAGGAGCGCCGTGTGGATCTGGACACGACGATTGCGGCCATGGCCATGACGGCCAAGGATATGAACGCCAAGTATAAGGAGACCTCGGAAGCTGGTCTGGCAGCGCTCGTTCTCTGCTAAAACTGCTGTGTCGATACTTGAGGCTGGGAGATCACAGACATGAGTAGCAGCGCCAGGACGGCCGTCGCCGCTTGGCTATTGGCCGCATTGTACTACTTCTATCAATACACACTTCGCTCGGCGCCGGCCGTCATGATGCCAGAGTTGTCGGAAGCCTTCGGGCTCGACGCGATTCGCGTTGCCAGCCTGGTGGGTCTGTTCTACTACGGTTATTCGTTCTCAAGTCTGGCCGCCGGCCCCGGCATGGACCGTCTAGGAGCCAAGAAAGTGATCCCCGCGGGTGCCGTAATCGTGGCCGCCGGGGCATTCCTGTTTGGTTCAGGTGTGTCGGGGTTAGCCAGCGTGGGCAGGTTTTTGCAGGGTGCTGGCGGCGTGTTCGCACTCGTGGGAGCCGTCTATATTGCCAGTAAGAACTTTCCAGCGCCGCGCGCCGCCACCCTCATCGGGGCAACGCAAATGTTCGGCATGGCCGGGGGTTGGGTGGGGCAGGTCCTGGTGGGACGGATGATTGGCGCCGGCCTGCCATGGAAGACTTTTTGGCTGGGGATGGGGGCGGTGGGCCTTTTGATGGCGTTGGTCATCTATTTGATTCTTCCTGAGCAAGAAAAAATCACCCAGACGGAAGGTGCGGTAAGGGGCGCGGCCAGAGCCCTGCTGGTCGTATTTCGAAACCCTCAATCGCTTCTCTGCGGCATCATCGCGGGTTTCCTTTTCATCCCGACAACAATTTTCAGCATGATCTGGGGGGTGAGCTTCCTTCAGGAGGCAAGGGGCTTTGACTATGCCTCGGCCGTCCTTCGCTCCTCCACCGTTTCTCTGGGATGGATTGTCGGATGTCCTCTGCTGGGTCTATTGTCGGACCGGATCGGGCGGCGAAAGCCCGTTATCATTGGTGGCGCACTGGGAATTCTGGCGAGCCTTGCGTGGGCACTATACGGGCGGGTAGGAGTATTCCCGCCCTATTCCATTGGTTTCCTGGCGGGATTCGCATCCGGCGCCGCCATGCTGCCCTATACTGTAATCAAGGAAGCAAATCCTCCGGAGTTCAGCGGCACGACGGCGGGAGTCATCAGCTTTCTGAACCTCACCTGCAGCGCTCTACTCGGACCGTTATTCGGAGGAATCCTACAGCGGGCGTCCGCCGGGGCCACGCAGAGGACACTGATACATTATCAATTAGGGTTCCGTTCGCTTTTGTATGGAATTGTTGCGGCCGTCATTCTCTCCCTGTTCCTCCAAGAGACGGGACCCTCGGTACGAAAGGTGTCCCCCTGAGAGCCTGGGAGCGGGCACGGGAGAGTACGAAGGGCAAAAATAGGGGAGGTTTGTTATGGATGACTATGCTCTCGTCCTTAATGCCGGATCATCGAGTTTGAAGTTCTGTGTGTTCCGGCGAATGGAAGGCAAAAATTGGGGCCTGGAGTCGAGAGGACAAATCGAGGGCATTGGGACTGCACCGAGACTCTCCGTTAAGGATGGGCAAGGGGCAATCCTCGAGCTTCGGATGTTGGATGAGACGGTCCGCGATGGCCGCAAGGCGTTGGATGAGCTCGCCACCTGGCTGCGGTCCACATATGGCGGCTCACGGGTATTGGGCGTCGGGCACCGCGTCGTTCATGGCGGAACTCAGTACGACCGGCCTACCCGCGTGACCTGGGAGACTCTGGCAGATCTCTATCGGCTCGTCCCCTTGGCTCCGTTACACCAGCCGTTCAACCTGGCTGCCATTGAGGCGGTCTTCAAATATTTACCCGAGGTTCCGCAAGTGGCCTGCTTCGACACGAGCTTTCATTGCGGCCGCTCGGCCGTGGCGGAGCTGTTGCCGCTCCCCCGGGAAATCTGTCAAGGGGGACTGCAACGGTATGGTTTTCATGGGCTTTCTTACGAATACGTTGCCACCATGATGCCGCAGGTTGCCCCGGAGATCGCCAAGGGGCGCGTCATCATCGCCCACCTGGGAAGCGGCTCCAGTCTTTGCGCCATAAAGGGTGGGAAAAGCGTCGACAACAGTTTCAGCTTTACAACCCTGGATGGGCTTTGCATGGGAACGAGGCCCGGCGCGGTAGATCCCGGCGTAGTTCTCTATCTTTTTCAAACCCTGGGACTTTCTGCAAAGGAAGTGGAAAACATCCTGTACAAGAAATCGGGCTTGCTTGGCATTTCCGGTGTCAGCAGTGACATGCGCGACCTGGTCACCAGCGATAAGCCGGAGGCCCGTCTTGCAGTCGACTTCTTTGTTTACCGTGCTGCCAAGGAAATCGGTGCGCTCGCTGCCGTTTTAGGTGGCATTGATGGACTGGTGTTCACAGCAGGCATCGGCGAAAACTCTCCGGAGATCCGACGCCGGATCTGTGAATCCTCCGCCTGGCTGGGCGTGGAAATCGACGCGGAAGCCAACGTCAGGGGAGGGCCGCGGATCTCCAATGCGAACAGCAAGGTTTCAGCCTGGGTGATTCCGACGAACGAGGAACTAATGATCGCCCGGCACACAGGACGGCTGTTGGGACTGATCTAAGACTGTCCCAAACCGGCAGAATGAGGGGGGTAAGATGAGTACGATTACATTGAATAAGAAGGCACAGAAGGAGATTTCGCCGTGGCGCGGATTCCAATCGGGTCTCTGGCAAGTGGAAATCAACGTTCGTGACTTCATCCAACAGAACTACGAGCCCTACGAGGGAAATGAGTCATTCCTCCGTTCCGCCACAGCGCGAACCAGTAACATTTGGAATCATCTGAACCAGCTCTTCGTGGAGGAGCGCCGCAAAGGGGTGCTTGATATCTCCCAGATTCCAAGTTCCATCACGTCCCACCCTCCGGGCTACATCGATCGTGACCACGAAATCATCGTAGGTCTTCAGACCGAGGCGCCGCTGAAACGGGCAATCATGCCGAATGGCGGCCTGAGGATGGTGATTAACTCCCTCAAAGCATACGGATGTGATCCCGACCCCCACGTGGTCGAGATCTTCTCGAAATACAGAAAGACTCACAATGCTGCGGTCTTCGATGCTTATACGGAGGACGTGCGTCGTTGCCGAAGCTCGCATATCCTCACCGGACTGCCTGACGCCTATGGGCGAGGCCGCATCATTGGTGACTATCGGCGCGTGGCTCTTTACGGAGTCGCACGCCTCATCGCCAAAAAACAGCAGGAAAAGCTTAGCCTCGATGCGGCCATGTCGACGGACGAGATTATCCGCGACCGCGAAGAGCTCAGCGAGCAAATTAGAGCGCTCGAGGAGTCGCAGCAGATGGCTTCGGCCTACGGGTTTGACATCTCAGTGCCGGCAGGAGACGCCAGGGAGGCCGTCCAGTGGCTCTACTTTGGTTACCTCGCGGCGGTAAAAGAGCAGAACGGCGCGGCGATGTCTCTGGGCAGGACCTCGACGTTCCTCGACATTTACTTCCAACGGGACCTGGCGGCCAGCGACATGACGGAGGAGCAGGCACAGGAAATCATTGACGATTTTGTGATCAAACTCCGCATCGTTCGCTTTCTGCGTGCCCCGGAATACGATGCGCTCTTTGCAGGCGACCCGACCTGGGTCACGGAGTCCATCGGCGGCATGGGAGATGATGGCCGCTCACTGGTGACAAAGACGAGTTTTCGCTTTCTTCAAACCCTCTATAACCTCGGACCCGCACCGGAACCTAACCTGACAATATGGTATTCCCCACGCCTGCCGGATGCCTTTCGCCATTTTGTGGCAAAAGTTTCCATAGACACGAGCGCCGTGCAATTTGAGAGCGACGAGATTATGCGCCGCTCGTGGGGAGACGACGGCGCCATCGCCTGTTGTGTGTCCCCCATGCTTCTGGGAAAACAAATGCAGTTCTTCGGCGCACGGGCGAACCTTGCCAAATGTCTCCTGTATGCCATCAATGGGGGCCGGGATGAAATTACTGGGAAGCAGGTGGGCCCTGCCTTCGGCGCGGTCCAGGGCGAGTACCTGAGCTTCGAGGATGTTGTGGACAGGTTTGAACGGATGATGGATTGGCTTGCCGGGGTATACGTCAACGCTATGAACATCATCCACTACATGCACGATAAGTACGCCTATGAGCGACTCGAGATGGCGCTGCATGATTATGCTCCTTTGCGCACTATGGCCTTTGGGATGGCGGGTATGTCGGTAGTTGCCGATAGCCTGTCGGCAATTCGCTACGCGAAGGTTCGAGTGATCCGGGATGAAACCGGGCTGGTGTCCGACTATCAGACCGAAGGAGATTTCCCTCAGTTCGGAAACAACGATAATCGTGTTGACCAACTGGCTTCTTGGGTCGTCAGCACGTTCATGCAAAAGCTGAGGAGATATCCCACCTATCGGAGTGCCGTGCACACCCAATCGGTCCTGACAATCACTTCTAATGTCGTGTACGGAAAGAACACCGGCAATACACCGGATGGCCGAAGGCGTGGGGAACCATTCGCGCCGGGTGCAAATCCCATGCATGGCCGTGACAAACGCGGACTCCATGCATCGGCCGCATCCGTGGCCAAAATTCCATACCGCGACGCGGCGGACGGGATTTCACTCACAGCCACGTTGGTTCCGGAGGGTTTGGGAAGAGTGGCGGAGGATAGGATTAGCAACCTTCAAAGCATCCTCGACGCGTTCTTCAGTGTCACCGGTTATCACATGAATGTGAACGTGCTGAATCGCGAGATGCTCCTCGATGCGATGGACCATCCGGAGAAGTATCCACAACTTACAATCCGCGTTTCCGGGTATGCTGTGAACTTTGTCAGGCTTACACGCGAGCAACAAATGGACGTTATCAACAGGACCTTCCATGGAAACTAGCGACGTCCGTGATCAGCGGCGGACGCAGGAGACTTCGCTGGAGGCGAGAAGCCCTTTTGATCTGCGTGTCAATTTGGGCCGGGGCGTGCCCGATTCGGACGTCCGAACGGCCCTCGCCTCTGGAGACATGGGCTTTTTGCACTCTTTCACCACCGGCTCTGCCGTTGATGGTCCGGGAATTCGGATTGTTGCCTGGACGGCCGGCTGCTCCTGGCGGTGTCTCTATTGTCACAATCCCGACACGTGGAACATGAGCAACGGAATCCCGGTGACACTGGCCAGGGCAACAGAAGAGCTGCGCAAATATCATCGTGGGTTAAAAGTCATGTCGGGCGGGTTCACGTTGAGTGGCGGAGAACCACTAATGCAATACAGGTTCGCCATCAAATTGCTTGCTGCGGCGAAAGCGCTGGGGATCCATACGGCCTTGGACACCACCGGTTACCTGGGGGCCCGCCTCACCGACGCGGATTTGGAATGCATTGACCTGGTTCTTCTGGATATCAAAGCCTGGGACCCCGACGGCCACCGCCACCTAACTGGAATGGAGGTTGGCCCGGTACTAGATTTCGCCCGTCGTTTGGCTGCTCGGGGGAGATCTGTGTGGTTGCGGTTCGTGTTGGTTCCGGGACTGACCGACAACCCTCAGGAAATCGCTCAGATTGCCAGTTTTGCTGCGGGCCTTGGCAACGTCGCTAGGGTTGACGTTCTGCCCTTTCATCAAATGGGAAGGTTCAAGTGGCAGCAGCTCGGCCTAAACTATACACTCGATCAAACCGTCACTCCTCCAGCCGAAGCAGTTGAGCGTGTGTGCGCGCAGTTTCGGGCGGTTGGCCTCAACGTATACTGAAACGAGGCACAAACCGGCCGGCGGGAGGATTTGCAGTCGGGTATTCAGTTGGCGTGGTGCTTTTTGGATAATAAGCGTTCGCCGCTTGCCGGCCCGATGGTAGTGAGGGCGGGAGTTGTCCATGCATGCAGCGTTCAAGCCAATTCTTTTGTCGTGGGTTTGGGTTGGGCTGAGTTCAACCC
>Ga0335085_10010944_pt1 | contig 13500 bp, 11 predicted proteins | sample Lox_Sample_45_FD_206712 | JGI IMG/M metagenome (GOLD analysis project Ga0335085, IMG submission 206712) | Soil microbial communities from Loxahatchee National Wildlife Refuge, Florida, United States - Lox_Sample_4.5 | ecosystem: Environmental > Terrestrial > Soil > Wetlands | place: USA...
CTGCGCCGAATTCCCACGGAACGATGACGGCCAATTTTCCGCCGGTCGGCTGGCTGAAATCATGCGGCCAGTGATGGCGGATGGTCAGATCGAGATGCGGCGGGCGGCGGTAGAGTGCGTTGGCGATGGCGTTTCCGTTGGGCGTGTTCGCCGCCAGGAGAAGGGCAAATCCATGGGGCTCGAGGCCGATCTTGAAATCCGTGCGCCCCATCAGCGCTCCGGCGATTTCCCGGTTGATGCGGGCTATGCTCGAATTCATAAGAAAAGGGCCGGTCAGGAGGACGCCGGTTGGCTCGGCGGAGTTTTCTGGGCGCTTCTGGTAGGAGGAGAAAACTGGATGAAACTTCTTGAGCAGCGCCGCGCGCTGGGTTTCACTCATCTCCAGCGTGTCGATCAATCGCCGCGCCGCGGAGAATGCGCGATGAACGAGGAGGAAATAGAAAATGGGCTCGAGGTAACGCGGCTCGCGGCGCACAAGATGACAGAGCTCCCACTGCATTGAATCGACGACGCTCGCGGGCAAGCGTTGTTTCAACAGCCCGATCACGGACGGTTCGAACGCCGGAAGCGCGCACACTCCCGTGTAGTAGTGGCCGCAAGCGATCGACTGATTTCCCGTCAGGTCTCCCATCATCCCGACGAGCCAGTGCGCGCGATGGGAGGTTTCTCCGCCGCTGCCGGCGAATGTGCCTCTTGGTTTCCGCACGGTCTCGTTCAGCAGAGCGATAGCGCGCTCCCCATCACCGCCTTGCATCGCGAAGAGCGCTTCGAGGTAGCTCAGCTCGGCGTAGTCTGGGTACTTGCGCTGTCCTTGCTGCAAGAGTGTTCGTGCCTGCTCCGGTCGGCCATCCCGCATGTGCAAGACCGCAAGATTGCGGAGTGCGAGTGCGTCGAGAATCGGCGTCAATTTTTCTTCGCGCCGCAGGCGGCCCAACTCCGGGAGCGCCGCGCCCGGCTCGGATTGATCCCGATAGAGCGCATATGACAATCGTGCCCAAGGCCCCCGCATTCGCCGGAACAGTTCAGGAATAGGTCGTTCCCGCGTGGCGTTCAAGCGGATCCGAATTGTGGAGTCAATGGATTCTTCGCATGATTCACCCGGCCCGAATAGTCTAGGTTGCAACCCCAGCAGGTCCGCATGGGCGATGCAGGGAAAATGCACGGTCACGAACGTCGTGCGTCCGAAATGGCGCAAGCCGCGGCGAATTGCCTCCGGGGCGCCCTCGGCAAGCGATTCTCCTTCAAGCCACAGGATTGTTCCGGTGGCACTTCTTGCGCCACGAAAGATCTCCGGAGTGATAGTGGCTGCAACGGTCGGACGGTCCGCGACCTCCCGGATCGCGGAAGGCACTGCATCGAGACTCTTTGCGTTCGTCAGCAGCACAACTTCAGGGCTGCGCTCGATGGCGAGCCTTTGTTCAAGGGAGTTCGAGTCGATAACGTAGAGAGGCATTGTGTTTGTTGAAGCTCATTTCGGCCGGGGCGCTGTTACGGCCGCGACAAAAAGATGGTGTGGATTTCTGGCGCCAGTAAGCGTTCGTCGGGCCACGTTTCCAGTTTCGATTGATGGGAGACCGCCTGACAGACGAGCCCCGTGCGGCGAATCCGCTGCAGAAATTCTTGAGGGTCCATCGTTGCCCGGATCATGAGCGGCGCAAATTCCATCACGATCCTGATGTTCGGGCTGCGGCGGATGATCTCCTTCATGCCGTCAAAGATCAGCGGCTCGCATCCTTCGGCGTCGATCTTCATGAAGTCGACCGGCGTGTCAATCAGCACGTCGAGAGGAATACCCTGAACCTTCACAGAGTTTGTTATTCTTGGGTCGTCCCGATTTGAAAATATGCTGTTGCTTCCAAAGTGGTTCCGATATTGGTGCAACGTGACCTCGCGCCGCTCGTTGAGTGCGGCGCACTGATAGATCTTCACGAGGTCCTGATAGCCGTTGACTTCGACGTTCCTGCTGAGGATTTCAAAATTGTGCGGGTCAGCCTCGATCGCGTGAACGCGGCCGTTTGGGTGAACGCCAGCGGCGGCGAGCAGCGTGTAGTAACCGAAGTTCGCTCCTACGTCCACGACCGTCATGCCCGGCCGAAGCAAATCGCAGAAAATCTTGGTGATCCAAATCTCCCAATAGCCTCCGAACATCAGGTGCGGGCTGATTCCGATGTCGCGCGTGTCAACGTACATCTTGAAGTGGTCGAGGACTTGTGCGAGCGCGAGATGGTCGCCGAGGTAGATCGCTTTATCGGTGTTCTGTCCTTGCATTAACCGTTGAATCGCGCGCTCCAGTATTTTGGGGAGCGAGTTAGCTGGAACAGCCGAAGCCGCAGGGGCGGCTGAAGCCGACCGCACTTTTGCCTCCAGCTGCGACAGTCTTGTTTCAAGCGTCAGCAGCTTCCGGGTCAGGGCCTCGTTCACATCGGACTGTCCTTTGATATTGGTGAGGATGGAGTTCGTGACGGTGGCGAGTTCCGCGACGTGGTCAGAAAGCTCCGTGGATTTCGAAATCAGCTTGCGCCGTTCGGCGACTGCGGACTGTGCCATGTCGATTTCCTCAATCTAGTTTGGAGTGCGGATGTGTTACTGGACGGCCAAGCAAGCGTTCGAATTCACGGACCCAATGCGGCACCACGATTCGCCAATCCCACTTTTCCCGCATGTCGGCGAGGCCGCGCTCTGCTTTGCGCGCCGATTCCGCCCGATGCGATAGGGCGAACCGAAGAAGCCGCCGCAAGTGATCGACACTCGGCTCGGCCCAGCGATGGCCTGCAAACACTTCGATGTCGATGTCTGCGCCCGTCGATTGCAGGCCCTCGAGTTCAATGAGATTCGCATTTTCATCGTTGAGAAAATCCATTTGTCCGCCCCACCGCGTCGCGATCACGGGGCGGCCACACGCGAGCGCCTCCATGTACGGTCGGCCCCAGCCCTCCCCACGCGTCGGCAGAACGAACGCATCCGCGGCCGCATACAGTTGGGGAAACTTCGCATAGGGCAACATCCCGGTCAGTAGAAGAATGGTCGGCGATTGCTCGAGCCTCATGCGCAGAGTGCGTTCGATGAAATAGGCGACGAGGTCCGGCAGCTGTGCGTTGGGAAGATTCACGGTGGAAATTTTCAGGATGAGGGTGACATCTTCGTCAGAATGGAATTCGGTGCAGAAGGCGCGCAGCAAGACGTCATATCCCTTGCGCTTTTGCCAGTCAAATACGGACAGAAAATTGAACCCACGCATACCCGGAATTTTCAGCGGTGGCGTATCGGGATGAAAGTGGCCGGTGTCAACCCCTTCTTGTAGTACGTGCAACTTGTGCTCGGCGACGCCCGCCTGCGCGAAGGTTTCGCGATTGAAATGAGAAGGCACCCAGATTTCATCGAGCGCGTTGCAGCGCTCGCGCCAGCCGTCAGGAATGCGATCTGTCTCGAACGTCGTGCGGCCGACCGTATGTCGGGCGTGATAAAGGTGCGGTTGGAATTCGTGCGCCGGCGCACTCACGAAGAACACGCTGCACCGCGAATCGACACGCATTTTCTTTAATTCCTCAAGCTGAGCCTGGACCCCGGGCGACAGCAGGTTGCCCGTATCGCTTTGCGCCCCACGCGGCTCCAGTTGCACGGGAATGCCGCGTCCGGCAAGGCCGAGCACAACGTGCAGATTCTCGTCCGCGTAGCCGCTGCTGCCATACACAGGGCCTTGGAAATGAATTCCGATTGGCTGCTGTTCAACGCCCATGTGTTTTTCCTTGGCGTGGTGCCACACAAATAAGCTGGAAGGTCTGCAGCAATCGCGTGAGCGACAACCCTATTAAGGATTTCTTAAGTTCAGACATCGGATGTTCCAAAGGCGCACAAATTTGCTCGCAATTGAACCCAGTGGCTTGTGCGCTCTTTGCAAATGATGCAAACGAAGGGCCAGAGACAGACGATTTCATTCGTGTCTCAACCGCACATCTGATTCGCCGATGAGTAAGTCGGGAAGCAAAATGACCGGACTGGTGTGCCGTAAGGGAACTAAGGCCGCGCCCGAGCGAGCATGATTCAACTCACACGTCTGAATGGCCAGCCACTCGTCGTCAATTCAGACCTCGTCAAGCTAATCGAATACGCCCCGGACACCGTGATTACGCTGGTGAATGGCGAAAAGATCGTAGTTCGCGAGAGCGGCGAGCAGGTTCTTGAGCGAATCGTGAAATTTCGCCGTCGCGTGCTTGACGGGCTGCAGATGAACTTCTCCGGCTGGGCCGCACCGAAAGAAAGAGCTTCCGACGCCGAGCCGAAGGAACCTCTGCCCGAGGAACAGTAGGCAATGGATATCGGCACGATTATCGGACTGCTTGTGGCAGCCGGAGCGATTTTGCTCGGTCTGTTCCTCGAGGGTGGCAAGATCGCCCAGATTTTGCAGCCGACTGCGGCGTTGATCGTCTTCGGCGGCACATTTGGGGCAATCCTGGTGCAGTTTCCGCTGAATGTGGTGCTCGCGGCATTCCGCAGCCTGGCGGCAATTTTCTTCGTTCCCCAATCCGATCCGCTCGGCGTGATTCACGAAATCGTCGCCATTGCCCACAAAGCGCGCAGGGAGGGAATTGTTTCTCTCGATCAGGAACTGGAAACAGTCGGGTCGCCCTTTCTACGAAAGGCGTTGATGCTTGCCGTGGACGGAACGGAACCGGGCGAATTGCGGAAGATGATGGAGCTGGAAATGGAAAAGCAGGGAGAGCACGAAGACAACATTCCCAAAGTCTTTGAATCCGCCGGCGGATTTTCCCCGACGATCGGAATCATTGGGGCCATCCTCGGCCTGATTCAAGTCATGCAGCACCTCGACAACATCGATGAAGTAGGGAGGGGAATCGCGGTGGCGTTTGTGGCGACTGTGTACGGCGTTGGGGCAGCGAATGTGGTCCTGCTGCCGTCAGCCGGAAAGCTCCGAATCCGCATTCACGAGCAGCAAATCATTCGCGAAATGATGCTCGAAGGTGTGATTTCCATCTTGGAGGGCATGAATCCGCGAATGATTGAAACCAAGCTCGTCAGTTTCCTTGCGGAAATGCCGCGAGAAGAAAAGGCCAAGGAAAAGGAACGGGTGCCAGTATGAAAAAAAAACATCCGGAACACTTGAATCATGAGCGATGGCTCGTTTCGTATGCGGACTTCATCACGCTGCTCTTTGCCTTCTTTGTAGTGCTGTACTCCTCTTCGCAAGTGGACAAGCGCAAGGCTGGGCGGCTCGCGATGGCGATTCAAGTCGCGTTTCAGGAGATGGGAGTGTTCCAAACGTCCAGCACGAAAGTGCCCTTGAAGGATGACGATGCTATGCCGTTTGAAAAAGTGCAGATCGTAGAAAACATCAATAAGAATGCCGACCTGAAACGACCTGTCAATCCCATGAATGGGTTTCTGACGAGTTCGGCTGAAGTACAATCGTTGCAGGCGGCGCAGCAGGCGATCCAGAACGCGCTCAGTCCCGAAATTCAGCGTCGTGAAGTGACCATGTCCCTGCACCGGGAGGGCCTCGTCGTCAGCTTGAAAGAAATGGGATTTTTCGACAGTGGATCGGCTGTCATTCGACCGAGTTCGCTGGACGCGATCTCGCGGCTAGCCGAGGTTCTCAAGACGCGGCCGGAAAACCTGCGCATCGAGGGGCACACCGACAATGTTCCCATTCACACCGCTCGATTCGCCTCGAATTGGGAGCTCTCGACGGCCCGAGCCACGGAGTTGATTCAGCTGCTGATCACGAAATACGGGATTCCGGCAAGTCATCTTTCCGCCGCGGGATATGCCGAGTTTCACCCGGTCGCCAACAATGACACTCCGGAAGGTCGCGCCCAGAATCGACGCCTCGACGTCGTGATCCTCGCGCCCATTCCGCCGGCAGTTGAGTCGCCGCGGCTCGACCGGCAGGACGGTCTCGCACCGGCGAGGCTGCCGAATCCGGCCTCGGCCCACCCGTAGCGGGTGTTCCATTCATTCAAGATTTGCGTGCCTTAGCCGATAAAACACCTGCATTCCTATATTCGCTGGTGAGCGAGGGTTATGCTGCGTTTTACATCTTGTCCGTTTTCTTTACCCTCGCTGGTTCGTTTGGGATGGGCTCGATGGAACAAGAGCCAGCCAAGAGAACTGCCATTTCTGTCCGTCGTGATCCCTGAAATTGCGGGTCGGCGATCTGGAGCGCCGGACGTTCCATCGCTCAGAGAGAAAATTGTTTGGGTCAAAACCTGTTCGACACGATTGGACGTCCCTAATGTCTCATGAAAGCCTTCTTCTGAAGGATGACGCGGTCGCGACGGAAATTCTGGCAGATCCTGCATGGATCCGCATCCGGGACTTGATTTACCAGGTATCGGGGATCTATCAGGCGGAAAATAAGTTTTATCTTCTCGTCAGCCGCGCCACGCGGAGAATGAAGACTGTCGGCGTGCGCACTCCCCGCGAATATCTCGATCTCTTGACCGTGCGTCCGAATCATGACTCGGAGGTGAGAAGCCTGCTGAATGAAATCACCATTGGGGAAACGTGTCTTTTCCGGAGCATGCCGCAGATCGAAGCCCTTCGCAAGGTCGTGATCCCTGCCCTTGTGGAAGCAAAGAAAAACCTTCCGTTCACGAGGCTCCGGTTTTGGAGCGCGGGCTGCTCCACGGGCGAGGAACCATACACGCTTGCCATGGTGCTGCTGGAGGAAGCGCAGACCACGCTGAAGGGCTGGAACTTCGAGGTCATGGCCACCGATTTGAACGACCGGTCAATCGCGAAGGCCCAGGAAGGGATTTACAACGATTACGCCGTGCGGAATGTTCCCCCCGAGTTCATGGGCAAATATTTCACGAAAGTCGGGTCGGATTTTCGCGTGGCCGATTCGCTGAGGCCTCTTGTTAATTTTTCCCGGTTGAACATGTTGGATGACAGCAAGATGCTTTTCATGCGTGGCTTGGACGTTATCTTTTGCTGCAACGTCCTCATCTACTTTGACGCGAAATCCAAGTCCCGCACGATTCAGCACTTCTACAACGCCTTATTGCCCAGCGGCTATTTCTTTCTAGGCCATTCCGAATCGCTCTTTGGGGTCAACGAAAAGTTTCGGCTGGTTCATTTCCCTGGGGCCACGGCGTATTGGAAGGCGGGCCAAGCCATTCCGAAGGCAGGTGCCTCATGAAAACCGAGAGCCTTGACCGTCTGCGTTCGCGAATCTCGCGCATTGACTCCATGCCGTCGATCCCTGTGATTCTGCGTCCCTTGCTGCGCTGCCTCGACCAGCCAGCCGAGCAAGTCGACATGAATCGTATCGTGGAACTTGTTTCCTATGACAAGGCCATCGCCGCGCAATGCATTCGCATGGCCAATTCCGCGTTGTTTAGCCGCAGCACTCCCGCAGAAACGGTGCGCGCGGCGGTGATGTGTCTCGGGATGTGGCGGGTTCGCGACCTGCTTTTCTCAAATTCTCTTTCGCAGGTGATTCCCATGGAACGCTGGGTTCTCGACCCAGCCGTATTTTGGCGCCACTCGCTCGGCGTCGCGCTTGTTTGCCGCAAGTTCGCGGAAATGATCGAGTATGCGGACACGGAAAAGGCTTACCTCGCGGGTCTGCTGCACGATATCGGCGTTCTGGTAAATTGCATGGTGGCGCCGGATGAATTCCGTGTCACGCTCGATAAGGCCTCGCGAGAACAAATTCCGCTGGATGAGGCCGAGCGGGCCACGCTCGGCTTTACGCACAGTGATACAGGCCGCGTCCTTGCCGAGGCGTGGAAAATTCCCGCCGATCTCATTGAGGCCATCGAGCTCCACCACGATATTGGAGACCCAAAGCGCGGCGGGCCGCTCGTGGCGCTCGTTCACCTCAGCGACTTGCTTTGCCGGATGCGCGACCTCGGTTACGGCTACTACGAGCCCCGGCAAGTCGATTTCGCCAATGAGCCAGGCTGGCTCTATCTGGTCATGCAATTCCCGACGATGGCGGAGCTTGATTTGGCGCGCTTCACCTTCAATCTGGATGAATACGCGAAGGAGGTTGGCGAACTCGTCGCCACCGTTTTTGCAGGATAACGTGTGGGCTTGGCGAAGTGCGAAACAGACGGGCAGTTCCGCGTTGACATCAGGATTTGTAGGGAATAGATTCGTGGTTCCAGCGCCTGCCGCTCGGGCGGGCGGCCCCAGCCGGTTTTTTCCCCTTCCTGCCGCTGGAATTCGCTAACTTTGTTGTTCGTGAGAGGGTCCTTGTCCTCAGATACTTCTGCGTTCGATAGGCTGCAAACTCCTGCGAAGAACCCCTCTGGCCGCGCGAGAAAAGTGCGGAAAAAGCCGCCTGGGTCCGATGCGGTGCCGGAGAAATCCCGGCCTCTGGCCGTTCCGGGCGATGGACATCGTGGCGTGGGAATGCACCAGGCCGGCAAAATGGAGGCGATCGGTCAGCTCGCGGGCGGCATCGCCCACGATTTCAATAATCTTCTGACCGTGATTCTGGGCCACAGTGAATTTCTGCTCAAGCGCGATGAATCGCGCGAGAATTTTCGGCTGCGGGTCGAAGAAATCCGCAAGGCCGCCGAACGTGGCGCCTGGCTAACAAGTCAACTGTTGGCGTACAGCCGGAATCAGCTCCCGGAACCGACGGTCCTGCAAATCAATTCCGTCCTCGAAGACATGGACAGTATTCTGCGCTGCGTTCTCGGCGAGGACATCGCCCTCGATCTTGTGATGGACCCCAATCTGGGCTGGACCCGGGTGGACCGCGGGCAGTTGCAACAGATTGTGTTGAACCTGGCGGCCAATGCGCGCGACGCCATGCCGCAAGGCGGGCATCTGCGCCTGGAGACCTTTAACGTATCGATTCACGAACGGGCTCCTGCGACGCAGCCCTTTGTCGCGCCGGGTGAATACGTCGCTCTGACCGTGCGTGACACGGGGACTGGCATGAATCTGGACACTCGCGCCCGCATTTTTGAGCCCTTTTTCACAACAAAGGAAAAGGGCAAAGGGACAGGCTTGGGCCTCGCGACGGTCTACGGAATCGTGAAGCAAAACGGAGGATATATCTGGGCTGAAACTGAGGAGGGCTCCGGAAGCGAATTTCAGGCGCTCTTGCCGCGCGTGCCGCAGCCCTCGGATCCTCCATTGGTTCAGGCCGTGCTCGATTTTCGCTGCGGCGGTGAAACCATTCTCCTCGTCGAAGACGATCCAGCCGTGCGGCGGATGGCCGCGGAAGTCCTGCGCGGGGCGGGCTACCAAGTTCTGATGGCACCGAGCGGCGCGGACGCCTTGCGCATTGCCACTGGACACAGTGGGCAGCTCGACCTGCTTCTGACGGACGTCGTGATGCCCGGCGTGACCGGCCCCGAACTCGCCCGCCAATTCATTGTCAAGTTTCCTCGCATACGGATCCTCTACATATCCGGCTACACCGATGACGCTATCGGAAATCACGGCCTTCGCAAACGAACGACGCGAGTTTTGCAAAAGCCCTTCACGCATGACTCTCTCGCGCAGGGTGTCCGCGAAGCTCTTGGGCCGGTTCGCCGCCGAAAATAATTTCTCCGTGAATTGGCCGTTCCGGCTCGCGTGGCGCGCGAGCATCGCACATCTCTGCACAGTCGTGGTTGACTTCCTGCCGTGCTGCTCTTGTAATAGATGACGCGGGACTATGAATTTTCGTTTCACAATCGGCTCGTGAGCAGCTCGGGAACAGCGGTTGCCAATCGCTTCGCCTCGAAGCGTTCCTCCTTCCTCGTTGCCTCCGGAATTTTTCTGAGCCGCATTGCCGGGCTCATCCGCGACCGTGTGTTCGCGCACTACTTCGGCAATTCCGATGCCGCCGATGCTTTTAAGGCGGCCTTCCGAATCCCGAATGCGTTGCAAAATCTGTTCGGCGAAGGGGTCCTTTCGGCATCCTTCATTCCCGTCTACGCGGCGCTCCTTGCGCGCGATGAAGACGAAGAAGCCCGCCGAACCGCCGGCGCTATCGCGGCCTTGCTTGCGCTCACCACATCCATCCTGGTCTTGGCGGGTGTCTTGGCGACGCCGTATCTGATTGACGCCATCGCGCCTGGTTTCGCCGGAGAAAAGCGGGAGCTCACGATCCGGATCGTCCGCATTCTGTTTCCCGGCGCGGGCCTTTTCGTTTTCTCGGCCTGGTGCTTGGGAATTCTGAACAGCCATCGACGATTTTTTCTCTCTTACACGGCACCCGTCGTGTGGAACGCGGCGATGATTGCGACGCTTTGGGGGTTCGGCGCGCGATACACGCAGTTTCCGCTCGCGATTTTGCTGTCGTGGGGATCCGTTGCCGGCGCTGCGCTCATGGTTTTGATCCAATTGCCTGTCGTGCTGCGGCTCTTGCGTGGCCTGCATCTTTCATTCGCGTTTCACCTTGAAAACGTTCGCACGGTCGTGCGCAATTTCTTTCCCGTGTTTGTCAGTCGGGGAGTCGTGCAGATCAGCGCTTATGTGGATGCGTTGCTCGCAAGTCTGTTGCCGACGGGCGCGGTTGCGGCGCTCGCCTATGCGCAGACGCTCTACACGCTGCCGGTGAGTTTGTTTGGAATGTCGGTGTCGGCGGCTGAACTCCCGGCGATGTCTGGCGCGGTGGGCGCTGAAGGTGAAGTAGCGGGGGCGCTGCGCGCACGCCTAAACGCAGGTCTGCGCCAGATTGCTTTCCTTGTGATTCCCTCGGTTGCAGCTTTCTTGGTGCTGGGCGATGTGATCGTGGCCGCAATCTATCAGTCCGGCCGTTTCACTCACTCCGACGCGACCTACGTGTGGGGGATTCTGGCGGGAGCGACTGTGGGATTGCTGGCGTCCACGCTCGGGCGGCTCTACTCGTCGACCTACTACGCTTTGCAAGATACGCGCACGCCCCTGCGTTATGCGGTCGTGCGCGTCGTGCTGACCACCGTTCTCGGATACCTGGCGGCCATCCCGTTACCTCACCTGTTGGGAATCGATTCGCGATGGGGCGTCGCCGGACTCACGTTTTCCGCGGGTATTTCTTCGTGGATTGAATACACGCTGTTGCGACGCACGCTGATCCAAAGGATTGGCGCCACGGGCCTTCCGCTTGCCTATCTGGCAAAAGCATGGGGCGCCGCGTTCGTCGCTGCGGGAATTGGCAGGGCGCTGCTTCTGGCGGCCGGCCATCGCAACCCGATTCTTGTGGCGATCGTTGTTCTTGGCCCTTATGGGATCGCCTATTTCGCGGGCGCCACGTTGCTCGGCCTCTCGGAAGTTCGCTCCCTCGTGGGAATGTTCTCCCGTGTGCGCGGCCGGTCCGCGTGAGCGAATTTCGAATTTAGCCTGCCGATTTTTCCCGAGCCGCTTCCGCCCCAATCGTCTTCCGCGCGGTTGCATCGGGCGGGGCCGCGCGCAGGTATTGCGCGGGCCACGTTGTCGGGTGCTTCAGCTCGCGCGCCGCTCGCAACGGCCAGTACGGGTCGCGCAGGAATTCGCGCGCCATCAAAACCAAATCGGCCTGATTCTTTGCGAGAATATCCGCGACTTGTTCCTTCGTCTCAATCAGTCCAACGGCGCTCGTGAGGATGTCCGCGTCGCGCCGGATGCGTTCGGCGAAGGGAACCTGAAAGCCGGGGCCGGCAATGATTTTTTGGTCCGGCACAAGTCCGGCGGAAGAGCAGTCCACGAGGTCTACGCCGAGCGGCTTGAGTTGCTTCGCTAACTCGACGGCTTGATCGACGTCCCAGCCTCCCTCCTTCCAATCCGTTGCCGAAATTCGAATGAAAAGAGGCAGATTTTCCGGCCATACCTCGCGGACGGCGGAAACAACTTCCCGCGCAACGCGCGTGCGGTTTTGAAGCGAGCCGCCGTAGTCGTCGTCGCGGAAATTACTGAGCGGAGAGAAAAATTCATGGAGGAGATACCCGTGTGCGGCGTGAATTTCGAGGACTTGAAACCCGGCTTCGCATGCGCGGCGCGCGGCCTGCGCGAATGCGTCCACGACGCCGCGGATGCCCTCTTTCGACAACGCCGTCGGCGTTGGAAACGCCTCTGAGTAAGCGACCGCACTGGGCGCTACGGGCACCCAACCTCCATCGGCGATGGCGACTTTATCGGTCCCGGCCCAAGGCCTTTTCGTGCTGCCTTTTCGCCCCGCGTGGGCGAGTTGTATCCCGGGCACCGCTCCCTGGCTTTTCACAAATCGAACGATGCGCGACAGAAACTCGACGTGCGCGTCCTTCCAGATTCCCAGGTCCTCCGGGCTGATGCGGCCTTCCGCCGTGACCGCAGCCGCTTCCGTAAAGACCAGGGCGGCGCCGCCGACTGCGCGGCTGCCCAGGTGCACAAGGTGCCAGTCATTTGCGAATCCGTCTTGGCTCGAATACTCACACATCGGCGATACCACCACGCGATTGGGCAGCGTGATTCCGCGAATCGAAAGTGGATCAAATAAATGGGCCATATTCTCCCCTTGAAATTTCGGCTATCGTACGATGTAGCGCCGACGGCGTCTCCCTTGAATCGTACAATGACTTCCGATATTGGATGCTTTGCGAGGCCAGGTTGGTGCAGGGGCATATGGTAGCGTCTGGTGGTGCTCGGCGCTCGAACTTTGGTGGATCCGCCGGCCCGGCATGGATTTTCGCCGCGAAGGAGCAGCGTGAAAACTGAAACGTTCGTTCGCCGCTCCCGCATCGTCGTTCCCGCTGCTGTCGTGTACGCTTGGCACGCTTCGCCAGGGGCGCTCGAACGGCTCACGCCAGAAGGAGAGCGCATGAAAATAATCGAAAAGACAGGCGGAATCGAACGCGGCGCGCGCGTCGTGATTCGATTTGGACGATGGCCCTTTCGACGGCGCTGGATCGCGGAGCATCAGGACTGCGAGGATGGCCGCTACTTCTCGGACATTCAGGTTTCAGGGCCGTTTGCGTACTGGAAACACACACACACGTTTGAATCCGACGGTCCCCTCGCCTGCTTTCTCGAAGACCGCGTCGAGTATGCCCTCCCGTTCGGATTTTTGGGCCGATGGTTCGCAGGCCGTTACGTCCGCCGTAAGCTCGCAAACGTATTTGCGTATCGCCACGAAGTCACGGCTCGCGAATTCGCTGCCGGGCGGCAGGGAGGTTGAAGCGGGGAGCGGCAGCCAGTTTCTTCAGTCGGTTTCCTGCGTCACGATATGCACGTCGACCGCGGGCGCGTCTCGCAGGAAGCGATGGATGGCGGTCATATATAGATATTTTCTCCAGCCCTCGACGGCGGAGCGGCCGAAGATGACCTGCGTCACATGCTTGTCGCGAACGAACTCCGCCGTAGCACTCGATACTTCCTTGCCGGTCAATTTCACCACTTTTGCGCCGAGGCTTTCCGCAAATTGAATGTTGGCGTTGAGTGAGTTCTGGTCCTGCTCCGACGTGTCTCGGCCGATATCCACATAAACGGCGTAGAGTTCGGCGTCCATACGGCGCGCCATTCGCGCGGCGCGCGCGATTAGATACTGCGCCCTCGGATTCGAGCTGAAGCACACTGCCATCCGCTCCCGCACCGGCCACG
>Ga0335085_10010945_pt1 | contig 13499 bp, 18 predicted proteins | sample Lox_Sample_45_FD_206712 | JGI IMG/M metagenome (GOLD analysis project Ga0335085, IMG submission 206712) | Soil microbial communities from Loxahatchee National Wildlife Refuge, Florida, United States - Lox_Sample_4.5 | ecosystem: Environmental > Terrestrial > Soil > Wetlands | place: USA...
CGGGTGAAGAAAAGACCATCATCGTGCCGCTGGAGAATATCGACAAATCGGTTTCAGAACACCGTGTCTATTGCCAGTTACATCCCAAGCACGTCGCCGCCACGATTAAAGTGGCAGGGAAGTGACACGCTTAGTCGGGGCGGTCATCTTTCTTCTAAAAATGTCATGTGCGGAAGATTTCCTTGGGGATCTATTGCGCGTGAATGTGCGTGAGCTTCCTCTATGAATCGCTTCGCATGTTCCAGATCGTCAACTTGGAAAAGAAATAAAACCTCATCTGGATTATCAACATTCTGCCATAAATACTCTAAATAAAATCCCTGCTCTGCGTGTCCGGCAGCATCGGCTTCCAGTATTTTCTTGATGTCCTCTGCCCTTACTCCTCTGAGCTTTGCTAACATGTGCGCCATATTTTTACTCCCTTAGCCTGTCCTGTTTTCCTCGCCCATCCCTCCACTGACCCCCGACCCTTGATCCCTGTCCCCCAGCTTGACCAGCCGCAATTTTATCAGAACCAAAATCTTCTGTCGCCTCTTTAGTTGATGTGGCAATCCGCATCCCCTCCCCGCTCACGTTTCCCAATCTCTCCCCCTGGTCCCTAACGCCTTCCGCCTCCCGCCTCGTCCCTCCTGTCTTCCAATCACCCAATCTCTAATCTCTTCCCTACCCCCTAATCCCTGACCCCTACTTCCCGTCCCCTTCCCCCTCTCCCTTCACGCCTTGAGATTTTCTTCCCTTTCCTCTATAATGAGTAACTTAAAGTGATATGAGGACGCGCGTATATATCGATACATCAGTGATCGGCGGTTGCCTGGATGATGAGTTTGCTGATTGGTCAAATGTTCTGTTTGAAGAATTCTGCGCGGGTGCAAAGATAGCGGTCGTGTCCGACTTGACCCGTCTAGAGCTTGAAGCGCTCCACAGAACGTAAGCGAAATCTTATCCTCTATTCCGAAGGAATACGTGGAAGACGTGTTTCTTGACGAGGAAGCGATTGAGTTAGCAGATGCATATATCAATGATGGAGTGGTGAGCGCTAGACATCTCGTCGACGCCCAGCATATTGCCATCGCGTCCATTGAGAGGGTTGATGTCCTCGTCAGTTGGAATTTCAAGCAGATTGTGAATCTTGACCGTGTTCATGCATTTAATGCCGTGAACCTAAAGAGGGGCTATTCGGTGCTTGAGATTCGTAGCCCAAGGGAGGTTGTTCGTGAAAAAGAAGATTGATGCTGTTCAATTGCAGCGGGCAATTCGAGCCAAATTGAGCGAAAAATACGCAAAATCCCGTAAATCCGAATTGGAAGAACTTCGTGTGAAATTTGGCCGTTTCCGAAGGCAAAAGACTGCAGGGCGCTAACTGTAAAAGTACTCTAGCATTCCATTAAACCCATGAAGGCGCATCGCCGATACATCAAAGAGCAGATCAAACGTGACCCCCGATTGGCCAAAGATCTAGCCGAGGCTCGAGTCGAGGTTCAGTTGGCCGTGATGATCGCACGGCTGCGCGAGAAGCGCCGTTGGTCGCAACGCGACCTGGCAAAGATCACCGGCATCAAACAGCCACAGATCGCCCGCCCCCGCTGCTTACATTGCTATAGGAGAGTTGAAGGGAGGCATTGATCCTGCTGGCGCTGATGAGCATTGGAAGACAGCTCGCACGGCTCTCGACAGAATTCACAAAGCGTTTGCCAAACACAAACTCAAGCCCCATACCTTCTTCATTGGTGCTGCCATCGAAGCGCGAATGGCTTCCGAAATTTGGAAGCTTCTTCAACGTGGTATTTTTGAAAACGCTGCAAATCTTACCGATGAAGACCAGATTGCTTCCATTACGCGATGGCTTTGTAGCTTATAACGAAAGAAACGGGGGACAGACTACTTTTCATGAACGGCCCCAGTTATCCGGACGTCATTTATTTTTGAAACCCACGCGTTGGGCGGCGGCAAGAATAGACGCTTTTCACAATATTGTAGATTCCAAAGGAGGCAAGGATGGCAAAAATAATTTCTGATTCCTGGGTGATGGCGGAATCACGGGACATTAAGCGTTCAGTCCAATTTTATTCCAAGCTCGGTTTCAAACCCACAAGACGGATGCCGTACTATGTGGAATTCAAAGTTCCGGGCGGGACAGTTCTCGGACTCCATTCCGCCGGCGGAAAACAGGGGGGAAAACGCGGCGTGAGCAATGCGGGAGGCTGGGGCATCATGCTCCGGGTCAAGAACATCCGAAAACTTGTCGCCGATTTAAGACGCAAAAAAGTTCGTTGCACCCCGGCCAAGATGGCGCCCGGCGGGGCTTATTTTTCATCCTTCAAGGACCCGGATGGAAATCGGCTGATCCTCCTCCAGTTCGGCAAGTAATCAATGGGATTGGCGCAAAATAGTAAAGTAATACATTTGTTCTTAACTGATTGGTTTTTGAACCCAACGCGCATCGGGCCGGAGCGGCGGGACAGGCATTATCCCAGGACCAGCTTGCAATAGAAGATATTCAGGCTTAAAATTAAGATGAGTCATTCATTTTCTTAAGCCTATGAACGGAGAGTAACACCATGGGAAAAGCTAAGACAAATGAAATGTATCAGCCGATTGTCGACATCCGGCGTGCCGACGAGCGCTTTCATACTCAGGCCGGCTGGCTCGACTCCCACCATAGCTTCAGTTTCGGCTATCACCAAGATCCGGAGAATACCGGACATGGATTGGTGCTCGTGAACAACGATGACATTGTAAAACCGGGCACCGGGTTTTCTACCCATCCGCACAGGGACATGGAGATTGTGACCTGGGTTTTAGACGGTGAGCTGGAGCACAAAGATTCGGAAGGGAACAAGGGAATCATCTATCCGGGGTTGGCACAGCGAATGAGCGCCGGGACCGGGATTTGGCATTCAGAGATGAACCCGAAGAACGACCGCGAGGTACATTTCATACAGATGTGGGTGCCGCCCGACACGGAAAGAATTAAGCCGGGCTACCAGCAGCTCGATATTAACGGGCAGCTTGATCGTGGCGGTCTCGTCCCGATCGCATCGGGACGGGGGCATGACGCCGCAATCTCGATTCGTCAGAAGGGAGCCGTGCTCTGGGGAGGACGGCTCAAGCCGGGAGAATCCGTCAGGATACCCGATGCCCACTTTGTTCACCTCTTCATTGCCAAAGGCGCAGCCGATCTGGAGGGGGCGGAAGCTCTTACAGCAGGAGACGCAGTTCGGCTTACCGCCGCCGATGCACGGCTGTTAACGGCGGATGCTAAAACGGGCGCGGAAGTCCTTATCTGGGAGACAGACTGACTGCATTCCAACAATCTGCATCCGACTACGATGTCCGTTTGTGACGCGAGAGAAATAGACATTGGATTTTGATCCGGCAGTGACCGCATCTCAGGTGTTTACGCTTGTTCAGGGTTCAGACGAGCTGGGCGAAGAGCTTGCGGCGGCGGTCGCGGCTGAGGAACGATTCTCAAGCACCGGGGGAAAGGAGGCCTCGGAGGCCTACCGCGAGCTGGTCGCAATCGGTGCGCGGCATCCCGAGGCCGAGGCGTTTGGGGAATTCCTCGTCTATATCACCTGGAGCCACCTGCTGGAAGAAATCTTGCCAGAGCATTTCCAACGCGGTGCGGCCCTGTGTCAAGCGCTGATACAGCGTGATTCCGGCGGGGATGCCAGGCGTCTCAAACGCCTTCGGGCGATGGAGCGGTCGTTTCGCGCCGGCCTCGGCGAGCAGTCGGAAGACGAGATGGATTACGACGCTGACACATTACAAGGCGGTGATTAACGGCCTCCGGCGAATCGGCCGAAAACGTCTCCAAAATGCTGAACACGATGCGAACCACTAAAACTCAAACCGGCAGAAAATCCAAAAAGAAAATCGCCTTGCCCCCCGCCTCCGGAATTCCCGACAATTTTGAGATGACTCCCGAGCTCTCCCGGGCCTTCGACCTCATGGAAAACACCGATGAGCACTTATACATCACCGGAAAAGCCGGCACGGGTAAATCCACCCTCCTGCAGTACTTCAAACAGCAAAGCCGGAAAAAAATTGTCACGCTTGCGCCGACGGGCATCGCTGCGATCAACGTCGGCGGCTCAACGATACATTCTTTTTTCCGTTTCCCGCACCATCTGATCACGAAGGATAAAATTCATCGAATCCGGGGAAAGCAGGAGTTGTTCGCCGCTCTCGACACCGTCGTGATCGATGAAGTCTCCATGGTGCGGGCGGACCTGATGGATGGCATCGATTACTCGCTCAGACTCAATAGAGGCCGGCCAAACGCGCCGTTCGGCGGAGTTCAAGTCATCCTGGTCGGGGACTTGTTCCAGCTGCCTCCGATTATCGAAAAAGAACTGGTTGATTATTTTAACGACACATATGAGGGACCGTTTTTCTTCAGCGCCGCCATTATCAAAGAAATTAATCCGGAAGTCATCGAACTTCAGAAAGTTTTCAGACAAAACGATTCGGAGTTTATTGAACTCCTTAACAAAGTGCGCAACAATCAAATCCAGCCTGCCGACTTGCGTCGGCTGAACGAAAGACACGGGAAAAAACGCGCATCCGATAAGAACCGACTGGCCATTACTCTGACGAGTACGAACGCTCAAGCGTCCGAAATAAACTGGTCGCATCTCGGCTCCTTGAATGCCGAGGAGCATGTTTTCGACGCCATCGTGCAGGATGATTTTGACGAGAAATCCTATCCGGCGGATAAAGAGCTCAGGCTGAAGCAGGGCGCCCAAGTCATGATGGTCAAGAACGACCCGAACAAACGATGGGTCAACGGAACGCTCGGCGTGATCCAAAGGCTGTCGAACGATTTGGTCGAAGTTTCCTTCCCCGGAGGTTTCACCTGCACGGTCGAACCGTTGATATGGGAAAAAATCGAATACGAGTACGACAAAGAGCAGGGACGGATCGAACCGGTGGTGACCGGTTCTTTTCAACAGTATCCGATTAAATTGGCATGGGCCATTACGATCCACAAGAGCCAAGGGAAAACATTCGATGAGGTCGTTATCGATTTGGGGAACGGCGCTTTTGCTCACGGACAAGCCTATGTCGCGCTCAGTCGTTGCCGATCGTTTGAGGGAATTCATCTGAAGACTCCGATCAGGCATTCGGACATCATACTTGATTCACGAGTCGGCGAGTTGCTCAGGTGAATCTTTATTCCTTCCTTTAATTAAGCTATAATCCCTTGCATTCTCAGGAGCGTAAAATTCATCATGATCGTCCTCTCAGCCTCAGACATCGCATTAGCCCTGTCGGACCCCTTTGGGCTGTGGCACAACCGTCACGGCGATCAAAAGCTCCGGAATACGGAGGATGAATACGATCTCTTTCTTGCTCAGCAGGGATTACGGATCGAGAAAGAGCTGCTGATCAAACGACACGCTTCTTTTGCCGATCTTAAAAATCTGGATTTTGATTCTGCCGTTGGACAGACATCGGATCTCATAAAACGAGGCGAAGGAGTCATTTATGGCGGGGCGCTCCAATCGGAAGCGCTCGGTCTTCGGGCCCGGCCTGATGTGATCATTCTTGCCGCTGGGACATGCCTAATAGAAGAGTACAAACTGGCCGGCACGCCGGACGAGACGCACAAGATTCAGGCTTTGGTCTATGCCTATGTGTTGAAAAAGGGCTACGACATCGAAAATGAGTGCCGGGTGGTGTCGCGGCTCAATGAAGAATTCGCCATCGCCTACGACGAGGTGCAGGTCGAGGATGCGATCCGGCAAGCGCGTGAAATAGTCGCGCGCGACAAGCCTCCCTACCCCATTTATAACTGTCCGTCCGTTTGGGGATCGCTGCAAAACAAGACCGCCAGAGACCTACGGGACATCACGCTGGCCTGGAACGTCGGACCTGTGCTGGCCCAGAAGTTTCATCAGATGAACATCCATACGCTTGAAGACCTTGCAAATCTTGAACCCGGATCTTTGAAGACGATCAAAGGGCTTGGTCCCAAAAAGATCCCTCAGATTTTAAACTCCGTGAAAGCCCAAATCTCCAATCGCGTGATCAAGGTAGGCCAATGGGAACCAATCGGAGATCCGCCCGAGACTGAAATTTTTCTGGATCTCGAAGGCTCCGGAGAATTGTTCCAGGATGATCCTGCCTGGAACTGTATTTATATGATCGGCCTGATCCCCCGAAGCAACGGCCGGGAGAAATCTTATACCGCGTATCTGGCCAAGAAACCCGAGGACGAAAAGGCAATCGTCTCAGAGTTTGTGGATTATCTTCGGAAACAAAACCGCCGGTATCGTCTCTACCATTGGCACCACTACGAAAAGACACAACTGAAGAAGGCCTGCGAGCGCCACGGACTTGCTGAAGAATATGAATCTTTGATACTTCCCTATTTGCAGGATCTCTGCACCGCGGCTCAGGCTTCTTATGTTCTGCCGACGCCCGGATGGAGCATTAAAGTGGTCGCGCCCTATTTTGGTTTTCACTGGACACAGGATGCTTCCGAGGTGGATGCGATGAAAAGCGCGATGATCTGGTTCAAACAGGCCCTCAACGGCGGCGACGGCGCCGGTTTGGAAAAGGTTCTCCAGTACAATAAGGATGATTGTCGTGCAATGATTGTTGTTAAAGATGGGTTTGAGAAGCTGGAACGAACTCATCTTTTAAGGAGGAAACAGCATGGCATTGACCACCTATAATAACGTTCCGATTCCTTCGTTCATGTACGGCACAGCCTGGAAAAAAGAAGCCACGACGCAGCTGGTGCAATTAGCCGTAGCGTCGGGCTTCAGGGCCGTTGACACAGCTAGTCAACTGATCCATTACGAGGAAGCCCTGGTGGGCGAAGCGCTGCAGACGCTCGCAAAAAAAGGGATCACGCGAGACAGCTTGTTCCTCCAAACCAAGTTCACTCCGGCCAACGGCCAGGACCATCGGACCCCCTACGATCCCTCGGCTGATCTCACCACCCAGGTCAGACAGTCGTTTGACAGCTCGTTGGCCCATCTCCACACCGACTATTTGGACTCCTACGTCTTACACGGACCTTATTCGCGGCGGGGACTTGGGAACGAGGATTGGGAGGTGTGGACAGCCATGGAAGGACTCTATGAATCCGGGAAGACCAAAATGATCGGCATCAGCAATGTCACGCCCGTACAACTTATTCAGCTCTGCGAAAAGGCAAAGCATAAACCCATGATGGTGCAGAACCGGTGCTACGCCACGCTTGGATGGGACAAAGAGGTAAGAGAAATTTGCCAAGCTCATAACATCATCTATCAAGGATTTTCGCTGTTGACCGCCAATGTGGAATTCATCACCGGTCCAGAAATTTGGACAATCGCCAAACGGTTGGGAGCCGGTCCCGCGCAGGTCATCTTTCGGTTTGCCATGCAGATCGGGATGCTGCCGTTGACCGGAACCACGAGCCAACAGCACATGAAAGAAGACCTCCAGGCCGAACAGTTCACACTCTCCGTTGAAGAAATCCAGCGGATTGAAACGATCGCGCTGTAAAGAGAACACCCCGCGCCATAACGGTCGGGAGAAGGAAAGACGCTTTACAGAAAAAGAAAGAAGGCTCATAAATGAACAGGCGCATCCTGTCCATTGTTATGATCGCAATTTTATCGATGGGGTTCCCAAGCACGCCATCGCAACCGGCAAAAGGCCCACTGCTGCCGCCGTTTCCGTATGAGGATGAAGGGGACTTTGTGACGGTCCCGGCGATTGCGGGGGGCCTCCTATTCGGTATGCCGGGCTCAGGAATCGGCTTTGTCGTCTGTCTGCCTGCATCTATGCTTACGAACGGGCGTGTGACCGCTTGGGATTGTATGATTCAGGGCGGGATTATCGCCAGTCTCGTCGGATCATCCGTGGTCGGTTTTCCGTTTTATATGACTAAAAAATTATTTTGGGATTGGCCAAAAGCGATTTACTTGTATCTGGTCGGTTATCCATACGACTCAACATCCCCATTTGCTTATTTACGGGAACCTGTCAGCCGCAGAGCAGGTCCGTGAAAATGAAGAACGGGGTACACGCAGCTTTACTGAGCCTTGTTTGCACCGTGTTCATGGGCTGCTTTTCCGGCAACCCGCCGATTCAGCCCCTCCAGCCTCTGGGAGAACATCGCGCACGGCTGTTTATATATCGCCCCTGGGGGTTCAGCTCGGCACTCGTCGCACCGATGGTTTACATCAACGAGGAGAAGATTCTACTGTTAAAGAACGGAGGGTACACGGTGGTGACGCTGGAGTCCGGAGGTTTGATCCTCTCTACAAAGCGCAACTCGACATGGGACAGCGGAGAGGAACACGCGGTATGGCTGATCCTACACCCGGGCCGCACCTACTATGTCCGTATGCAGACAGCGACCGGTTTTAGAACATCGAGCTTTCTCCCTCAATTGGTGCCGGAGGCGGTGGCGGTTCCAGAGCTGAAACGGACTCATAAGATGGACGCAGAGAAAGAGGTTTACACCGGCAGAGGAAATATTCGGCATCCGTGAAGTGGACCGTCAAAAACGAAACACAGACGGCGTGCACCAAAGAATCGAGGTCCCCGGAATATCAGATGAAGAATTATTTTTTTACGATCGTCTGCTCTGCTCTGCTGCTGATCGAGGGCTGTATAGGAATCAAGAAATCCGTTCCGGTTACCGATCACCAGAGTCGGATCGGCTTCAACGGGTATTCGGTTCTTCCACCGGAAGGGGACCACTGGTATCTGACGGAGAAAAGCGAGACGGCGGTGATTCTTGAAAAACAGATATCCGGCCTGCATATGTTCTATGCCACTGCCGTCGCTTCACCGCTACTCATCAACTTCGATTCTCCGGGAGAGTTTGTGGCGTGGGTTAAAAAGAAACGGGATCGGGACTCGGATCCAACGCGCTTCCGGCTCATCGAGCACGTTGAAAAACCGGATCGTCTGTTTGGGGCCTACTGCTCGAGGTACTATTGGAAATCGGTAGACACCCAACTGCCCAAGACCCACGGCGCGACCTTCATTCTGGAAATGAACGGTTATTCCTGCATGCACCCGGCCGCTCCGAGTCTTCTGATCGATATCGGTTACTCAGAAGAGTATGACCCGGCAAACCACACACCGATCGATAAAAAAGAGGGCGAGGAGTTTCTAAGAACGTTGAGGTTTGACGATCTGGAACGGGCGGATGTAAAATCCTGGTGACTTCAAACCCTTTTTTCTTGACGGCAGATGAAAAAACGGTTAATCTTTGGCTTGGTGAGGCGATCAGCATAACATTTTTACAGGAGTGCGAGCCATCGTTTCGAAAAGAAATTTCCAAACTTTGCACTGGACGGTCCTCTTCCTCGCCGTCCAACTTGCCCTCGTTTTTATTGATCCAGGTTCGCGGCCTGCAGCGGCGGATTCCCCCTCCCAACAGAGCACTGAAAATCCAGTCCTCCCCTATCTAAATCCAAAGAAGCTGTTCTTGCGTTCGGCCGTGGCGCTCATCATGGACAGTCGTCAAGGCCGCGTGCTGTTTGAAAAAAATATGCACGCCCAACGGCCGATCGCATCACTCACCAAATTGATGACCGCCATGGTTACTCTGGACGCCAAACTGCCATTGGACGAGGTAATTACGATTACCAAGGCGGACCGCGACCGTCTGCGCGGCTCCGGCTCAAAGCTCAGTTTTGGGACGCAATTGACACGCCGCGACCTGCTGAAGATCGCCCTGGCCGCCTCGGAGAATCGAGCGGCGGCGGCCATGGGTCGAACGTATCCCGGAGGCACCGCGGGCATTGTGGCGGCGATGAACGCTAAAGCGAGGGAACTCGGCATGAAGGATACCAGGTTCAGGGACGCGGTGGGCCTGAATCACTGGAACATTTCCACCGCGGCGGATCTGTCCACCCTGGTGGAGGCCGCATACGGCTATCCTTTGATTCGTGAGCTAACGACCGTTCGGATGGATTTTGTGACCGACCATCGGACGGGCTGGAAGGTGAGGTTCGTGAATACCAATCGCCTGGTCCGAAATAAGCAATGGAATATCGATCTCAGTAAAACAGGCTATATCGCCGATTCCGGACATTGCTTGGTGATGCGGGCCGAGATCGCCGATCGCCCTGTCATTGTAGTCCTGCTCAATTCATGGGGCGAATGGAGCAAATACGGCGATGCCAATCGCATCCGAAAATGGTTTGATCATGCGGTTCAGAAAGCGCGGGAAACAGCGCACACCGTACCCGATCGGATTGTTCCCCGACAATTCGCATCGGAAGGTTGACCGCTTTTCGGCAAAACCAAAAGGAGGCAACGACTCGCACCATGGGACACACACCCGTCAGTGAATTGATGACCCCTAACCCGATCACCATCGCGCACAATCAAACCGTGGGGAAGGCAATCGAAATAATGTCCCGCCACGATATCCGTCGGCTCCCTGTAACCAAGGACGGCAAGCTCGTCGGGATCATATCCGATCGTGATTTGCGACAAATGGGCAGCCGACCCAGCCTGAAGTTACCCAAAAGCGATCAAGACGATGTCTATCTGAAACTGCCGGTTGAAGAAGCGATGACGTTGAACGTTATCACCATTCGCGAGTATAACACCGTCCAGGATGCGATCAAGTCAATGGTTAAGAACAAGATCACCGGCTTGCCGGTAGTCGATCGGGATGGGACGCTAACCGGAGTGCTCTCCGAGATGGACGTGCTTAAGTACTGCCTCAGCATTCTCGATAGAGAAGCCGACCGAACAGACAAATAAACCGGGTAAGTCTCCGGATATCCGATAAACCCCGGCCTAGAGGGAGCCGCCGGTGTCTATTTTCATCTTTTCATGATTCAGAAAGAAATCCGCTTACGCTGATCCAGTAGAAAGGCAATCGAACAGGGAATAATGGAACGGCATCTACTGTTGTATATTCCCCTGATGTTGATTGCGGGTGGTTGTGCAACAAAACCTGCAGTGAACGACAGACCAAAAACTGCCTTTACCCACAACACGGTTGCTTTAATGTCCGTGCGCACAGCAGAAGAGGCTGAAACTCTACGGCAGTCTCTGCTTCAGGGCAAGCCCCTTCCGCCCAATGCAGAAATTATTCCCATTCAACAACTGGATCAGATCAGCCCAGTGTTAAGCAAAACAGCTGTCGAGATGCGGGATTGTGATGTCAGCCGGTCCATTCCTCCTACCGAAACAAGCATCGGTAACGCCTACATCATTCTGCAAAAAGGGAGCGCTACAGGGAAGTCATGCCGTACTGTATCGCCTGATTCGCAGAGTTCTTATGATGAGACCGATGAAATGGCAGGCGCGGTGCTCATAGGAATTCTGTCCGTTGGAATCACCGCTCTATTGATCGCTCTCCCTTTTATCTTGTAAATCAGTTATGACATTTTTTGCAGGCATCTGCCGGCTTTTGAAACTTAGCACCACAAACGCGGGCTAACTCTGTTCCGGTGTAATATCACCGACCGACAATTATTCCTCTTGAAACATTCAGCGCAACAGTATTAAAATAATAATAAATCTTCAGATTTACTGAGCCTGTAAGGTCGCCATGCTCTCTCGACTGCTTTTTATCACATTCTTAGTCCTATTTTCCATCCTCCGATCGGCCCCTGCCTATTCTGATACAACGGTGTACACCTGGAAAGATGTCAACGGGACGGTCACCTATACCGATGATCCGGAGAATGCTCCAAACGATGTTCAGGTAAAAATCCTATCGCAGTACACAACGCTCGATACTGTGTTTGAACCTGAACCGACATCGACTGCTGCGCCTCCGCTTCCGGAGACCTCTCCGCAGACGGTGACTCAAGGGGAATTTGCCGTTCAACTGGTCGAGGAACTCGGTCTGGCCGATGAGCCAACCGCAGAAGAGGCTGCGGATCTTCTCAACTCGGTCCGGATATCTCCGAGACTCGGCCAATGGGAGTTAAATCAACCGATGAGCCCGGAGCTTACTTCTCGGCTCCGTATGCTCGCCGTGGCGGCCGCCCAGAGGGGATCGCTCACGCTCAGTCCGGAGCAGGCGCTGCTTGCCTTCGATACGGCCTCTGCCCTTTTGGGCTTAAGCGTTCCTGTGCCGACCCTTCCGGAAGAGGCCTCAGAGTCACCCTATCCGATTGCCGAGACGCCACCCCTGGTCTCTGTTGCACCGCCGCCCGACCTGTACCCCTACTATCTCTGGACCCCTGTGGCAGGGGGCTTTTGGTGGGGTGGTGTTCTGTTCCCGGGGTTCTTTGTGCTGGACGTGAATCATTTCCACTCCCATCATCACCACCACTTTAATGATCACGGCTCCGGGCTTGATTCGGGCCACATCGGACATCATTTTAAGAGCCGTATGAATGATCATCCGTTCGGTCGGTCCTCTGCGCTCTCGAGACCCGTCAGGGGCGGCCGATCTGCATCGGGTATCCGATCGGGACCGGCATCCCACCGTATGTTCAACCCTTCCACAAGATCAAACGCAGGCTTGCGTTCTCCTGGATTACGGTTCTCTGGTGCGCAAATGGGGAGAAGGTATGCCGCTGCACGACCGATGTCGATGCCGTCTGCGATTGGCCGTCGGTCATTTCCGACCCGGTCTATTACCTCGATGCCGATGGTCAGACCATCCGCGCAGAGCCTTCCGGTCCGAAGCAACCGCACGGTCTTTTCCGCGCCTCGACAGTCCGCATCTACTATGAGCCGCGGGTTCCATCCCGGCACGTCTCGAGGCAATTTGGGGCGCAGCGCCGGCCGAGGATTTTCACGCAGTCGATAGCCAACGCATTCGGATCAATAAAAGAGGAGGAGTCCTATGTCGAGATTCATGTCGTTCTTCAATTCCCAAAGTTATGCGCTGATGCGGATCGTTGTCGGTTTTCTCTTTCTGTGGCACGGAGCTCAGAAGCTGTTCGGCTTCCCGAGTCCGCCGCCGGGAGGAATGCCTGCGTTTGTGATCTATGTCGCAGGTCCGATAGAACTAATCGGAGGCGCCTTGGTTATGATCGGACTCCTCACGCAATGGGCGGCTTTCATCTGCAGCGGTCAGATGGCCGTCGCGTATTGGATGGTACACGGGATGAACGGGCTTTTGCCTCTTCAGAATCATGGTGAACTTGCAGTGCTCTACTGCTTCATTTTTCTATTTATCTCGACTCAAGGAGGTGGTATCTGGAGCATCGATGCCGCCCTAGGCCGCAAATAGCCGACCGGTGTAGACGGCCCAGATTTCCGACTGAATTGAGACGCCGGTTCTTTACTTTGGCGCGGCAGCGCTATACAATATTATTTAGCGGGAGAGCAGGTATGGATCGTCGGACATGGATTAAGATGCTCGCAGGGCTGACCGTGTTGGCTTTTACGGAAACACTCGGCCTGGGTTCCGTCGGCGCTTCGGATTCCGATGAGACGTTCGAGATCAACAAAACCGATGAGGAATGGCGGAGAATTCTGGCGCCGGATCAGTACCGTGTCCTTCGCCATCAAGCGACCGAGCCCCCGTTTCAGAATAAGTATCATGCCCGTAAGGCAAT
>Ga0335085_10010946_pt1 | contig 13497 bp, 20 predicted proteins | sample Lox_Sample_45_FD_206712 | JGI IMG/M metagenome (GOLD analysis project Ga0335085, IMG submission 206712) | Soil microbial communities from Loxahatchee National Wildlife Refuge, Florida, United States - Lox_Sample_4.5 | ecosystem: Environmental > Terrestrial > Soil > Wetlands | place: USA...
TTTGACCTCATTCGACGGGTCGCCGGCACCACCAGCAACGTGCTGATCACGGGTGAAAGCGGCACCGGGAAGGAGCTAGTGGCCAAGGCCATCCATTATAATAGCCCGCGTCAGAGCCATCCCCTGGTGCCCATCAACTGCGCGGCGATTCCAGAGGCGTTGTTGGAGAGCGAGCTGTTCGGCCACGTCCGGGGGGCCTTTACCGATGCCAGATCAGACAAGAGCGGGTTGTTCGAAGAAGCGGATGGGGGCACCCTCTTTCTGGATGAGATCAGCGAGCTGTCCCACTCACTTCAGGCGAAATTGCTCCGGGTGTTGCAGGAGAAGGAGCTTCGTCGGGTTGGCTCGACTCACCAAGTGAAGGTGGACGTGCGGGTGATCGCCGCCACCAATGTGGATCTGGCGCAGGCCGTCAAAGAGAATCGGTTCAGAAGCGATCTGTTCTACCGGCTCAATGTCATTCATGTGCCGCTTCCGCCGCTGCGGAAGCGACGTGGCGATCTGCTCCTGTTGGCCGATCATTTTTTGCGAAAACAGCAGCGGGACAATGGGGCCACTGTGGCCGGGATCAGCGACACCGCGCTGTCGGTGTTCATGCGGTATGAGTGGCCTGGAAATGTGCGCGAGCTGGAAAACGTCATGGAACGGGCTGTGATTCTCGCGCGCGGTGACCAGATCACAGCGGAGGATCTGCCCACGGAGTTGGTGGGTGGACAGGACGACCTGGAGGTATTGGAGCAGGCCCTGGGGCGACAGATGACCTTGGAGGAGCTGGAGCACGAATATATCACCCGGGTCCTGAAGCAGACCGGCGGCAACAGATCCCGCGCCGCCGACCTCCTGGGCATCCACCTGAAAACGCTCTCCCGCAAGCTCGCTCCGCCTCCTTCCGATCCATCATCTCAGGTGTCTGAAGACCCTGCCTAAGACCGTAGCCCCGTTTTTTCCTCTTCTCGGCCTTCTCTCCTCCGGATAATCACCGGATCCCCATTCGAAGAACATTTTGCTCCCTTTGTCTTGTCCGATCGGGGCAAAATGCCGCAGTATTACCTGCAAGGATTTGATCATCAAAAGTCTTCCTATCCATTTGATTTATTTGAATGTCAAACCATTCCATCATGGGAATCCAGATTCGGCATAGTGTTTGCTTAAAGATAAACATGTCAAGGTCGGAAGAGAACAAGTGATGCTGATGTCAGCCATGATCGAACAACACACTCCACTTCGCATTCTCATCGCGGACGATGATGCCGAGATGAGGGCGCTCCTGGTCGATGCTCTTTCAAACGAATATACCGTCTTGGAAGCGAGGGATGGCGTGGAGGCCGCCGAAGCCATGGTGAAGACCCCCTTCGCGCTTATTGTGGCGGATCAAGAAATGCCACGGATGGGAGGGCTGGAATTGCTGGCTCAGCTGAAAAAGGCCCATGACCCGGTGCCGGTCATTATCATCTCGACCTTTGCGAATGATTCGGCGTCACCTGAAGTCCATGGCCAGGGAGAGTTTCTCTATCTGAGCAAGCCATTCCGGATGGAAACGTTGAAAGAGGCGATCCGATCCGCCCTTCAGAGAACAGGAGGCTAACCCATGGAGTGTCCACGATGCGCAGGTCTCATGAGTTACGAACGGTTTCTCTGCAGGGGAAGCGACCGGTTCCCGGTCGAATATGAGGGATTGCGGTGCCTCTGTTGCGGCGAGATTATTGATCCCGTCATTTTACTCAACCGGAGCGCCGCCGAGGTCCACGGCCGAACGCCGGTTTCCGGCCACATGCCCACCGCGCTCCACGCATGCGCGATGCTCACGGGGAGGCACTCATGATCAATGAGTCGATCGGATCCACCAATCGCTGCGGCATTGTCCTGGCCGCCGGGGACGGCCGCCGGTTGCAACCATTAATCCGCCGCTTGCGGGGCGATGCTCTGCCCAAGCAATATATGACGTTTTCCGGCTCCCGCTCCCTGCTGGAGCAATCCATTCATCGGGCGGAGCGGGTCATTCCGCCGGAACGGCTCTTTACCGTTGTTGGCCAGCACCACCTGTCCTTTCCCGAGGTGGTGCGGCAACTGGCCGTGCGGCCGCCGGGCACGGTGGTCATTCAGCCGGAGAATAAAGAGACCGCGCCGGGCATTCTGCTGCCGCTTGTCGCCCTCTCCCGCCGTTACCCCGACGCGGTCGTCACGGTCTTTCCCTCCGACCACTTCATCCGAGAAGAGGGGCTCTTCATGGGCCACGTGGAGCTGGCCTGCCACGCGATCGAACGGGAGCTGTCCGATCTGATCCTGCTGGGCATTGAGCCGCAGGGCGCAGAGACGGAGTACGGCTATCTCGTGCCGGGGCAGCGGTCGACGGACCGAGCGACGGACAGCCTGCGGCGGATCGTCCGATTCATTGAAAAGCCCGAAGTCGAGATGGCCCGTACGCTGGCGGCCGATGGGGCGCTCTGGAACAGCTTTGTCATGGTGTTTCGAGCCTCCACCCTGCTGGAGGTGGTGCAGGCACTGGCCCCCCAGCTCTTTGGCGCCTTCGAGCGGATTCGCCGGGCCGTTGGGATGGCGGAGGAACAAGACATCATTGGTGCGGAGTACCGTGCGATGGAGCCGGTCAATTTCTCACGCAGTGTACTGGAGGCGCTGCCCCGTCATTCGCAGTGGCGGTTGTCGACACTGCCGGTCCGGGGCGTGACCTGGAGCGATTGGGGATCGGAACGGCGGCTGATGGCCGATCTTGAGACGTTCGGGTTGCCGGCCAGGCGCGAGCGGCCTCAGCTGTTTCCAGGATCAGCGTTTGGAGCAAGCGGCATCACGGCTGGATCAATCTGAACAAGGAGGTGAGAAGCATGAAGTCCGGGAGTGAAAAGAAACGCGCGACCCCTGCTGATGCAAGCCTGAATGGGGAGGTGCTGCATCAACGGATAGCGGAGAAGGCCTATGAGGTCTACCTCGATCGGGGCCAGACGCATGGGCATGATGTGGACGATTGGCTGGAGGCGGAGCAGATGGTCTTGGCAGAAACGGCGCATCAGTAACAACCCACCCGCCGCGACCGCGGCGTTGAACCCTGCCTGTCACAGGCAGGAAAGTCAAGGGAGGAGAGATCATGGGAACGGAACAGATTGAAGTGAAACAGGGGCGGGGAGCGCTTGCGCCCTCGCGTCGATGGGGGGGACTGTCCCGGATGGAGCGGGCGATGGAACGGATGGCGGACGATGTCTTCGGGCGCCACTGGTTTGATTTTCGCTGGCCCGAGCGGCTTCGCCTCCGGGAGCTGGAGCTTCAGGAGCCGGCCGTTGAAATCGCTGAGGAGAAGGATGAGCTGGTCGTCAAGGCGGAGATTCCCGGCATCAAGAAGGAGGATCTGGAAGTGAATCTCTCCGACCATTGCCTGACCATCAGCGGGGAGAAGAAGAAAGAGGAAGAGGTCAAGGAGAAAGGCTACTACTACTCCGAGCGCGCCTACGGCAGCTTCTGCCGCTCGATCGAGCTGCCGACGAAGGTGAAGTCTGATAAAGTGAGCGCGAGTTTCAAGAACGGCGTATTGGAAGTGCGCCTGCCGAAGACCGAGGAGGCCAAACGCAAAGAGGTCAAGGTTCGGGTGGACTGATCATGAAGGCCTGGCAGATCGGAGCCATCCGGCACCCCCTTGGCTGGCCATGGGCCATGCTGGTCTATGTGCTGGGGGTCTTGGCGGTGTTGGCGTTGAGGAGTAGGCTCCGCTTCACCTGGTCGACCATCTGGGAGCGCGATTGGCGATGGCGGCCATTACGGCCGATGCCCGCTCCTCACCTGTCCGCCGATGGGCATGAGGAGGGCGCCGGCCGAATGGTGCTGTTGAGTCAATACACCAATCCCGAAGCCGCGATCGGCATCAGACTGAGGAACCGTTCAACGTGATCCGAATACTGCCGGTCATCTGCAAAAAATGAGGGTGGTGGTCGATCCTCGACCATCGGGAGAAGATCATGAGATGTCGAGGTGAAGAAATTGAGGAGGCAGTATGCATCCTGCTTTGCGCGGGGCTCGTGATCGCTGGCCATGGGGAGGGGCTGTCGGTTTGGGTTGCAATGATGGCCTTTTCCGCATGGGCACATGCCCTCGCGACGACACAGTTCGCCTCTGTCCGGTCTATCAACTATTCGGTGTCACCACCTGCCGGCCGGTATCCCAAGAGCGTCGCTCAATGATCGGTTCTCTGCCATCACACGGTCCTATCGAAGAAAGGAGAAGTGCAATGGCGCAGTCACCATCTCTGACCCATATTGGCTGGGGCGATCGGTTTGGCTTTCGGGACCTTTTCTCTCGGCGGCCAACCATTGAGATTCTTGAGGAAGAGGGGCGGCTGGTCGTCAAAGCTTCGCTTCCAGGCCTGAAGAAAGAGGATCTGATGCTGAATCTGACCGGCAATGTGCTGACGATCCAGGAAAGACGCCGCGCCGGCTCGAACCGATCCTGATGGAGTCCGGACAGGGTGGGTGCCGGTTGCAGGCAGACGGAGGGAGAAGATGGCAACATACGTGCTATTGACGAAAATCACGCCGGAGAGCATGAGTTCGCCGGACCGGTTGAAGACACTGGAAGAAGAGGTGAAACAGCGGATCGGCAAATCGTGCCCGAAAGTCCGATGGATCGCCAACTACGCGGTGTTGGGCCCCTATGATTATCTCGACATTTTCGAGGCGCCGGATGAGGTGACGGCGGGGAAAGTGGCCACGATCGTCCGCTCCTTCGGTCATGCCACGACCGAAACGTGGAGTGCCATTCCCTGGGAGCAATTTAAGGTCATGATCCGGCAACTGTAACCGCCGCATGCGGCCCTCGGACGATGCCAGCGCCGAGTCGTTTCCGTCCATCAGACCCATTTCCCGCTACGCCGGAGATCCGAATGGCGGCAATGGCCGAAAGCGTGGAGAGGACAGTCATACGGGAGGGGTCCAGAACGGAGGAATCGAACCCGCCGGGAGTCCGGCGTGTTCTCTCGCTCGATCCTCAAACCCTTCACCAAGCGATTGCCGATTGGGTCTGGTTCACATGGACAGCGAGCTTGATGGACCCTGCGAATCGGCTTCTCAACGTCCCCCCATCAATCCCGTCCTAAGGTGAAGCCATGCCGGAACTGAGGCGCATCCTCTGTCCCGTTGATTTTTCAGCATGCTCGGCAAGTGCGTATCGCCATGCCCTCTCGCTGGCCCGGCACTATCGAGCCACGCTATTCGTGTTGCACATCGTAGAGCTCTGGCGATATCCGTCGGCTGACTTTGCCGCTTCCGCGGATTCCTTTGAGGAATTCTGTCGGGTGCTGTCTGAGAAGAGCAGCGAGCGGCTGCAAGATTTTGTGAAGCGCTACCCAATCGAGGAAATTAAACCGGAATGTGTGGTGCAGCGAGGGGATGCCTCGGATTCCATTCTCTCCTTTGCAACAGCGCAGCACGCGGACATGATCGTCATGGGTACGCACGGCCGGCGGGGTGTTGACCGGCTGATGCTGGGGTCGGTGACGGAACGGGTCATGCGAAAAGCCTCGTGCCCGGCGCTGGTCGTCCGTCCACCGCCACACGAAGTGCTCAGCCCAGGCGAGTTGCGGGATCCCGTCCACCTGCGCCGAATTCTTTTCTGCACGGATTTTTCCGAGGCTGCCCATCGGGCGTTGGACTATGCGCTCTCTCTGATGGCAGAGTATGGCGCCGAGCTCACCCTGCTGCATGTGTTGGAGGACCTCCCGGGTTCGGCCGACCCGGCGGATGCCACAGCCACAGTGATCGAGCAACTGGAGAAACTGATTCCCCCGGAACGGCGCCAAACGGGCGGGATGAAAAGCGTGGTGCACATCGGCCAGCCGTACCAGCAGATCATCCAGTTTGCCTCTGAAGCGCAGACCGATCTGGTGATTATGGCGGTGCACGGCCGTGGTGCCCTGGATCTTGCGGTGTTTGGTTCAACGACCTATCGAGTCATTCAGTTGGGCCCCTGTCCGGTTCTTGTTGTTCCCGGTTGAACGGCCAGGCTTGGGAGTTTCAACCATGAGACGAATGTGATGATCCTGAGGGCGTATTCGCATGAACTGGTTCGAGATGGGAGCGCATCGGGGGGTGCAGAGGCAGCAGCCGGAGGTTATGGTCCACGATCAGACAAGGAAGAGTGAAATAGGGTATACCAGAAGCACTGCGACCGGACCCGGTTGGGGATCCAGGATGGGGGATCAGCTCGTTGCCCCTCGACCAATCGAACGCGCCGATGGCGAGGGCCGTGCTGATCAACGAGCCGGCGGCAGGAGGAAGCGGGATGAGCCCAGAGAGCGTCACGGCCTCTTTCAAGGCCGACCATGATCGACTGGATGAACTGTTTGCGCAGTTCCAGCGCCTGAAACGGACGGATCTCCCTCGCGCCACGGAGGCCTTCACGGCGTTTCAGTCCGGCTTGCGGCGGCATATCATTTGGGAAGAAGAACTGCTCTTCCCGCTGTTCGAGCGCAAAACCGGGATGACGTCAGGACCGACCCAGGTGATGCGGATGGAACATCGACAGATTGGCCGTGACTTGGATGCCATTCACCACAAGGTGCATACACAGGATGCGGATACCGACACGGAAGAGCACTCGCTCTTGGAAGTGTTATCCCGGCATAACCTGAAGGAGGAGAAGATTCTTTACCCTGCCATCGATCAGGCGATGAACGAGAGCGATCGGGCATCGCTCTTCGACGCCATGCGCAAGATTCCCGAGGCCGGACACGCGACCTGCTGTGATGAGGGGGAGACGTCGGGCGGATGATCACGGTCACGCGTGACGATGAGCTGCCCGCCCGGGACGACGGGATTCGCGTTCTGGTCGACCGGCTCTAGCCCCGGGGCGTCGCACGGGAGGCGCTCCGGGTGGAGGCGTGGTGCAGGGAAGCGGCGCCCAGCGATGCGCTTGGTCATCGCCCGCTTCGTGCTCAGCAGATGGAATCAGTCATCACCGTCCTGTTTGGGGCGAACCGACTAGGTGCCAGCCGTCGGCTTCCCTCCGGTAGAGCAAAAAATCCCCTGGTTTCAACGCGCGCCCCATCGCCGTGTCGCTTCGTTGAACCGAAGGCACCGGATCCGGCGACATGAGGGGAACACGATAGGCCCCTTCCTGAAGGATCAGCATGAGCAGATAGGGGCGTTGCGGCCGTGGCGGGGGCGGCCTCTCATAGATGTCAACGATCAACGGATACGTTTTCCAGTCCTCCCCGATCCACTTGACCAGCCAGTGACTGTTCTTCCGGCTCAGGCGGATGCAGCCGTGAGAGGCTTTCCGACCAAGAAACTGTTCGTAATGGGCAAACTCGCCAACCGGTTCAAGGCTGTGGATACCTTTTTCCACGCCAGGGAAAAGACCGATCCAATCCAGCATCTTGACCTTCGGATCCTTGGACCAGCGCCTGTACGGTTTTACTTCATCGATGCGATGAAGGCCTGGGAGTGTTTCCTCCCGCTCGCGCCCTTTTTCATCGATGCCCGGGTTGCCGGTGGAGACGGGAGCCTCACGGGCCAGCCGGCCGGTCTCATCATAGGCCCGTAACCGTTGGGTGGATAGACTAATTTCCAGATGTTTTCTCCCAGGTGTCAGGAGATGGGCTTCCTTCGTTTCCTGCGCGGGGAAGAAGATCTCGGTCCCGAATGGCTTGCCGACATACGGTGGGGCAAGTGGAACGATACGAACATCTGTTCCCGTCTGGGCCCACACCGAAACGGGCAGGAGGACACCGCCCGCAATGATGAGGAGGCGCTTGATCAGGGCATGATTCATTGAGCGGGGCGATCCGTTGATTGATTTTTCAGTGGCGTTTTTCTATTCTGGCACGAGCTTAAAGAGATCTTGTCGGCTTCCATCTCGACCATATCTTGTTCAATGAGGGGGAAGGGTCTGGCTTTGTGAGCATGCGAACGTTTCATGCAAGGTTTATCCCGTGAGGTGCAACAGCATGAGCGGAGACGGGGGTATCTGTGAGTCGGAATGATCGGTTCTTCAACCTCTATCACCACGCGTTCATGCGCGTGGCGGTGGCGATCCCCGAAGTCCGGGTTGCCGACCCCGCCTATAATGCTCAACAGACCATCACCCTCATGAAGCAGGCCGCTGAGCGAAAGGCCGTGCACGTCCTCTTTCCGGAGCTCGGACTTTCAGCCTATTCCTGCGAGGATCTGTTCCATCAGCGCGCGCTGCTCGACGGCTGCCTCGATGGGCTCGTCGACATTCTGAACGCCTCCACACAGATCCCCGTGATCGCCATGATTGGTCTGCCGCTTCAGATCGATAGCCTGCTGTTCAACTGCGCCGCGGTGCTCTCTCGCGGGCGGCTGCTTGGGGTGATTCCGAAGACCTATCTGCCCAACTACCGCGAGTTTTATGAATTGCGCCAGTTCGCCCCAGCTGATTGCGCCCGGCGCCGGACGATCGAGCTTGCCGGTCAACGCGACGTGCCCTTTGGCAACCGGCTCTTGTTTCAACTTGACGACCAACCCCATGATACCTTTTACGTGGAAATCTGTGAAGACCTCTGGGTGCCGATTCCACCCTCTTCGTTGGCCGCGTTGGCCGGGGCCACCATCCTGTTCAACCTGTCGGCCTCCAACATCACCATTGGCAAGGAAGACTACCGGCGTCAATTGGTCGCCAACCAGTCCGCACGGTGCCTGGCCGCCTATGTCTATGCGTCCGCGGGATTTGGCGAGTCCACGACCGACCTCGCCTGGGATGGTCACGGCATGATCTATGAGAATGGGACCCCCGTGGCGGAGAGCCCGCGCTTCGCGTATGGTCCTCAATTCATCACGGCCGATCTTGACCTGGACCGCCTCGTTCAGGACCGCATGCGGCAAAATAGTTTTGCCCAAGCGATCCATCAGCATCAGGACGCGCTCAAGGACTTTCATCTCGTGCGCGTGGCCGCCAAGCTCCCCGACACCGGACGCTTGCTCCTGAATCGCCAGTATGAGCGTTTTCCGTACGTGCCCAGCGACCCGCAGCGACGGGATGACCGGTGCCGGGAAGTCTACGAGATTCAGGTGCAAGGGCTGGTCAAGCGGCTACAGGCGGCCCGGGCGCCGAAGGTGGTCATCGGGGTGTCCGGAGGGTTGGACTCGACCCAGGCCCTGTTGGTGTGCGTGAAAGCCATGGACGTGATGGGGCACTCGCGCCGGCAGATTCTGGCCTACACCCTTCCCGGCTTCGCCACAAGCCGGCGCACGAGGGACCAAGCCTGGCAGCTCATGAAAGCGGTGGGGTGCACGGCTCGAGAGATGGACATTCGTTCGAGCTGCGAGCAGATGCTCAAGGCCATCGGCCACCCCTCCGCCCGGGGCGAACGCGTCTATGATACGACCTTTGAGAACGTCCAGGCGGGTGAGCGCACGAGCCTCCTGTTTCGGGTGGCCAATCAGGAAAAGGGGATCGTCGTGGGGACGAGCGACTTGAGTGAACTCGCCCTGGGGTGGTGCACTTATGGCGTGGGCGACCAGATGGCGCACTACGACGTGAATGCCAGTGTGCCCAAGACGTTGATTCAATTCCTGATTCGGTGGGTCGCCTCAAGCGGTGCCCTCGGTCCCGATCTGCGTCCAGTCCTTGAAGAGATTCTCTCGACAGACATCAGCCCGGAACTCGTTCCAGGGACCCCTACCGAGCAGCCCGGCCAGCGTTCGGAAGAGATCATCGGCCCCTATGCGCTGCAGGATTTTCATCTCTACTACACCCTTCGATTCGGGTATTCGCCACCAAAGACCGCGTTTCTGGCTTACTGCGCGTGGCATGATAAAGCCACAGGCCAGTGGCCGACCATTCCGGAGGACCAGCGTCGGGAGTTTACCATCGGTGAAATCAAACGATGGTTAAAGGTGTTTCTCCAGCGCTTCTTTCAAGACAGCCAGTTCAAACGGAGCGCGCTGCCGAATGCCCCGAAAGTCGGGTCGGGTGGGTCACTGTCGCCTCGCGGTGATTACCGAGCGCCGAGTGACAGTGAGGCGAACGCGTGGCTCACGCAACTTGACCGCATCCCAGACGAGGAGAGTGAATAAATGGCGCTCTGGCGATCGTGAGCCGAACGAATGCCGCCCCTCCGTCCGAAATGGTGCGAACATCGCCAGAGAAATGAAAATTTGTACGGTGAAGGCGATGACGGACGGGAACCAGGTGAAGCAAAAAATAAGGAGAGCATCAGATGAAAACAGAGAGAGTGATTGTGATCTCGGTGGTGTTGTTGTGTTGCCTTCCCAATAAGTCATACGCGGCAGATGATCTCTACCCGCCTAAAGTGCCTGCGGCTCAGCTTGAGGAAGTCAAGCGTTTGAAGAACCCCATTCCCAATACTCCTGAAAATGTGGAGAAGGGGAGGGCGTTGTTCAATGGAAAGGATGTCTGTTTCGCTTGCCATGGAGAGGATGGACGACTGGGTAGGGGACTGGGGCCTGAAAGTATTAAGTGCACTCCTCCCCCTGTTGACCTGAGAGGGTCCGGATTCTATAAAGTGCGTACGGATGGCGAATTATATTGGGTCATCCGTTATGGAGTTGCAGGAACGTGTATGGTGTCTGAGGCGGCTTATCTGTCCGAAATGGACGCGTGGCGGGTAGTTCTTTATCTCAAAACGATCGTTGGCACGAAGTAGAAAGAAGCCATCCCCCATTATGCGAAGGGCCTCACCACAAGGTGATGACCCAAAACCGTCTCACCAGAGGGGTGCACCCCACCAAGTTGTGCCTAAATTGTGCCTATGCTACACTACGGCCCATCCCACTCCAGCCCATTCCCCTCGTCAGCATCATCCGGGGATCGAGGAGCTGTTTTGGGCTCATAATCAGCGGGTCCCAGGTTCGAGTCCTGGTGGGCCCAGCTTTCTTTCCATTATTTTTCAGCAGGTTCTGAATGGGTTTGGTCTTCCTTACAATCCTTCCTTGCTTCGATTGTGCCTAAATTGTGCCTAGACTCCACTCCTCTCCATCCAACTCCATCCTCCTCAGTCCCACTCGCTCTGAGACGGCTCGACGAGGAAATTTTGATTTTACATCATCTGTTCCGCGGTGAACCGTAACCCCCTGCAGGGTCAATGGGACCCTGCTTCCCCAAGGAGGGACGCGGCTCGTTCCAGCCCGCCGAGGTTGACGTTCATGAAGGGCTGGGGACCTGAATGGCTCAAGTGCATGAAGTCTGCACCCATGACATAAATAGGAGGACACGGACACACAGATTACCGCTACACCTCTGATCAGTATTGATTATCCCCTGAGATATTGGGCTACCGTGGTGGCGAGGAGTTTCTTGGCACCTTCAGCCCGAAATGGCAGGGGACATATACATGGGGAAATTGGCCTTTTCCGCCCTGTTTGCATTGCTGCACCAGCACCGGTTCAGGAATGGTCGCCATGTACTGGGACATTGATGAGCATTGCTGGCGGTACATCATCTGCGGATTCCTCGGCTAGGAGGGAAATTCTACGGCCGAAGAGCAAGGCTGAACATTTGAAAGAATATTGGGTGAGATGTTGGATATATTGGGCAGAGGAGAGGCCAGACGGTCAGCTTAGTTGTTGCCCTCAGATGGTTTTTCTAGAGACCTTCTTCTGCCCCGGCCAAATGATACACCTAAATTTCTCATTCTAGCTCGTAATGTACTTGCGTTGATCCCCAGCAGTTCTGCGGCCCCACCTGTCCCATGGACCTTGCCGTTTGTAAGGTCTAGAACATATTTAATATGGTTTGCCATTACCTCATCAATTAATAGAGATTCATTGCGTGAAGACCGAACACTTGTTTCCTTTGTCTCTTTGTAAGGCAGCAGATTATCAAAAAATAGCGGTTCTCCGTCCTTGCTTACGATAAGTGCCCGTTCCACAATGTTTTCAAGCTCCCTTACGTTTCCCGGCCAATCGTACGCCATCAGCCGGTCAATTTCACCGGGCGAGAGTTGTGGAGGTTCTTTTATTCCGAGTTCATGTGATTTGCGATTAATAAAATAATTCACAAGGGCCGGGATATCAGATTTCCTTTCCCGAAGCGGAGGGATCACAATAGGGAATACGTTCAGCCTGAACCAGAGGTCTTGACGGAAGGTTCCTTCACTGACCATGACCTCAAGATTTCGATGGGTTGCGGCGATGATTCTTATATCAGTCTTGACGGGGCCTGATCCTCCGACCCGCTCGAATTCTTTATGTTGCAGCACGCGAAGCATTTTTACCTGCGCCTGAGGTGATAATTCCCCTATCTCATCCAGAAAAACGGTCCCCTTGTCAGCACGCTCAAAAATTCCACGCTTCAAAGAGACAGCGCCCGTGAATGCCCCTTTTTCGTGGCCGAACAGTTCGCTATCCACCAGCGTGTCAGCAATGGCGCCGCAGTTGACCCTGATGAAGGGGGCATCCCGGCGTAGCGAAAGATTGTGGACCATGTTTGCAACTATTTCTTTGCCGACTCCCGTCTCACCAAGTAACAGTACGGGACTGCTCAGATGAGCCACCTGCGCCGCCTTCTTCATGACAGGCTTCAATCCCACAACGCTGCCCGTGAGCCTATCCCCTGAAAGCCGCTTCACCTCTCGTTGAAGGTGGCGGTTATCATCCGCAAGTCTGTCCTTTAGCCTGAGTAGTTCCTCATGCCTCAATGCATTCGACAAGGCGATTGTGAACGGTTCTTTCAAGAAGGAGACGAGTCGTGCATGCTCCTCAATATGTGGTGTCTCTCCCTGCGCGATAATAGCGAGAGAGCCGATCTGTTGGTTCTCGAGAATCAGCGGCATAAAAATGCCCGACTTGGAGGGTTTTCTTTGAAACTGCTGATCAAAAAGATCTGCGATGAGATGTAGAACGGGATCGGGATTCGAACGGAGAAATATTTTTACATCTCCCGTATGAAAGTTTTTCACAATGAATTCCCGTGCCTCGGGGGGAATAGAGGTCAATACGTCAACCGCTTTACTTTCCTCTTTTGTTGCGATCACGATCGTCCGTACCGATGCCAGATCATCCTGATAAAGGTGAACACTCATCCAGTCGACCGGAATTACAGGAGAGAGGTACGAGAAGCATCGTCCTAGTGCTCTAGAGAGGTCAAGGCTGCTCAGTATCTGGAGCGTTGCTTGTCTGTAAAATTCATTTTCGTCCATTCAATATTTCCTCAGAAACCCTCAAATGCATTTTGTCAAATATGGCTATTTTAGCCCAGAATTGCCAAATACAACAATAAAAATGTGATATCTGACACTCATGAGATTCCATCGCTTCATTTCCATTTGAAAATGCAAGGTTTTATCGTCTGGCATGATACTGGCACTAGAGTAACACAGGATTTTAAAGAAGATGAAAATTGAGATGAACACAAGAGCTGTCTAAGGAGATCGTTATGGAATCCGGGGAAAAAAGAGCCAGGTACAAGGAGGAGGTTCGCAAGGAGATTCTCGATGCAGCCAGGTCCCTTTTTGTGAATGAAGGCTACGAAAAGTTCTCCATGCATCAGCTTGCCGAAAAAATTGGGTATTCGCCG
>Ga0335085_10010947_pt1 | contig 13494 bp, 14 predicted proteins | sample Lox_Sample_45_FD_206712 | JGI IMG/M metagenome (GOLD analysis project Ga0335085, IMG submission 206712) | Soil microbial communities from Loxahatchee National Wildlife Refuge, Florida, United States - Lox_Sample_4.5 | ecosystem: Environmental > Terrestrial > Soil > Wetlands | place: USA...
GATCGGGAGATGACCGATGGCCGATAACGACGAACGCGGTGGCCGCGACGGCGGCGGACGCCCGGCCGCGCGGCGGCCGTTCTTCCGCCGGCGCAAATCCTGCCCCTTCTCCGGCCCGAACGCGCCGAAGATCGACTACAAGGACGTGAAGCTGATGCAGCGCTTCATCTCCGAGCGCGGCAAGATCGTGCCGAGCCGCATCACGGCGGTGTCGACGAAAAAGCAGCGCGAGCTGGCGCAGGCGATCAAGCGCGCGCGCTATCTCGGCCTCCTGCCCTACGCCCTTCGCTAGGAGCTAGAGCATCATGTTGGATGTGATCCTCCTCGAGCGGGTCGAGAATCTCGGCCAGATGGGCCAGGTGGTGAAGGTGCGCCCGGGCTTCGCGCGCAACTTCCTCCTGCCGCAGAAGAAGGCGTTGCGCGCGACGAAAGAGAATCTCGCCTATTTCGAGAAGCAGCGCGCGCAACTCGAGGCGCAGAACCTCACCCGCAAGAACGAAGCCGAGCATGTCGCGGAGAAGCTCAACGGCCTCAAGGTCGTGCTGATCCGCCAGGCCGGCGAGAGCGGCCAGCTCTACGGCTCGGTCTCGGCGCGCGATCTCTCGGACGCGGTGACCGCGGCGGGCTTTACCATCGGCCGCGGCCAGATCGTGCTCGAGAAGCCGATCAAGACGCTCGGCCTCTTCCCGCTGAAAGTCGTGCTGCATCCGGAAGTCTCGGTGCAGGTGACCGCGAACATCGCGCAATCGGCCGAAGAGGCGCAGATGCAGGCCGAAGGCATCGATCCGCTGAAGCTCGCCGCCGAAGCCGCCGCGAAGGAAGCGGAAGAGCAGCGCCAGGCGGCCGCTCAAGCCGCCGCGCAGAACGAAGGCGCGCCCGAGCGCTGACACTTTCCATCCCCCTCACCCTCCCATCGCTGACGCGATGGGTCCCTCCCTCTCCCCAGCGGGGAGAGGGTTGGGGTGAGGGGGCTGATCTTAATCGCGTTCGCTCTTAAGAGGCGCATCACCCGCGATGCGCGTCTTCGGCCTCGATCCCCTCGACCTCGTCCGCTATCACGGCCAGGCGCTGCTCTGGGACCGCGGCGCGCGCGGCGCGCTTTCGGTGGCCGGGCCGAGCATCGTCGGCGTCGCGCTCGGCCAGCCCGAGCTCGGCCTGATCGCGACGCTCTGCGCGCTCTGGCCATGGATGAACGATCTCGGCGGCGAGCTCGACGACCGCCTCATCAACATGGCGACGAGCGGCGGCGCCATCATCCTCGGCGGCCTCCTCGCCTATCTCGCCGGCGACAATTACGGCGCGCAGCTCGGCGTGCTGTTCCTCTGCGCCATCGTCATCGGCTGGGTGCACAACACCAGCCGCGGCCTCGAGAATTCGGCGCGCTGCATGGGGTTCAGCTTCGTCATCGCGGCGAGCCTCCATCTGACCGACTGGAGGCTGCTGCTGCCGGTGCTCGCTGGCGGCGCCTGGGCAATGCTCATCGTCTGGATCGATCACCAGCTCCGCCGGCAATATGTCGTCGCGACCGGCGCCGGCGTGCGCGCCGGCCTCCATCACATCCGCGGCGAGCATGCCTCGGACTGGCGCTCGGCCTCGGCCTCGCGATCCATTTCGGCGCGACCCACGCCGCCTGGGTCACGATCACCACGCTCGCGGTGATGCGGCCGAATGATTCGGAAAGCGTGCAGCTCGTCTTGCAGCGCGCCTTCGGCACGGCGATCGGCGTCGGCGTCGCGCTGCTCATCGTCTCGCTGAGCCACAATGCCTGGCATCTCACTTTCGCGGCGATCGCCCTCGCCTTCCTCATCGCGCCGGGCATGATCTGGCAGCGCTGGAGCGGCTTCGCCGCGATCACCGCGATGGCGCTGGTGCTGCTCGACATGGCGCTCTTGAGCGAAGGCGGCGACCGGCCGCTGCTCTCCGAGCGCATCTGGGACACGGCGCTTGGCTGCGCCGTCGCCCTCGTCACTACCTGGGTGATCTTCCCGAGCCGCTGGCGGCGCTAAATTAAAGAGGCAGTGAGGGGGGATTACGGCGCGCTTTCGCGCACAAAGTTCCTCAGCATCTCATTTTCTCATCGTGAATCTTCTTGGTGTCTTGGAGCCTTGGTGGTTCAAAAATTTTCTTAAACCGGCCGCACCTTGCCTGGCTCACCCAGCGCGCATTCGAGCGCAGCGCGGTCCCATTTTCCGCATTCCGCCGCGGCAGCGTACGTCGTCTGCAAAAAATCCAGCAGCACCGCGTCGGGATCGGGCGCCGCGCGCAACGTGTCGTAAGGCAGGATGAATTCGCCGAGGCTCGGCTCGAACGCCGCGCCTTGCGTCACGCGCTGTGTGCGATAGCCCGGCGGCTCGGGATAGGCGTAGGAGTAGAACGCGGCACGCGGGAAGGCGTCGCTCCCCGGCCAGAACCCGGCGCTGCTCACCTCGTGCGAATAGGCCTCGCGCGCCACCGCATCGGGGAGATGCGGCACGCCGCCAGGATGCGGCGGCGCTTTGCGGCCGGAGAAGCGCGTCACCGCGAGATCGAAGCTGCCCCAGAAGAAATGCACCGGGCTCGCCTTGCCGAGAAAGCCGCTGCGGAAATGCTTGAACACGCGATCGGCCTGGATCAGCGCGCGCCAGAAGCGCAGCGCCGCGGCCGGATCGTAGAACGCATGGGTGTGATCATCGCGGAACGGGATCGGATCGGGCAGCTCGTTCGGCATCTCGTTGATCTTCACCTCGAGCCCCAGGCGGCGCAGCGCGATGCGGGTCGCGAGATAGAAATAGGCGACGTCCTGCCGTATCAGATCGAAGGATTCCAGCGCGCCGCGGCTGGTGCGCAGCAGCAGCTCGTGGCGATGGAAATCGAATTCGATCTCGAGGATCTCCTTGTCCGCCGTCGGGATCGGCCCGGTGGTCAGGCCGCGCGCGCTGACATAGAGCGGCACCTGCCAGGAGTGGTTGAGCCACGGCGTCAGCGCGAGCCGGATCTTGCCGACGATCTGCGTCCAGAGCTGCAGCGTCAGCGCGGTGTCGCGCCATTGGGGATAATCGAGCTCGGGCCAGCGATCGGCGTTGTCCATGCGGCGCCCTCGACAAACCGGTAGGTGCTTCCCAACTATAATCGCTTTGAGGGAGACGGCACATGATCACCTTTCGCGATCGCGATTCGCGCGGCCGGACGCGCACCGGCTGGCTCGACAGCCAGCACAGCTTTTCCTTCGGCGATTATCGCGACCCGGCGCAGATGGGCTTTCGCTCCCTGCGCGTCATCAACGAAGACCGCGTGATCCCCGGCGCCGGCTTCCCGCGCCATGCGCATCGCGACATGGACATCGTCTCCTATGTCCTAGAGGGCAGCCTCCAACACAAGGACAGCATCGGCAACGGCACCACCATCAAGCCCGGCGAGATCCAGCGCATGAGCGCCGGCACCGGCATCGAGCACAGCGAGTTCAACCCCTCGCCGAGCGAGCCGGTGCATTTCCTGCAGATCTGGATCATCCCGGAAAAGCGCGGCCTCGCGCCGAGCTACGAGCAGAAGCCGGTGCCGCTCGAAGAGCGCCGCGGCAGACTGCGCCTCGTCGCTTCGCCGGGCGGCGGCGGCGCCGTGACGTTGCACGAAGACGCGCGCATCTATGTCGCCAACCTCGCCGCCGGCGAGCGCGTCAGCCACGATATCGCGCCAGGCCGCGGCGTTTGGGTCCAAGTCGCGCGCGGCATCATCGGCCTCAACGGCACCGAGCTCCGGACAAGCGACGGCGCCGCGCTCGAAGACGAGAAGACCGCGACGATCGAGGCCGAGACGGACGCGGAGATCCTGCTGTTCGATCTCGCGTAATCCTTCACAAAGAGAAACAGGAAAGAATCACAATGAGAAACTGCGGCCGTGAGAAAAATCTCGTCTCACCGTCTCATCGCCTCATTGTGATCTTCCCATGTTTCTCAATGCACGCCGGTCCATGGGCGGACGTAGCGTGACGCGATGATCTTGTCGGCGTCGGGCTTGCCTTTGACGAGGCCCTGCGCGGCGAACCATTCGGCCTGATGGTGGACGTCGGGCACGTCGAGCCTGCCTTCTGGATCGACATAGCCGATATTGGAATCGAGGCGCTCGGCGCTCTGGTTGAGATATTTCGCCATGATGCCGAGGATCGCCGGCGCAGTCGCCTGGTCCTCGCGCGCGCCTTTCGCGTTGGTGAAGGCGTCGTGATAATCCTTCGCCGCGTGGCGATAGGCCGCGAGCCAATGCTCGACGATCTCCGGCCGGCTGTCGGCGATCTTCGATGAGGTGAGGATATAAGCGATCTGCCACGGCACCTCGTCGCCGATATAGGCCAGCAGCTTCGCCTTGCCTTCATGGATGAGCGGGGTGAAGCCGGTGAAGGTGCCGACCGCGAAATCGACCTGATCGCCGGCGACGGCCGAGACGGTGTTGGCGTTCTGCTGCGTCTGCACGATGCGCAGGGATTTCATGTCGATAAGATATTTCTCGGTGACGAGGCCGAGCGCGTAATAGAAGGACGATCCGATCGTCGTCGTCGCAAGGCTGTGCCCGCCGAGATCCTTCAGCGATTTGACGCCCGCCGCATAGCCCTTGTTGGTCGCGACGATCGCTTCCGCATGAAAGCCCGGCACTTCGTGCACGGCGCCGGCGATGATCTTGACCGCGCCCTGACTCGCCAGGCTGAAGAAGCTCGCGGTGCTGCCGGCGAGCGCGATATCGACCGAGCCCGAGGTGATCGCGACCGGAATAGGCCCGGCCGCGTCGAACGGCACGAGTTCGACATCGAGACCTTCGGCCGCGTAATAGCCTTTCTCCTTCGCGATGAAGATCGGCGCGACCGGCGCCGCGGTCGGATAGCCGACCTTCAGCGTGTCGGCATGCGCCGCGGCAGACGAAAACACGAAAGCGGTCGCGGCAAGATATAGAGGCAAACGGTACACGGATATTTCCTCCGTTACGGGCGGGAAAATTACGGCGCGATCAGCGTTGCGGCGTCGGGCGCGGTCTTGATGAGGCCCTGCTCGCGCGTCGTCGCGATCCAGAAAGCGAGGCCTTGCGGCAGGGGGCGCCAGTCGAGATTGGCCGGGATCTGGATGAAGGCCGCGGCCTGCGGCGGCAGATGCACGTAGGACGCGATGCTCGCTTTCACCGTCGCCGCGTTCGCCGGGTCTTCGACGAATGCCTTTGATTCATCGAGCGCCGCGCGGAAGCCCGCGACCGCGTCGGCATGCGCCTTCGCCCAGTCACGGGTCGCGGCATAGACCACAACCATCGTGCCCGCCGGCATCACCTCGCCGAAATCGCCGATGAGATAGCCGGTCTTGGCGCCGAGAATGCGGTGGAGGAACGGATCGACCACTGAGACGGCATCGGCGAGGCCGGTCTTGAGCCCGTCCGGCATGGTCGGGAATTGCAGCTCGACCCAATCGACCTTGCGATAATCGACGCCGCGCGTCTCGACCCATTTCTTGGTCAGCACATCGATCGTGCCGCCGAGCCCCTGCACCGCGTGCTTCTTGCCGACGAGATCGGCGGCGCTGTGGATGTTGCTGCCCTCGCGCGCGACGATGCCGGTCTCGCTCACCGGCGGCTGCACCGGGTTGCGGTTGGCGCTGGCGAGGATGACGAGATCGACGCCCTGCTCATGCGCCTGCAAGAACACGGTCGGCGTCGGCGCGCCGATCTGCGCTGAATCCGCGAGCAGCGCCGCGGTGATGACCGAGCCGTTCTGCCCGACCGTCAGCGTGACGTCGAGACCGTGCTTGGCGAAGATGCCCTGATCCTTGGCGACATAGCTTTCGGTGAAGCTGTCGCCCGGCGTGTAGAGCAGCGTGATCTTGGTCGCGGCGGGCGCGGGGCTCGCGGCAATAGAGGCCGCAAGAACCAGCGCGAATCCCCCGCGCATCGCGTCGGCTCGGTCGCGCGCTACTCGGCGGCCCAGCGCGGCGCCGCGTTGGCGTGGATGCGCATCTGCTCTTCATACGCCTCGCGGAACGGCTTACCGGTCGGGGCGATGAAATTCCCCGCGCGATGGCCGCGATAGATGCCGGGATCGTCGACGCCCGGCAGCTTCGCGTTCTTGTCGGCGGCGAGCGCCTCGACCAGCGACAGCAGCTTGCGCCGCGCCTTGACGATCATCGCATCGCTCGGCACGAGATGCTCGAGCGTGCGGTCGCTCAAGATGCCGAGCATGCCGCCGACGGCCGCGTCCTGGACATTGAGGCCGGTGATGCCGCTGAAGATGCCGCCATGGCGCTGCGCCTCGCGGTCGATCAGCCAGTCGTTGCTCGCATCGTTGGTCAAACGCCAGCGCCCGAACCAGTCGGTGGTGTTCGGCTTGAACTCGTTCTTCGCGTTCGGCATGAAGCCGAGGCCGGGGATCGGCTTGCCGTCCTTGGTGCGCGCGCGCTGCTTCTGCTGCGAGGAGCGCATGATCGTGTAGACCATGGTGTGGGTGTCGTCCATCGGGACGTAGCCCTTGATCATGATCTGATCCTCGAGCATCGCCGCCGGCGGAATGACCCAGCACGGCACGACGAGCTGCGCGAGGCGCCAATGCGTGTTGACGTTGGTCGGATCGGCCGGGCGATAGGCGCCGTACATCAGGCCGAGCGGCGTTTCCTCGATATGGAATTGCGGCGTGCGGTCGCTGGCGAGGTAATGCATCGTGTCGCCGGGCACGAGATTGTTCGGATCGGCGCCGCCGAGATGCAAAAATCCGAAATGCGAGGTGTCGAGATCGTTCTCGAGCCCCTGCAGCCAGTTGTATTCCTGCTGCAGCATCTGGATCGTGATCTCGTCGTCCTTGAGATCGTTGAGCTCGTAATCGGGGAACGGCGGCGGCACGTCCTGACGCTCGCCCATATAGATCCACACCACGCCGTAGCGTTCTTGCACCTTATAGGCCTTCGCCTTGACGCGGTGCTTCGAATCCTGATGCGGCGGCACGTTGGGCATGTCGACGCAATTGCCGTCGACGTCGAATTTCCAGCCGTGATAGATGCAGCGGATGCCGTTCTCCTCGTTGCGCCCGAAGAACAGCGAGGCGCAGCGATGGGCGCAGCGATGATCCATCACGCCGAGGCGGCCTGACGTATCGCGGAACGCGATCAGCGGCTCGCCGAGAATCATGATGCGCACGGGATCGCCGTCGGTCTTGACCTCGTCGCTCTTGCAGATCGGCACCCAATACTGGCGCATGACATCGCCCATCGGCGTGCCCGGCCCGATCCGGGTGAGGATCTCGTTCTCGCGCGCGGTGGTCATGGCGCCCTCCGTCAGAATGCCCGATCAGGCAGGATTATAGCTCTACGTCGGCGACGCGTACAAAGCCGCCCGGTATGTCATCTCGCCAACTTAATCCGTCATCCCCGCGAAAGCGGGGATCCAGGGCGACAGCTCGCTGGTAATTCTGGATTCCCGCTTTCGCGGGAATGACGAATTGAGAGAGCGTGGGTCGCTTAAACCGGCAAATGCCGCCGCAAAAAATCCAGCACCAGCCGCGCGATCTCGGCGCTGCCGCTGCCGAAATGGGCGCTGCCCTCGATGATGTGGAGCTCGGCATTGGCGCCGGCGGCTTTCGCCAGCGCTTCGCTCTCGGTGTAGGGCACGACGCCGTCGCCGCGCGGATGGACGAGGAGCAGCGGCCGTGGCGCGATCTTGCCGGCGACGCGCTCGGGACATGAGTCGAGCATGCTTTGCGCCGTCGCGGCGGTGAATTCCATGATCGCGCCCGGCGGCAGGCCGGCGCGATCGCGCTCCGGGATGTGCACGATCTCGAAGCGGTTGAGCAGCGCGCCGCTCCGCTTCGCCGCATCGAGCTTTGCGCGGAACGCCTGCCACGACGCCTCGTCCTTGTATTGCGCGCGGTAGCGGCGCTCGCCATCGCCGACCGAGCCGTTGGCGATGCAGACCCGCACGCGCGGATCGCTCGCCGCGACCTCGATCGCGACCGAGCCGCCGAGACTGGCGCCGATCACGCCGATGCGCGCCGCATCGACACCAGGCTGCGCGCTCAACCAATCGATCGCATGGCCGAGATCGGCGATCTCCTCGTCGACGATGACGTCGCCGCGCTTGCCCTCGCTCTGGCCGCAGCCGCGGAAATCGAAGCGCAGCACGACATAGCCCGCCTGCTCCAGCGCTTTGGCGAGCTCGGGATGGCCCGCACCGCGGCACGAACCGCCGAAGCCGTGACAGAGCACAAGGCCCGGCCGCCTGCCCGCGCCGTCCGGCACATGGAGAAAGCCTTTGAGCGTGAGACCGTCAGAGGGGAAGCTGATCGCCTGTTCCATGAAAAGATTATAGCGCGACGCGCTTCGCGATCGACGACACCTTTCGGGGCATCACCGGAGGCAACGACCATAACCAAGAGTGAAGATCACTTTTGTGTTTGCTTCTCCGCAAGCCCGCGCGAACCGTTAGACTGGCTCGCCGCGGCGCGACGATTTGCGCCGCAAGGACCTGAAGAGAGGGGGACAGCGATGCCGACCAGCAGCCAGCATGCCGAGACCATCGTCCTTCACGCCGGTTATCGGAGCGATCCCGCAACCAACGCAGTCGCCGTGCCGATCTATCAGACGACCTCGTACCAGTTCAATTCGCCCGAGCACGCCGCCAATCTCTTTGCGCTGAAAGAGCTCGGCAACATCTACACGCGGATCATGAATCCGACGCAGGCCGTGTTCGAGGAGCGCATGGCCGCGCTCGAAGGCGGTGTCGCCGCGCTCGCCCTCGCCTCGGGCCAAGCCGCCTCGCTCTTCGCTGTGCAGAACATCTGTCATGCAGGCGACAATCTCGTCTGCTCGACGGACATCTATGGCGGCACCTGGAATCTCTTCAAGAACACCTTCGCGACCATGGGCATCGAATGCCGTTTCGTCGATCCCGAGGAGCCGGAGGCGTTCGCCAATGCGACCGACGCGCGGACGCGCTGCTATTACGGCGAGACCTTGCCCAATCCGAAGCTGCGGGTCTTCCCGATCGCCGAGGTCGCGCGCATCGGGCGCAACCTCGGCGTGCCGCTGATCATGGACAACACAGCGACGCCGGTGCTCTGCCAGCCGATCAAACATGGCGCCGCCATCTCGATGCTCTCGACGACGAAATATGTCGGCGGCCACGGCACCTCGATCGGCGGCGTCATCGTCGACAGCGGAAATTTCGATTGGGAGAAGCACGCCGACCGCTTCCCGATGCTGACCCAGCCCGACCCGAGCTATCACGGCGCGGTCTGGACCGAGGCGGTGAAGCCGCTGGGCCCGATCGCCTACATCATCAAGGCGCGCGTCACCCTGTTGCGCGATATCGGCGCCTCGATGTCGCCCTTCAACGCGTTCATGTTCCTGCAGGGGCTCGAGACACTGCCGCTCCGGATGCGCGAGCATTGCCGCAACGCCGAGGCGGTTGCCGCCTATCTCGCGAAGCACCCGAAAGTCACCAAGGTGATCTATCCGAGCATGCTCGGCGCCGAGGCCAAGCGCAGGGCCGACGCCTATCTCGGCGGCCGCTACGGCGCGCTCGTCGGCTTCGAGCTCGAGGGCGGACGCGAGGCCGGCCGGCGCTTCATCGAGGGGCTGAAGATGTTCTATCACGTCGCCAATATCGGCGATGCGCGCTCGCTCGCGATCCATCCGGCGACGACGACGCACTCCCAGCTCTCGCCCCAAGAACAGCTCCAGACCGGCGTGACTGACAACTACGTCCGCCTGTCGCTCGGGCTCGAGCACATCGACGACATCATCGCCGATCTCGACCAGGCGCTGGCACAGGCCTGAGCCGCGCGGGTGGCCGACGGGCGATCAGCCGCGGCCGCCCTCGCCTTCTCTTCTCGGAGCGCGGCACCGATGTTCCTCGACAACCGGCATTTCGACCCGAAGGGCTTCGCCGTCGTCGAAGAAGCGATGAAGGCCCGCGGCGTCGCCGAAATCCCGCCGAACGACAAGCTCTACACGGAAGAGTTCTTGCCGAAATGACGGCTGGCGCGTCAGCGCCGCCGTCATCCTAGCGCCGAAGGCTGCGGCCCTTCGGCAGCAGATAGCCGACCGCCAGAGTCGCGACCGCGAGCCCGGCGAGGATGACGAAGACGATGTGCAGCGAATGCGCGAATTCCTGCATCAGCGGCGCCAAGGTCTCGGGCGGCAAGGTGGCGCGCTGTTCCGGCGTCAGGATGCGCGTCAGCAGATCGCCCTCACCCTGGAGATAGCGCGACAGCCCGGCGTTGAGGATGCCGCCGAACGCCGCGGCGCCGAGCGCCTGGCCGAGGATGCGCGCGAAGATGAAGACGCCGGTCGCGACGCCGCGCATGTTCCAGCCGCTCTCCGCCTGGATCGCGACCATATAGGTGTTGTTGTTGAGGCCGAGCCCGAAGCCGATCAGCAGCCCGCCAGCCATCACGAAGAGGGGCCCGCTGGTCGTGGTCAGCATCGCCATCATCACCGTGCCGGCGATGAAGAAGAGCCCGCCGATGCTGGCGCTGACCCTATAAGAGGTACGCAGCATGATGCGCCCGGCGAGCACCGCGGCGATCGGGCTGCTCGCCGACATCGTCATGATGATGAGGCCGGCAGTCATCGCGCTCTTGCCCATCACGCCTTGCACATAGACCGGCAGATAGGCGGTGACGCCCATGATCGCCGCGCCCAAGGTGAGCGAGACGAAATTGCCGCTCGTCGACATGCGGTCGCGCCAGAGGCTCATCGGCCAGATCGGCTCGGCGGCGGTGCGCTCGAAGAGCGCGAAGCCGGCGAGCACGAGCACCGCGAGCGCGATCAGCCCGGCGAACCACAGCGTCGGTAGCATCGCCGATTGCGCCAGCGCGTAGAGCAGGATGAAGCTGCCCGCCGCGAGCAGCAGCGAACCGCCGATATCGATGCGCGCGCGGCGGCGCTCGAAATGCTCCTTCAGCACCAGGATAAGGATCGCACCGGCGATGAGGCCGAGCGGCACGTTGACCCAGAACACCATCTGCCAGATCGTGTGCGCGACAAGGAACGCGCCGACCACCGGCCCCAGCACCGCGGCGCCGATGAACACGCCCGAGACCCAGCCCTGCATGCGCGCGCGATCGGCGCCGTGATAGATGTCGCCGATCAAGGTGCGGCCGACCGGCGAGATCGCGCCGGCGCCGAAGCCCTGGATGGCGCGGAAGAGGATCAGCGACGGCATGTCCCAGGCGAGGCCGCACATCACCGAGCCGGCGATGAAGAGGCCGATGCCGAAGAGCAGGATCGGCTTGCGGCCATAAAGATCGGAGAGCCGGCCATAGAGCGGCGTCGTCACCGCCTGCGTCAAGAGATAGACCGTGAACACCCAGGACAGCAGCTCGAAGCCGCCGATCTCGCCGACGATGGTCGGCATCGCGGTCGCGACGATGGTGCTCTCGATCTGGGTGATGAAAACGGAGGCGAGCGCGGCAATGAAGATCAGGACGCGGCGCTCGGGCGCGATCACCGGCGCGGCATGTGCCGGCGCGGCGCCGATCCCGTCTCGCGTTGTTGTTTCAGCCGGCATGCTGAGGCGACCTTTTCTACCCGTACTAAAAAATTCGCCTTCCCCGCGAAAGCGGGGACCCAGGAAAACAGCGAATCTGTGGCCCTGGGCCCCCGCTTTCGCGGGGGAAGCGAATAAAGAGTATGGGTATCTTATTTCGCTCGCGACGAAAGCGGCACCCCCGCCTTTCGCATAGGTGCTTCCGCGCGCGCCATCAGCTCGCCGGATAGGACCCCGCCGCGATCGCGCGCAGCTTCAGCATCCCCGCCAGCAAATCGAAAATGGGCACCGGCACGTTCAGCAGCCGCGCGAGCTCGAGTGGTGCCCCGAACATCGCATCGAACTCGATCGGCCGGTGCAGCTCGAGATCGAGCGCGATCGAGGTCTTGCGCTGCTGACCGCCCGCCTGGCGCGACAGCCGGTCCATGTTGAAGCCGGTCACGCAGCCGAGGGCCGCCGCCAGCGCGACGGTCTCGTCGACGAGGCTGCGCACCGCCGCCTGGCAGAGCGGTTCCTCATAGGCGTCGCGGATCGACTTATCGGTGAGACAGGCGAACAGCCCCGAGGTGATGTTCACCTGCAGCTTCGCCCAGACGTCGCGGCGAATGTTCGGGCTCGCCTCGACGATGAAATCCTCGGCGCTGAGCGCCGCCGCGAGCGCTTCGAGCGCCGGCGATGTGCGGTCGTCGGGATGGCCGAGGATCAGCCGTGTCTGCGGCGCCTCGACCCGCACCACACCCGGCGCGATCGCATCGCAGCCGCCATAGATCACGCCGCCGATGGTGCGCGCGATGCCGATGGTGTTGAGCAACGCGTCGCCCGGATCGATCCGCGCCAGGCGCGTGCCGTCGAGCGGCCCGCCGGCGCCGTGGAGATACCACCACGGCAGGCCGTTCATCACGAAAGCGACGCTGGTCTCCGGCCCGATCAGCGCCGGCAGGCCGAGCGCGACCGCCGGCAGCGCCGGCGCCTTCACCGCGACGATAACCGCATCCTGCTTGCCGAGGCTCGCCGGATCGTCGCTCGCGCGCACCCGGCCCGCGATCTCGCCGCGCGGCGTCTCGACGCGAATGCCCTTGGTCCTGAGCGCCGCGAGCGTGTCGCCGCGCGCGACGACCGAGACCTCCGCCTCGCCCTTTGCCGCGAGCCGCCCGAGAATATGCCCGCCGATCGCCCCGGCGCCGTAGACACAGATTTTCATGGCGCTGCCCTACCGGACGCGGTGCGAGAGGTCAAACAAGCCCCCTCTCCCCTTGAGGGAGAGGGAGGGGCCCGATCGCGTCGGCGATCGGGAGGGTGAGGGGTGCCACGGCAACCACCCACCTCACCCTGCCCTCTCCGCCCTCAAGGGCGGAGAGGGAAATTACGCATCCACCTTCAGCCGATACCCCACGCCGCTCTCCGTCTGTATGAGCGACGGGCGCTCGGGGTCGGGCTCGATCTTGTGGCGGAGCTGGCGGATGTAGATGCGCAGATATTGCACGTCGGTCGCGCCGCCCCACACCTCGCGCATGATCATCTGATGCGTCAGCACCTTGCCGGCATGCATGACGAGGAGGCGCAGGAGATCGTATTCCTTGGGCGAGAGCTTCACCTCCTGGCCCTTGACCGTAACGTGGCGGCGCACGAGATCGACGGCGAGATCGCCGGTCTTGAAGATCGGCTCGGCGCCTTCCTGCTGCAGCCGGTGGCGGAGCGCCGCGCGGACGCGGGCGTTGAGCTCGTCCATGCCGACGGGCTTGGCGACGTAATCGTCGGCGCCGAGATCGAGCGCCTCGACCTTGCCGCGCTCGTCGCTGCGGATCGAGAGCACAATGATCGGCACGAGCCCGCCATTGCCCGCGCCGAGGCCGCGCACGCGCTTCAGCACCTCGCGCCCGTCGATATCGGGCAGGCCGAGATCGAGCAGCACGAGATCGGGCTTCACCTTGTTGAATTGCGTCCAGCCCGCCTCGCCGGTCGCGGCTTCCTCGACCTCGTAGCCTTCGGCGCTGAGGCTGGTCTTCAAGAGGC
>Ga0335085_10010948_pt1 | contig 13491 bp, 15 predicted proteins | sample Lox_Sample_45_FD_206712 | JGI IMG/M metagenome (GOLD analysis project Ga0335085, IMG submission 206712) | Soil microbial communities from Loxahatchee National Wildlife Refuge, Florida, United States - Lox_Sample_4.5 | ecosystem: Environmental > Terrestrial > Soil > Wetlands | place: USA...
CCGGCCGCGCGAGATTCGTAGATGGGCGCCATACCATAAGACTTTTCCCACTTTAAGCGCAAGAGTAGTAGACACTTCGGCCTCAGAGGCCCAGAAAGGGCGCGCCTGCATGACGGACGTGCAACGGATCGACACGCTGCTCGAGGAGACGCGGGTCTTCCCGCCCCCCGGTTTCTTCCGCGCCAACGCGCACTGTCCCAGTGCCGCGCTGTACGACGCGGCCGCCAAGGACCCGGAGGGATTCTGGGCGTCGTTCGCCGAGCAGCTGCAGTGGTCGCGCCGCTGGGACCGGGTGCTCGACTGGCAGCCGCCCCACGCGAAGTGGTTTGTCGGGGGGGAACTGAACGCGTCGGTCAACTGCCTCGACCGGCACGTGGTCACGGCGCGGCGCAATCAGGCGGCCCTGATCTGGGAAGGAGAGCCCGGCGAGCGGCGGACGATCACCTACTGGGAGCTGTACCGCCAGGTCAACAAGTTCGCCAACGTGCTGAAGAAACTCGGCGTGCGCCGGGGCGAGCGGGTCGCCATCTACATGCCGATGATCCCGGAGGTGGTGATCGCGATGCTGGCCTGCGCCCGCATCGGGGCGGCGCACTCGGTGGTGTTCGGCGGCTTCAGCGCGGAGAGCCTGCGCGACCGGATCAACGACGCCGGCGCGGTCGCGCTGATCACGGCGGACGGCGGCTTCCGGCGCGGCCAGGTAGTGCCCCTCAAGCGCGCCGCCGACCAGGCGCTCGAGCACTGCCCCACCATCCGGCACGTCGTGGTCTACCAGCGCCGGCTGGGCGCGGCGGGCGACGAGGCGTTCGTGCACATGCTGGAGGGCCGCGACCACTGGTGGCACCGCCTGATGCAGGACGTGGCCCCGTTCTGCGAGCCGGAGCGGATGGGCGCCGAGGACGTGCTGTTCATCCTCTACACCAGCGGCACGACGGGGAAGCCCAAGGGGATCGTCCACACCACCGGGGGCTACCTCACCCAGGTCACGGCGACGACGAAGCTGGTCTTCGACCTCAAGGACCACGACGTGTTCTGGTGCACCGCCGACGTGGGCTGGGTGACCGGCCACTCGTACGTGGTGTACGGCCCGCTCGCGCTCGGCGCGACCCAGGTGATCTACGAGGGCGCGCCGGACTGGCCGGAGCGCGACCGGATCTGGGAGATCGTGGAGCGCTACGGCGTCACCGTCTTCTACACCGCGCCCACCGCGATCCGCGCCTTCATGAAGTGGGGCGCCGAGCTGCCGGCGCGGCACGACCTCTCGACCCTGCGGCTGCTCGGCACGGTCGGCGAGCCGATCAATCCCGAGGCGTGGATGTGGTACCACCACAACATCGGCGGCCAGCGCTGCCCGATCGTGGACACCTGGTGGCAGACGGAGACCGGCGGCATCATGATCACGCCCCTGCCGGGCGTGATCGCGACCAAGCCGGGCTCCGCCACGCGGGCGTTCCCCGGCGTCCGGGCCGAGGTGGTGGACGGGGACGGCCAGCGCGTCGAGGTGGGCGGCGGGTTCCTCGCCCTCACCGCTCCGTGGCCCGGGATGCTGCGCACCATCTGGGGCGACGACGACCGCTACCGCGAGATCTACTGGTCCAAGTGGCCGGGGATGTACTTCCCCGGCGACGGGGCGAAGCGGGACGAGGACGGCTACTTCTGGTTCCTCGGGCGCGTGGACGACGTGCTGAACGTGGCCGGCCACCGCATCGGCACGATGGAGGTCGAGAGCGCGCTGGTGGACCATCCCGCCGTGGCCGAAGCCGCGGTGGTGGGCAAGCACCACGAGCTGAAGGGCCAGGCGGTCGCCGCGTTCGTGACGCTCAAGACCGGCTTCGAGCCGCACGACGAGCTGAAGGACGACCTGAAGGAGCACGTGGTGACCAAGATCGGCGCGATCGCCCGGCCGGACGACGTGCTGTTCGCGGCCGACCTGCCGAAGACGCGCAGCGGCAAGATCATGCGCCGCCTGCTGCGGGACATCGCGGAGGGCCGGGCCCTCGGCGACACCACCACGCTCGCCGACCCGGCGGTGGTGGCGAAGCTCAAGACGGACTACGAGGAAGGCGAGGGCTGACGGTGTTTCAGACGATCGTGGTGACCACGGACTTCTCGGCCAACAGCGCGGTGGCGGTCAAGCCCGCGGTCGAGCTCGCGCGCAAGTTCGGCGGCAGGATCGTCCTGGTGCACGCGCTCGAGAGTGCCAGCCCCGACCCGCAGGCGGCGGCGGTGGATCTCGCGGCGCTGGCGGCGATCACCCGCGAGCAGCTGCAGGAGTTCGGCGCCCGGGAGATCGGCCAACAGGTGCCGTGGGCCGCGGAGGTGGTGTTCGGGCCCCCCTACCTCGCCATCACCGACGCGGCCGTGCAGCACCGGGCCGACCTGATCGTGGTCGCCACGCACGGGCGCACCGGCCTGTTGCACCTGCTGCTGGGCAGCGTCGCCGAGCGCGTGGCGCGGACGGCCGCGTGCCCGGTGCTCACGGTCAGGGTGCCGGGCTAGCCGCGCGCAGCGACGCGGCGGACACGACGAAGATGGAGAGGATCACCACGCCCGAGACGCTGCACCACAGGCACACGGCGTGGATGACGAACAGCTCCAGCGCGAGCAGGTAGAGCGAGAACAGCACCCCGAGCGCCGCGAGCGCCGCCAGCCAGCGCGTCGCCTGCGGCCGCGGCACCTGGTCCTCGCGCAGCCCGTACAGCGCGACCGCCAGCAGCGCCAGGTAGCCCGCCACGCCGATCGCCGCGACCGGAACGCCGAGCAGCGACGAGTAGCGGCTCAGGTTGACCCGCTCGCACCCGCCGCTCCCCACGCACCTGAGCGAGCCCACCACGCCGAGCTTGTACAGCAGCAGGTAGGTCGAGACCATCAGCCCCACCAGGGCGAGGGCCGCCGCGGCCATCCGGTGGCGCATCGCTTCCCCTAGCGGCGCGCGGCCGGGGCGCCGCCGCGGGTCAGCGCCGCGACCGAGTCCACGATCCGGGTGAGATCGTCGAAGGCCGGCGTGTAGGACAGCGCCTGTCCGTTGACGTACAGCGTCGGCGTGCCGTTCACCCCGAGCTTCTCCCCCGAGCAGCGGTTGGCCTCGATCGTCGGCCAGTGCCGCCGCTGGGTGAGGCAGACCTGCAGACTGTCGGGGTTGAGGCCGACGCCGCGCGCGTAACCCAGGAACTTCCGCTCCGGGTTCCTGTCCTCGTACCAGTCGTCCTGGTGATCGTACAGCGCGTAGGCCATCTCCCAGAACCTGCCCTGGTCGGCGGCGCACGCCGCCGCCACGTGGGCCAGCGGCGAGTTGACGTGCTGCTGCAGCGGGAAGTCCATGAACTCCCAGCGGAGCTTGCCGGTCGGGATCAGCCGCTGCTGGACGTCGGGCATGGTGAGGATCGCGAACCGCCCGCAGGCCGGGCACACGAAATCCGCGTACTCGGTGATCCTGACCGGGGCGGAATCGGGCCCGAGGACCTGGCCGGCGGGCCGCACGCCGCCCAGCGGCGGTCCGCCGCACTCGGCGATCACCAGCGGCGCTCCCGGACCGCTGGTCGCGGCGCGCACCATCAGCGCGATCCCGGCCAGGGCGATCGCGCCCAGCACGATATAGAACCGCTTCAGCGATCGTCCGGCTTCCGCCATGGATCCTCCTCGCCACCTTCAGTCTCCGCGTCGGGCGACCATCCGCGCGCGGCCTCGCTCACGATCCGCCGGTGCTCGGCCACCTCGGGCGAATCGAACGTGTGGCGCACCTCGTAGCGGAACAGCTCCGATCGGATGTCCCCCATCGCCTTGAGCAGCGCCGACGACTCCCCCAGCAGCCCGCCCCCGCCCTCGCCGCCGCGATCGAGGTCCATGATGCGCTGGGCGAGGGCCCGCAGCATCTCGACCAGCGCCTCGGCGCGCCGGGAATCGTACGTATCGTCGGGGGTCATCTTCGAGTCTATCATACCCAGGCCGCGGACGGCCGCCAACTCGCCCCGCGGCGCGCCGCTCCCTATCATCCAGCGTGCCCACGCCGGCGCCCTCCTCGCCGCAGCTCGGCTCGCCCCGCGCCCTGCTCGAGCTGGCCCGGATCGCGGCCGCACCGCTGCGCTGGGGCCACGCCGTGCGCGTCCACCGCGACGGCGCGCTCGCCTTTCCGGCGATGCTGGCCGGCATCCGGACCGCCCGGAGCAGCGTCTGCTTCGAGAACTTCATCGTCGCCGACGACGCCACCGGCCTCGAGTTCGCCGCCGGCCTGGAGAAGGCGCGCCAGCGCGGCGCCCGCGTGCGCGTGCTCTACGACCCCATCGGCACGCTGCTGGTGCGCGGCGGATCCCTGGCGCGGCGCCTCAAGCAGGCCGACGTCGAGGCGCGGCCGTTCCGGCCGCTGTCCCCGCTGGCGCCGTGGAGCTGGCTGCGGCTGCGCCACCGCGACCACCGCAAGCTGCTGGTGTGCGACGACGCGCTCGCGTTCGTCGGCGGGATCTGCATCGCCGACCACTGGGCCCCGTCCGACCGCGGCGGCGGGGGCTGGCGCGACACCGCCGTCTCGATCCGCGGACCCGCGGTGGCCGACTTCCAGCTGGCCTTCGAGCGGATGTGGCGCCGGGCCCGCGAGGAGCCGACCGGCGGCGCGCGAGGGGAGCCCGCGCCGGAGGAGAAGGGGGAGGCCGCGGTCGTGGCGGTCGGCGATCGTCCCGGCCTCGGCCGGGTGGCGGCGATCTACCGCTGGCTCGCCGACCACGCCGAACAGACGATCGAGCTGACCGACGCGTACTTCGTGGCCCCGCGCCAGGTGCTCGAGTCGCTGATCCGCGCCGCGCGCCGCGGCGTCCGCGTCCGCCTGCTGGTGCCGGGACGCAACAACCACCCGGTCGCCGGCCTGGCGGCCCGGCGGATCTACCAGCCGCTGCTCGACGCCGGCGCCGAGATCCACGAGTGGACGGGCGTGATGCTGCACGCCAAGACGGCAGTCGTGGACGGGGTCGTCACCCTGGTCGGCTCCAGCAACCTCGACCCCCTGTCACTCAGGCGCAACTTCGAGCTCAATGCCCTCGTGGGCGATCCCGCCACCGGGGCGGCCATGCGGGACCTGTTCGCGTCCGATCTGGCCAAGGCGGCACGGGTCTTGCCCGACGAATGGAGGCGGCGGCCGCTCCTCGCCCGGGTGGCGGAAGAGGCAGCCACGGTCTTCGCGGACATGCTGTGACGTTTGCCCGGGCCCCGGGCCCCATTTATATTTTGCGCCCGACGGCGGGGGGTCCCGCCCGAACGGAGGTGTGATGTCGAAGCGCAGTAACCACCGCAAAGTCGTGGTGCCGACGGCGTTCGAGTTGGCACGGGACGAGCTGTTCAGCCACATCCTCCGCTGCGGAGTCCTCGAGGCGGCCGAGGAGCACCGGAAGGACTGGTTCGACGACACGATGGCGTACCTGGGCGAGCGGTACGAGGAGCTGACTCCCGTCCAGATCCGCGAGCTCCGGACCCTCGGCGAGCGCTACTGCCAGCCGGTGGTCGCGAGGCCCGAGTCGGTCACGGCCGGAGTGGTCTGAGCCGGCAAAGCGACCTGCCCGGTATCGTGCGCCCCGGAGCCTAGCGGCCCGGGGCGTTGTGTTTCCGCCACCGGTAGCCGATGGCGAGCCGGGCTCCGCCTCCGACGCCGACCTCGGCGAACACCCCCCCGCGGCCGCCCGGCGCGCCTTCGACGCCCAGCACCAGCAGTGCGTACGGCACCACCCGGCCGCTCCTCACGACGACCGAGAGCCCGCCGCCCCCGTAGACGGCGGCGCCGGAGCGCTTGGCGGGATCGAGCAGGAAGTGATAGGCGAGATCGGCCCGCACGCCGAGCCTGCCGTCGCCGAACCCGCCCAGCGCGAGCGCCGGCGCGATCCGGTCACGCTGTTCGGTCCGCCAGCCCAGGCCGAACCCCGCTCCCCAGAACGCGGGCCGCGACAGCACGCCGACGCCCCAGACCTGCGCTTCCCTCAGGCTCTGGGCCTGCGCCGGGAGGGCGGCCAGGGCCGGCACCAGCAGCAGCGGGCTACGCCTCCAGCACCAACTCATAGCGTCGCGCGATGTCGGCGGCGAGCGAGTGGGTGACCGAACAGTACTTCCCGAGCGAGAGGTCGATGGCATGCCGGACCCGCTCCTCGGAAGCGCCCGGCGCGCGGATCCGGTAGGTGAGCACGATCGCCGTGTAGCGCTTGGGATGGTCCTGCCGCCGCTCCCCCACCGCGTCGACCGTCATCGCCTCGACCTCGAGGCGCATCTTCCCCAGGATCGAGACCACGTCGCTCGCGGTGCAGGCGGCCAGCGCCACCAGCAGCGTGTCCATCGGGCCGGGCCCGGTCTTGCCGTCGGCGTCCACCGCGATCGGCGGCTTGCCCTCGGGCCCGCCCTCGAACGCCATCCCGTGCCGCCAGCGGAGCGAGATGCGCTTGGTCGGCGCCGCCAAGTCACGACCCTCCGGCGCCGTGGGCCGAAAGGCCGATGAAGAACCGGTGCCGGCCCAGGCGGTCCAGCGCGTGGTACTCGATCAGCCAGTTGAACGCGGGCCGGAACCGCAGCTCGAAGCCCATCACCACCGTCGGCCACAGGTCGGTGCAGCCGGCGCACTTGGTCATGTGCCCCAGGCCGAGGCCGACGTAGGGAATGGCCGGCGCGTTGTCGGGCTGGAAGCGGTACACGATCTCGCCCGACCAGTGCAGCCGCGTGGTGTTGCCGTCGGAGGAGACCTCGAGCGACGGCCGGAGGCGCACCCGGGGCGACCACATCTCCGCGATGTCGACCGTGGTGCCCACCACCCACTGCGCGGGCCGCGCGACGTCGATCCCCGCCCGGGTCGAGAAGCTGAACACGTCCATTTCGAAGCCGGTGCCCGCCTCGTACCCCTGCCCGCCCGACGGCGGCTGGAATTCCTGCGCCGGGGCGCGCGGGGCGGCGCACGCCAGCGCCGCCAGGGCGAGCAACAGCCGAATCGGTGCCTGCATCCGGAACCTCCTCACGAGTGCGTCCGCTCAACGTTGCGGACGGCCAGGCGCCCGTAGTCAGCGAGCGCGTACAGCGCCATCGCGGCGGTGGCCCACGCCAGGGGCCTCAGGAACGACGAATCGAACAGCCAGGCGAACAGGGTCAGCGTCTGCCCCACCGTGACCGCCTTCCCGCCCACGCGCGCGGGCGGCACCTTGAACGGCCGGTGCAGCGCCACGCTCGCCAGATACCCGGCAGGCGCCAGGACGTCCCGCAGCAGCAGCCCGGCGACCTCGAACGGACCCAGGGCCCCGGACAGCGCCAGCACCGCGAAGGCGGTGAGCATGAAGACCTTGTCGGCCACCGGGTCCATCCAGGCCCCGAGCCTGGAGGGGCCGAGCCGGCGGGCCAGCCAGCCGTCGAGGAGGTCGGTCGCCGCCGCCGCCGCGAGCACGCCCAGCCGCACGCCGACGGCGGGGAAATAGGCGAAGGCCAGCGCCAGCGGGACCCGGGAGAAGGAGACCACGTTGGCCGGCGTAAGTACCTTGCCGGACGCGGGTTGCCGCTCCCCGGAACGGGCGGTAGCTTCAGCCTTCACCCATGGACCTCGCGCTGCTCAGGCAAGCGGCCATCTTCCACGACCTCGACGAGGGCGAGCTCGCGCGCGTGCTCGAGATCTGCAAGGAGCAGCAGTTCCGGAGCAGCGCGACGGTGTTCAAGGAGGGCGAGCCAAGCAACCGGCTGTACATCATCGCCGAGGGCGAGGTCCGCATCAGCCGGGTCGTGCCGGGGAGCGGGGAGGAGGCGCTGGCGGTGCTGAAGGCGGGCACCTGCTTCGGCGAGATGGGCATCTTCGACCGCTCCGAGCGCTCGACCGACGCGATCGCCAATACCGACTGCACGCTGCTCACCATCACCCGCTCCGATTTCGAGCTGCTGCTCGACTTCAACCGGGACATCGCGTACAAGGTCCTGTGGGCCGTCGTCCGCCTGCTCTCCAGCCGGCTCCGCACGACCAACGACAACCTCCGTTCCTTCCTCGCGATGTCGATGTTCTGAACCGGCGCGGCGGCGGCCCGGGCCCCGGGCGCCGTCACACCGCCACCCGGAACCGGGCGTCGAGCGCGAGCGCACGGTCGGGGAACGCGACCAGCGGATTGATGTCCATGTCGAGCACCGACTCGTGCTCGCCCGCCAGCTGGGACACCCGCTGCAGGATCTCTTCCAGGGCGACCACGTCCACCGCAGGCTCGCTCCGCACGCCTTCGAGCAGCGCGTAGCCGCGGATCGCCCGGACCATCTCGCGGGCGTCCACGTCCGTCAGCGGATGGACCCGGAACGCCACGTCCTTGAGGACCTCGACCGCCACGCCGCCGAGGCCGAACATGATGAGCGGCCCGGTGCGCGGGTCGCGCGCCGAGCCGACGATCGTCTCGCGGCCGCCGGGGATCATGCGCTGCACCAGCACCGCTTCGGGTGTGACGCCGGCCCGTTCCCGGACGCGCTGCAGCATCCGGCGGTAGCCCTCGCGCACCTCGCCGTCCGAGCCCAGCCCCACGACGACCCCGCCCACGTCGGATTTGTGGACGATCGACCGGCTGACGGCCTTGAGCACGACCGGGTGCCCCACGTCCCGCGCGGCCGCGACCGCCTCGTCCTCGCTGAGCGCGCGGCGCCACGGCACGGTCGGGATCCCGTAGGCCTCCAGCACCTCCAGCGCCTCGGTTTCGCTGAGCTTCTCCCGCCGCTCGCGCTGCGCGCGGTCGATGATCGCCGCGACCCGGGCGGCGTCCGCCGGGAACTTCTGCACCGTTCCCTCGGGCCGCTCGAGCCACTTCCGGTAGCGGTTCATCGCCGCCAGGGCGCGCGCGGCGGACTCGGGGAAGATGTACCCCGGCATGCCGGCGCGGAGCAGGTTGCGCATGCCCGCCGAGACGCCCTGCCGGCCCAGCAGCACGGCCATCACGGGGATGTCGCGCCGCGCGGCGGTGGCCTGCACGATGGCCTCCGCGACGTCGCCCGCCTGCCCCTTCAGCGGCGGCGGCGCCACGGACACGATCACCGCGTCGATGTTGGGGTCCTGGAGCACCAGGCCGAGCACGCTGCCGAAGGTCTCGGCGGTGGCCGAGGCGATGAGGTCCACCGGGTTGCGGACCGCGGCTTCCTCCGGCACCCGGGCGCGGATGGCGGCCTGGGTCTCGGGCGCCAGCTCGGCCACCTTCAGGCCGGCCGACTCGCAGGCGTCGGCGAGGATGATCGCGGGACCGCCGGCGTTGCTGATGATGGCCACGCGGTCGCCCTTGGGCAGCGGGAGCCGCGGGAACGCCATCGCGTAGTCGAACAGCTCCTCCACGGTCTGGGCGCGCAGCACGCCGCACTGCTCCATCAGCGCGTCGGCGGCGAGGTCGGTGCCGGCGAGCGCGGCGGTGTGCGAGCTGGCCGCCCGCGCCCCCGCCACCGTGCGCCCCGCCTTCACCACGAAGATCGGCTTCCTGCGGGTGAGCGTCCGCGCGATCTGGTAGAAGCGCCGCGCGTTGCCGAAGCTCTCGAGGTACATCAGAATCACGCGGATCGCCGCGTCGTCGGCCCAGTAGACCAGCAGGTCGTTGCCCGACACGTCGGCCTTGTTGCCCACCGACACGAACTGGTGGATGCCGATCCCCAGCTCCTCGGCGTAGTCGAGGATGCTGAGCCCCATCGCACCGGACTGGCTGATGAACCCCACCGGCCCGTAGGGTGGCATGGTGGGCGCGAAGGTGGCGTTCATCGAGAAGTCGGTCGCGGTGTTGAGCACGCCCATGCAGTTGGGGCCGACCATCCGCATCCCGTAGCGCCGCACGATCTCGACCAGCTTCCGCTCCCGTTCCACGCCCTCGCCGCCCACCTCCGCGAAGCCGGCCGTGATGACGACCAGGCCCTTGACCCCTTTCCTGCCGCACTCCTCCGCGGCCGCGAGCACGAGGTCTTTCGGCACCACGATGACCGCGAGGTCGACCGGGTCCGGAATGTCGGACACGCTGGGATAGGCGCGGATCGAGTGGACCACCGCGGCCTTGGGATTGACCGGGTAGAGCGGCCCGTGGAAGCCGTAGCGGATCAGATTGTCGATGATCTGGTACCCGATGGTGTTCGGGTGCCGGGACGCGCCGACGACCGCAATGGACCGGGGACGGAGGATCGAGTCGAGCACTGACAGAACCTAGATGCGGGCCGGATGGGGAACAAGCGTGCGCTTGGCTTTCGACGCGGCCGCGTGTAGACTGGCCACCCATGCGTCGCGCCCGCCTCTCCGCCGCGCTCGGCTGCGCTGCCGCGATCGCCGCCTGCTCGGGCGGCGGTGGCGGCGGCACGGGCCCGGGGTACACGGTCACCGTACAGCCATCCGCCGCGGCGCTGTGCATCGGCGACAACCAGGCTTACACGGCGCAGGTGCTCGACGGCTCCGGACATCCGGTGAGCGGGGCGGTGCCCGCCTGGAGCTCCGGGACGCCGCAGGTCGCCTCGATCGACCCCACCAGCGGCGTGGCGCATGCCCTCGCGCTCGGCACCACCGCCATCGTCGCGACCTACGGCGGTGCGCGCAGCGCCGCCGCGACGCTCGACGTGCCCGCCGATCTCGTGCCCCAGTTCGTCCCCGACAGCTCGGTGCTCGCGCCCGGCGATACGATGACCCTCGGCGTCCGCCTGCGCCGGGCATCGAGCGGCCCGGTCCCCGCCGGCCACGTGCCGGTGATCGCCCCCGGCAACGGCACGGTGGCCAGCATCGACGCCGGCGGGCTCGTCACCGCCAAGGCCGCCGGCCGGCAGTCGCTGAGCGTGTCCGCGTGTGGGCAGCAGGGCAGCGGGGCGGTCGACGTGTTCAGCCCCCCGGACTCGGCGACGGGGGCCGCCTACCTCTGGGTGTCGGGCGCCGCGGAGCTGCGGATCCGCCTGGCGACGCGCGCGCTCAACTTCCCGCGCACCGGCGGCGGGCCGGCGTTCCAGATCGTGGGGCCGAGCGGCAGTGCGACGCGGTTCTTCCTGTACGAGGACACCGTGCACCTGGCGGCGGCCGGCCAGTACCCGCTCGACTCGCTGCGGACCACCGAGGTCACCAACACCCTCGCCTGCTCCCCGCCGCGGCCGTTCGCGATGTACACCGACCAGAATCCGGCCACGCTGACGCTGCTGTTCGGCCTGCAGGGCGGTACCCTGGCCGTGACGAGCTACGCGTCGCGGAGCGGCTACGCCGTGGTGTCGGGGCGAACGGTGACTCGGATGCGGGGAGCGGTGCCCGGCAGCTCGCGGGTGGACACGCTGCAGGCGATCTACACCTTCAGTGCTCCGCTGACGGATACGACGAACGTGTGTCCCTGAAAACGGCGGTTGGTGGTTCGTGGGTTGTGGGTGGTGGGTGGTGGGGACGACAACCTACCACCCACAACCCACCAACAGCTCGCCTCTACCTCAGAATCCTGACCAGCCCCGCATCGGCATAGCCGCGCAGGAAGCTCTCGGGGTCCGTCGCAGGGACGGTGACGCCGGTGAGCCGCATCGCCCGCGCCGCCGCGCCCGCCAGGAACTCCTCGATCGGCCGGCCCGAGAACGCCTGGTCGTCGTCCCGCATCCCCGCGACGATGTCTTCCCACGTGCCGACGTAGGTGACGCCGTCGCTGGTGGTGACGCGGTGGACCTCGAAGCCGCGCTTCTGGCGGTGCATCGCCTGCAGCTCCGTCACCAGGGTGCCGAACAGCTCCAGCTGGGCGGGGTCGCGGGACCCGGTGCCGTCGGGCCCCGCCGCCTCGATCTCCGCCAGCAGCAGGTCGGTCGCGTCGGCGTCGCCCGCCAGGTCGGCGAGCCGCACCAGCCACGGCTTCAGCTCGGGATCGTCCTCGGGCAGGCGGTAGACGCTCCGCTTGAGCTCGACGAGCCGCCAGATGCCGAGCTCGTCCCAGTGGTCGTCGGGCTGGGTGCGCTCGAACTCCGCCAGCGACGGCTCGTACTCGCCGCGGTCGTAGAGCAGGTTGGCCAGGTAGATCCTGGCTTCCGCGTGCCCGGGATCGAGCTCGAGCGCGTGGCGGAGCCAGTGCAGCGCGTCGGTCTCCGCCGTTAGCCGGTGCGACGCGTAGCCGACGCAGGCCGCCGCCTCCGCGCTGGCCGGATGCGCGAGGAGCGCCACCTCGAAGAACCGCCGCGCCCCCTCGACCATGCCCTCACGGAACAGTGCGCGGCCCATCTGCAGCACGATGTCCAGGTCTTCCTTGAACCCCAGCTCCAGCACGCGGTCGAAGCACTTCAGTCCGGCGTCGCGCGCGCCGAGCTTCAGCAGCACCTCGCCGAGTCCCGCCAGCGCGTCCTCGTGCTCGGGATCGATCTTGAGCGACGCCTCGAAGCTCCGCCGCGACCAGGCGTATTCCTCGCGGGCCAGCCGCGCGTAGCCCAACCCGACGAGCAGCTCGAGCGCGTCGGGATAGATGGCCAGGCCTTCCTTCAGTACGTCTACCGCTTCGTCGTATCGTCCCTCGTTGTACAGCTGGTGAGCACGCTCATCGTATTCGTCCGAGCTTAGAAAAGGATCGGACATCGAGCAGGACTCCCCCGGGAAGGTCGTGCAATGATAAGAACGCCCGGAACCACGAGCAAGAGTGGAACTGGTTGCCAGACGGCGAGTTGGCCCCTTCGGACGCTCCTTCCCGCCCTCCCGGCCGCCCATCCCGGGGGCCTCCCGGGCGGCGGAACGCGAAGCGCCCGGACTCCGCGGCACGGCCGGAGCCCGGGCGCTCCCGTGAGCAGGAAGCCTACCGCCGGCCCGTCATCTCGTCGGCCAGGGCGCCGGCGTCGTACACGTGCCGGAGCGCCTCGATGATGCCGCGCGAATCCACCCACACCGCGCGGCCGACCGCTTCCGAGTAGAGGAAGCGCAGCGGCTGGTCCTCGATGTTGCCGTCGAAGATCAGTCCGACGATTTCCGCGTTCTTGTTGATCACCGGGCTGCCGGAGTTGCCGCCGATGATGTCGCAGGTCGAGACCGCGTTGAACGGCGTCGACAGGTTGAGCGAATCCCGGTGCGCCACCCAGCGCGGCGTGAGATCGAACGGCGGCTTCTGCCCGAAGCTGTAGAACCGGTCGTACAGCCCGTAGAACGTGGTGAACGGCGGGGCGATGGTGCCGTTGTACGGGTACCCCATCACTTCGCCGTCCTGGATCCGCAGGCTGAACGTGGCGTCGGGCGAAACGGTGTTGCCGAAGACCGCCAGCAGCGCCCGGGCGATGCGCTCCGACGCCTGGGTGTCGCGGGCGGTGAGATCGGTCACCTGCCTGGTGATCTGCCGCTCGATCGGATCGATGTACAGCGCCAGCTTGATGAACGGATCGGCCGACGCCTTCACCGCCGCCGCGCCGCCCTGGACCAGCGCCTGCCGCTGGTCGGCCGTGAGGATCTGGCTGCGCGAGACCATGTCGCGCGCCGCCGCCTCCGGCGTGCGGCCCGCCAGCACCATCCGCACCAGCGGGTCGGCGGCCGGCAGGTCCTTCTGCATCTGGGTGAAGTAGGCCGTGAGCGACAGGATC